>AXCI01002504.1_pt1 | contig 50274 bp, 44 predicted proteins | sample 182571 | NCBI WGS metagenome assembly AXCI01 (sample SAMN02359225, study PRJNA218796) | groundwater metagenome | isolation source: Mt. Simon Sandstone pore water sample D5872 at 1.8km depth, Illinois-Basin... | place: USA: Decatur, Illinois | collected 2009-05 | reverse complement strand
GCCTTATACAGCTCCTCGCCAGTGGTGATGTCATAACCGCGCAGGTATTGATCCAACGTGCCGCTCAGGAACGATACGCCACCACCGGTCGTCAACGGGCCGCCCAGCGCCGGAACGCCAACGTTCAAACCGATAGGCAGACCAAACGGCATGCTGTCACGGGTCGTCCCATTACGGTGCTTCCATACCACTTCCGCACTTTGTAAATCGATACCGGCTACGTCACCCCAAGAGGGTGCTTGGCAGGGCAGGCCTAGTACAGAGAGCAGCGGGCCAAGCTCAACGGCATAGGGGGCGCCTGCGTTAGGCTGCAAGCCCTGCTCGCTGGCCGAGCCCTGACCCTCTTCCACCTCTTCGCGGGGTACCAGGGTAGACACAAATGCCAGGTATTTCGCGCCGGTAAACAGCGCCTGACGCTCAGGGTCTACGGCAACCCCGCCCCAGTTCATTACCCCGACATTGCCCGGATAAACAATGCTGCCTTCCAGCGAAGGCGGCGTGTACTGGCCTTCATAGCGCAACGAGTTGAACTGAATGCGGCACATCATCTGGTCAAACGGCGAGGCACCCCACATGTCGCGCTCGGTAAGCGGGGGTGGCAGCAGGTTAAGCGCTGAACGGGGCTGTGTTTCAGCCGTCCAATCGCCTTCTACGGCGCCTTGCGGAGCAGGCACCTCCTCAATGGGCACAATGGGCTCGCCGGTTTCACGATTGAGTACATACAGACTGCCCTGTTTGGTTGGCTGAATAACCGCGGGCTGGGTGCCTTCATTCGTGGCCAGGTCAATCAGCACCGGTTGTGCGGGTGTGTCCATATCCCATAGGTCGTGATGAACGAATTGGTAGACCCATTCAACCTGGCCATCGGCTAGGTTAAGCGCTACTAAGCCGGCGCTGTAGGTTTCATCGTTTTCGCTGCGGTTAGCGCCATACTGATCCGGTGGCATTGCCCATGGGCAGGTAAACCATGCCAAGCGCTTCATCCACGCTGATCGGCGCCCATACGTTAGGCGAGTTACGTGTGTAGGTCTCGCCTTCTGGCAGCGGGTCGGTGTCATCGGGGTTACCGCTATCCCAGTTCCACACCAATTCGCCGGTATGCACGTCGAAGGCGCGAATGACCCCGGAAGGCTCATCGGTGGAGCTGTTGTCGGTCACATGCCCGCCTAGAATAACCAAGTCTTCAGTGACCGTTGCAGGGGAGGTGGAGTAGTAACCGCCGGGATCGAAGTCGCCGATATTATTGGTTAAGTCGACTTCGCCATTCTCGCCAAAGGCAGCGCAGCGCTCACCGGTGTCGGCATTCAGCGCAATTAAGCGCGCATCAGCGGTGGGAAGGTAAAGCCTGCGTGGGCACATGACGTCGGTGTCACTAAGCATCGGCGTCGAATTGCCTTCTTCTCCAGTCCCAAACATGAGGGAGAGAAAAGAGAGATCCAGACTGAAAATATCGTTGTTTTCGAAGATGTCGAAGGAGAGCGCGGTGCCTGTTGATGGGCTGTCCCTTACTGCTTCGCGGGTGTCAGCAGTAGCGTTATAGTTAGCCGCATCGTAGTAGGCGAGGCCGCGGCAGGTCATGTGAGCCCACAGCGAGAAGTCCTCGGCACCCATCGTGCTAACCTCGGGGTCAAACTCCCACAGCGTTTCTCCCGTGTCGGGGGAGAGTGCCATCGCCCGACTGTGCGAAGTGCAAATATACAGGCTGTCGTTCACTTTCAGCGGGGTATTCTGGTTAGTGATCTCGGGGGGAGCATTAGGGCCAGCCGCATCACCGGTTTGAATGCGCCATACCTCCTCCAGTTCGCCGATGTTGTCAGGCGTAATCTGGTCAAGCGAGGAGTAGTGGGTGCCTGCATTGGTGCCGCCATAGGCAGGCCAGTCGTCTCCGGCTACTTGGGCGGGGTTAACGTTGCTGGCTTCTTCGTCGGTGTTGGAAATAGCCCCTTCGATACTGCCAGGGTCGTTAATCTGGCTAGCCAGGGCCACCAGCATGGCGGCGACCACGCTGCCTGCCAATGCCAGGCTACCGCCCCGTGAGTGCAGCGGTTTACGCCACCAGGGGAGAAGCAGAATAATCCCGATTAAGCACAAAATCGCAACGCGTGGCACCAGTTGCCACCAGTCTAAGCCAACCTCCCATAACGCCCACACCAGCGTTGCAAACAGTATAAGTGCATAGAGCCAGAGCGCTGAGGCCCTGCGCATGGCCAGTAAAATACCGCTGGCTATTACGCCCAAACCGGCGATCAAGTAATAAGCGCTGCCGCCCAGGCTAACCAGCTTACCGCCGCCAATGGCCAGAGCAATACCCGCAGCGACTAGCAGAAGGCCAAGCAATAATAACGGCCATCTGCTGTGCTTACGTGAGCGTTTATCCATGAAGTAACCCCTAGTTAACAACGAGTCAATGCCACTTAGCGGTCGTGGCTAAGCGGCGAGTACACACTGCGTTTTTGCCTATCGGCTTAGCCGATAGGCAAAAACGCATCTTGATGATTAACTGATTCTAATAATCAATTCGCTTTTGGTCTAATGATTTCTGGTTGGCCAGTAAGATGAGTGATGAATAGAAAAGCCGCACTAACACGCTAGCGCGGCTTTTAGAAAAGGAAGGGAGGTAGGGGCAGTGCGTTTTGGCTAGCGCACCGATTAGCCGTTAAGTTTGACTAACATTTTACCGGTATTGCCCCCTTCGAATAGCGCCAGGAAGGCGTCTGGTGTGCTTTCTAACCCCTCTTTCACGGTCTCTTTGTAAACCAGCTTGCCAGCGGCGACCTGGGGGGCCACTTCGTTTAAGAAGTAGGTGTAGCTCGACCAGTGGTCTGCCACGATAAAGCCCTGCATTTTAGCTTTACGTATGACCAGCTGTGAAAGGTTGCTGGGCCCTGGAGTAGGCTGTTCGGCGTTATAACTTTCGATCATGCCGCACACGGCAACTCTGGCGCCTTCGTTAAGCTGGCTGAGGGCGGCTTCAAGGCAAGTGCCGCCGACATTTTCGTAATACACGTCGATGCCATTGGGGCTTGCAAGTTTAATGGCGTCACTTAGCTCCTGGGCGGTCCGGTCACGATAGCTCACCGGTTCAACGCCCAGCGACTCAAGCCAAGCGAGCTTATGCGCCGCGCCAGCGATGCCCACCACATGGCAGCCTTTTGCTTTGGCCAGCTGTACGGCGAGTGAGCCCACGGCGCCACTGGCGGCACTGACTAAAACATTATCGCCCGGCTTACATTCAGCGATGATGTTAAGCCCCGTCCAAGCCGTCATGCCGGGCATGCCCAGAACGCCCAGGTAGGCTTGCTCAGGTACGTCAAGGTCAGGTAGCGGCGTGATGCCCTCGGCAGGCAGTTGAGCAATGTCCCGCCAGCCGCCCATATGGCTGACTTTGTCGCCCACTTTTAGGTTTGACGCGTTGGACTCGATGACCTCGCCGATGGCGCCACCCTCCATCGGCTTGCCGAGTTCAAACGGCTCGACATAGGTGCGAATGCCGCTCATACGACCGCGCATGTAAGGGTCAACGGACAGCCAGTGATTGCGAATGCGCACTTCACCTTCGGCAAGCTCGGGGAGGGTTTGTGTTTCCAGCTTAAAGAGTGCGCGATCGGGCAGACCGTTGGGGTACTCGGTAAGCGTATAAAATTGTGACTGCATAGGTGCCTCCTGCAAATACATGGCGTATTGAGCTATCTGGTTCAGCTAACGTTTTGAACTCCTTGCAGCATAGAGACCCTTAGCCTGCTTTCAAGTTCGTCCATAAGGTAAAATGAATCCATAAAGAAACAGGGCGAACCATTGCTGGTTCGCCCTGTAGTTACGTGCAGACACATCTTTTGACGGCTTTACTGTCGCATTAATTAGGCTAAGGGGTATCACACACCAACCAAGAATGTGTTATCCGTTAATCCAACAGCGTTACCATAACCGGTGCTGTTCCACGGCGGAGCATGCCTAGCTTCACGGCCGCGCGTTTAGATAGATCAATAATGCGCCCCTGAACGAAGGGGCCGCGGTCATTGATCAATACTTCTACTTCTTGCCCTGTATCGGGGCGTGTCACCAGCACCTTGGTGCCAAACGGCAAGCTAGGGTGGGCGGCGGTCAGTGCCTGCTGGTCAAAGGGTTGTCCGCTAGCGGTAGTCGCCCCTTGAAAGCGGTCACTGTAAAAGGAGGCAACGCCTTCCTGTGTATCTATTTCATGTGCGAAAGCACTATTGGCAGCGCTACCCACTACTACTGCTGCCAAACAAATCGTTCGGATCAGTCGTTTTTGGGCTCCCATGGGAGTACCTCGGTTTTGCGTGTTATGAATTACGCACTCTTGATGAGGTGCCTTATAGGCTCCCCGATACTACCCTTGTCACATCGAGTCAGCAAGCTTTGAGAAGATCGATGCAATTAGGTTCAATTTCAAGATTTTTCTAACCTGGGGGCTACGGCCTTGAGTTTCAGCGACTTAACGGCATACGTATGGCGTTTATAAAGAGTGAAATTTGTGCGGTGCATTATTTTTAATGAAACGCTCACTTAAATACGTTGGCCATCATATAATTATGTTTTCTTAATTAATTAATATTTGTCATTACGACAAAACAAGGAATTGCTCATGGCTAAATCTTCTATGTTTGCGTTCGTATTGGTAGCCGTTGGCGGTGCTGGCGTAGGCTTTCTCGTTGCTCAGTCGCTACCGCTGGCCCAGCAGAGTGCCGACGAGGCGCCTGCCGAAAATGTTGAAACGATAGATCAATCAGCCGTGGCTGGCCTGGAGAGACTTACCCTTACGGAGCGCCTGCGTGGCGAAATAACCTCGGCCAGTGAACTGAACGGTAACGATGGTAGCCGCTTCTTGCGCTACGCCATTACGCTGGAAGAGGATGAGATTGTTGAGATGTCTCTCAACGGCGCCTTGCAAGGTGTTGTGGCGCTCTACGACGATCAGCTACAGCTGCTCGATAGTGCCCCTGTTGTTCGCCACCGTATCGAAGAGAGCGGCGACTATGTGGTGGTTGTGAGCGGTATCGATGCTCACAGCTATGGCCCGTTCACCGTTGATAGCCGTAGCGTTGAGCTGACGGACGTAGACACGGTGGTCGTGGGTGAGCCGATTGATAGTTGGCTGCAAGGGGGGAGTCGTGACATCACCTTGAACATAGAAGAGGCAAGCCTCTACCAAGTGGAGATGCGTTCTGACGACTTCGACGCTTACTTGGAGATTGAAGGGCCGAATGGCTACGCCCGTGAAGACGATGACAGTGCTGGTGATTTAGACGCGCGCATTGCCGATTTCCTGGAGCCCGGTGAATACACGCTGACGGCCCGCAGTGCCTATGGTGATGGCAATGGCGTTTATACGCTTTCAGTCGAGCCTCATGAATTACCGGGTGATGGTGAGCTGCGCAATGATGGAGCGCTCACGCCCGATGATTCTCTCAACGGCTGGTACAGTGGCCAGGCGCTTAATTACCAGGTCGAGGTGCCGGAAGCCGGTATGTACCAGATTGAGATGCGCTCCAGCGATATCGATTCCTACCTGGTACTTGAAGGGCCTAACGGCTACTACCGCGAAGATGACGACAGCGCTGGCAACCTGGACGCCAGCATTGCTGACTTTCTGGCTCCCGGTGATTATCAGCTAACGGCACGTACTGCCTATGGCGAGAGCAGCGGCATGTTTACGCTCTCAATGGAGCCACGTGATATGCCAGACGTTGATCTGCGTAATGAGGGCACGCTTACCCCAGGTGAAACGCTTAACGGTTGGTATAGCGGTGAACCGCTGACGTATCAGTTGGAGGTAGAAGAGAGCTCGTTAGTGACCTTGGAAATGCGCTCTGTCGATTTTGATACCTTTATTGAGATTAGTGGCCAAGGTTTTGCCGCCAGCGATGACGATGGCGCAGGCGGTACCGACTCGCGGCTTCAAGAGCCTTTGCTTCCCGGTACTTACACGGTAAGCGCACGCGGCTTTAGCGCTACCGGTAGCGGTATGTTCGAACTAAGCTTGAACATGGAGCCGACGGATATTTCTCCAGAACTTTAATTAATTGTTAGCGCCAATCGATAATGACGCCCTTGTCGCTATCAGCGGCAAGGGCGTTTATGTGTGGTTTATAATTTACATAGGTTCTTCGCTATAGACGCTTTGTGACGTGTATTAACGGCCAGCTTTGAGGCAACCTACCACCACCAGCACCGCCGCGGCGGGTAAACGCCAGTCAAGCACGCTCATGCCTGCCAGCACCAGCAGCAGCGCGGCCAGTATCGGCACACCATACGCCAAGCTACCGACAAGGCTCGCGTGCCCCCAGCGCAACGCTTTATCCCATGCCACCATGGCCACGCCATAAGGGCCTAGTCCCAGCGCGATGCCGGCGAGTAACGCTTCACCGTTGGGGAGGGCGAGGTTGCCTTCCAGTATTAAGCTGGCGGCTACGGCAATAGCGCAGGCAATGAGCAATAGCCGCGGCAGTAGCGGCGTTAAGGCCACCGGCGCTGCTTGGCTTAACCATGAATAGAGCGCCCAGCAAAAGGCGGCTAGCAGGGCCAAGGCGTAACCGGTAGTGGCGCCCCCCAAGCCGCCGTTGATGGCTTGGGGAACCAGCAGCAGTGCCGCGCCCGAAAACGCAATGAGTGCGCCGATAACCCCCGCGATACGCAGGCGGCCAAAACGGCTCCATTGGCTGAGCAGTACAAACAGCACGGGCCAGGTGTAGGTAATGAGCGCTGCTTCGGCGGCGGGGGCTAGCCGCATACCAATAAAGTAGGTGCTGACGGCGCCAAAGATAAGAAGCGGGATACCCACCCAAACGCTGAGCTGCCAACCCGCGCCGCTGGTAGCGACGTTGACGCGGCGGCTTAACGGTAGCGTCGCCAATGATCCTGCCAGCAGGGTAACGGCGGTTAGCTGCAAGGGCGGTGTCGCTTTGGCAAACTCAGCCAGCAGCGGGGCCGCACTCCAAAGCATCACGGCCACCAGCGCCGCCCCAACACTGTACCAACGTGGGAATAACGCGGGGGAGTGAACGGGATGCATAAGAGTTCTCCTTGATGTAAGCATGTGCCGAGCAGCATACTCATCATCAATGCATCACAATATCGATCTTTTATGATCAGTTTCATCAAGCATGGTGATATATGCGAGCGCCTACCTTAGACCTAACCCTGCTGCGTACCCTGGTGGCTATCGCAGATACCGGCAGTGTGACCGCGGCTGCAAAACGCCTAGCTTATACGCAATCGACGGTCAGCATGCAGTTGCAGCGGCTTGAAGCGCAGTTAGCGTTGACACTGCACGAGCGCGAAGGGCGGCGAATACGCTTTACGTCGGAAGGTGAGCGATTACTCAGCCATGCCCGGCGGCTTTTAGCCCTGAATGACGACGCGTGGAGCGATATGCAGGCACGCCAGGTGACAGGCGACCTGACATTAGGTATCCCGGAAGATTACGCCTCGCTGCTGCCTTCGGTGTTTGCCTACTTTCATCAGCTCTATCCGGCGGTGGGGCTGAAGGTGATCTGCGGTACCAGCTCGCATCTCGTTGAGCAGGTGAAGGCCAAAGAGCTTGATCTTGCCCTGGTCACTCGGCAGCGCAACTCACCCGGAGGAGATGTCATCCGCCGTGAGCCATTGTTATGGGCGGTGGGGATTCATCAGCAGCCGCTGCTCAGTGACCCCCTGCCGTTGGCGCTATACTCGCCGGGAGCCGATGTATTTCGCGAAGTGGCCGAACAGGCACTGCAAGCCGCCGGGCGAAGTTGGCGGGTGGCTTATACCAGTCAATCCATGGCCGGGCTTGCGCCAATAGTCACCGCTGGACTCGCCATCGTGGTGGTTACGCGAAGTATGTTAACCCCTGCATTAAGGCCGTTGGACGAGAGCAGTGGCCTGCCGGCACTGCCGATGATTGAGTTGGCGCTGCACCGAGCGCCGCACCGCCCTTCGGAGCCAGCGCGACGATTAGGCGAACTTATCCGTGAACAGCTAGCACTGCCTGAACAGGTGATATAAGGGTGCGCAACTAACGACCATCGCCTGTTTTGCATAAGTAACGCTTAACGTTGATGGTCGCGGAATGCTTTAATCAGCAGAGGGATGCGTTACTGGCTAGAATGAAAGCAAATGAGTTTGCTGTTAGGAGCACTGCATGCACGAATTGGATCGCTATATCTACCCGCACAGGGTGCTGCATTGGCTGGTGGCTGGCGCGGTACTGCTCTCGTTGGCGAGTGGTTTAACGTTAGGTTTTTTGGGGTTTGAGCGCAGCGTGGCGCTGGTAGGCAATGCAGTGACTAACTTGCTTTATACCAGCCATAAAACCCTGGGTGTGGCGATACTGCTGTTAATGACGCTGCGTATTATTACCCGGCTGGCGTTTGTGGTGCCTGATCACGAGCCCCCGTTGAATAGCGTCGAGCGTATTGCCAGTACCAGTGTTCATCATTTGCTCTATTTGGCACTGGTGATCATGCCTTTACTGGGTTGGGCCGCCACGGCAAGCGGCGGCTTTCCGGTGGAGTTCTTCCATTGGCATTTGCCAGGCTTGATTGGCGAGCGCGAACAGCTTTCAAAACAGCTCTTCATGTGGCATGAACGGCTGGGGTGGGTCATTTTAGGTTTGGTCGTTCTGCATGTTGGTGGGGCCATGTTCCACTGGAAGGTAAAACGCGACAATGTTATGAAACGGATGAGCCTGTTTGATTAACGCTATTATGAAGAAGGCTAGGGACCTATTGAGCCATAGCGATAGCAGTCGTCTGCCTGGCGTGATTTAGCCGCGTACATATCGCTATCGGCCTCACGCAGTAAACTTTCCAGGGTGGCATTGTCAGCCCCCTGGCAACTACTCATGCCAATGCTTGCGCTAACGCTGACTTGCTCGCCACAAGGCAGCTTAATCGGTGATTGGATTGTTTTTGCGATTCTTGCCTGAATAGCGGCTAGCGCATCAATTGATTCGATACTCTCCATAATAATAATGAATTCGTCGCCGCCAAAGCGTGCACAGTGGTCGTTCGCTCGCGCCAGGTGGGCAATGCGTTTGGCAATTTGCTGTAAGACAAAATCGCCCGCTTCATGGCCGTAGCGGTCGTTAATGGGTTTAAAACGATCAAGGTCAAGCATCAGTAGCGCCAAACGGTGGCCGTTGTGACGATTGCGCGCCAGTGCCCCTTGAGCGCAGCGCGTTAAACCGTGACGATTTAACAAACCGGTCAACATATCGCAGTTGGCTAAATGCTCCAGCGCTTTAGTGCGGTCGGCGACTTTTTGCTCCAACACTGCTTCCTGCTTTCTAAGCGCTGACAGCATGGTGGCTTGAGCGCGCTCTTGTTGTCTTTTAAGTTTGTTAAAGCGAGAGGCCAGCGCAAACGAAAGCAGCAGCATTTCTAACGCCGAACCAATTTGAATACCGTGTAGGGTAATAAAGTTGGCCGGCAGTATGCCCAGGTTGCGCAGCGCAAAGACGCCAGCGCCTAACAGGAGTAGCAACCACGCAGACACAAATAGCCTAGCACTGGGGACTCGACGTACGCTGCAGTAGCTGCCACATATCAGAAGCAGTAAAGCGGCCATAAATCCTGTGACATCCATAACCTGAAGCGCTGCAGGAATGGGCAGCAGCAGCGAGGCAATCACGGCCACCCAGCAGTAGCCGCGAAAGGCATTTAATGCCTGGTGCCAGCGGGGGCAGTATGTCTCTGTATTAAGAAAGCTCTGTGTAAACAGCGTGGCCATGGTGCTGGCAAAGGTGAAGCCAAGGGCCACCAGGCGCGCCGTGTTTTCCCCCAAAAAACTCCAAAACATCAGCGTACCCATGCCGTTAAACGCCAGGATAGCAAGCCCAAAACCAGCGACAAATAGCGTGTAGTGAAGAAAGATGCGCTCTTTCAAGCCAAAAAATAGCAGTAAGTTATATAAGCCCAACGCCAACAGCATGCCGAAGTAGGTGGCAAGCCAAAAGTTGTGGCGATCATTCTGAGCATAAAAGGCGTCAGGCGTCATGAGATTATAGCTAAGCATCTTACTCCCCGACGCAGCCACGTGGGCATAAAGCGTAACGGTCTCATGGGCCGCTAGCTCCAATGGGAAAGCTGCTTGGCGGTGAGCCAGGGCGCGCTGGTGAACAGGCACGGCGCTGCCGCCGCGTTGTACGTCGCTGAAGTGCTGGCGTAGCGTATAAAGCGTCACGTAATCTAAAAATGGAAATTCAAATTGCACTATCCAGCGCTGGGAGGCAACTGACGGATTTCGCACCTGGGTTCTTAGCCAAACATCGCGCCGAGTATAGCCGAAGTGTAAATCCTCAACGTAGTGCGCCTGCTCAAAATCGGGAGAGAGATTAAGCACATCGTCCAGCGATGTTGACCTGTTGGCCGCGTGCCAAAATTCGCTATAAGGCGCAAGTGAGTAGCTCGCTTGATTAGGCGATACTGTAAGGAGAGTGGCTGCATGCGCCCCCGGTAACCAACACCCAGCCAGTATCAGCAGCAGGCCGATATAAAGACCTACGGTTAAACGTCGAGCATGCATAAGGCATCGCTTTTTAGTTTTTTAACCCCGCACTCTGTTCCCTGGATTCCCTCACCCATGCCGGGGGCCGCCAATATTATAGTGCTCAGGTGGGTTTGTTAGCGGCTCATTTGCTAGCCTCTAAAACAGTAAAGATGAATGCCAAAAACAGACTACCCGATCCCGCACAATTAGCTCTTTTAGTGTAGTCGGCTTTTAAAACAGTAAGGTTTAAAAGCTTAATACTTAATAAATGATACGACTCAACCGCTGGGTAAGACGTTGAATTAGCTCGCCGCTATGCCGCCAAAAATGCCAATAGAGAGGCACGGACAGTGAGTGGCCTGGCGCCACGCTGACCAGGTGGCCACTTTTCATCAGTTCCCTCGTCTGCAAGTGCGGCATCATGCCGTAGCCGATTCCCGCGGCCGCTAAACGAACAAAACCCTCTGAAGAGGGGCAAAGGTGGTAAGGGAAGGGGCCGTTAAAATCAAACAGCGCCATAAAGCGATGCTGCAACTGATCGTGTGGTCCAAACACGATGGCCGGTGCACGCTGAAAGTTCTCCATGGTCGGGCCATCTGCAAAGTAGCGCTCAACGTAAGCAGGTGTTGCCAAGGGGTGGTAGCGCATTTCTCCTAGCGCTACGCAGCGCGCTCCGGCAATCGGTTGTGGCGCGGCGCATAGGCAGGCGGCCACATCGCCGTCGCGCAAGCGCTTGAGCCCGACATCCTGGTCTTCAATCACCAGATCCAGCAGTAAACCCTCCTGCTGACAGATAGTGGCAACGGCCTCGGCCCACCAGGTGACCAAGCTATCCGCATTAATGGCAATACGCAGGCGCGGCGCTTGATCACCCAAGGTGGGCAGGGAGCCTCGCAGATCCCGCTCTAATAGCTGTACCTGCTGATAGTGCGTTAACAGCCGCTGGCCGGCAGGGGTAGGGGTTAAATGGGGATGACGTACCAGCACCGGCTGCCCAAGGCGAACTTCCAATGCTTTTATGCGCTGCGACACGGCCGACTGGGAAAGTCCTAGTTCATCGCCCGCCCGCTCGAAACCACCGCACTCGACAACGGTCGCCAGGGCATGGAGCAGTTTGTAATCCAGCATATCGATATTCCCCGGGCAGCCAAAAAAGTAATATAAAACAAAGCGGTGGCATTTAAAGTAGAGCGAGCGATTGACTTGGTATTAAATAGGATTGAATCTCATAAGCTAATGAATTACATTTAATCACGGCTAGCGCATCAGTTCTCACGGGTTGCCTAGCGCATTATGTGAGTAGTTCCGGTACGCCACAGCCTTAAAGGATACTGTAATGCCCGCCATCATGCTCCGTCGCCCCCTTGCTGGCATCGTTGCGCTTAGCGCGCTGATGCCGTTAACCGCCTTTGCTGCTGACTCCGCGGTAGACGACACCGTGAGCGCTGACGCCGTGGTTAATCACTACGCCGATCTGGCGCATGCCAATTACGCCGATGCACTAAATGCTGCCCAAGCATTGAATAAGCGTATCGACGAATTGCTCGCCAATCCCACGGCCGAAACACTTAACGCCGCCAAACAAGCCTGGCTGCAGGCGCGGGTGCCCTATCAGCAGAGCGAAGTATTTCGTTTCGGTAATGCGGTGGTGGACGACTGGGAAGGGCAGCTAAATGCCTGGCCTCTGGATGAAGGCATGATCGATTACGTTGAAGGCGACGACTACCAGCATGAGCTGGGTAACGAAGGCGCCACCGCCAATATTATTGCCAATGAGCGTATCACGGTGGGGGGTGAAACCCTGGACGTCGGCGACATTACCCCGGAACTCCTTGCAGATCTGAACGAAATCGGCGGCTCGGAAGCCAACGTTGCCAGCGGCTATCACGCCATTGAGTTTTTGCTTTGGGGGCAGGACCTGAATGGGTTTGAAGAGGGCAATGGTGAGCGTCCGGTAAGCGATTACCAAACCGGCGATGACTGCACCCATGGCCACTGCGATCGCCGCCGTAGTTACCTGGACGCGGTGTCCGATCTGCTCGTCGATGATCTTGAGTGGATGGTGGCCCAGTGGGCGCCGGACACCGAGGATAACTATCGCCAGGCACTGCTCGCCGAAAGCGATCAGGAGGGCCTGCGCCGTATGCTGTTCGGCATGGGCTCGCTGTCGCTTGGCGAACTGGCAGGTGAGCGCTTAAAGGTCGCCCTTGAAGCCAACTCTTTTGAGGATGAGCACGACTGCTTCAGTGACAATACCCACAACTCCCACTACTACAATGGTCAGAGTATTCAGAATATCTATACCGGCCGCTATCAACGCCTTGATGGCAGTGTGTTAGAAGGGCCTTCGCTGCAAGCGTTACTCTCTCAGGAAGATAGCGAACTCGCCGACACCCTTGGCGATCAGCTTAAGGCCACCATGGCGCGTCTTGATGCGATAAAGCAGGCGGCTGAAGCGGAAAGCTCGCCAATGGCGTTTGACATGATGATTGCGCCGGGTAATGAGCAGGGCAGTGAGTTGATCAATGCGGCCATTCTTACCCTGGTGGCGCAAACGGGCTCTATCGAGCAGGCGGCTGGCGAGCTGGGCGTGACCTCTCTGCAGCCAGATGATGCCGGTCACCGGTTCTAAACGGGACTAGCGGTTACCATGAGCCGCCGATAGTGTTGCTATCGCGCGGCTCTGTGGGTTTTTGTCGAATGGCTCGTTTTCAGTATCACCCTTCCCAAGGTATCACCATGTACCGCTTACCCCGGTTTATTATCCTCGCCAAGTGGGTGCCCAGCACATTAGCCTACAGCAGCTTCTTGCTGTTCTCGTTGACCGCGCCCTTGCAGGCAGCCGAATCATCTAGCCAGGATTATCCCCTGCAAACGACGCCCATGAGCGGTGGCGATGGGACAGTGGAGCAGTTTGACCATAACGCCTACTCGCTGCCGCTACGCAATATGTCGATGACCAAGCGGCTGGATTTCAGTGTGGGTAACAGCTTCTTCCGCAATCCTTGGGTGGCCGCGCCCGCCAGCACCGAGGCCCGGGATGGCTTGGGCCCGCTGCTCAATACCAATAGCTGCCAGGGTTGCCACCTTAAAGATGGTCGGGGGCACCCACCCATTGGCGACGAAAACCCCATTGCGCTGTTTCTGCGCCTCTCGCTACCCGCTAGCCAAGCGGATCCCGAAACGCTGGAGCAGCGGGGCGCGCTTCCGGCGCCTAACTACGGTTTGCAGCTACAAACCGCGGCGATTAGCGGTGCCCAGCCCGAGGCCAAGCTGGTAATTGAGTATCGCCCTAGGAAAGTGAGCTTCGCCGATGGCACCAGCATCACCTTACAGGCGCCGCGCTACTCGATTGCCGAGCCCGCTTACGGAGAGCTGCCAGACGACTTGCAAACCTCGCCGCGGCTGGCGCCGCCCATGATTGGCCTGGGCCTGCTAGAAGCGATACCAGAAGCTGACCTGATCGCTGCCGCAGACCCTGATGACGCCGATGGCGACGGGATTTCAGGCCGCTACAACCAAGTGTGGGATGTGCGCAGCGGTACCACGGTGGTCGGGCGTTTCGGCTGGAAAGCCGGCGAGCCCAGCATTGAGCAGCAGGGCCTGCACGCCTTCGCCGGGGATATGGGATTGAGCTCCCGCCTAATACCGCAAACCGACTGCATGGAGAGTCAGGGGTGTGATGAATTTCCTAACGGTGGTACGCCCGAAGTCAGCGATGACGTGGCCGACTTCGTGACCTTCTACGCCTCCAGCTTGGCGGTACCGATGCGCCGCGATATGGATGACCCCGCGGTGAAACAGGGCGCCGAGCATTTTAACGCGCTGGGCTGTGCCAGCTGCCATACGCCGCGCCAGCGCACCGCTGCAGATGCCGACCGCTCGGCGCTGGCCAACCAGATAATATGGCCCTATAGCGATCTGCTGCTTCACGATATGGGGGAGGCCTTGGCGGATCATCGCAGCGAGTTCCAGGCCGATGGCCGCGAGTGGCGCACCCCACCACTGTGGGGCATCGGCTTGGCGCAAACGGTTAACCCCCGAGCGGGCTTCCTCCACGATGGTCGCGCCCGCTCCCTGGAAGAGGCGTTACTCTGGCACGGTGGTGAGGCGGAAAGCGCCACCCGAGGCTATCGCGAACTGCCTGCCGACCAGCGTGCGCAGCTCATCCGTTTTTTAGAGTCATTGTAAGTCATTGTTTTTAAGGAGTTGACGTGATTACTTCCTTTCGCCGCCTAAGTTTGCTGGCCTGCGCGCTACTCGCGACGCCGCTCTCTTTCGCTACCGACACCCCCACGCTGCGAGACATGTGGCACGGTGCGGTGGAACTGCAATATGCCGAGCTAAGCGCGGCCTCCGAACGACTGGAGACCAGCGCGACCCGTTTTTGCCAGGCACCTGACAACGCCCACAGGCAGCGGCTGGAAAATGACTGGCTGAGCGCCTACCAAGCCTGGCAGGCGGTGCGCTTTATCCAGTTCGGCCCGGTCGAGCAGAACAGTCGTGGTTGGCAGCTACAGTTCTGGCCCGACCGTAAAAATCTGGTGGGCAGTAAGGTGCGCAACTGGCTGAAGGCAGCCGACGCCCCAGATGCCCAGGATATCGCCAGTGACAGCGTCGCGATCCAAGGCTTTCCCGCCCTTGAATACTTGCTCTATGACGACGCCATGGACGAACAGGCCCTGAGCGACCCTAGCGCCTGCTCGCTGATGCAAGCTATCACCACGCATCTTGCGGATACCACGAGCGCGCTGCATCGCGACTGGCAGGCCTTTGGCGGGCACTATCGTGATACGGCCGACTACACCGAAACCACGCTGGCCAGCGCCATCCAGGCCCTTGAGATACTCGAAGATAAACGCCTCGGTGAGCCCATGGGCCTTAAAGGCACGCCCGCCAACGGCTACTTGGCGGAAGCCTGGCGGAGCCGACAAACGGTTCGGTTGTTAGAGAGTAGCCTGGAGGGCCTGCGTACCGGCTTCCTGCCGGGCCTTACCGCGCTGCTGCGCGAGGCCGACGCGCTGCCGCTCGCCGAGGCGTTTCGTGATCAGCTGGATAAAACGCTCGTTCAGGCCAGCGAGCTGCCGCCGGGCTTGGTGCCTTCACTTGACGACGAAGAGGCGTTTCGCGGTCTGCAGTCGCTCTACCTCGATATCAGCCAACTACGCCATCTGCTGGGTAACGAGATCGCTGGTGAGTTAGGACTGGTGCGCGGCTTTAACTCAAGCGACGGGGATTAAACCGTGCAGCGACGCCAGGTACTTAAAGTGGGGTTAGGCAGCGTCGCGATGGCGCTGACCCCGTTGAGCTGGGCGCTACCCGCACGGGAGGAAGCCGCCTGGCTATTCAGCGCGGTGGACGACCCCAGCGGATCGCATTACATCGCCGGGGTGGCATTGGATGGCCAGACCCGCTTTATGATCGAAGTACCCGAGCGCTGCCATGGGGGCTGTTTACGGCCTGCCTCACGCCAGACAGTGCTGTTTGCCCGCCGCCCTGGCACGCGGATGTATGTGATCGATGGGGAGAGCCACCAATTAGCCCACACCCTTGCGGCCGGGGAGGGTTATCACTTCTATGGGCATGGCGTTTTCGACCTGAACGGGCGCTATCTGTATGTTACTGCCAACCGCTTGGAGGACAGCGCCGGGCTGGTGCGCGTTTACGATGCCGCCAATGACTATGCATATGTGCGCGATATGCCGCTTTACGGTATTGGCCCCCATGAGCTTAGGCTGATGCCGGATGGCGACACCCTGGTGATTGGGTTGGGGGGTATCGAGACGCACCCTGACTACGGCCGGGTGAAGCTAAACCTGGACAGCATGGCACCCGCGCTGATGCTGATGGATCGCCATAGCGGTGAGATACTGGCCCGCCATGAACCCTCGCACCACCAGCTTAGCTGCCGTCATCTGGATGTGGCGGCAGACGGTACAGTCATCGCGGGTTACCAGTTTGAGGGGCCTGAGTGGGAGACCCACCCGCTGATTTGCCGTCTGGATGCTCAGGGGCACTTCTCTGAGCTGGCGTTGCCTGAGGACGTCACCGCCAGCCTGAACCAGTATATCGCCAGCGTCGCGTTTAGCCGTGTCTCTGACCATGTTCTGCTCACCGCGCCTCGTGGCAATCGGGTGCTGCTGCTGAATGCCGCTCACGGCAAGCTTGTTGCCAGCCTGGCGCTGCCCGACGCTGCCGGTGCCCGCTGCGACGGCAACGGCGGCTTTCTGGTCTCCTCCGGCCAGGGCGGGCTCTACCGGGTCAAACCTGACCTGGCAACGCCTGAACTGCTTGCTAGCCTGGCGCTGCGCTGGGATAACCATCTGACCTAGCGCTTAAAAAATAGCGCTTTAACACAGGCTGGCAGGCCACCGGTTTGCCGCCGATATACATGACGCCTTCTTGGCGAGAGGTGCTGCTGGTAGACTTCAGCGCTCTTTACAGGAAGGCAAGGAGCCCCATGGAACTGCTGCGCTTAGTATTTCATCACTACCGCTGGCCCTTTTTAGGCGCCATTGCTTTGAGCCTATTGAGCGCTGGCTTAGGGGTCGGGGTGATTGCCTTTATCAATCAGCGGCTGATTGAAGTGGGCAGTATGGCGGCCCTGCCGCAATTTCTTGGCCTGTTAGCGGTACTGCTCGCGGTGACGTTAGCCACCCAATTGGCGCTGACCGTGCTGGGGCACCATTTTGTGTTTGATCTACGCTCGCGGTTGGTAAAGCGGATTCTCGACACCGATATCGAGCGCTTGGAACAGCTGGGCAACGCCACCTTGCTGGCCAGCCTGTCCAGCGATGTGCGCAACATCACCATTGGTTTTGTGCGCCTGCCAGAGCTAATTCAGGGCGTGGTGCTAACGCTTGCCTCGGTCGCCTACTTGGCCTGGCTCTCGCCGCAAATGGTGGTGATCACCGTGCTATGGATCGCGTTCACCATGGGCGTGGGCTGGTGGTTGGTCTCTAAGGTCTATCGCCACTTTCACCTTGTGCGTGAAAGCGAAGACCGTCTGTATAAAGATTTCCAGGCGGCCATAGAAGGGCGCAAAGAGCTGGCGCTGAACCGCGACCGTGCCCGGCGCTTTTATGATGAGCGCTATACCGCCAATGCCCGCGACTATCGCCATCACATTATCCGTGCCGATACCTACCATTTAAGCGCCAATAACTGGTCGAACATTATGATGTTAGGCGCCATCGGCGTGGTGTTTTTCCTCTCTAATGGGTTGGGCTGGGCGAATACCACGGTGGCTTCTACCTTTGCGTTGACGCTGCTGTTTCTGCGTACGCCGCTGATTCAGGCGGTGGGCGCTTGGCCAACGCTGATCAGTGCCCAGGTCGCGTTTGATAAGTTGAGTAGCCTTGAGTTGGCCGAGTACCAACCAAGCTTTGCCGTCGACGATACGCTGGCCGATTGGCAGCGTCTTGAACTGGTCGATGTCACTTACCACTACCCGAATACTGCTCAAGCTGAAGGCTTCCAGGTGGGGCCTCTTAATATGACCCTTGAGCGCGGTGAGCAGGTGTTTCTGATCGGTGGCAACGGCAGCGGTAAGTCGACCCTGGCAAGACTGCTGTCGGGGTTATATCGCCCCCAAAGCGGCACCATTAAGATGGATGGTCAGGTGGTCACTGCGGATCAATGGGACGCCTTCCGCGCTCGCTTTGCCAGCGTGTTTACCGATTTCCATCAGTTTGATCAGGCCATGGGCCCGGCAGGGCTGCCCGCTGACACGCCGCTCGTCGACACCTGGCTTGAGCGGCTTCAGATGCAGCAAAAATTGCAGTGGGAGGGGGATCGCGTCATCAACACCCAGCTCTCCCAAGGGCAGCGTAAGCGCCTGGCACTGCTGCTGGCGATTGCCGAAAAACGCGATATCTTGCTGCTGGACGAGTGGGCGGCGGATCAAGACCCGCAGTTCCGGCGGCTGTTCTACCGCGAGCTGTTACCGCACTTAAAAGCGATGGGTAAAACCGTGTTTGCCATCAGTCATGACGATAGCTACTTTGTCCATGCGGATCGGTTGCTGGAGATGTCGAAGGGGCAGTTAAGCGAGCTGAAAGGCGAGCAGCGTGCGCGAGCAAGTGAAGATGCGGTGGCGCAAATAAATATCTAAACCGCTTTAACGGGCGGCCTGTTTGGCGCGTTTGCGCGCCTCCAGGTCGCAGCCCTCAAGTGGGCAGGTACCGCAGGTATCAAACTCATCCAGTAAGTAGCGCAGGCAGCAGAGCTTGCGCACCCGCTTAACTTCCTCACTACCCTTTGGCGTAAAGTAGCGCACCGGCTGAAACAGCGGGTTGCGCTTGCCGTTAGGCAAGTTGCGCGCTTCCAGCAACGCCTTCGCGGCCTCAAACGCCTGCCGATTAGCAAGCGGATGTTCGCCTAGCGCGTTGACATAAAAGTCCAGATAGCCACCGGCATTGCTCCAGAACACCCGTTGGGCAGCGCCGGAGATAGCCGCTAATTGCTCTATCAACGGTGCCCAGTGCTGCTCAATGAGCGTCGCAAAACGCTCAAACGGATCGTGAGTGGTTATCGGCGTGCCTGCGTGGGGCAACCACAGCCGCGAGGTGGCGCCCTTGTCGTTAAAAATAACCTGCATGTCGTCCAGTCCCACCGGCAGGTCACGGTTAAGCAGCAGGTTGGCTGTCAGTGCGGGAACGGTGAGCGCGCTAAAGTGCCACTTCGACCAGATCGATACCACTGCCCGCCGGTCTCCGTCTGGGTACTGTTCAGCGAAACGGGTGAGATCCTCTTTGAGCCAATCGGCATTCCACCAACGGGCTGTTTTGAACGCTTCCAAGGGCGGCGTTCCACCTATTAACGGCGGCGTAAAGTTCGCCAACGGCCCGGTGTAGCAGGAAGCTAACGAAGGCTCGAACAGTTGCGGCTGACGCAGAGCAAGGGGCATAACCGAACTCCAGCACGGGGCGCGAGTAAAATGAAGAGTTGCTCAGGTTAAACGGTAATGACTATCAATTAAAGTTTTTTGTTGAGAATGAGTGCGCTTTAAATAACTGCTCAAGCATTAATCCTACTGCGCAACGGCGATATTGTGCTCACCGTTGGGGTGCTTCATAACCTGCATCGGCAATCCATAAATCGCCTCTAAGGTACAACAGCTCATTAATTCACCAGGAGTGCCATGAGCCAACAGGCGGCCGCTGTGCAGTGCCATCAGCTCGTCGCAGTAGCGCGAGGCCATGTTGATATCATGCAACACGATAATCACCCCAAGGTTCAGCTCATCGCACAGCTTTCGGATCAGCGCCAGCACTTCGATTTGGTGGGCGATATCCAGCGCGGCAAGGGGTTCGTCAAGCAATAGAAAGCGGCTGCCCTGGGCAAGCAGCATGGCCAGCCATACCCGCTGGCGCTCCCCGCCGGAGAGGGTATCGACCAGGCGGTCGGCAAAGGCCTCGGTGTGGGTCAGGGCAATGGCGCGTTCAATGGCATCTTTGTCTTTTTGGGTGTGGCGGCCCAGCAGGCCATGCCAGGGGTAGCGGCCAAAGGCGACTAACTCGCGACCGGTAAGACTCTCGGCACTGGGTAAGTGCTGGGGCAGGTAAGCCACCTGGCGGGCGAACTCGCGATTTCCCCAATCGCTCAGCGGGCGCTGGTCAAAGTGAATCTCCCCCTGGCTGACCGACTGCTGCTGAGCCATCAGCTTGATCAGCGTCGACTTGCCTGAACCATTATGACCAATCAGGCCGTAAACCCTGCCCTCATGAAAGCTGTGGTCAATGGGGTTTAAAATCGTCTTGCCATTGATTTCAAAAGTGGCGCCTTTGACCTCAAACATGAACGACTCCTGGCGATAGGGTAAATGATAATGCCTCCATTCTAGTGCTAATGGTTCTCATTTTTAACTTAAATATGAAAAAAGTTTTATACGCTAAATGGCTAGCGCCGGCTGGGAAAAGCATGCAAAGGGAGAGTTCTCAGCCAGCTAGCCTCTACTTGAGCGGCTAGCTGATGAGATTAGAGATGGTCTGGATTGTTTATCTAGGGGAAATCCAACACGCTATTAGTTGGTATGCCACTTAGGGAGCACCCCGCTGGGCACAGTTATCATAGAAAGCAACCGTGGCGGGCCAGTCGCTGAACACGCCGATAACGCCAACATCATTGACGAGGGCATCTAAAGTAATCAGTTTGTCGCCCTCACGCTGAATAACATCGTCAGTGGTGCTGTGGTACCACTGGCCGCCTTCCTCCAACGGCCCCGAGCGTTCCAGGGTCCATGCAATCATTGTTAGACCCTCTTCACGGGCACGTTGGGCATAGAGTGAAGGCTGCAAGCGCCTCTCCAGTGCATCGTTGCCGAAATCGGGATTCGTTTCTAGCAGCATCCAGGTGGGAGGGGCGATAATCTGAACACCGCTCTCCACCAGCGACTGCATACTCGGCTGCCACGTATCGGGGTTAGTGTGATTAAAGGCGTCATCGCTGTAGCGGCCATCCAGGTAAACCGCCTGATTGCCATACCCAGGTTCATGTTCAATCCAGTAAAGCACATCATCCAGATTGAATGACTGTGGGAAGACATCGCTGGGGGGAACGCCTGCCGCTTTGTACTCCTCGATCATTTTTTGTGCGTAGGCCTGCTGCGTAAATGCTTGCTCTGAACCGCCTGTAAACGGCATTTCAACCTCTGGCACTTTCAGTTCAGGGGTCATCTGCACGCCAAGCTGCTGAAATAGCGCAATGCTATCGGCATGGCTCATCAGTGTGCCACGGGTAGCATAAAGCTCCGTGCGCCATTCGGGCGTGCCAGCCAAGTACTCTTCAAGAGAGGTGGCATCGGTGTTCACTCCCTCCATGGTGCCCTGCAGGCTACGAAACTCGGCTAAGGTAATGTCGCTGGTACAGCAGTGAATATCGGCCGCATTCATTAGCTCGCCGTTTTCTTCATCAAAAGCGGGAGGCACGCTGCATTTTTCAGCTAAGTCGGTCTCGACAATATTGGTGGTGTAGTGCAAATCGCACTGGGAGTGGCGGCAGACGAGTTCTTCATCGGCGGTGAAGGCGACGTCGCACTCAAGAATGCCCGCCCCGCCTTGAGCACCGGCAATATAAGATTCGAGCGTATGTTCAGGAAACTGTAACGGCGCGCCACGGTGTCCAATCGTTAATGGAGAGCGTTGCCACTGGGTTTGCTCCGCAGCGCAGCGCAATAAAGAGGCTTTCAGGGCGCGCTCATGATCGTTATCGGCGCTCATGTCGTTTACTAAGAACAGCGGGCGCGGCCCCAGTGTTACCTGCTGTGCCGCCTTAACCAGGGCATTGTCCCAGAGCTTTGCGTCACTCTCTTCTTGAGCATGGGCAGTGTTAGCGGCCAGGAGGCCTGCTGAAACCAGCATGGTTATTAGAAAACTGTGAGCCTTCATCAACGAAACTCTCTTTGCCGCGAAGTGGGTGTTTTTGAGTGTAGGCAGGTTTCACGCCTGCTTCCGTGCAAAGTGATAGATGCGACGAACAAGTGACTGGAATTCGCGAATGACCCGAGCCGGGAAGGCTCGCACATTGCCCGCTACCATCAGCAGGAAGTTAAGCACGCTAGCAGTTGGCCATGCCGCTCAGGGTGCGCTGCAATTAGGCTGTCCCATTGAGCGGGATTCGGCTCGCCAGTGAGATCCGTGACGGTGTAGCCCGCTTCTCGGGCAATCACGATACCGGCGGCGATATCCCAAAAGTCCAGCTTAGCGCCTTGAGACCAAAACGCATCAAACCGGCCCAGGCTAGTGTAGGCGATCTCCAGCGCCGCTGAGCCCGGGCTGCGGATACCGGCCACCTGGGGCATTAGCGCAGCGAGCTGATTGAGAGCCGTCGAGCAGTTGCCTTTGGCGTGGTAGGGCAGGCAGGTGCTGATTAGCATCTCGTTCATTGGGCGCGGTTCCGGCGTCATGAGCGGCGTGTCGTTGAGGAAGACGCCGGTGCCAAGGCTGGCCCAAAGCATTTCATCAAGCAGCGGTTGATAAACAACGCCTATGATCAGCTCATCGCGTTTAGTAACCGCGATGGAAACCGAAAAGTGAGGCACCCCATGCAGAAAGTTGCTGGTGCCATCGAGAGGGTCAATGATGACGGTATAGTCACTATCGGTGGGCGTAAGCCCGCTCTCTTCACCAAGGAAAGCGATATCGGGAAAAGCGCTGTTGATGCAGTCGATAATGATGTTCTCGGCGGCCGTATCGTAGTAGCTGACAAAGTCTGATGCCCCCTTTTGCTCAAAGGCAATTCTTCCCTTTAGCGAATACCCCTCGCGTAACAGCGCACCCGCCTCGTACGCCGCCTGCTTCACCGTTTCGAGTAGGTCGTTACTGCTATCGAGCATTGTATTTCCCCTGGGCATTCATCGTGTCTTCGTGAATGGCTAAAACTGTATCTATTCAATGTAACTAGTCATTCATTACATGCCGATGACAGCGGCGGGAAGCTTGGTAGCTAAGCGAAGGACTCCACCTCAAAGGCCACAATCAGGCGCTCAACGCTGGAAAACTCCACGCCAATCAGGTGTATGGGCTTATCAGAGGCGCGGTGTTTAGCGGCAACCAAACGCTCAATGTGCGGAGCCTTATCGACGTAGTAATAGTTACCTTCGCAGATATCTGAGAACGTCTGAATACCGCCGGGTAGCTTACGTCGTTGGTCATCCGTCACGGTGGATCTCCAGAGCAAAAAAGCCTTATGGTCAATTGCTTTCAGTCAGATGACTGACAAGGCTATCGGCAAAGCGCCGGGCGGCAGGGAGCCCGCCCCAGGACCAATAATTGACGGGAATAATCGTATAGTTTCCCTGTTTCACGCTTGGCAAGTGCCGCCACTGGCCATTGGATAGGAGGTGTCTTACACCCCCGTCCGGGCCGTAAGGACTGTCGAGAAACACCAGTTTCGCATCGATATCAAACAGAGGCGTTGCGCTGACGGTTGTCATTCCCCATTGGCCTAGATCCCCCTGCCAAGCGTTCTGAAGTCCAAGTTGATTTATGACCATGCCTTCAACACTTCCTTCGCCATACACACGGGCATGTCGTTCATCCATCAGGCGCACCAGTAAAACAGGGGAGTCGTTATCATTGAGCGCTTGCTTTAGCGCAGCGAAGCGTTGGTTGGACTGCTCGATATAATGTTCCGCAGCGTTAGGATGACCAACCAAGTAACCAAGCTGACGTGTCAGCTCTTCAATTGTTTCCCAGTCGTTATGGTTGCCATCACTATCGGCATACTTATAAAGCCGGTACTCTTTGACGTCCGAAATTTTTCTGAGCCGTGAGAGTAAACTGGTATGAGCAGGCGGTGAAATCAGAATATGTTGTGGGGGATCGCTTGCCAGTAACTCAAAGTTAGGGAAGTGGCGATAACCCAGGTTGGTCGTATTGGGAATAATGCCATTTTGACGGGAGTATGTTTCATACCCTTCAAGGCCCGACAGAAATCTAGGCGGGTGACCAATCGCATTAAGGGTCTCCGCGATGGCGAAATCAAACGTCGCTAGTGGTGTCGGACCGTTTTGATCGCTGGCCATCGATACATTGCTCATCAATAAACTGATGAACAATGCGATCGATAAGGCCATGATTTTAGGGCTTACAGGGGAATACGAAGTCCCATTTTGATATGTCACGATCATGCCTGTGTTTTGCGAATGAAGAAGCGCCATCATCACCACTGATAGGACGCCGTGCCGACTAAGCTGCGCGGTTCACCGTAGAAACACGCATAGGTGCAGGACTCGATATAGGTTTCATCGGTTAGGTTGGTCGCATTCAAGGAAAGTAACCATGGGCCCGTCTCATAGCTGACCATGGCATCAACCAGGGTAAAATCAGGCACTTCGCCATCAAGGTGGGCGTTGGGAAGCGTTGATCCAACATAGCGTACCCCCGCACCTAGTTTTAGCCCCGGCAGACCGAAATCACTGAGGCGATAGTCACCCCATAACGAGAACTGGTTGTAGGGTGCCTGACCGGTTCGTTCCCCGACTTTTTCGGGGGTCGCCGGGCTGCTTTTAGTCGTCCGGGCATCGGTGTAGGCATACGCTGCGACAATGTTGGCATTGAGGCCAATCTCCGTCTTAGCCTCCAGCTCGACACCCCGAGAGCGCACTTCGCCGATTTGCGTCTGGAAAGTGGTGTCGACCGGGTCAGCGACCAGCACGTTTTCTTGGGTCAGTTCGTACGCGGTAGCGGTTAACATAGTGTCCCAACCTTCTGGCTGGAAACGAAGCCCCAGCTCAAACTGCTCTCCACGGGTGGGCTCGAACTGATCGCCTTTGCGGTCGGTGCCAGTCGCCACCTCAAAGGATTGACTAAAGCTCGCAAAGGGCGCCAGGCCATTATCGGCTAGGTAAACGAACCCGACACGACCGGTGAAGGCATCATCATCCTGCTGTTGTTCTTGGGAAGGGTCGAAGTACCGAGAAGCTTCAGTGTCCGTCCAATCTTGACGCCCGCCCAGCATAACCACCCATTTATCGGCAATCTTCATCTGGTTCTGAACATACAGCCCCATCTGCTCCTTACGGCTCACGTTGGAATAGTCATTAGGGATGCTTTCACCCAATTGGCTACTCCCATAGGTAGGATTGTAGAGATCCAAGGCAGGGGCGCTCTGCTGGTAGCGTTCTGTTTCGTGGCGCTGGCGGACATAGTCAAGGCCGACCAGAGAGGTATTGGTTGTCGCTCCGGCCACCCAGTCATACTGCAAGGCCGTATCGGAGGAGATTGCCCTGGAAGCATCACGCCTATCATGGGCGGTTCTGGAAAAAAGTCGCCCAGCGAAGCTTTGAGACTGCTGAACAATACCGATGTTGTCGAAGTTTCTATCTGAGTGGAAACTGCGAAAGTTATGACGAAGTTTTAATTGATTGGAAAAATCGTGCTCGAATAGGTAGCCGAGGGAGTAACTCTCGTTATCGTAGTCATCAAAGCCGGGCTCGCCAACAAACCGCTCCTGCGGTATATCGCCATTGGGGTTAGGTAGAATGGTGCCGCTTGCGGGTAGCCCATAGATATAAGTTGTCTCGTCCCGCTGATACTCACTGAGCAGGGTGAGCGAGGTATCCTCGTTTGGCTGCCACTTAAAGGCAGGCGCGATGTAGGTGCGATCAGCTGGCACATGGTCGACAAAGGTGTCGCTATCGCGGTGAAGCATGGTTAAACGGTAGGAAAACTCGCCATCTTCATCCAGGGAGTCAGAGAAGTCCGCAGAGATTTGGCGTCGATCAAAACTGCCTACCTGGAGATTAAATTCGCGCAGGGGCTCGCTGGTAGGGCGCTTACTGACCGCATTGATCAAGCCCCCGGGAGACGCCACGCCATAGAGAATTGACGATGGCCCCTTGAGTACTTCCAGCCGCTCCAGGCCATAGAGCTCCTGCTGAGCATCGAACACATTTGCTTGGTATTTGCTGCCGTCCCGGTAGCTGTTATACACACTGAAGCCGCGAATCATCATGCTGTCGTGGGTTGTATCAGCACCTCCCCCGCCATAAGCGTTCGATACGCCCGCTGTGTACCCCAGCGCCTGGTTGACGTTCTGCGCGCCATAGTTGCGAAATTCCTGGCTGCCAATCACGGAAATTGATTGTGGTGTTTCGATGATCGGCGTATCGGTTTTGGTGCCTGTTGCGCTGCGGGTGGCAGCAATACCTAGCACAGGCCCTGTGGCTTCTTCATAAAGACGACTTTCCGTGACTTGCAGTGTGGGTAGCGCGGAGGAGGTTTCACTACCTGAAGATGCCCTCTGTTCGGCATTCTGAGCAAACACAGCTGACGACGTGCTGTAGGCAGCTACAGCAATGGCGGCCGTTAGCCACCGCTTGCGGAAAGTAGGTTGGTTCACGAATGTTCTCCTTGCGCGAGGTTCGTTTTAATTTTATGTAAATGTTAATTATTATTATTTATATTATGAATAACGTTTTCGCGAAGTCAACATCGATCGAGTGGTGTAGATAACGAATGAGCGTGTGAAGGAAAACTGGTTATAAAGTCTGCCGAAGCGTTGCTAGTAGAACCGTCACCGGCCACTTGACCCCACCATCCGCGCCAGTACCCGGTCTTTAAGCCAGAAGCGGTGAATCAGCGCCATCGTGATGTGGCCGATGACTAATCCACATAGCAGCCACGAGAGCGGGCCGTGAGGGAGCTCGGCGGGGGCGATCATCCAGGTGATGTCGCGTTCCGCTTCGGGTAGCAGCTCCAGGCCATAAAAGCGTAGCACCCCGCCGCGGCCGTACTGGCGCAAAATGGCGAAAGCGGGCAGCCACAGCAGCAGCCCATAAAAGGTGATATAGACGACGCGCGCCAAGCGCCCACCCAGCCCCGGTGGCTGAGAAGGGCGTTGCTCGCGGTTTACCCATGCCCAGCCAAGGCGAACCAGCGTCACGATCAGAATCATAAATCCTAACAAGCCGTGAGGCCCGATGCTCGCCAAGAACAGCGTGATAGCGTTTTCGCCCATTCCTCTCCAGGCCAGCAATACGGTAAATTGCAGCGTGACTAGCGCGGCGGTCAAACAGTGCAGCGCACGGCTGACCCGCCCATAGCAGTTGGGGCTGTCTCGCCAGCCAATAGGCGTTTGAGCGGGCTTGCTTGTGTAGTGACTGTTTAACGCCGTGTTGTTTACCGTTCCTTTAACCATTGGCCTTGCCCTGGCGCCAGTAGCCCATGCTGGTGACGTACTGTTTGGGTAGCCCGCACTCGTTAACCAAGTAGCGGCGCAGCTTCATGGCGACCTTGGTCTCAGCGGCGATCCAAGCGTAGAAAGGCGCGTTGTCGTCCAGGGTGGCGGGTTCCCAAAGCGGGGCGTTTTCATCCTCGTTTTGTTCATCCTTCCTACCGTTGGTCACGCTCGACGGGTGACCCCCCAGCGCCACTATTTCTTGCTGCAAATCGATATCACGCAGCGCTCTCATCAGCAGCTCACCGTGTTGGCAGGCGGGCTCAGCGTCGCGGGCCAGCCAGTTCAGCTTGGCGGCCTGGGGCAGCGGCTGGACATCGTCGCTGCGCGGCACCTCAAACAGCGCTTCGACCTTGGGCTTGAGCGGCAGGTCATCGAGGGTTTCCAGAATGCCGGCCGCAGCGGGTAGGGCGGTTTCATCGGCGATAATCAGAATACGGCGCACGCCTTGGGGTGGCTTCCACTCGTAGCCCAGCTTTGGGCCTTCGGCATTGGCGTCGGGGGCCGTCATGGCTAGCCGGTCACCAGGGCGGGCGTGCATTGCCCAGCGCGATGCGGGGCCATTGTCGCCGTGGAGTACAAATTCAACGTCCACCTCGGCCTGCTCCGGGCGCAGGGCGCGAATAGTGTAGGTGCGCGCAGAGGGGCGCTGCGCACCCGGCAGTGCGCGGTAGGCGCCGTACCAGTCGTGCTCTTCCAGCTTGGCGATCTCAAACAGCGGGTCGAGAGTAGCGTTCCCTTCAGGAAAGAATAGCTTGACGCGCTGATCCGGGGCGTAGGTCGCCATTTGGCCGACGTCTGGGCCCGTAAAGGTAAATCTCACGAGCGAGGCGCTGACCTGGGTGCGCCGGGCGAGGGTGATATCGAAAAGCCGGTAGCTCGGTTTGGCTGCCATCGTGATACTCCTTGATATATAAGGAGTCAATTGTAGTGCTAATTATTATCATTTAGAATCGTTGTTAATGTTTCAATCGCTCATTTCCCAAACGTCTGCACAAATAGTAAGGCTACGAAAATGTCGCTGCTGCCTATCACGTCTCTGTTGGCGAACTGTCCGGTTATAATAAAAGGGTGCTTGCTGTGTTAGGTGCTGCGCAATGGGCCCAAAGAGTGGGGGGAATGTCGCCTGCTAAAGCCTGCCTGCTGCTTAGCCTACCCATGGTGGTGCTGTTTTGGGTGGGGCTAGAGGGCCAGGGCGGTGTTGTCCTGGGTCTCCAGGCATTGGTGGCTCCCTCTTTCGAGAAGGTCGACGAGCTGCTGCTTTACTACGCTTGGTGGCCGCGCCTCTCAATCGCCCTGCTTGCCGGGGGCGGGTTGGGATTGGCAGGCGTGCTGATGCAGCAGGTGCTGCGCAACCCCTTGGCCTCGCCCACTACCCTGGGGGTGGCATCGGGCGCCAACCTGGCGCTGATGACCGCCACCTTGCTGGCGCCGGGGCTGCTTGTCGCCGGGCGCGAATGGGTTGCCTTGTTGGGCGGCGCGCTGGCAGTGGGGTTAGTGTTTCTGCTTTCGTGGCGGCGCGGGTTGGCGCCGATCGTGGTGGTGCTGGCGGGCCTGGTGGTCAATCTGTACCTGGGGGCGCTGTCTACGGCGCTGCTACTGTTTAACCACGAGGCGCTCTCGGGGCTGTTGATTTGGGGCGCGGGTTCGCTGGCACAAAACGGCTGGGACGGCGTCGCCATCCTCTGGCCTCGGCTGGCGATTAGCTGCGTGGCCGCATGGTTTTTGCTGCGCCCCTTGGCGGTGTTGGAGCTGGACGACGCCAGCGCCAAGAGCCTGGGGGTCTCGCTGACCTATCTACGCTTTGCGGGGATGGGGTTGGCGGTGTTTATTACCGGCAGCATTGTCAGCGTGGTGGGTATTATTGGTTTTATCGGCTTGGCAGCACCCAATATTGTGCGCATGGCCGGTGCGCGCCGTTTAGGGCCGCGGCTACTCTGGTCGACGCTATTGGGGGCCGTGCTGCTGGCGACCACGGACCTGCTGCTGCAGCAGTTCGGTGGCATGGTGGCGGCTTTTATTCCGACCGGGGCAATTACCGGTGCCCTGGGGGCGCCGCTGTTAATGTGGCTCATTCCGCGCCTGAAACTCCAGGGCGACCAGCCGCCGAAAGGGGCGGGTGTTTTCGCCCATCGCCATCCTGCGCCTTCCCGCCTGGCTACCGGTTTAATCCTTGCGCTACTGGGCGCCACGCTGCTTGGGCTGCTCGTTGGCCAGGGGGTTGATGGCTGGTACTTGCTGTCGCCGGATAACTGGAACGTAATGCAGTGGCGCATGCCCCGGGTGATGGCGGCCGCCGCCAGCGGGTTGATGCTGGCGATTGCTGGGACGATTCTTCAACGTCTTTCCGCCAACCCCATGGCCAGTCCTGAAGTGCTGGGCATCAGCGGTGGCTGTGCCATTGCGCTGATTTTGGGAATTTTCCTGCTGCCCGCGCCCACCAATTTGATGCTGATTGGCGTGGGAACGTTAGGGGCTTTTGCGACGCTGTTGGTGTTGGTGGGTATCAACCGTAAAAGCGGCTTTCTGCCTGAGCGTTTGCTGCTCACCGGGGTGGCCATCAGCGCGTTGTTTGACGCCGTTCGCAGCGTAATGCTGGCGGGCGGCGACCCGCGTGGCCAGCAGGTGATCGCTTGGCTGGCGGGGTCTACCTACTACGTGGATATTACCAACGCCGTGGTGGTCGGAGGGATTGCCGCTGCGCTGGCGCTGGTCACGCTACCCTTTACCCGCTGGCTGGATATCCTGCCGTTAGGCGCGCCGACGGCCAAGGCGCTTGGGGTAACCCTCAACCGCGCACGTTTGGCGTTGTTGTTGCTGGTGGCGCTGTTAACTGCCTGCGCCACCCTAGTGGTGGGGCCGCTTTCGTTTATTGGCCTGCTGGCGCCGCATATGGCACGCCTGGTGGGCTTCTCACGGGCGGGACAGCACCTGCTGGGTGCTGCGTTGATCGGCATGCTATTGATGGTGCTGGCAGACTGGGTGGGGCGCCAGATTATCTTCCCCTATGAGATACCAGCGGGCTTGGTTGCTTCACTGATTGGCGGGGCTTATTTTATGTGGGGATTGCGGCGGCTTTAACCGGCAACCGCCTAGCTTTAAATGCTTATAAGAAAAATTAATGCCCCATTAGCAGGATGATTGTTAGTTATTAAGGCGGCCCATTACCTTAGTGCGATGTTTAAGCAGAGTAAGGCGTTAACGCAACGCTGATACTGGCACTGAGGAGAGGGTAATGTGGGAAAGCTATATCACCGGTTTAGTCGTGTGCGGTGGGATTATTATGGCCATTGGCGCGCAAAACGCCTACATCCTGGGGCTGGCTATTCGTCGTGAGTACCACTGGTGGTCGGCGGGGCTGTGCATGAGCGCGGATATTATTTTGCTCTCCGCAGGTATGTTTGGGGTGAGCGCTTTTCTGCTAACCATGCCCAGCGCCTTGGAAGTGATGCGCTGGGTGGGCGTTGTGTTTTTAAGCTGGCTGGCGGCCCAGGCGCTGTTTCGGGCGGTCAGCGGTCGGCAAGGATTAAGCGCCGAAGCGGGCAGGGCGCCCAGCTTAACAAAAGTCATTTTTGCTACCCTGGCCGTGACCGTGCTCAACCCACAGGTCTACCTGGATACGCTACTGCTAATACCTGCCATCGGTGCGCAGCAGGAGAGTGCGGGCGTTTTTGTGGCGGGCGCCTCCACGGCCTCAATCTTGTGGTTTAGCTTACTGGCCTGGGGCGGTGCCGCGCTTTCACCGTGGCTCTCAAAGCCCGTTGCGTGGCGCATCATCGACGGATTGATTGGCATGATGATGGCAGGCATAGCGATACATCTTGCCCTTAGCGCTCAGTCGCTCAATTAAGCGAATGAGTATTTAGTGACGGTACGTCTTCAATGACGATGAAAGTAGTCCGCCATGACCGCGATAACGTTATCAATATCAGCCTCGTTAATGTCGCGATGAACAACGAAGCGCGTGGCATAAAGTAACTCAATTAAAATGTCGTGCTCTTTTAGCCAGGCGGATAGCGGTTTGACATGCTCATCGGGGAAATGCGCGAACACCATATTGGTGGCCTGTGAGGTGATGTCGACCCCTGGCAGTGTTGCTAAGCCATCGGCCAGACGTGCGGCGCGGCGGTGATCTTCGCTTAAGTCGGTAACGTGGTGATCCAGCGCGTATTGACAGGCAGCGGCAATAATCCCCACTTGACGCATACCACCCCCCACCATTTTGCGTAAACGTCGAGCCTTATCAATCAGTGCTTGAGAACCTACCAGTGCAGAGCCCATGGGGGCTCCTAACCCTTTTGAAAAGCATAATGAAACGCTATCGAAAGGTAGGCAGAGCTGCTTAAGCGATCTATCGGTGGCGATGGCGGCATTAAAAAGGCGTGCTCCATCTAAGTGCGTTGCTAAACCGCGTTCGCGTGCCAATTCTGTCGCTTGTAGAACGTACTCTTCGGGTAGCACTTTGCCGCCAATGGTGTTTTCCAGTGCCAATAGTTTGCTGCGTGCAAAGTGAAAATCGTCAGCTTTAATGGCGGCGCTGATTTTTTCCAGCGGCAGCGTGCCATCTGCCGCATTCTCAATAGGCTGGGGCTGAATGCTGCCTAGCACTGCCGCACCACCGCCTTCGTAACGGTAAGTGTGCGCTGCCTGGCCAACCAGGTACTCATCGCCGCGCTCGCAGTGTGCCATTAGCCCCACCAGGTTACTTTGGGTGCCGCTGGGGAAAATCAGCGCCGCTTCTTTGCCGGCTAGCCCGGCTAGGTTAGCTTGAAAGGCATTTACCGTTGGGTCATCGCCCCACACATCGTCACCTACCGGCGCAGCCAACATTGCTTCCAGCATGGCGGGAGAGGGGCGGGTCACCGTGTCACTGCGCAGGTCAATCATGCAGAACTCCTTTTTGTGTCAAGGCAATAACTTATCTTGATTTTCGAGCAAGTTTGGAGGAACCATCTATGGTTAACAGCATACTGCATGTCACTCCAGCATAGGCAACCCGATGGATTTAAAAAGTGGTTACCCCTTTTGGGCGGTAAAGAATGGTTTATTGAAAGCGTACCCGCCGCTTACTCGCGATCACCAGTGCGATGTTGTCATTATTGGCGGTGGTATTACGGGGGCGTTGATGGCGGATGAGTTAAGTCGCCATGGCCATCATGTCGTGGTGCTTGAACGACGTGATGTAGGTTGGGGTAGTTCCGCCGCCAGCACTGCGCTGTTGCAGTACGAAATCGATACCCACATGACCGACTTGGCAAAGCTTTATGGGGAAGCCAATGCTGTGCTCGCTTATCGCGCCTGTGCCGATGCCATTCGAGAACTTGAAACCTTGGCAGCCGGGCTGGGTGATGTAGATTTTGCGCGTCAACAAAGCCTTTACTACGCCAGCAGTGAAAAGGACGTGGCTTCCTTAAAGGAGGAGCTGGCGCTGCGTCAAAAGCACGGTTTTGATGCTTGCTGGCTTGAGCATGAGACTATTTTAGCGGAGTACGGTTTTGAGGCTCCCGGCGCTATCCTTACCCAATTAGCGGCCAGCCTTGATCCATACCGAATGGCTTATCAACTGTTGGCCAAAGTGGTCGAGCGCGGTGGAGAAGTCTATGACCGAACCCAGATGGAGACGATGACGCCTGACGGTGAGGGTGTCTCGTTGACACTCGCCAATGGCAACCACCTGCGCTGCCAGCATGTTGTGATGGCGGCAGGCTATGAGTCGCAAGCCTGGCTGCCAGATAAGGTTGCCACTAATCGCAGTAGCTACGCCCTGATTACTGACCCGCTAACGCCGGCGGTATTGGGTAAACTTCGCCATACCATGGTGTGGGAGTCTGCACGGCCCTATCTTTATATGCGGACCACCTGCGATGGGCGCCTTTTAGTGGGTGGCGACGACGACGACGAAGATATCCCCAAGCGTCGCGATGCGCGGGTAGAGGAAAAAGCCCTAGGGCTGGCAAGCAAGGTGGAGAAGCTATGGCCTAAACTCGCGATCAATCCGACTTTCTCCTGGGGCGGTACCTTTGCAGAAACGGATGATGGCCTGCCTTTTTTTGGCCCCCATGAAGCCCACGGTCCACGGGTACATTTCGCCATGGCATATGGCGGTAACGGCATTAGCTATAGCATGATCGGGGCAAAACTACTGCGTGCGCTCATTGAGGAAAAGGAGCATCCGTTGGCAGAGCTGTTTTCGTTTCGGCGCCTAGCCAGCACTGTTTCACCGTCAACACAGTCATAGCAACCGTTTTTGAATCTAGCGGCGCGTTAGCGTAAGCGAGTATTCTGACTGAATATTCACAAGGATTGAGAGCTATGAGCCATACCCTGTGCTTACGGGCACTAGAGCGCAATGACCTGCGCTTTGTCCACGAACTCAATAATAACCAGAGCATCATGTCGTACTGGTTCGAGGAGCCTTACGAGTCATTTGATGAGTTAGAGGAGCTCTACAACAAGCATATCCATGACAATGCTGAGCGCCGCTTTGTTGCCGAGGATAGCCACGATAATGCGATTGGGTTGGTGGAGCTGATCGAGATCGACTACATCCACCGCAGTGCGGAGTTTCAAATCATCATTGCCCCGGATCATCAGGGTAAAGGATTTGCCCGCTCACTGATTCGTCAAGCCCTGCACTACTCCTTCACCATTCTTAACCTGCATAAGGTATATCTGATTGTAGCGGTGGAGAACGTCAAGGCGATCCATCTTTACGAAGAGAGTGGATTTATTGAAGAGGGGCAGTTAGTGCAGGAGTTCTTTATCAACGGCAAGTATCGCGATGTGAAGCGCATGTATATTCTGCAAGACACCTATCTCAATCAACTTGATACCACTGAAGCGGCTGAATCTAACTGGCTGTGAAACCCGCAAAATAAACGCCTCGCTGAAGCGAGGCGTGGGTGGTTAGGGTACTGTCTGGTGCTGCTTGCTCTCAGCCGAGGTAGGCCTTGATAGCATCAAGCGCAGCACGCTGCTGTTGAGCGCGTTTAGCCCATACTTCCATAATATCGGCGTCTATCGTCTGTTCGTAATTGGCGGTCTGCTGCATGGCGGCTGCTCTTTTCAGGGATGAATTGAAAGGTTTTCTTATTCAAAGGGTTAGCTGTATACACATTGAATTGTGCAGGGCAGCATTTTAGCTGTCGTTAGCGATAATAGGAGTTTTTGTTGGCTTCGGGTAGTCCTAATGATGTAGGTGATTTGCCATTTCTTGTAAGTATATGCTTACAAGTGGGTGTCGTGCGCTGCTATGCAATTGAATGGAAAAGATTTTCATAAAATAAAAAAGCCGGGGATTGCCCCGGCTTCGGTGTTTCTTTTTTACGCTAAACAGCACAAGCGCTTGAACTAACCCAGATAGGCGTTTAGCGCCTCGGTTGCGGCGCGATGCCATTGCGCGCTTGAGTTCCAGAAATCTAGAACTTCGTTATCACGTGCAGGGGACGTTGTTAATGATGTCATAGTGTGGCCCTCCTAGTGGGACTACAGTGACAGTATAGCGCTTTTTGCTGCACTGCAGCATTGGGCCTGGTAAATGGGCTGATTTAAAGGATGCTACTACGCAGAACGAACGATAACCCGCTAGGCTATGAGCTGTATCAATCGCCATCCGTTCGCTGCGAAAGGAGTCGCAAATGAGTACCAATGTTGCTGAAATCATGGTTGAAACGCTCCAGGCTGCAGGCGCAAAGCGCTGCTATGGGGTCGTGGGAGATACCCTCAACCACTTTACCGACGCCCTGCGGCAAAGTGACATACAGTGGGTCGGGGTTCGTCACGAGGAGGTCGGTGGTTTCGCCGCGGGTGGAGAAGCTTATCTCACCCAGGAGTTAGCGCTGTGTGCCGGTTCATGTGGTCCTGGCAGCCTGCACTTTGTAAACGGGCTGTTCGATGCGCATCGCAATGGCTCCCCTGTAGTGCTCATTGCAACTCAGGTGGCATTGGGTGAAGCGGGCAGCAGTTTTCCCCAGGAAGTCGATCAGTCACGGGTGTTTGAGCAGTACAGCGTGTTTTGTGAAACCCTCAACTCGCCTGAACAGGCACGGCGTATGACGGCGCTTGCGGCACAGGCCGCGCTGGCAAAGCGTGGGGTCGCGGTTTTGATCGTGCCAGGCGATATCTTTACTCAAACGCCACAAAACCAGCTTGCGTACGTACCCACCGGTTTAACTACTCGCTGCGCCCATCTGCGGAGTCGCTAGTGCCGGCGATCCAGCAGCTTAATAAAGGCGGCAATATCACTATTTTTGCGGGCGCAGGCTGTGAAGAGGCACGTGAACAGGTGATCGCGTTAGCCGAAAAGCTGCAGGCGCCCATCGCCTGGACATCCCGCGCCAAAGATTTTATCGAGCATGATAATCCCTACCAAGTGGGAATGACCGGCGTATATGGTCTTGAAGGTGGCTACCACGCTGTCGCAGAGTGCGACACACTGCTGCTACTCGGCTGTAACTTTGCGTTTAATCAATTTTATCCTGAGAGCGCCACCATTATTCAGGTCGATCACGACCCCGCACAGATTGGTAAACGTTACCCTGTGGACGTCGGCATTATCGGTAGTACGCGAGATACGTGCGAAGCGCTTTCTCAAGTCGTCGAGCCGAATAGCAACGGCCGTTGGCTGGAAAAATGCCGTCACCGCTACCAAAAATCACTGCAGAAGTCGGCGCATAAGAGCAAAGAAGACGGGTTAATCCACCCTCAGGAACTAACGCTCGCCATAGACCGTTTAGCCAATAGCGATGCACTGATTACGGCGGATACCGGCAGTGTTAACGTATGGATGTTGCGGCATATTCGCTCGCTCGGCCAGCGCCGTACGCTAGCCAGCTTGCAGCACGGCACCATGGCCAATGCCTATCCTCAAGGCCTGGGGATTCAACTGGCCTACCCTGATCGTCAGGTAATCGCCATGTGCGGTGATGGTGGGCTCACCATGTTAATGGGAGATCTACTAACCTTGGTGCAGCGGCGCATCCCGCTAAAAATTGTGGTGTATAACAACAGTTCTTTAAGCTTTGTGGAGCTTGAACAGAAAGTAGAAGGGCTGCTAGATGCCTATGCCGAGCTGGAAAACCCTGATTTTGGACAAGTCGCCCTAAGCATGGGGCTGTGGGGGAAACGGGTCGAAAAAGAGGACCAGCTTGAAGAGGCTATTGGCGACTGGCTGGCCTATCCGGGCCCGGCCCTGTTGGATGTGGTGGTCAACCCAATGGAGCTCGTTATGCCACCTAAAGTGGAAGCAGGGCAAGTGGCTTCTACGGCACTTTACTCGGCCAAAGCGGTGCTGAGTGGGCGCATGGATGAAGTGGTTCACTTGGTGAAAAGTAACTTCTTGAAACGCTGATTGGTTTAACACCGCCGTTGCCGTTGCAGGGGTGTTTATAATGCAGTCTATTGCGTGTCATTCATTTAAGTAACGTTTTCCAAGGGGCCTTATGCGGCTGCGTATTATGTCTGACTTACACCTGGAGTTCTTTGACGGAAACCGCGAGCTTCCGCAGGTGGAGGCAGACGTGCTGATTCTAGCCGGAGATATCCATCACCAGTGTGACGGGCTCGCTTGGGCCCGCTATCGCTTTCCAGATATACCGATTATTTATGTGCCCGGTAACCATGAGTTCTACGGCACTTGTATGCCGCATTTGCGTGATGCGTTAGCACGGGAGGCTGAGCGACTCGATATTGAGCTTCTGGATAACCGGGCGGTTACGCTAAATGGTGTTCGCTTTTATGGCACAACGCTGTGGACGGACTTTGCGCTTTACGCAGGTGACCCGACCAAAGACCCTGCCCATACCGAATCAAAAGCAGAGCGTTATATGCCCGACTTTAAAATCGTCGAAACCTCGCCTGGTGTGACATTGACCCCGTCATCAAGCGCTCTGCTGCATGCACAAGCGTTGGCATGGCTCGAAGCCGAACTCGCCCAACCCTTTGATGGCCCAAAAGTGGTGGTCAGCCATCACGCCCCGCTTCATGACTGCATTCCCGGTCAATATCTGGGCGATGTTTTATCCCCCGCCTTTGCCTCTCATCTGCCCCAGTTAATGGGGAGGATGGATGTCTGGATTCACGGTCATGTCCACGAGCCCGTGGATCTTTTGCGCAATGGAACCCGTATTGTCGCCAACCCCGGCGGCTACCCTTATGAATTCAATCCCGCACAGTTTAAGCCGGATTTTACTCTTTCTGTTTGACCTCAAAGCTATTGAAAAGCGTTTAATAGTGACGGTTGGTTAGGGTTAGCAGCCTTTCTTGAAATGTATCGATAGGGAAACCCTGCTTTTCATTTTGTTATGGCAGTAACGCGGCTATCTAGGAGGTGGGGTAAGGGGTTCCTGGTCTACTACTTTGGTTTAAATTCCACTTCTTCTGCTTGCACCCTCTCTGCGCGATACTTATCTTCTAGGTTGTATGATGTATGATTTTAAGATGTTGGCTAGCTGGCGGTATTAGCCCATTACTAGGCAACGCATTCACCACGAGGGCGCAAAGTGACGTTTTCCAGACAACAAGTAACACAAGCTATCGGCGATGGCCTGCTATCGTTTCCCATCACAGACTTTGATAGCCAGGGGCGTTTCGATGAAGCCAGCTACCGCGAGCGGCTCGAGTGGTTTATCAGCCATGAGATTTCGGCGGTCTTTGTCGCTGGGGGTACTGGGGAGTTTTTTAACCTGTCACTTGAAGAGTACCGCCAAATTGTACGCGTTGCTGTCGAAGTCATCGACGGGCGCTTGCCCGTCATTGCAAGCGCGGGTCTGAGCGTTGAAGCGGGCAAGGCCTTTGCAAAAGCGGCTGAAGAGGCAGGTGCTGACGGCATTCTGCTGATGCCGCCTTACCTCACCGAATGTCCACAAGATGGCTTGGTAGAGTATGCCCGCCAGATTTGTGATGCCACCAACGTCAACGTGATTTATTACAACCGCGGTAACGGCATCTTGAATGCTCACTCTGTTCAGCAACTGGCTGATCAGTGCCCCAATTTGGTCGGGCTAAAAGATGGCAAAGGCGATATTCAGGCGTTAAATAAAATCGTCAAAACCGTGGGCGATCGGCTGGTCTATATCGGCGGGGTACCCACGGCTGAAATTTTTGCCGAGGCCTATGTCTCCATCGGCGTAAACACCTACTCCTCAGCTGTGTTTAACTTCGTGCCGGAAATGGCGGTGAAGTTTTACAAGGAGTTACGCAAGGGTAATAAAGAGGTCGTTAAACAGATCACGAACGACTTCTTCATTCCTTTCGTGGATCTCCGGGATCGTAAAGCGGGCTATGCCGTCAGCCTGATCAAAGCAGGCGCGGACATTATTGGCCGACCCGCGGGCAGTGTTCGCGCACCGCTTGTCATGCCAACCCAGGATGAGACTAAGGAACTTAAGACGCTGATTGATCGCGCTAAGCAGTAACCAATGCTTTATTAGTACGCTACTCACTCACTAAGCCACTGAGCTATAACAATTTTACAACGAGCAAAAGAGGTGAAATATGATCGTTTCCAATAAGCTAATGACCGGTGTCGGTACCGCCGCGCTAATGGCGGCTTTAAGCGTCAGCTCCGGTGTGGCAATGGCCCAGGACGGCCCATTGCGCGGTAACATACGCGTGGTGATTGGCTCAACGTCGACCGGCGGTGACACCTATCAAAACTCTACGATTGTGGTGGATCAGTTAGCTGAAAAGCTGGATCTCAATATGAAAGTCGATGCGGTGGGGGCAAGCTCGGCTTTCCGCACCCTTGACCGTGATTCGCGTGGCAATACGCTCATGATCTTCCACGATCAGGCTTATCTGGGCCACCTGTACGGAGTAGAGGGTTACGACGATATTTTTGAGAAGTATACCGTCGGGCCGACGGTTGCCATTAATCCAGGTAATGCCTACCTGGTGCCCAAGAATTCGCCCTACGAAACCCTTGAGGATATTATCGCTGCGGTAGGAAGTGGCGAGACGGTGCGGGTCGCGATCCAACCGGGCGGCGTCTCGGAGATTGGTTTCAGTGCGTTGAAAAATGCCATCGCTATTGAGCATCCCGGGCAGGAAGATAACCTGGTCGCTGTCAACACCGGCTCCCAGTCCGATAAAAACCAGCAGCTGTTTGACGGCCAGGCCGACGTGATTAACGGCACTGTACAGGCGAATGAGCAGTACACCCGTTTGCCTGAAGATGATCAAAAAGCGATGCGTTTTATCTGGTTGACGGCGCGTGAAGATACCATTGAGCAGGCTCCCGAAGAGGGGCTGGGCCAGACGTCTCGCGAGCAGTTGCTGGAGTATGTAGAGCCGAATGTGCACGTCACCATGGGCGATGACGAGAGTTTCACGTTCGATAAGGAGTTCTTCTTCCTCTACAACAAAGATATGGATCCGGCGATTGTTGAACAGATCGATGAAGCGCTAGCGGAGATCTACGAAGAGGGTGAAATCCAGGAGACTCAGAAGAACGCTTTCTTTATTCCTGATTTCAAACCCTCAGATGAAGCTTCCGAGTATCTTGCCGAGAAAATGGCGCGTTACGAAGAGATTATCAACAACATCAAGTAAAGGGTAGACACCCGCTGCGCTGCGGCGGGTGTTGCGCCTATGCGTGAGCCGCTATAGAACAGCCGCTATAGAACAATGATAAGCAGAGTACGCTGCTGCTTATTTCGGAGCCGTTATGGAATCAGGTCTGTCAAATCTGCTAAGTGTCTCAATTGATTTCGAGAACTCCCACTTGTTCTTCCCCACCATTATCCACTGGATCATGGCGGTTCTGTTTGCCTTGATTTTGATAATGAAGGTAGTGCCCTTCATGGCCGCCGTGAGGAGGGGGGAGCGCACAATGCCCATTATTGGCGAAGCCAGGGATAATTTCCGCTTTTTCGGCACCCTCGTCTTAATCGCGGCCTACTTTTATTTCATGGCCGTGGTGGGCGATATGTTCCCCTATACGGGCTATGGCTTCCTGATAGTTTCAATGGCTTTCGTGCTCCTTATGTCACTGCTCTATCTGCATGACTGGACGAAAAAGGCCATTACCATCGTGATAGTCACCGCCATCGTCGCACCTAGTCTAGCCTGGTTCGTTCTCGCCAAGCTGTTCACTATCACCTTACCGTGACCGGAGCGAGTGCCACCATGGAATTTCTCTCACTTCTCGATATAACCTTCTTTTTACTTGCCGGGTTCGGTGCCCTGATCGGCATCATTTTCGGCGCTATTCCCGGCATGACCGCGACCATGGCGGTCGCTGTCTGTCTTCCGCTGACCTATGCCCTGGGGTTAAACCATGGTCTGGCACTTCTGCTCGGGCTTTATGTGGGCGGCATCTCTGGCGGTATGGTGCCCGCGGTACTGCTCAATATCCCTGGCACACCTTCTTCCATCACTACCACCTTTGACGGCTACCCCATGGCGCAAAAGGGCGAGGGTGAGAAGGCGCTGAAGATTTGTGTCGTTGCTTCCGTCATCGGCGGTCTCATTAGCGCCGCGGTGCTGTTCTTATTCGCGCCACTGTTGGCAGATTTCTCGATCAAGTTCTCCTACGTGGAGAAGTTCTTGATCATTTTGCTAGCGTTAAGTGTGATTGCTTCGCTCTCCAGCAGCATGCTGATCGGGATCTTTAGTGGCGTGATCGGTGTATGGCTGAGCCTGATCGGAGATTACAGTATCTCTGATGGCGGCAATGGCAAAACCCGGCTGATGTTCGACTTCATGGAGCCTTACTTGTTCGAAGGGTTTTCGCTGCTGCCGGTGCTGATCGGTGTGTTTGGTATTTCCACCATTCTGTTGGAAGCGGAAAAGGGGGCCAAGAGCGGGCTGGTCAACGAGCGCATCAAGCTCAGCAAGGGGGCCGCCTTTTCGCTTTCGATCTTTAATGGACGCCTGACCAATCTGGTGCGCTCATCCTTTATCGGCACCTTCGTTGGCATGCTGCCTGGGGTTGGTGGCAGCGCCGCCTCCGTATTGGCGTATACCCAGGAGAAAAACTTAGCGCGGGACTCCTCACAAATGGGCAAGGGGGCGCCTCAGGGGCTTATTGCCTCCGAGTCCGCCAATAATGCGTTGACCGGTGGTGCGTTAATCCCATTGCTATCGTTGGGTATACCCGGTGACTCAACCACCGCTGTTCTGATTGGTGCCTTCACGCTGCAGGGTATCCAGGTTGGGCCGCTCTTTATTCCTGAGAATACCGATACCTGGTACGTCATGATGACGGCGCTGGTGTTTGCCAACATCGTGATGTTCTTCTTAATGTTCTTTGCCATTAAGTACATCGCCAAAGTGGTGATGGTACCCAAGCACCTCCTGTTTCCCATCATTGTGATGATGTGTGTGGTCGGTGCCTATGCCATTAATTACGGGATTATGTTCGATGTCTGGACGCTGCTGATTTTCGGTGTTTTAGGCTATCTGGTGCAGAAAGTTGGCCTCGAAGTCGCCCCGCTCATTATAGGTTTCATCCTGGGGAGCCAGGCCGAGGTCTATTTCGTCAAGAGCCTGGAGTCGTTCGGTACCTACTCGATCTTTTTCACCAAAAGTCCCATCGCAATGGTGCTGTGGGGATTGATTGCCGCTTCGTTAATCTTCGCGGTCGTCATGAGCGTTAAATCCCGCGCCAGAGAAAAAATGGCGCTGACGCAGGTAACCGGCAGTACACACACAGCCTCAGGGAAGGGTCATGACACAGACAGCCAGTAATCCACGTGTGATTCGCGTACACCCTGACGATAATGTTGCCATTGTGGTTGAGCAGGGTGGCCTCGCGGAAGGCACGGTCATCGAGAGAGGCCTTACCACCACAATGGCTATTCCCCAGGGTCATAAGGTGGCCCTTGCGGATCTGGCCGAAGGTGAGCGAATTATTCGCTACGGTGAGGTTATTGGAACGGCGGCCACCCCTATTCCCCAGGGCGGTCACGTCAGTGAAACCAACTTACACATGCCTACACCACCTCCGCTTGAGGCTCTATCGCTGGCGACCCGGCCCGCTCCGGAGGCCGAGCCGCTTGAAGGCTACACCTTTGAAGGCTTCCGCAATCCAGATGGTAGCGTGGGCACCAAGAACGTGCTGGGTATCACCACCAGCGTTCAGTGTGTTGCTGGCATCGTTGACTTTGTCGTGCAGCGGATCAAGCGTGAACTGCTGCCACGTTTTCCCAATGTTGACGATGTCGTAGGGCTTAACCATTCGTATGGCTGTGGTGTCGCCATTAATGCCCCTGCGGCCATTGTGCCGATTCGCACGCTTAAAAATATCGCCCTGAACCCTAATTTCGGCAACGAAATAATGGTGATCGGGCTGGGCTGTGAAAAGCTGCAACCCTCCACGCTGCTCGCTGACCGGCCGGTGAGAATTTACGCAAACACCGAGGCAGCTGACCCAGAAGCGAACGTGCTGAGTCTTCAAGATGACTCCTTTCAGGGCTTCGGCGAGATGGTCGAGGGTATTCTTGCCATGGCCGAGCGTCATCTGGAACGCCTCAACCGCCGTCAGCGCGAAACCTGCCCGGCGTCCGAGCTAGTGGTCGGAATGCAGTGTGGCGGTAGCGACGCTTTCTCCGGTGTCACGGCGAATCCGGCGGTGGGCTTTGCGACCGACTTGATCGTACGAGCGGGCGGCAGCGTGATGTTCTCTGAGGTTACCGAAGTACGCGACGCCATACATCTGTTAACGCCGCGGGCCATTGACGAAGACGTGGGTAGGGCGTTGATTGAGCAGATGGCGTGGTACGACAACTACCTTGCTCAAGGCCAGGCAGACCGGAGTGCCAACACCTCACCGGGCAACAAGAAAGGTGGTCTTTCCAATATCGTAGAGAAGGCGCTGGGCTCGGTGATCAAATCTGGCAATTCGCCGATTGTTGATGTCATCGGCCCCGGTGAACGGCTGCGCCGTAAGGGGCTGACGTTTGCCGCCACCCCCGCCAGCGACTTTATCTGTGGCACGCTTCAGTTAGCCGCGGGTATGAACTTGCAGGTGTTTACCACGGGGCGGGGCACGCCTTATGGGCTGGCCATGGTGCCGGTGCTGAAGGTTTCCACTAACACGGCGCTAGGCAAACGTTGGCACGACATCATCGACCTGGATGCGGGGCGCATAGCGACAGGCGATGCCAGCATTGAAACGGTGGGCTGGGAGCTTTTTCACCTGATTCTGGAGGTGGCCAGTGGCCGTCGGCAGGCGGCCGCCGATCGGCTGGGTATCCACAATGACCTGGTGCTGTTTAACCCTGCGCCAGTGACTTGATTGCCACAATAATTACGCAAGTTAGATTAATAAAAGAGGTAGACACGCTATGTTTCCGAAAATTAAATCCATGAAAGTGGTGCCTGTCGCTGGCTACGACGGCTTCTTGCTCAATCTCAGTGGCGGCCATGCACCCTGGTTTATCCGCTGTGTGGTCATTCTAGAAGATGATGCGGGTAACCAGGGTGTTGGTGAGATTCCTTCCAGTGGCGGCATTCTTAATGGGTTGGAGCAGTGTCGCGCGTTGGTAGAGGGCTCGCAGATCAATAATATTAAGCACACGCTTAATCAGGTTCGCCTGCGCTTAGCCCAGAACGGTCGCGAAGAACGGGGCCGTCAAACCTTTGATCTGCGTGTAGCGGTGCATGTGATCACGGGCATTGAATCGGCGCTTTTAGACCTCTATGGCCAGGCGCTGCAGTTGCCCGTTGCTGATCTGCTTGGTCAGTATGGTCGTCAGCGCGATGAAGTCGAGGCATTGGGCTACCTGTTTTTGCTGGGTGATCCGGCGAAAACCGACCTGCCGTATCCTAAGGCGCATGACCCACAAGATAGCTGGGACGAAATACGCTACCAGGAAGCCCTGACGCCCGACGCGGTCGCTAATTTAGCCAAAGCGACCTACGAGCGTTATGGGTTTAAAGACTTCAAGCTAAAAGGCGGTGTCTTACGGGGGGAAGAGGAGGCCGACTGCATTCGCGCGCTGCATGAAGCGTTCCCGGAGGCACGCCTAACGCTTGACCCTAACGGTGCCTGGACACTTGATGAAGCAGTGCGTGTGCTGGAGCCGATCAAGCACCTGCTGAGCTATGCCGAAGACCCCTGCGGCCAGGAAGAGAGCTACTCCGGACGCGAGACCATGGCGGAGTTTAAGAAGCGTACCGGCCTGCCTACCGCGACCAATATGATTGCCACCGACTTTAAACAGCTTCAGTACGCCGTGCAGCTCAATTCAGTGGATATTCCCCTGGCAGACTGCCATTTCTGGACCATGCAAGGGGCGGTGAAAGTGGGTGAGCTTTGCAATGAGTGGGGCATGACCTGGGGTTCTCACAGCAATAACCACTTTGATATCTCGCTCGCCATGATGACCCACGTGGCGGCGGCTTGTCCGGGTGAAATTACAGCGATTGATACCCACTGGATCTGGCAAGACGGGCAGCGAATTACCAAAAACCCCTTGCTCATTCGTGATGGCAAACTCAAGGTGCCCACCACGCCAGGGCTGGGCGTTGAGTTGGATGAAGAGAAACTGATGGCGGCGCACAAGCTTTATAAATCGCTGGATACCACCCAGCGCAATGATGCCATGGCGATGCAGTTTCTAATTCCTGGGTGGGAGTTTGATCCTAAGCGTCCTGCCCTCGTGCGTTAACGCGCTGTCCAATAAAGCTGGATGGCGCCCGCTATATGACCGATAGAGAGATATGGGCCGCGGAAAAGGGTTCGACTTTGGTCTTGTTTTTGTATCTCTCTATTGTAGCACCAGCGAGAACACTCTAAATTCCAAGTTGTATGATGTATTACTTAAGAGTAAGAGATAGTTTGCCGTTAGGTTTTAAACCAAGGAGTACACTATGTATAAAAACAACAAAGCCCTGCTAACCCTGTCTGCTGCCGTCGCTTTATCCTCCCTCTCTGGCGTGGCGCTCGCGGACTACCCTGAGCGCGATATTCGCGTCATCGTGCCCTGGGGAGCCGGCGGCGGGACCGATGGAATCGTTCGTAAACTGACCACCATCGCGGAAGAAAACCTCGATGTTTCCATGTATGCAGAAAACATCGAGGGTGGCGTAAGTGCCACCGGGACTGGCCAGCTTATGAGCGCGCGCCCCGACGGTTATACTATTGGTGCGTTAACCTACGACAGCCTGGTAACCGTGCCCTGGCAGGCCATGCTGCCCAGTTACGATGTTGATAAGTTGAAACTTATCGCGCGGGTTACCAGCGAGCCTGATGCGATCGTCGTTGACGCCGATTCCGACTACCAAACGATTCATGACCTTATCGAGGCGGCTAAGGCTGATCCTGGAGAGATCCGTGTTGCCATTCAGAATCTGGGCGGGCGCATCCATTTAGCCATCCTGCAGCTTCAAGACCTGACCGGTGCGGAGTTCAGAATTGTCTCTTATCCTGGTGGCGCTGCCCCGCAAAAAGAGGCCATTCTGTCTGACGAAGTCGATGTTGCCCTCACCAGCCTGGGCGATTTTTCCAATCTTCTCGAAGATGGCACCGTGCGCGGTCTCGTTGAGTTCTCTGATACACAAAATCCCACCTATCCCGATGTGCCCACCAGCGCTGACGAGGGGATCGACCTCCAGATTGGCAGCTTCATTGTCTTCGCCGCACCGGCAGATACGCCCGAAGAAGCCATTACCGTACTGGAAAACGCTTACAAAACCGCCTACGACAGCGATGAGTTTCAAGAGTGGGTGGCCAACGTTGGGGTAACGCCCAACTGGCTGGGGACTGATGAGGTAACTGCTTGGGCTGATGAAACGGCCGAGTCGTTGTTCAGCGAAATGGATGCGCTGGTTGAAGCAGGCGTGATGTCCAAGTAACGCGTAGCTCAAATAGCGTGGCACCGGTAGCCGGTGTCACGGCTAGCTCATGAAGAGGATGTTGAGTCGATGAACAACGTCGAACGCTTCAGAAGATCGTCCATACTGTTTCCAGCTTTCTTACTGATATTGACCACGATCTATCTGGCGGAAGCCTTAAGCATACGCTCGCAGTTTGGTGGTGACACCATCGTGGGGCCGCGTTTCATGCCTATTCTCATGGCGTTCTTTATGTATGCAGCACTGGTGGTCGTCATCGTAGGGGAGTGGCGTAAAGAGGCAGAGACGACCGCGGGTGGCTCTTTGCTAAGACCGCTGCTAATTGTGGTAGCGACAGGCATTTATATCGGCGTGTTCCGCCCATTGGGGTACGTGCCAGCGACGCTGGGTTTCGTGGTAGCCCTCTTTCTTATCTTTGATTTCGAGAAACAGCGACCCGCCTTCTTCATATTGTATGTGATCGCCGTTACAGCGCTCTTTTATGGACTCTTTGCCGGTATTTTCGGGGTGCGGCTGCCTCCTGTGTTAGGAGGATTCTAATGGAGACCTTTGTTAGTTTCCTGGGCGGTTTTGAAGCACTGCTGAGTTGGGAAGTGCTGGGCTTCATGATTGCCGGTTTCTTAATTGGTACCTTTTTCGGTGCGATGCCTGGTCTTACCTCAGTCCTGGCGATCGCCTTGCTGTTACCCATTACTTACACGATTGACGTTGTGCCCGCGCTGGTCATGTGTGCCTCTATCTTTATGGCGGGAATGTACTCCGGCAGCATAACGGCCACGACGATCAACATTCCCGGCGCGCCCTCATCGATGATGACCGCGGTAGAGGGCAATGCCTTGATGTTGAAAGGGCAAGGGGCCAATGCGCTAGGCCATGCGGCGCTAGGCTCAATGATTGGTGGCTCAATCGGTGCCTTATTGCTTATGGCATTCATGCCGATCGCAGGTGAGCTGGCGCTTTTGATTCGCACCCCCGGCAAGTTTTCACTGGTCCTCTTTGCCCTAGTGGTGATCATCATTGTCGATAAGGGGGCCATTGCCAAGGGTATTGTCGCCACCACGCTGGGTATCATGCTGGCCACCGTGGGGATTGATGTACTTCAGCCGATTCCTCGCTTCGAGTTTGGTACTGAGCTGCTGGTCGAAGGTATCGGTTTAATGCCGGTGGTCATCGGTGCGTTTGCGGTTAGCGAGCTACTGGTACAGGCGCAGAACTGGAACCTCTCTTTAGAGGGGACGCTGAAGCGGGCGAAGGGCTTGAAAATTCGTCGGCGTGATTTTATTCCCCCGTGGTCTGAAATACGCGAGATTGGTTTCTTTGCTTATGTTAAGAGTGCTTTCATTGGCTATGCCATTGGTATTTTGCCCGGCGCGGGCGGCTCAATGGCGGCTTTCGTGGCCTATGCCGATGCCAAGCGCGGTTCGAAAAAGCCCGAAGAGTATGGCAACGGCAGCCGCGAAGGCATTGCAGCGGCTGAATCGGCAAATAACTCCATGTGCGGCGGTGCTTTTGTGCCGATGCTGATGTTCGGGATTCCAGGCGACCCTACCACGGCGATTGTGCTCGGTGTTTTGGTGATCAATGGCTTACAGCCAGGACCTCGTCTCATTGAGCAGCAGGCTGATCTAATAGCGCCCATGTTTGCCTCCCTGTTCGTGAGCGCCTTGATCCTCATCCCGCTGACGCTGTTCCTGTTCGGGCCGTACTTTATTCGCATCGTCTCTATCTCGCGGGGTCTGCTCTACAGCGCCATCGCCGTGGTAGCGCTCGTCGGAAGCTATGTGGCGACCTACTCAATTTTTCAGATGTTTCTAGCCCTAATGTTTGGTGTGCTGGCTTTCTTCCTGCGTAAGCATAACTACTCGGTTGTGGCCATGTTGCTAGGCTTTATCTTAGGGCCGGATCTGGAGCAGTATTTGCGACGCTCCTTATCGTTCAATGACGGTAATCCAATTGTCTTTCTGACCAGTTTGGACAGCCTGGCTTTCCTGGTGTTAACCGTCGTTTTCGCCTATCTGATTCTACGCAAAAAGCCGAAGCTTGGGGCCACTCCCTAGCAACAAGCGGGGAGCCTGTCACCTGATATGCGCCTCCAGCGCTGCTCATCATGAGCCACTGGGGGCGCTCTTCGCTGCGATTAGGCGCATGCCCCAGGTCGTTAATGTCGGTAGGTGAGACGGGCTGGCATACTGATGTCGACCAGTTGGTAGCCGTTGATCAACGCTGTTAGCTTTTAAACCCGGGGGCGGGCACTGCAATCTTGTGTTGTTGGCTGACTAGAGAGTCTGTCGGGGCACTTTTCTTGACATAAACGGCACGCTGCGGGTTGCTTTACGTATATTTTGTGTGAAAGAAAGCTACCAACGCGATATGCCAAAGGGTATCAATCGACCCTTCTAAGCAGCCCTCTTCTTCCAAACGAAGAGTGATACTTTGGTTTAAATTTCGATAGTTATGCTTGCGCAGTGTGACACCAGAACCTATCTTCATGCTTGTATGATGTATTACATAAGACGTTAGTTGGGCTAGGTTGCTCGGTGGGCAGCCATTGCGTTCATTAATAATGATAAAGAGGACGTACAGTGACGTTTTCAAGACAAGCAGTAACCTCTGCTATCGGCGATGGCTTGCTATCGTTCCCCATCACTGATTTTGACAGTCAGGGCCGCTTTGATGAAGCGAGCTATCGCCAGCGGCTTGAGTGGTTTATCAGTCACGAGATTTCTGCGGTTTTCGTCGCAGGGGGCACGGGAGAGTTCTTCAGCCTTTCGCTAGATGAGTACCGCGAGATCGTTCGCGTGGCGGTGGAGGTGATCGACGGGCGCTTGCCGGTGATTGCCAGCGCAGGGTTAAGCGTTGAAACCGGCAAAGCCTTTGCCAAAGCGGCAGAAGAGGCGGGTGCCGATGGCATTCTGTTGATGCCACCTTATCTCACCGAGTGCCCGCAGGATGGCTTGATCGAGTATGCCCGCCAAATTTGCGATGCCACTTCAATTAGCGTGATTTATTACAACCGTGGTAATGGCATTTTGAATGCCTCATCGGTTCAGCAGCTTGCCGACCACTGCCCCAATTTAATTGGGCTAAAAGATGGTAAAGGCGATATCCAGGCGCTCAATAAAATCGTCAAAACCGTCGGCGAGCGTTTGGTGTATATCGGTGGCGTACCGACAGCTGAAATTTTCGCAGAAGCCTATGTCTCCATCGGTGTGAATACTTACTCTTCAGCTGTTTTCAATTTTGTGCCGGAAATGGCCGTGACGTTTTACAAGGAGTTACGCAAAGGCAATAAAGACGTCGTGAAACAGATCACCAATGACTTTTTTATTCCTTTCGTTGATCTCAGGGATCGAAAAGCAGGCTATGCAGTAAGCCTTATCAAAGCAGGTGCTGAAATTGTAGGTAGGCCCGCCGGTAGTGTTCGCGCACCGCTGTCGATGCCCACTCACGATGAGTGCCAGCAGCTTAAAACCCTTATCGAAACAGCAAAGAAGTATTAATCCGCAGCTAACGAACGCTAGTTGCCATTACCAATAATAAGAGGATGTAACACATGCGCACTTACAATAACTGCATGAGCGGCAGCGCTACCAAAACCCTTGCTTTAAAAAACCGTCCTTTAATAACGAGCGCTAGAAAAGCATTGCTGCCCACCGCTAGCGTCATGGCACTTGTCGCCTTGGCCCTGCCGGCGCAAGCAGATAACTGGCGTGGTTGGAACATCCATCCCGATGGCTACCCCAATACCGTGGCGCTGGAAGAGTTTGCTGAAGCGGTAGCGGAGCAAACGGAAGGGCGCGTGACGCCGCGTGTTTATAACAACGCGGTGCTGGGCGACCAGTCAGATGCCATTGAGCAGACCCGCAATGGCGCGCTGGACTTCGCTAATTTTAATATGGGACCGATGGGCCCCATCGTCTCAGAAACCAACGTGTTTTCATTACCCTTCCTGTTCACCCAGCTTATTCATGAGGCCGACCTGAAAACGAAGATGGCGAGTGGTTTTCTCTTGTAGAATCAGGATGTTCCTGCCAGAACACGATTCAAGAGGACCACTCGCCATGGGTGAAACCCTAACGACCTGGTCGCCCTCGTGCAACGGCTCTGTCCGTGTTGAGCTGAGCGGCCAGCGCACCACTAGCGACAGCGGCGCCCTGCTGCTGCGTGAAGCCCTCGACAACAGCGGCGTGATTGAGGCGCTGGAAGACAATCTGGTCGATCGACGCCACCCGCTGCGCATCCTTCATTCGCTGGCCAGCCAGTTGCGTACCCTGGTGCTGCAGCGTGCGATGGGCTGGATCGACC
>AXCI01003294.1_pt1 | contig 50715 bp, 52 predicted proteins | sample 182571 | NCBI WGS metagenome assembly AXCI01 (sample SAMN02359225, study PRJNA218796) | groundwater metagenome | isolation source: Mt. Simon Sandstone pore water sample D5872 at 1.8km depth, Illinois-Basin... | place: USA: Decatur, Illinois | collected 2009-05 | reverse complement strand
GCCAGGTGCTTTAGCAGCAGCGACTTTCACGATACCGCGCATGTTGTTAACAACCAGCGTTGCCAGGGCTTCGCCTTCGATATCTTCAGCGATGATAGCCAGTGGCTTGCCTTGCTTAGCAACGGCTTCCAGTACCGGCAGCAGCTCACGGATGTTGGAGATCTTCTTATCCACTAACAGGATGTAAGGATCTTCCAGTTCAACCGTCATGGTGTCCTGGTTGGTGACGAAGTAAGGCGATAGGTAGCCGCGGTCAAACTGCATACCTTCAACGACTTCCAGCTCGTCTTCAAAGCCACGGCCTTCATCAACAGTGATTACGCCTTCTTTGCCGACTTTTTCCATCGCTTCAGCGATGATTTCGCCGATGCGCTTGTCGCCGTTAGCAGAGATAGTACCTACCTGAGCAATCGACTTGGTGTCGGTGCAAGGTACAGACATTGCCTTGATTTCTTTAACGGCAGCAGCAACGGCTTGGTCGATACCGCGCTTAAGATCCATCGGGTTCATGCCGGCCGTTACGCCTTTCAGGCCTTCAGCAATAATTGCTTGGGCTAGAACGGTAGCGGTAGTAGTACCATCACCAGCGGCGTCAGAAGTCTGTGAAGCAACTTCTTTAACCATCTGTGCACCCATGTTTTCGAACTTGTCTTTCAGTTCGATCTCTTTGGCGACAGAAACACCGTCTTTAGTGACGGTCGGGGAACCGAAGGATTTTTCCAGTACCACGTTACGGCCTTTAGGGCCGAGGGTTACTTTTACCGCGTTGGCGAGAACGTCAACACCGCGCGCCATGCGTTTACGGGCATCATCTGAAAACTTAACTTGTTTAGCTGACATATCTGCTACTTCCTAAATTAAATGCAAAACGTGAAAGTAAATTATCGAAGCGCTCATGAGCAAAGCCTGAGCAACAACGACTGTTAGCCTTCAACAACCGCGAGAATATCGGTTTCGCTCATGATCAAGACTTCTTCGCCGTCAACTTTTTGTTTCTCGACGCCGTAGCCATCTTTAAAGATCACGTTATCGCCAACTTTAACGTCTAGGGGGCGAACATCGCCATTTTCCAGAATGCGGCCATTACCAACGGCAAGTACTTCGCCACGTGTTGGTTTTTCTGCTGCATTTCCGGGAAGCACGATGCCGCCTGCAGTTTTCTGCTCTTCTTCAACGCGACGGACGATGACACGATCGTGCAAAGGACGGATATTCATTCACGCTCTCCTAAGTATGGTTAAAGCCCTGATGAGGGCGGTTAGCTAAAAAGGTTCTCGTGGGTGTAACCCGCGAGAAGCGAAGACCTCACAGTCTTCATTGTTAATGGCAACTACCGTCAAGATCGCTGCCGAATTTGTGTGCTGGTAGAAAAATGGGGGCTGAGGATGGCCTTTCAAGGGGGGAGGGTAATAAAAAATTGCTTTTTTTAATGATTTTCTTCCAGAGAGAATCTTATCGGCGACGTGATGGTTCGTCTCGGCTAATAAAATCACCTTCGATGGGCCCGTCCTGTTGCGATGATTGAGAGCTCTTATGTGAGTCGTTATGAGAGCCCTTATAATCGCTATTGCGAGAACCTTCATCAGTACTACCGAATTGCTCGCTATGCTCATGAGGACGCGCGGTCGCACCGCTTGACCCTGGCTGTTGTCCCGCAATGGTTTTTAGTCCTAACCAAGTAAGTGCTTTAAACATTAGTTGACGAGCACTTGGAATTAGGCACGCAAGACCCAGCGCATCAGACAAAAAGCCTGGCGCCATCAATAAGGCACCACCAAAAATAAGTGCCGCGCCGGTCATTAGCTCACTGGATGGAATCTCCCCAGCCTGCATCCGCTGCCGGGCGCGGGCGAAAGTTGACACACCCTCTTTACGAATAAGATGTAGCCCGGCAAAACCTGTGCCGAGCACTAAGAGTAGAGTGGTGAGTAGGCCAATCTGGCTGCCAATCGAAAAAAGAACCACAAAATCAAGTAGAGTGAAGAGTGATATAAAAACAAGAATGGGCATGGTCAACTCCAGAAAACCGCTTTATCACAGTCATAATTGCACAATATGGTGCCAGAAATGCTTATAACAAGCACCTGGAGATAAGGGTGGTATGAGTGATGAAGCTCGATTTAAGCCAATAACTCTTCTATGCTGCAATGCACAATGCTGCTGATTATTACTACCGTAAGGAGCTAAGAATGGTACTCACCGATAAAGTAATCGCGGTTACCGGCGGGGCGCGTGGGCTAGGTTATGCCGTCGCGTTACGCTTGGGGAAACAGGGCGCCCGAATGGCGCTGTTAGATATGAGCGCTGAAGCGCTGGACCAAGCGGTATCAAAGCTCTCTGCCGAAGGAGTTGATGCACAAGCGTTTGTGGTGAACGTTGCTGAAGAAGACTCAGTAGTCCAAGCATTTGCAGATATCGCACAGCGCATGGGTGCTATTAGTGGCTGTGTTAATAACGCAGGTATTACTCAGGACGCACTGCTGGTGAAAGCAAAAGAGGGGCGCGTGGAAAAACGCATGTCCTTGGAAGCTTGGCAGAATGTCATTAATGTTAATTTGACCGGTGTTTTCTATGTGGGCGTGAAGCCGCTACGCAGATGATTGAAGCCGCGCATGAAGGCGCGATTGTTAATATTTCCAGTATTTCCCGGGCGGGCAATATGGGGCAAAGCAACTACGCTGCTGCCAAAGCGGGCGTGCATGCTTTAACGGTTACATGGAGTCAGGAGTTAGCGCGTTATGGCATTCGCACTGGCACCGTTGCGCCTGGGTTCATTGCTACCGAAATGACCGCTGCGATGCGCCCTGATATGTTGGAGCGTATCTCATCAAGTGTGCCGTTAAAGCGCCTGGGTGAGCCTGATAATATTGCCCAAAGCGTCGCCTTTGTTATGGAGAACGACTACTTTAGCGGCCGGATCATTGAGTGCGATGGAGGCTTGCGGCTTTGATAAGCTGCTGTGCGAGCATTTGTTGTGGGAGGTGGCGAGCTAACGCTGCCTACCTCCCGCCAACCTCATTAACAGGCTGAAACTAAAAATAGTCGCGACTAATTTCCTGCTGGAAATACATTTCCAGACGAAGCGTCATGGCCCAGCGAGGGTCGTAGCTTACATCGCGCTGAAAGTGTAGTTCCGGGATGACGTCGGCAAATAAGATGCCTTTATGGATGTCGCGACGGTACCGCGTTTGCAGAAAATAGTTGGTCATGCGGGGATTTGAAGCGCTCTCACCAATGGCAATCGCTGAATAGCGCAGTGCACTGCGACGATTGATGCGGTGATTGATTTCAGCAATTTCACTGTATTCAAGGGTGTCTTCTTCTTCCCGCCATTGAACGGTAGTGATAAACCTTAAGTGACGACGTTCGCTTAAAGGGCGACCCACATCCCAGCGCGTACGCGCAGAGTAGCCTTCATTATTGAACCACGACACCCGATTGTTTGATTCAAGTTGCCAGGGGCCTTCGCCGAGCTGCCACAGTCGCTCACTGGTAAAGCGCACGTAAGGGTCGAGAGGAAGACGGAGGCGAACACCAGCTCCCACTCGGTTGCTCCAGTTTTCGCGCTTGTCGCGACTCTCCAGCCAATCCAGGCCTAGCGTGGAGCTACGACGGTCGCGCTGATCATTCGCAAGCCGCCCTGAGCCTTGCTCTTCGAGCGTGCCTTGCGACTCTTCCGGGTCACTCTCGATGACCAGCCGCAGACGCTCTTCTGAGGTAGGTAGATCAATACGGTAGCGAAGGGTGGTATCGGCGCTGGTGCCGTCACCCTCCATCCAGTCAATTTCTTGACCAAACCTTAGATAAGACTCGTTCTTGGCCTGCATGTGGTCGTCTGTGCCAAAAAAGCCATCAATGCGGCGCGAGGTGTTATCAACCCAGTTGCCTACACTTTCGCGAAACGGCTCTACGCGCTCTTCAGCCCACTCGGGTAAGTCGCTATCTTCCTCTTCGGCATAGGCGTTCGCCGCGACGGAAGTCATCAGGCCAAGCCAGCAGAAGGTTATAATTTTATGCATCGAGTGGTTCCAGTCGTAGCGTGCTTCGCCGCTTAGTTTTAAAAAACTGTAGTTAGCGTGCCTTATGCGTTTCTATCTCTTTTGCCCACTCAAGTACACGCTTGCGTTGGCCACGGCTGTTAAGACGACTGGTATCGACTTTGGCCGGAATAAGCTGGCGATTGGGCGCGGCGTTTATATCAAGATTAAAGGTCCGTGATGCCCCCATGGGCATATCTTCGGACCCATAAATGGCAATGACACGAATTTCGAGCTGAAGATTTTGCTCATTTAGCAAATCATCTTCAAGTTCCCAATACTCTTTAACCTGATTCACAATGTCACCAAACGTTTGGATGTTCAGATAATCACCTGAAGCCAGCGGACCTTGATGGGTGCGATCACTATTTTCATTTTGTTCGCTGCCACGCTGCTGGTACTCCACCACATCGAGATTGTAGCTGTGTTTTTGCGTATGCATTACCGCTACAAGGTGTTGAATATAGATCGCTTCACTGCTCATATTGCTGATTAAACAGGTCGCATCGACGCCAGTGCCTCTTCCGCGATTAATAATAACGCGAGGGCGTCGTTGACGGACATAGCCGTCGTAGAGCAATTGGGCGTAAAAAACCCATACGAAGAGGGTGCAAACACTCGCGATTGCCGAGATAGCTTGAGCGTTATCGTTGAGCCATTCCATTATGTGAGATCCTTCTCATAAGTGTAGGAGGTTGTCTTGGACGACAGATGATAGATAGTAGTGGCGTCAGTAACCCTGATTTAGGTCATTGACGATCACTTTTTTGATTATTCAAACAGAGCCTAGCGGAAAACGGGAGGCAAGTCAGCCTGTTAAAGGGGGAGTGATGCGCTAAATCCCAAGCACGCAAAAAAATGGCAATAAGCCATTAATTATTCAATATAAAAAGAAGCTTGCTAGGAGGTTGAATCAATGGTTGCTAGTTTCGGCAATATTGAGACATTAACACAGGAAGGGGTTAAGCTAAACGTTTGAAAACTAACAAGTAATTGGTGCGGATGGGGAGACTCGAACTCCCACACCTTACGGCACTAGAACCTAAATCTAGCGTGTCTACCAATTCCACCACATCCGCTAAGACGAGGCGTATATTATCAACTCTGTGTTAGAAGTCAATCATGAATTGACTATTAATCCTTCTGGTGTGGAGTAAATATGGTTGTAAAGGAGCAAGCATGGTTCTAAAACAGTGGCTACAGCGAGGAAGTCAATGGGTAAAGCAGGCCATGCCAGGCTATTGCGCTTTTTGTCTGGCACCGGCATTAGCGGGGTGAGGGTGGTGCTCAGCCTGTTTGTTCGAGCTGCCATGGAATAACCATGCCTGCCGTCAGTGTGGCGACCCTGTTTTGCATGGATTGGAACTGTGTGGGCACTGCTTAATTGATCAACCTGCATTTTCTAGGACCCAGGCTGGGTTGCTGTATCAAGGGCCTATTAAACAGTTGATCCATGATTTTAAATTTCATGCCGTCACACGTTCGGGCACACTATTAGCAGAGCTAATGCTACTAACCCCACCGACTGCCTTGGGAAGTGCTCTGTTGTCGGTCCCGATGCATCCAGCTCATGCCCGCACGCGAGGGTTTAATCAATCCAGATGGTTGACCGAGAGGCTAAGCCGCCAGCTTGGGGTGCCAATGGTGAGTGCCCGGCGTAGAAAGAATTCCCCTTCCCAGCGCACGTTGAATCGTCGCCAGCGGGCTGCCAACCTTGCGAATGCGTTTGTATTTGAGGCACCGCCCCCGGCGCATATCACAATAATCGACGATGTAGTCACCACTGGCTCAACGGGGCATGCATTAGCGCAAGCTGCGCTGGAGGCCGGTGCTACGCGTGTTGATATTTGGGCGGCCGCGCGGACACCTCTAGGCAAGGGTTGATAGAATAGCGCTTTTGCTGAATCAACACTCTTTTTGCCAACCCAGGAGTGACCGATGTCACACCCGTTTAGCTCCCTCTCACCCGATTTGGTGATGTCTGCCGTAGAGTCACTCGACATTTGGCCAGCAGGTGAGCCCTTTGCGCTAAATAGCTACGAAAATCGTGTGCTCATGTTTCGCGATGACGATGGTAAAAACTGGATTGTTAAATTTTATCGACCTGACCGTTGGTCAGATGCGGCGATTCAGGAAGAGCACGATTTTTTACAGGAGCTCACCAACAACCAGGTGCCGGTAGTGGCACCCTGGCGTGATCAGGCGGGTGTCTCATTACACTACTTTAAAGCGTATCGATTTTCGCTGTTTCCCCACTGCCCAGGCCAAGCCCCCGAGCTGGATAACCCTTCGCATTTGTTTGCGATGGGCGAGGTGCTAGGGCGGTTACATGAAGTGTCAGCCAAAAAAGCCTTTCAGCACCGCCCAACGTTAGAGATGGCAAGTGGGGTGCTGGATGCTCAGCAGCGGGTGCTCAATAGCGAGAGGCTGACGCTTCATCAGTGTCGGGCCTATGAACGAGTGATCGAGAAAACCCATCAGCACCTTTTAAAACATAATGTTCCCGCTAGTAGCCTGATTCGCTGCCATGGAGACTGCCATTTGGGCAATGTGCTGGGGCGTGACGAGCAGTTTACGCTGGTCGATTTTGACGACTGCGTGAAGGCGCCCGCAATTCAGGATCTATGGATGCTACTGCCAACGGATGACCCTCAAGGCTGGCGATCCTATTTGAGCGAAATAACCGAAGGGTATGAGGAGACACGCTCCTTTCCTACTGAGCAGATGTCGCTGATAGAGCCGTTGAGAAGTTATCGCTTGATTAGGCACTCTGCGTGGCTGGTATCTCGCTGGGATGATCCTGCGTTTCCTCGCGCCTTCCCCTGGCTGGCGGAAAGCGGCTATTGGGATCAGCATATCCGCCAATTAGAGCAGCAGTGCCTTCAGTTAGACAACCCTCGCTGGCTGGCGTAAGCGGTATTTAAAGCGCGTTATTAACGAGTGTTTACGCTAGTCGTTAATGCTCAGTCAGGCACGGCTTCTTCGCGGGGTACAGGATTGGCGACACCTTCTCCATCTGCCTGGCGACGCTGTTCGTTGAGCTCTGCAGAAGGATTATCCAACTCCTCAATCTCAACCGCTTGATCCAGCGTAAGAAGAAACGCCTGACCGGGTGAGAGCGTACATGAAGCGCCTTCACAAGCAATGCCGTACTGACCATCCTCTGCATAGGCGCTGGCACTGAACTCGCCCGTGAAAATATCACTGTCAGCGTCGTGGGTTTCAATGCATGTGGCCTCTTGCGTAGTAACACGAACACGCTCATCCACTAACTGAGCATTACCCACGATAACGCAGTATTCAGGCAGCGAGTGTGAGGCGCCTGCTGTTTGAGTTGGGTGTAGCAGAATATCGCTAAGCCGCGTTTGGTCGGAGGAGAAGGTAAGTTCCTCAACAACCTCAACGCCGACGGTCGCTTCATTGGGCAATGAAAGAGTCGCTTCAGCAGCGGCTGCAATAAGTGGCGTTGCGAAAAAGGTGCCACGAGGGCGGTTGCCCAAAAGACGTTGGCTTAAATGACATGGCGAGCTCTCATAATAGGTGCCTGCAATAAAGGCGGTAAAATAGTAACGATTTATCATATCACAGGCCCCTGGGTTGCAAAGTGAACAACGCGGCACTCTGCCACAGGCGAGCCAGGTGCGGTAAAATACTCTTTTTGCTTAATAATCGTTGTGCAGGTTTTTTAAAAGTATACCTTTTGTATAAGTTGTTAAGAGTAGCCGATGGCTAATTGCGCTCTCCAGACGATTTTATTTACCTACGCAAAAGGATATTGATTTAAGTGACTGCTAGGACGCGATTGCGAACAGTTTTTGATGAGGTTTCACATGTCCGATGATATCGCCGATCACTACCGCCAGATAATTTCCGCACTTGGCGAAGACCCTGATCGCGAAGGGTTAAGAGATACGCCGAAGCGTGCAGCCAAGGCTATGCAATTTTTGAATGCAGGCTACACTCAGTCGTTGGACAACATTATTAATGGCGCGGTATTTGAGTCGCAAACGGATGAAATGGTGCTGGTAAAAGATATTGAGTTGTACTCAATGTGTGAGCACCACTTACTGCCTTTTATCGGCAAGTGCCATATTGCCTATCTGCCCAATGGGAAAGTATTAGGGCTATCCAAGTTTGCCCGCATTGTTGATATGTATGCACGCCGTATGCAGATTCAAGAGAACCTGACTCGTCAGATCGCCGATGCTGTTCAGGAAGTGACCCAGGCCAAGGGCGTTGCTGTTGTCATTGAGGCGCGTCACCTCTGCATGATGATGCGTGGTGTGGAGAAGCAAAATTCCAGCATGACCTCATCGGTAATGTTGGGTGGTTTTCGCAGTAATCAGGCGACGCGCCACGAATTCTTAATGCTCATAAACTAAGTTTTCCAGTCGTTATTGGCTGTCAAAGCACGCCGTAAACTTGGTCTAAAGGGGTGTTTCGTCTTAGCATGAAGTGGTTAATGAGCCTATAAGGCCAACATTTTGGTCAGGAGTCTGTCATGGAAGCGCTTAAAGAAACACAGCTATATTGCCCCTTTGCTTATATTGACGGCAGCTGGGTTGCAGCGGATAGCGGCGAGCAAATCACCGTACTAAATCCGGCAACCGGGGAAGCGATTGGCGATATTCCTCGCTTGGGTAAAGCAGAGACTGAGCGGGCGATTGACGCAGCAGATGCAGCACTGCCAGCGTGGCGTGCCCTGACTGCTCAGGAACGAGCGGATTTACTGCTGAAATGGCACGACCTGATGATGGAGCATCAGCAGGATCTCGCCATGCTGATGACCTACGAACAGGGTAAGCCGCTTAAAGAAGCCGCTGGTGAAATTGCCTATGCAGCAAGCTTTCTACGCTGGTTTGCCGAAGAAGCGCGCCGCGTTTATGGTGAAACCATTCCGGCGGCTAAGGCTAACCAGCGTATTGTGGTTACCAAACAGCCCGTAGGCGTTGTAGGGGCGATAACGCCCTGGAATTTCCCTGCGGCGATGATTACCCGTAAAGCGGGCGCCGCGCTGGCGGCAGGCTGCACGATAGTGGTTAAGCCTGCCAGCCAGACACCGTTTTCAGCCACGGCGCTGGCGCTATTGGCAGAGCGAGCCGGTATTCCACGTGGTGTGTTCAATGTGGTGCCTGGCAGTGCCAGCGATATTGCTCAAGCCATGACCCAATCGCCGAAAGTGCGCAAGATTACTTTCACGGGGTCTACCGAAGTTGGGCGCAAATTGATGGCGCAAGCGGCAGAGCACGTGCAGAAGATCTCGCTTGAGCTGGGCGGCAATGCGCCGTTTATCGTGTTTGAAGATGCCGATCTAGATGCCGCGGTGGAAGGGGCGATGGCCGCCAAATTTCGTAATGCTGGCCAAACCTGTGTGTGTACCAACCGCTTTTTAGTGCAGTCCAGCGTGATTAATGCCTTTTGTGAAAAGTTGGCAGTCGCGATGAACAGCGAGCTGCATGTTGGCGATGGCACCAAACCAAATATCAATATCGGCCCGCTCATCGATGAAAATGCCGTCAAGAAAGTCAGCGAGCATGTGCAGGATGCGATCGATAATGGCGCTGAGCTGTTGTTAGGTGGCCATCCTCATCCGCTGGGTGGCAATTTCTTTACTCCTACGCTGATCAGCTTTGCCACTGACAAGATGAAAGTGGCCCACGAAGAGACCTTTGGGCCACTCGCGGCTGTCTTCCCGTTTGATGATGAAGAGACCGCAATCGAGATGGCCAACGATACCCAGTATGGCTTGGCCTCCTATTTCTACTCGCGTGATCTGTCCCGCGTTTGGCGTGTGGCCGAGGCGCTGGAGTACGGTATGGTGGGTATTAATACGGGCGCTATTTCCAACGCCGCTGCGCCGTTTGGTGGGGTAAAAGCCTCAGGCCTGGGTCGTGAAGGTGGCCATCAGGGCTTGGAAGAGTACCTGGAAACCAAGTATCTGTGTATTGATCTTGGCTAAGCCTGATCCTGACTTTTTAGCCCTTACTTTTAAGTAAAGCTGTTAAGTAAAAGCGGTATAAAAAGCCCCCATCAGCGCACTGCTGATGGGGGCTAATTTTTACGCGATCACTTTAAATGCCGATAGCGTGGGCAGAGCTAAATGGAAGAGCTTAGTGGCGGAAATGACGCATGCCGGTAAATACCATGGCAATGCCCGCCTCATTGGCAGCGTCGATCACTTCCTGGTCCCGCATGGAGCCACCCGGTTGAATCACGGCAGTAATGCCTGCTGCAGCAGCAGCATCAATGCCATCGCGGAAGGGGAAGAAAGCGTCAGATGCCATGACGGAGCCGGGAACCGACAGCCCTTCATCGGCGGCCTTAATACCGGCAATTTTAGCTGAATAGACGCGGCTCATCTGGCCTGCGCCAACGCCTACGGTTTGGCCGCTTTTGGCATATACAATGGCGTTGGACTTAACGAATTTGGCTACCCGCCAAGCAAAAGCCAGATCACGCAGCTCTTGTTCGCTAGGTGCGCGCTTGCTGACGACGGTCAAGTCGTCGCGTGTGACCATCCCGTCATCGCGCTCTTGCACCAGTAAGCCGCCATTGACGCGTTTAAAGTCCAGCGCCGGTTGCTGCTCGGCGGGCCAGTGAGCGCTGACGTCCAGCAAGCGTACGTTTTGCTTATTTGCCACGATAGCGGCGGCATCATCGCTGATGCCGGGGGCAATAATGACCTCGACAAACTGGCGGTCGATAATCGCCTGGGCTGTTTCAGCGTCCAGTGGCGTATTGAAAGCGATAATGCCGCCAAATGCACTGGTAGGGTCGGTGGCAAAGGCTTTGTCGTAAGCGGCTAAGGCGGTTTCGCCAATAGCGACGCCGCAGGGGTTGGCGTGTTTAACGATCACGCAGGCCGTTTCTGTAAACGCTTTTACGCATTCAAACGCAGCGTCGGTATCGGCCACATTGTTATACGAAAGGGGTTTGCCCTGGAGCATTTTGGCGGTAGCGACACTGGGCTCGCTCGCCTGCGGGTCAATGTAGAATGCCGCCTGCTGATGGGGATTTTCGCCATACCGCATGTCCTGCTTTTTATCCAGTTGCAGGTTAAAAGTGCGGGGGAAGGTTTCATCGGCAGTCGTGACTTTGCGACCTAGGTAGTCGGCAATCGCGCCATCGTAGCCAGCAGTATGCTCAAACGCTTTCACTGCTAAATCGAAGCGCGTAGTGCGACTGACCTGGCCATCTTGGGCGGCCAGCTCGCCCAGTACTCGTGCGTAGTCACTGCTATTGACCACGATAGTGGTGTAAGCGTGGTTTTTGGCGCAGGCTCGAACCATAGTGGGGCCGCCGATATCGATATTCTCGATGGCGTCTTCCAGGGTGCAGTCGGGCTTGGCAACCGTGGCGGCAAACGGGTAAAGGTTAACCACCACCATGTCGATCGGCGTGATGTCGTTCTCAGCCATAACGGCATCGTCTTGGCCGCGACGAGCCAAGATGCCGCCGTGGATTTTGGGGTGCAGCGTTTTAACCCGGCCATCCATAATTTCGGGGAAACCGGTGTGTTCAGACACTTCTTTCACTGCAATGGCATTTTCTTTCAGCAGGCGAAAAGTACCGCCAGTGGAAAGGAGTTCAACGCCGTGTTCGGTAAGGCCGCGGGCGAATTCCACAATGCCGGTTTTATCAGAAACACTCAAAAGAGCGCGGCGGACGGGGGTAGCGTTGCTGTCAGTCAGGGGAGAATTATCAGCCATTAGAGTGCTCGTGTGCAGAGTCGAGAATAAAAACAACAACGCTCCATGGTTATGGGGCGTCACCTTCGATAAGTCCGTATTGCTTGAGTTTTTTGCGCAGGGTGCCACGGTTCAGCCCCAGTACATCCGCAGCACGGGTCTGGTTGCCGTCAGTGTGCTCCAGGACGCAGGCCAGTAAAGGCGCCTCTACTTCGGCCATGACCATAGCGTATAGATCGGTAGCCTGGCTGCCGTCCAAATGCTCAAAGTAGCGGCGCATGGCTGTTTCAACCGCCTCTCTAAGCGGTTGTGGGGGGTGAGCTGGCAGTAGGGTTCGCTAGCGTGCCCGCTAAATGGGAGTTGCTCTCGTAAAAGGCGTCGCTGGATACGTCGGCGCTTGAGTAGGTATCGCTAGAGAGAAGATCGCGTTCGGTCATGCAGCATGGCTTCCTTTGGCTAGCAGACGTGTGGCGGCGCCGGGGGCCATCACGTCGTTGATCCAATCAAATTGCGTTTCAGGTGACGCTAACGCATTGAACTGCTGCTTAAGCGCGCGCTGTTGGGGCTGCGAAAAGCGTGGGTCGTCGCTGATATACCAGCCAACATGTTTGCGTGCGATACGCACACCCATTGTCGAGCCGTAAAAATCGTGCAACGCGTCTACATGCCCCTGCAGTACTTGGCGGCGCTCAGCAAGGCTGGGTAGCGCCATCCGTTCTCCATATTGGAGATAATGGCTGATCTGTTGAAAGATCCACGGGTTGCCCTGAGCACCACGGCCTACCATCACTGCATCAGCGCCAGTATAGGCGAGTACCTCGGCGGCTTTTTCCGGACTTGTTATGTCGCCGTTGGCTATCACCGGTATTGAAAGGTGAGATTTAATCTCAGCAATCGTGTCGTACTCTGCCTGACCAGTATAGCGCTGCTGGCGATGTCTGCCATGTACGGCGAGTGCTTGAATGCCTGCTGACTCGGCTAAACGGGCAATTCGCAGGGCGTTATTCGACTCGGCGCACCAGCCAGTGCGGATTTTCAGGGTAACGGGAATATCAACGGCTGACACCACTGCATCGAGAATATCAGCCACCAACGCTTCATCACGAAGCAGCGCCGACCCGGCAGCTTTGTTGCATACTTTCTTGGCCGGGCAGCCCATATTGATATCGATGATCTGCGCGCCCAGCTCGGCATTCAAACGTGCTGCCTGAGCCAGCATTTCAGCGTCGCCCCCGGCTATTTGCACCACACGTGGGTCGGGTTCACCGCGGTGATCCATGCGCAGCTGCGATTTGCGCGTATGCCAAAGGCTAGGATCTGCCGTGACCATTTCACCCACGACCCAGCCAGCCCCAAGCCTGCGACATAGCTGGCGAAAGGGGCGGTCGGTAACGCCGGCCATTGGCGCAAGAATTACCTTATTGGGTAACACATAGCGGCCAATGCTGGCTGGTTTCGTCGTTAAGGTCATGGCGTCAGGTTTTATGTGTGCTGGGCTGAATGTGTAAGCAAGCTACGAGTCGGCGTTTCAAGGGGGCGTATGATACGCCTACTCGGTGATGGGGTGAAGGCCGATTGCCGCTTTAAAGCGGGCGCTGGCCGTTAAGTCGCACCCAGCCTTCACGAATCACTGGTTCATTCATGGCGATGCCCTGGGCGGCGTAGGCTTCATAAACATCATCCGCTTGGTTCGCCAAAATGCCAGAAAGCGCAATACGGCCACCAGGGGCGACATGCCCGGCAATCATTGGTGCTAACTCGACTAATGGCCCGGCCAAGATATTCGCGGTCACGATTGGGTAGTCTCCGCCATCGCTTAACTGCTCAGGGTAGTAAAGTGTTAGGTCTGCCTCGGCAATACCATTCCGTTCTGCGTTGTCACGACTGGCTTGTAACGCCTGGGGATCAATGTCGGTGGCATCGGCATGACTAGCGCCGAGTTTGAGGGCGGCAATGGCGAGAATGCCGGAACCACAGCCTACGTCCAGTACGCTTTGCTGCGCTAAATGACCCGCTACTGCCAGCTCATCCAGCCACTCTAGGCACAGTGCTGTGGTCGGGTGTGTGCCCGTACCAAAGGCCAGGCCAGGGTCGAGAATTAAGTTTACGGCATCCGCTTGGGGCGGTTCGTGCCAGCTCGGCACAATCCATAGCCGCTGCCCCATCTGTAGCGGCGTGAAGTCATCCATCCACTCCCGCTCCCAGTCCCGATCAGCCAGCAGCTCATACTCAATGGTGGGGCAGGGCTCCCCTGGCATCTGTTCGGACCAGGCGGCCTCGATACGCTCCAGCATGCTTTCGACGCCCTCTAGGTCATCGTAAAGCCCGGTTAGGATGGTGTCTTCCCATAGCGGTGTTGTACCACGTTCCGGCTCAAATACCGGGTCATCGTGGGCATCCTGAAGGCCAATGGCCGTCGCGCCCTCTTCAAGCAGCAGTTCTTCGAGGAACTCGGCTTGTTCAGGGGCGACATGGGCTTTGAGTTGAAGCCAGGGCATGAGGAGTCTCCGCAAGGCGAATTAAGGCAATTACAGTAAAGGCGCATACAGTAAAGACCTAGACAGTAAAGACAAAAACGGGGTGGACATGGCCACCCCGCTGGGCATCACAGTAAGCGCTGGAAAGCGTTGGAAGCGCTATTAGCTGCTAAGTTTCTTTTCCAGGTAGTGGATGTTGACGCCACCTTGACGGAAATAGCTATCGCGAACCAAATCTTTTTGTAAATCGATATTGGTTTTAATGCCTTCCACTAAGAGCTCATCAAGGGCATTGCGCATGCGCGTTAACGCTATTTCACGGTCTGCGCCCCAGGTGATCAGTTTGCCGATCAACGAGTCGTAGTGGGGTGGTACGGTGTAACCCGTGTAGAGGTGGGAGTCCATACGCACACCCAGGCCGCCCGGCGCGTGAAACAGCGTTACTTTGCCAGGGGAGGGCATAAAGGTACGCGAGTCCTCGGCATTGATCCGGCACTCGAAAGAGTGACCGTTGAGCTGCACGTCCTCCTGGCGAATCGACAGCGGCAGACCCGAGGCGATACGTAGCTGCTCTTTAACAATATCCACGCCGGTAACCATTTCGGTGACCGGGTGCTCTACCTGAACGCGGGTATTCATCTCAATGAAGAAATACTCGCCGTCTTCGTACAAGAACTCAAAAGTGCCAGCGCCACGATAATTTATTTTAATACACGCCTGGCGGCATGCTTCAAGCACTTGGGCGCGGGCTTCTGGGTCCAGGCCTGGCGCGGGAGCTTCTTCAAGCACTTTTTGGTGACGGCGTTGCAGCGAGCAGTCGCGATCGTAAAGATGAATCGCGTTGCCCTGGCCATCGGCAAGTACCTGAACTTCGACGTGGCGCGGTTTTTCAAGGAATTTTTCCATGTAAACCGTACCGTCACCAAAAGCGGCGTGTGCTTCAGTGCGCGTCACCGTAATGGCAGAAAGCAGATGGCCTTCGGTGTGCACCACGCGCATACCGCGACCACCACCGCCAGAGGCGGCCTTGATGATCACCGGGTAGCCGATGCGTTTTGCCGTGGCTAGGTTAGTCGCATCATCGTCGCCCAAGGGGCCGTCTGAACCCGGCACCGTAGGAACGCCCGCTTCCTTCATCGACTGGATCGCACTGACTTTATCGCCCATGAGGCGAATCGTCTCAGCGCGGGGGCCAATAAAGGTAAATCCTGAGCGCTCAACTTGCTCGGCAAAGTTGGCGTTTTCAGACAAAAAGCCGTAGCCAGGGTGAATCGCGGTCGAATCAGTGACTTCTGCTGCACTAATAAGGGCCGGAATATTTAAGTAAGACTGCGCTGATGAGGCCGGTCCGATACACACGGCTTCATCTGCCAGGCGAACATGCATGAGTTCACGATCAGCTTTGGAGTGTACCGCTACGGTTTTAATGCCCAGTTCTTTACAGGCCCGTAGGATACGGAGGGCAATCTCGCCGCGGTTGGCGATAAGTACCTTGTCCAGCATGGGAGAGTCCACCCGTGTTGAAAATGAAGGATTAAGCGATGACGATCATGGGTTGATCGAATTCGACTGGCTCGCCGTCTTCCACCAGGATGGCTTCCACCACACCGTCGCGGTCAGCTTCAATCTGGTTCATCATTTTCATGGCTTCAATAATGCAAACGGTATCGCCCTGTTTGACGCTGTCACCGACTTCTACAAACGACTTGGCGCCTGGCGCCGGGCTGCGATAGAAAGTGCCGACCATGGGCGAGTTAATCGCTTCACCACGGTAGCTAACACCCTGAGGCTCAGCTTCAGCAGCAGGTGATGCTGCCGGAGCGAGAGCTGCTGGTGCATAGCCTGGGTGCTGCGCATATTGCGGCATCTGCTGTGGCTGCCAGGAAGCGCCATTAGGGTGGCGGCTGATACGAACTGACTCTTCGCCTTCCTGAATTTCAATCTCGCTAATATTAGACTCTTCGAGCAGCTCAATCAGTTTCTTAACTTTGCGGATATCCATGGCATAGCCCCATCAATGTCATAAAATAAGATTATGAAAAGGAGTTTCATAGCAAATACGGCCTGCAAGAGCGAGATGCTATGAAACTCTTATTTAAGCGCAGTAAACCAAATTTAAAAATGAAGAGAACGCTGCATGTTAGCGAACGTTACCCCGTTCTCACCCCTAAAAAAGGAATTTTTTAACTAATATGGGAGCGGAGTTTGCCGAAAAAGTGCCAGGATGTCCAGCGACAGGCTGAGCCAGTGCTCAAACTGCCGCTTAGCGTAGAATTAAACAACTGTTTGACGACATTCGCGTCAAAACGCTGCTTAACTGCCTCAGTGCGCAGGTCACCAAAGGCGGGGATTAGCTATTGGCTAGCCACTGGCTAACGGATTCAAGGTGTTTATGCAGTTGGTCGGCGGTGACTTCACCTTGAATACGCGCATCACGAATCTCTTTCCCTCGACTGAAAAACAGCAGGCTTGGAGGGCCGAAAAGATTGAACTGATCCAGCAGCTCACGACTCTGTGGGTCGGTTCGAGTCACATCTGCGGCAATTAACGTGTACCCCTCCAGTGCTGCTGAAACGCGCGGATCTGGATAGACATCGCGCTCCAGCAGCTTGCATGAAATGCACCAATCAGCGGTAAAGTGTACAAACGCCGGCTGATTAGTACTGTTCGCTTGAGCGATGGCCGCCTCAAGCTCTGTGAGGTTATCGACCTCAACGAAATCAAGTTGTTCCACCTGAGACTCGTTGGAACCAATCGAGGTGGCCGCAAGAGGACGCAGCGGGTTACTGCCACCTTGTGCGGCACCAATGACCAGCAGGACGCCCCACGCCAGCAGCAAAATACCCAGCGTTTGTCGTGCTCGCGCCCACCCTTGCGGTTGATTGAAGTTCAGCGCCCCAAGGGCCAGCGCCGTGCCGATCGCGAGTGCTGCCCATAGAAGTAGTGCAATGGGCGCAGCGACTAAACGCTCGATCATCCAAATCGCCACACCCAGCAGTAACAAGCCAAAGGCGATTTTTACGCCATTCATCCAGGCGCCCGAACGGGGCAACAGGGTCGCGCCAAAAGTGCCCACTAAGAGCAGAGGGATGCCCATTCCAAGGCCCAGCGCAAACAGCACCGCACCGCCCATGACCGCATCGCCGGTCGAGGAGATAAACACCAGTGCACCGGCGAGTGGCGCGGTGACACAAGGCGACACTACCAGCACCGAAAGGGCGCCTGCCAGGGCTAAGCCCGCTGGCCCACTGCGCTGCGCGCGGGCTTGCCATGCATCAATACGGTTGGTCAAGCGGGGCGAAAGGTTGAGCGTGAAGGCCCCAAACATCGCCAGTGCAAACAGCGTGAAAAGAGTGGCGAAAGTGATGAGAACAGGTGCCGACTGTAAGCGCGCCTGAAGGTTGAGCCCAGCGCCAAACAGCCCCATGAAGACACCGACCAGCGCGTAGGTCAGCGCCATGCCCAGTACATAACTCAACGAGAGCACAAAGGCACGTGGCCGTGTGGGGTTCTGCCCCACAACGATTGAGGAGAGAATCGGAATCATCGGGAGGACGCAGGGCGTAAAGGTGAGCCCTAGGCCAGCAATAAAAACAGCCCCAGCGCTATTGGTAAGCTCGCCTCGCTAATCAACGTACTAAAGCGGCTATCCTCACTTTGAGTTCCTGAGAAGCCACTCTGTGATGTAGTGGTCGCGTTTTTGACCGGGTTCGTTTCACTCTCTTGCCAGTTCGCAAATTGACTGGGCGGCTCAGTCTCACTGGCCGCTAGGCTCAAGCGTTCCGGGGGGTAGCATAGCCCTGCATCTGCACAGCCTTGAAAGGTTAGCTCAACCTCCAGTGGGCCTGAATAGGGTGCGTTAAGCGGCACTTCAAAGACTAACTGGTCGCGGAAGATATAAACATCGCCCATGAACTCGTCGTTGGTGAAGGTGCCTTCGGGGATGTTGGGTTCACCTAGCGTTGTACCCTCAGTCTGGCTGGATACCGCAAGCTGGTGGCGATAAAGGTAATACTCGTCTGCAATATCGACCCCGATATATAGCGTATCACCATCATGCCAAGCGGCGGGTTGGAAGGCTTCCATGACGGGTAAAAATTCATCTTGGTTACTAGACGATGAAAACCATTGGGCGTGCGCGCTTAGCGGTAACCAAACGAGGAAAAAACAAGTAAGGGAAATAGGCTCAGGCGTTTAAGAGATAACACGGTGCGTCCTTAATCAATGGCAGCGCAAAGTAAGGCGAACAGCATACCGCATCCTTAAAACCCTGGGGCATACGCTGCGGTGACGTGACGCGCCCGTTAATAGTGCGTTAATCCTAGCAGCCTGTCGGACTTAACACTGATCTACTGCGAATCCCGGTATTTTGGCCAACTTTATACGATCGATTTCGTTAAATAGCGCGCTATTCGCCTCAATCGATCGATAAATTTGGCTCAAAATCCGTGCTTCTCGCGACGATCGGTCAAGCCCGACAGGCTGCTAGCAACATAAAAAGGTCGCCCGGAGGCGACCTTTTCAAATTCACAGCAGCAACTTAAAAACGGTTACGCTTTCTGGTAAGCGATAACGGATTTTTCAATGGCTTTGCGTGCAGCGTCAGCACCTTCCCATGACTCAACTTTCACCCATTTTCCTTTTTCGAGATCTTTGTAGTTCTCGAAGAAGTGGGCGATCTGTTGGCGCAGTAGCTCAGGCAGGTCGGTAACTTCATGAATATCGTCATAGAGCGAGCTTAGCTTTGCGTGAGGTACGCAAATCAATTTAGCGTCTTCACCCGCTTCGTCGGTCATGTTCAAAATACCTACCGGGCGAGCGCGAATGATGCTGCCAGGCTGAACCGGATGTGGAGTCACTACGAGGGCATCCAGCGCATCACCGTCGTCGGCGAGGGTGTGCGGAATAAAACCATAGTTAGCGGGGTAGAACATGGGGGTGGCCATAAAACGGTCAACGAGTAGCGCGCCCATGTCCTTATCAATTTCGTATTTGATCGGATCGTGGTTGGCAGGAATTTCGATCACCACATAAACGTCGTTGGGGAGATCCTTTCCAGCAGGGATATTATCGAAGTTCATCGTTGATTCCTTGGTAATGCTGTGGCTAGAGTCGTGCCGTGGTTAGGCAAATGTGTCAGAGTCGTTTATGGCGAAGAATTATACGAACATGGCTGCCCGATTACCAATGCGACATAGGTGGGTCGGTGTTTATTGTTTGTTTAAGGTTAACGTTAAGGCTTGAAACGCGGCGAACATAAAAGCGTGCTAATACGATAGAGACGTTTGTTGGGCATCGCTTCTGCTTCGCTGCGTGTATCATAGGCAGAGTTTATTGACAGTATTGGTTGACAGTGAAGTCCCTTGATCGAGTCGGCAACCTAGGAGGATGACTTGTCGCACGCCCAGTTGCTCATCAGTTATGGTCAAGCATTTGTCGCACCTGACCGGCGCCTGCACCGCAGTTCTATGTCAGTTCGTTTTCCAGAAGCGCCGCTGCTGCGCGCCAAAGGCGGCTGCGCGGTCATTAGCGACTCCATTTCACGCAATACGATGGCGAAACAGGCCGGTGACTTAAGCGTACGTGGTTTCCTGGCTGACTATTTTTCTACCCCTGATCACTGGGATGTCAAAACCTCAGCGACGCGGGTGCTGCGCGCACTGAATAGCTGGTGCTATAGCCAAAGCCAGCATGTTAAAGAGGGCAGCTTCGTTTCTTCCATGTCGGTCATGGTGTTTCGTGGCCGTGAAGCTCATCTGTTTCATATGGGCGATACGCTGGTGTTTCGTTTGCGCGGCGCCGAGTTTGAGCAACTGAGCCGCGACCACGTAACCGACTTGGGCGGTTACCGCTATCCTTCTCGCGCGTTGGGTATGGATGGCAGTGTCGATATTGATTATACCCATATAGCGCTAAAGCAGGGCGACCTGTTCCTATTCACCACCCAGGGCGTACGCGGCACGCTGCTGCCTTCAGACTATGTACGCTTGATCCGGCAAGATGCCAGTGACCTGGATGCCGCCTGCGAGCGGCTCGCCGATGAGGCGAAGCAGCGCGCCCAGGACCGCGGCTATGGTGGTGATCAGTTCTGCTTTCAGCTAGTACGTATCGACGAATTGCCTGAAGAGATAACAGAGCACCCTGGGCAGCTCTATGGCGATTTGCCAATTCCCCCAGAGTTGGCGCCAGGCGAGCGTTTAGACGGCCTGGAGATTCTCGCCGTGCTATCGCGCACTGCACAGTCTCGGGTTTATCGTGTCCGCGATGTGCATAGTGAGCGGGAAATGGTCATGAAAGCGCCCAGCCCTGAGCTTTCACTGCGCAATGCCTATCTTGAGCACTTTCTGCTTCAGCAATGGGTCGTTGAGCGCGTTAATTCTCCCTTTGTCGTGAAAGTCATGGAGCCATCGCGCCCGCGTCGCTACCTCTATTACCTAATGCAGCATATTGAAGGTGAAACACTTCGCCAGTGGGCTGAACGCCACCCTCAAGCTAGCTTAACTCAGCGCCTGGATATTGCTAACCAGCTAGGTAAGGCCGTGCAGGCGCTGCATCATCGAGAAATTATTCATCAGCAGATCAATCCCGACAATATACTGATCGACCCACACGGCAAGCTCGTGCTTACCGATTTTAGTGCCTGCCATATGCGTGATGGCGAAGGGCATCGCCACTCAGGTGAGTTGCTGCGCCAGATTGGCTTTAACGAGCACACCGCCCCTGAGTATGCGTTGGGTGACAGCATTGGTCGGCGTAGTGACCAGTACTCGCTAGCCTCGACCACTTACTGGCTATTGACCGGTGCTTTGCCTTATACGCTAACGCCCAATAGGCTACGCAGTCATACCGATCTTGAAGAGTTAACGTACCGAAGCGCCCGTACCACCAACCCTGAGATATCCCAGGAGTTGGACGATGCACTACGCCGCGCTCTGGATCCTCAGCGGGCGCTGAGGTTTAGACGGATGTCTGAATTTTTGCATGCATTGAGAATACCGCTCGGGCGGGGGGGCACACGCGAAGAGAGCCGTCAGGAGCCGCGGCGTTTCTGGCAGGGAGTGGCCGGTATATTGCTGTTGTTGCTCGTGCTTTCCTGGCTACTACGTTAAACATAAGCAGTGCAAAGCATGTAAAGAGCAAAGCATACAAAAAGGGGCGATGAAGTTATTCATCGCCCCTTTTGATAGCCAAATGTTGATTTCGCTGTGTTAGCAGTTTATAGCGTAAAAGTAGGCAGCTTGCGTTCTGCTTTGGTTAGCTTGAGCTTGGCTACTTTGGGCAGTCCGTTTTCGAACGGCGGGAAATCTTCGCCTTGAATCAGCGGCGAGAGATAGTCCCGGCACACTTGGGTAATGCCAAAGCCGTTGTCAGTGATAAAGTCGCGGGGCATAAATTTTTCTTTATTGGCCACCTGAGACAGCGGGGCGGAGATGACATCCCACTGGTAAGGTGACTGAGAGATGCGACGAATAGCAGGCATCATGGCGTTTTTACCCGCTAGCGCCAATGTGACCGCTTCGCGACCCACCGCATAGGCCTGTTCAACGTCGGTTTTGGAGGCTAAGTGGCGTGCCGCACGCTGTAGATAGTCGGCGACCGCCCAGTGGTACTTGTAGCCCAAATCCTGCTTGATCATGCCTGCAAGCGTTGGCGCCACGCCGCCAAGTTGGCGGTGACCAAAGGCATCGGTATTACCTGCATCAGCCAAGAAAGTGCCATCTTCGTAGCGCGCACCTTCAGAGACCACGATAACGCAGTAGCCATAGTTTTTAACGCACTCCTCAACCCGCGCCATCGCAGCCTTACGATTAAAAGGCACCTCGGGGAAGATAATCATGTGCGGCGGCTCGCCTTCGGCTTCACCCGCTAAACCACCGGCGGCGGCGATCCATCCCGCATGGCGACCCATTACCTCAAGCACAAACACTTTTGTCGAAGTGGCGCACATGGACGCGATATCCAACGATGCTTCCAGGGTGGAGGTCGCAATGTATTTGGCAACGCTACCAAAGCCTGGGCTGTTATCGGTAATCGGCAGGTCGTTATCGACGGTTTTCGGTACGTGGATAGCGGTGAGCGGATAGCCAAGCTTTTCGGAAAGCTGAGAAACTTTTAAGCAGGTGTCGGCGCTATCACCGCCGCCGTTGTAAAAGAAGTAACGAATATCGTGCGCTTTAAAGACTTCGATCAAACGCTCGTACTGGGCGCGGTGAGTATCAATGTCTTTAAGCTTATAGCGGCAAGAGCCAAAAGCGCCGCCTGGTGTATGACGCAGCGCTGCAATCGCTTCATCACTCTCTTGCGTAACGTCGATAAGGTCTTCCGTTAACGCCCCGATAATGCCGTTATGACCGGCGTAAACCTTGCCAATTTGATCGGGTGCCTGACGGCAGGCTTCGATAACGCCGCAGGCGCTGGCGTTGATTACGGCGGTGACGCCACCGGATTGGGCGTAAAAGGCATTATGCTGGGCCATGGAAATGTCTCATCTCCTGAAAACGGATAGGTTTAATCGAAATAGTTATCCACCGACAAGTACGTGCTACCGGGAATTGTCGGTGCTAAACCGCATTGCTGTAATGCGGCAAAGTTTAGCGTAAAGCTTGATTTTCTGCATTAGTAGCTCTCTGCATGAATGGCTCTACGTACAAGAGTCTGCATTGGTACAGCGCAAGCGTTGAGCCGCTAATAGTAGGGCTAGTCAATGCCATCCATTTCCTGTTCGCGTTGGGCAAGCTGCCAGCCACCCAAATCTTTATAACGATTCACCATGGCGCAAAATAGCTCTGCCGTACGCTCGGTATCATAACGGGCGGAGTGGGCAGCTTTGTTGTCAAACTCAATCCCCGCGGCACGACAAGCCCTGGCAAGCACCGTCTGGCCATAAATCAAACCTGCCAGCGTGGCGGTATCAAAGCTTGAGAACGGGTGAAAAGGGTTGCGCTTAATACCACAGCGATTAACCGCTGCGTTCAAGAAGCCCTGATCAAACGCCGCATTATGGCCGACTAAGATAGCGCGCGTGCAGTCATGGGCTTTGATCGATTTTCGGATGGGGCGAAAAATTTCACCGAGAGCTTCCGCTTCGCTCAGCGCAACCTGCTGGCGAAGCGGATCGTCCAAGTTAATACCGGTAAAATCGAGTGCCGACTGCTCCACGTTCGCCCCTTCAAAGGGTTGAATATGGTAGGCGTAGGTAGCATCAGGAAGCAGATTTCCTTCCGGATCCATGGTCAACGTAACGGCGGCAATCTCCAGTACGGCGTCGCCTTGGGCATTGAATCCCCCGGTCTCTAAATCAACGACCACTGGCAGGTAACTGCGAAAACGTTGGGCCATTAATTCGCGGGCAATTGCCTCGCTCATGCAGCTCTCCTTATGTTCAAGCGAGTAATAGTCTTCAAGCGAGTATTAGTAAAGCGGACAATATTAGCGGCAAGCCACCGCTTAGAGTGGTGTGATTCTAGCAGCTTTACCCCCCAGGCGTCGTTGACGGTATTCGCTGGGCATTGAGAACGCTATACTCAGGGTCTGTTTAAAAGATTTATCGCACAAGCCTAGCGCTAATGGCGAATGCGGTTTTTTTATTAATGAATTTCTTATGGTCAACGAGGAGCAAAGAATGTCCGATGTCAAAAAGGTTGTGCTGGCATATTCAGGCGGCCTGGACACATCCGTAATCGTTAAGTGGTTGCAAGAAACCTACAACTGCGAGGTAGTGACTTTTACTGCCGACATCGGTCAGGGCGAAGAAGTTGAGCCAGCCCGTACCAAGGCGCAAGCCCTTGGTGTAAAAGAAATTTACATTGAAGACCTGCGCGAAGAGTTTGTTCGTGATTACGTCTACCCGATGTTCCGCGCTAACACTATCTATGAAGGTGAGTACCTGCTCGGTACCTCCATCGCTCGGCCATTGATCGCCAAGCGGTTGATCGAGATTGCCAATGAAACCGGCGCCGACGCTATTTCTCACGGCGCTACGGGTAAAGGTAATGACCAGGTACGCTTTGAACTGGGTGGCTATGCCCTTAAGCCCGGCGTGAAAGTCATCGCCCCTTGGCGTGAGTGGGACCTAACCTCTCGCGAAAAGCTAATGGCGTATTGCGAAGAGCATAAAATCCCGGTCGATTTTGCTAATAAAAGAAAAATCGCCGTACTCTATGGATGCCAACCTGCTGCACATCTCCTACGAGGGCGGCATTTTGGAAGATCCTTGGGCCGAAGCAGAAGATGACATGTGGCGCTGGAGCGTTTCTCCTGAAGCCGCACCCGATACGCCTACCTACGTTGAACTGACGTATGAAAAAGGCGATATCGTAGCCTTAGACGGCGAGCCGTTGAAGGCGCATGAAGTACTGGAAAAACTCAACAAGCTCGGCGGTGATAACGGTATCGGTCGCCTAGATATCGTTGAAAACCGCTATGTGGGCATGAAGTCACGTGGCTGTTATGAAACGCCAGGGGGCACCATTATGCTGCGTGCTCACCGTGCGATTGAGTCCCTGACGCTAGACCGTGAAGAAGCTCACCTGAAAGATCAGCTGATGCCGAAATACGCGGAAGTGATCTACAACGGTTACTGGTGGAGCCCAGAGCGTCGCATGCTTCAGGCGGCCATTGACGAGACCCAGAAGAATGTATCCGGGGTCGTGCGTATGAAGCTCTATAAAGGCAACGCAACGGTTGTGGGTCGTAAGTCTGATGAGTCGCTCTTTGATGAGTCGATTGCTACCTTTGAAGATGACGCGGGCGCTTACAACCAGAAAGATGCAGAGGGCTTTATTAAGCTGAATGCTCTTCGCTTGCGTATCGCTGCTGGCAAAGGCCGTAAGCAAAGCTAGTAAAACCTAGCTGATTATAAAAGCGCATATCTTGTTAGGGCGGCAGCTAATGGCTGCCGCCCGGCATATTGAGGAGCCACTATGTTAAAAAAATTATTATCCGGACTCTTTGGTAGTGATCGTCAAGCTGCGCCTGGCGCTACCACTAAAGCTGCTGATGCTGTGGAATACAAAGGCTATGAGATCGTGTCTCAGCCGGACGATCAAAGTGGCCAGTACCGCGTCAGCGGTTGGATCCGTAAGGCTGATGCCAGCGGTGAACCCCTTGAGCACCGTTTTGAGCGTTCCGATATGCTGCCAGGACGCGAAGCGTGTGATGCCATGATGGTCACCAAAGCGCAGCGCTATATCGATGAAGTAGGGGAGGCCATGTTCGAGCCTGACCCACGGCGTGCTGGCGACAGCGTCTAGTAAAGCCGACATACACGTTAGCAAAGGAGAGGCGTATGCGCGTGGTACACCAAGCCTCGCCCTGGCGCGCCTTATTTAATGAGCATGGAGGTTTAAATACCGTCGCGCTCGACGCACCTCTGCAGCATCTCTTCTCTAAACGCTCCCTACCCCACACTTCCATTGCTGAAGCCTATGCGTGGCAACTCTCTTTGGTTGAAACGCTAGTACATTACGATTTACCCGCATGGCGTATTAGCCAAATTATTAGTGACCATAATGCCTGGCTATATCAACGAGCCATTGCCCAATCGCTCGATGAGCTGCAGGCGCAAGGTTGGGGCGCACCGCCGGTCGATTACTGCGTATTGATGTTAGGGTCAGCGGCACGCTATGAGAGCCTGCTCGGCCCCGATCAAGATAATGCACTGATTATCGGTGATTATCCGGACCATCGGCACGTTGAGATTGACGGCTACTTTCAAGCCTTGGGCGAGCGGTTTACTCAGCGCCTTGATGATGCCGGTATTCCCCTCTGCCAGGGGCATGTGATGGCGCGCTGGCCGATGTGGCGCAAGCGGTTAAGCGAGTGGCACGCGCAGCTCGAAATCTGGACTGCTGATCGGCAGGTGAAGCGGGTACAGCAGACCAATATCTTGCTCGATTTTTCCCCCATCGCGGGTAACTCTGCGCTTGCAGAGCAACTGGGCGTGAGTATCGCTTCAATACTCCCAAAAGCGTCGCTGTTTATGGATGAAATGGCCGCGCTGCTGAATGAGCTGCCGGTAGCGCTGAACCGTTTTGGCCGGCTCGTTTCCAGTCCGCATCTTGATGCCCCGCACGACCACGCCCTTAATCTTAAACATCAAGGCTTAATGCCGTTGATCAGTGCCGCGCGTTTACTCTGCGTTCGGCACGGCCTGCGTGAAATATCGACTCGGGAGCGCGTGATCGCGCTCAGTCATATGGCGAATGTACTGACGGTGACACAATCCGACATGTTGTTGGCCATATTTGAGCGACTCCAGCAGCGGTTGTTGGATCAACAGCGGGTTAACAAAAGCGCTGGCCAAGCCGCTGACGGCTGGGTAGATCTTCGCCGCCTGCGCGAAGACGAGCGCCTACTGCTAAAGTTTGACCTGCAGCAGATTAGAGCATTCGTTCAGCGCGTCAGAAGTGCCTAGCGGATAGTTCTTAGCGGATAGTTCTTAATTGAAAGTTCTTAGTTGAAAGTTCTTAGTTGAAAGATCTTAGCGGAATAGCATTAAGTGTGAGCCTCATCCGGTGCCGCGGGTAGCTCCAGTGTTAAGCAGGCACCGCCAAGCGTTTTGGCATCCTCAACCCAGAGACGTCCCCCAAGATGGGCGATAATCCCACGGCTAATGGGCAGCCCCAAGCCGCTCCCTCTGGGCCGTCCTCTTGGAATATCATCGTCCTGCTTTATCTGATGGAATTTTTCAAACACCCGCTCACGCTCATCCGCGCTAATACCGGCTCCGTTATCCTCCACGCTTAAACGGAAATGGCGACGGTGGCGGTAAAGCGATAGGCGCACTTGTGGTTGCTGGCGATCGGCAAACTTACTAGCGTTATCCAGTAGGTTAATAATCACCTGTTCTAAACGGTCATGGTCGCCAACCACCATCGCCGGATCAGCGTCCAAATGAACCGCAAGCTGGATGCCGCGTTCTTGGTGCAATTGCGCGATGGCGTCAATACTGTGTCGGATGAGAGCGGCAAGATCCAGTGGGACCGGGTTAAGCGTTAAACGACCGCTTTCCAGCCGGGCAAGGTCTAAAATTTCTTCAATTAAGCGCGATAACCGTTGGCTCTCGTGAACGATGACACCCAGGAAATGCTGGCGCTTTTCATCGGGTAGCTGGCCACTGTCGCGCAAAATTTCGGCAAAGGCGCGGATAGAGGTTAGCGGCGTACGGAGCTCATGACTGACCATGGCGACAAACTCGTCTTTTAAACGATCCAGCTCGCGTAGCCGTTCATTTGCGCTGCGTAATTCTTCGCCAATTTGGACTAACTCTTGCGACTTCTGCTCTAAGCGGCGGTTGTACTCCAGGGTTTGTGAGGTGGTATCGAGAATGCTGAGAATTGACTCAATGTCCAGCGCCTCACCGCGAACCACTGAATTGATCAATACACGCGCTGAAGAGCTACCCAATGCCCCCGCCAATGCCTGCTCAGCACGCGTAATCAACTCGGCGGAAGCGGGTTCGTCTGCTACGAATGTGTTTTTGGTACTGCTGTAGCTGAACACTCGGCGGGTAGTCTGAGGCCCGAGGTAGCGAACCAACAGCTCTTTAAGTGCCCCCTGGGTGGTTTGCCCGCGCCATAGTGTTGAAGATAGTGAGGTGGTTTGTAGATTGGGATGCATCGCTTCGGTGAACAGCGCCGCCTGGGTTTGTTCCAGCGGCGTTGGCCGGGTAAATAGCGAAACTCCCACCAATAACCCCACATTGGCCAACATACTCCATAGCAGCGAATGGGTATAAATATCCCAATTTTCGAGCCCGAATAAGCCGTAAGGAGTGAGCCAGACGATACCCCACGGCCCCTCGGTGAGCAGCGCTGCATCCAGCCAACCGGATTGGGCAAACCCTGGCAGCAGTAGCGTATAACACCAGATTAAGAATCCGGTAATTAAGCCAGCCGTGGCACCTTGGCGAGTAGCGCCGCGCCAGTAAAGGCCAATCAACAGGGCCGGGGCAAACTGCGCTGCTCCTGCAAACGAGACCAGCCCAATAGTGACAAGGCTATAGGAGTCACCAATCAACGCGTGGTAGAGATAGCCGAGCAGCAAAATAAGCACGATAGCGACCCGGCGAATACCCAGTAGCCAACCAGCAAGCTCGCCTTTAGTACTTAGGTGCAGCCGCCGCGAGCGCAGCAGCAGGGGCATCACCAGTTGGTTACTGACCATGGTAGAGAGCGCGATGGTCTCGACAATCACCATCCCGGTCGCTGCCGATAGGCCACCTATAAATACCAGCAGCGGTAGCCCTTCAAGTCCCGCTGAGAGTGGCAGCGTCAGCACAAAGCTATCGGGGTCGCCAGCGCTTGTGCCTAACAGCAGGCCCGCCAGGGCGATGGGAATCACGAACAGGTTAATCAGCAGCATATAGAGTGGAAATAGCCAGCTTGCTCTGGCTAAGTGCTGTTCATCAACATTCTCCACTACCAGCACCTGAAACTGGCGAGGCAGGGTTAAAAAGGCCAGGAAGGCGAGCACCAACATACCCACCCAGCCGGTGGCGCCACCGGGAACGCTCTCCAACCGCATGCTATCCACGAGCGCCGGCGTGGCGGCGACCTGGGCAAACAGTGCAGCGGGCCCTTCAAACATTACAAAACAACGAACACACCGACGGCCACAAAGGCGACCAGTTTCACCAGGGATTCCAACGCGATGGCGGCCACCATGCCTTCGTGGCGCTCACTGGCATCCAGGTGGCGGGTGCCAAACAGAATAATAAACACTGCCAGTACCAGAGCGACCCAGAGCGACTTATCCATCCAGAAGTGTTCATCCACCAGCGTGGTGTCGGCTGCTTGTGGGTAGTTGATAAGCACCGCATGGCTAACGGTGATGGCTTTTAATTGAAGGGCAATATAGGGCGTGATGCTGATCAGGGCCATTAAGGCGACCAGTGCCCCTAAGCTGGTGCTTTTGCCGTAGCGGGCACTGATAAAATCGGCAATGGAGGTGATGCGCTGCCTAGCAGCGATACGCACCATCTTGCGAACCACGAACGGCGCCAGCAGCATGGCGAGTGTGGGCCCAAGATAGATAAGTAAAAAACTTGGGCCATACTCCGCGGCTCGCCCAACGCTGCCATAGAACGTCCAGGCAGTGCAGTAAACCGCAATGGAGAGGGCATAAACCGTAGGTGAGCCGATCAGGGATCTGCCTTGTTCGGCCCGCCGGTCGCCCCAGGCGGCGACCACAAACAGCAGCGCTAAATAGCCAAATGCAGTACCAAGGATGACAGCGTCAGTGCGCATAATCAGCGGTCCGCACGGTGTTCCATGAGCCAGGCAGTTAAGGCGATGACCACTGCCCAAGCGCAAAACAGATAGAGCGGTAGCCAGCCCACATTAAAAGAAGGCAGGTTGTCTACCACAATAACCAGGGGTGGGCAGAACAGCAGTAAGGCAATGGTAACCAAGGCCATTAAGCGTTCGGTTTTACGCGATTTCATGCCTGTCTTTTTCATGGGACTGAGTTCTTCATATAACTGAGCTTTTCATTAGGCACTGGCATCCTGTCGGTCAAAGGCATTGGCTTGCAGCGCGAGCAGTTGCTCCAGGGTATCAACGCCACGCGCCTCCAGGCGTGGCAGAAGCGCAAGCCATAGCTCTGCGGTTACCCGGGCATCACCTAATGCAGTGTGGCGGGTGCCGGGGGGGAATGCCAGATCGTAACGCTGGGCAAGGCTGTCCAGGTCATGCCCGTCCAAGGCTTCGTCCAGCGCCCGAGAAATCAGCAGGGTGTCGATGACAGGGATATCAAACACGACGCCTTTATGACTAATGGCGAGCAGATCAAACGCGGCGTTATGGGCAAGCAGTACGGCTTCACCTACAAATTCACGAAAGCGGGTAAGCACAATATCCAGCGGCGGTGCGCCCATCACATCGGCATCGGTGAGGCCATGAATGGCTGTACTGGCGGCGGGGATGGGCCGCTGGGGATCGACTTTTTGATCGAAGGCTTCGCTTGCCAGCAGGCGCGCGTTGACCACGCGACAGGCACCCAGACTGATCACCGTATCGCCTCGGCGTAGCTCTAGGCCGGTGGTTTCAGTATCAAACGCGACTACTTCTAAGCTGCGCAGTGAGCGGCTGGCGAGCGCTTCGTCCGGTGGAGGGAGGTCGGCAATGCCAAAATCATGAAATTCAGGCCGCGGCGGCGCAGTTTCCCGTGGGGCACCGACGCGCTCAATGGCGGGGAGCGGCAGGCGCAGGCGGGCATGCACGCCGTCATCGTCGGCAAGGCTCCAGATATCGCTGGCGTGTTGGCGTAATACATCGGCAACGCTGGGTGTCAGCGGTAGCGAGTTGAGCGGCTGCTGGCGCCACTCGGCCAGTTCATGCTCGGGGATCGCTTTGCCGCGCCAAATAAGGTCCAGATAAACACGTTTATTGCCCAGGCATATCTCACCTTCAAAGCCACTTTCGGGAAGGTGGGTATTAAGGTGTTTCACTAAAGAGTCAAACAGTGCAATGAGTGCGGGGGCGTCGCCCTTAAACCAGGCCGGCATGCCCACCGGAGTGATTAAGCGGTGAGCCGGGTCAAGGCGCTCATCCAGGGCTTGCCAGAAGTCATTGGACCACATCGGCGTTAAGCGCTCGCCTTGATGCTGCATATCATCGAGCAGTTGGCCGATTTTAGCCACGTTATCGCCGAGTGTGACGCCCTCCTCGTGAATGACACGCTCAAACCGCTGGCGCAACAATGATGTGCTGGCGTCGTTCTGATGGCGTAATTGGATCAGCGCATCGGCGGCGCTGGTTAGGCTGGCGGTGTGCTGGCGCAGCGGTGTCAGCATGTCGGCCAATTCGGCTCTCACGCCCATTTCACTCGACCACGACGCCGTTGCATCACCAAAGGTTAGCAGTGTCTCGCCATCGCTACCCGGCACGCGGCGCAGAATAACTTTTAGCCAGCGGTTATCGCACGGGGCGAGTAGCTCTCGCGGGGAGCCGTCGTTAGGCAGTTGGCTGAGTGCTTGCTGCAAACTTGCAACAGGCAGTAGCGCTTCAAGGCGCTTGCCTAAACCTAGCCCAGTATTGCCCACAAAGAAGTCTTCTGCTGCTTGATTAAACAGCATCACACGACGGTGGTGGTCACATAGCAGCAGGGGGGTTTCCAGCACTTGCAGCAGTGTTTCCAGCTCCTGACGAATGCGCGCCGCGCTGCGGGCGCCGTCGGCGTGGGCGGTAGCAAGACGGCTGCGATCCTCGCGCCAGCTTTCGCGCACACGGCGTAAATCTGGCCCCAGCCCTTTTAGCCAACCCTCAGGTGGGTGTTCGTCCCGGGCGTCGGGATTGGCAACCAAGCGCGCCAACTGCACCTGTAAATGGCGTAGCGGCGTAAACAGCATCCGTTCAAGCAACAAGCCAACCAAAAAGATCGTCGCGCCGCCAGAAAAACTGCCTAACCATAGCGCCATTCGCGTGACGCCTGTAGGCGCAAGCTGGGCATCCAGCCAGGCGGCAAAAATGGCACCACCCAGTAAGCTGATGCCGCTTAGCGAGAGCCATAGGCCAATCAGGCGCTGACGTTTTGGCAGCCCTCCTCGTGTCATGGCTGCTCCTCAATGAGTAGCGCTTTAACTTTTTCCACTAACGATTGGGTCGAAAAAGGTTTGGTAATGTAGTCATCAGCGCCCAGCGCCATGCCTTTTTCACGCTCTACATCGCGGCCGTGAGCAGTGAGCATAATAATCGGCAGGTGGAGGGTTGCTTCTTGGCCCCGTAGCCGCTCTAACACATCAAAACCGCTAATGCCCGGCAGGCTAATATCGAGCAGCAGTAAATCTGGCTGGGTATCGTCAACCCGCGCTAGGGCCTGCTCACCATCCTCGGCGGTGACTACCTCGAAGCCTGCTTGTTCCATCAAGAACTCAAGCGATAGAACAATGTTGGGTTCGTCATCGACGACGAGCACTTTGGCCATGGGATACTCCTGCTTCTATTTGTTTTAGCGATGCATGCTTGCAGTCTAGATAGATCGAGACAGTCAGCCAAGACGACCTTGGCCGAATGCGCCGGTACTGAAACCGCCAGCAGCGAGCAAACGCGCTCGGTTTGATACACTGCTTAGCCCTGTGCCATGGCTTAATAAAGTGCATGTCTTAAAGTTAATGTCTTAAAGGGCTATGGCTTACCACTGATCTGCTTGCTAAGGCTGTCAATGCGCGTACTTCTGTTATCTGCCTATGAAGCGGTGAGTCATCGCTATTGGGCACAAAGTTTAATGACGCAGCTTGACGACGTGTCGTGGACGCTTTTAGCTTTGCCACCACGCCACTTTGCCTGGCGTATTCGTGGCAACCCCTTGAGTTGGATGCTAAAAGAGCATGACACCTTGAGCCAATCATTTGATGTGGTGCTAGCTACATCAATGGTTGATCTGGCAACCCTGATCGGGTTGTTTCCGCATCTTGGTCGAGCAAAAAGGTGGTTTACTTTCATGAGAATCAGTTTGCCTACCCGGAATCGAGCGATCAGATACCGCAAGTAGAGGCCAAGATGGTCAACCTTTACACCGCGCTAGCAGCGGATAGCGTGGTATTTAATAGCGCTTACAACCGCGACTCCTTTATTGATGGCGCGCGGACTTTCTTGAAAAAAATGCCGGAAAATCTTCCTGCTGCTAAACCATTGGAAGCGCTGCGCGAGCGGGCCAAGGTATTGCCAGTGCCCATTGCCAGCCGAGCAGAGGCTTATCAGCCGAGGCTACCTCATCGTATTGTCTGGAATCACCGCTGGGAGCATGACAAGAACCCGGAGGACTTCTTCACCGTGCTGTTTGCCTTAAGCGATGCCGGGTTGGCGTTTGAACTGGCGGTACTAGGTCAGCGCTTTCGACAAGCACCGGCTATTTTTGAGCAGGCGGAGCAGCGCCTAGCCAAGCATATTATCGCCTGGGGGCCGCAGCCAGAGACGGAGTATCGCGAGCTGCTGGATAGCGCTGGTATTGTCGTCTCGACCACCTGGCACGAGTTTCAGGGCCTGGCGATTATGGAAGCTGCCCAGCGTGGGGCGCTGCCATTAGTGCCGGATCGGCTCTGTTTTCCTGCGCTTTATCCTGCTGCCTATCGCTATGACGGCACCCGGGAAGGGCTTTACGCACGACTCTATGATTGGCTAACTGACCCCGCTAGTCGTCCTGAGCCCCTTGATACGATCGCTTGGGAGTGGCCCGCTTGGCATGCTGCATACCGCCAGCTATTAACGGTTGAGGGGGTAAGCTAGTCTAGCCGGTCTAAGCGTCGCGTTGGCCAGTGCACCACGGCGGTATGGCGGCGCATCTTTTGCGCAAGCTTAGGGTGCTCTCGGCGAATGACCTGCTCTGCAAAATCCGATAAGAAGTGTGATTTAAGCTCTGCTCGGGCGCGATCAACACCGCTATGCTGGTAGGGCGTCGACGCCAGCAGCATAAAGCCATCGTCGGGAATCCGCCCTGCGCGCATATTGGTATCAATGATAGTGGCCGCAGTGCCAATGGGGACTGCTAAGTCAGGCCCGTAGGGGCCGATGATCAACGCGGTGTTGGGCAGGTGCAAAAAATCAAAGCCTCGGCCAATACAGATCACCCATTCGCGGTGCTCGATATCCAGCTCTCGTTCCACACATTGCAGTTCACTAACGTGGGCGAGGTTACCTTCTAGCAGGGGGAGTAAATCCTGCTGCATGTCGTGGGGCATGTCTGGGCAAATGGCATTTAGTTGGCTACTCAGCGCTTCGGGGGCGTGCCCAACCCACTCACTTACATCAAGGGCGGCACCTTCGTACCCATGAATAATCAGTGCATCGCTGTCAGTTTCAAAACCGCACACCAGCGGGTAAACCTGCTGGTGGTCTTGGCCAAATAGCTTGCCCGCCTGCTCGGCAATAGCGTAGGCGTGGGCTTTGGCTGCTTCTGTGTCGCAGTTAAAACCGGCGCAGCCACGGGCTGAATTGCCGCGGGAAAAGTGATAGGTAATCAACATTAGCGTCCCACGACCCGCCTGAGCTGCATCGATAACGGTGTCCGTCAGCAGCTCCCCCAAATAGGGCCAGCCCAGATCAAAAATGCCGCCCAGGTTGCGAAACGGGGTAATGATTCCTAACGGTGTGCGCGTGGCGTGAGGAATGTGAATCCGCCCATCCATGCACTTCATCACTACAATAGAGGTGGGGTGCTGGGCCATATAGCGTTGCCGCGCCAGCCATGCCCCAGGGCTACAGAAGTGCTCGGCGTGTTGTCGTGACAAATCCAAGAGCGCATCAATACGCCGCTCAATGGCCTGATCATGCAGAAGCGTTGCTGGGGTAGGCATGGAGGACTCCGTCTAAGCGAGTTCGGTTTTGTCTTTATAGTCGCACAGATCCTCAATAGTGCAGCTACCGCAGCGCGGTTTGCGGGCAATGCAGGTGTAACGGCCGTGCAGGATCAGCCAGTGGTGAGCATCTTGAAGGAAGGCTTTGGGTACGTGGCGTAGCAGTTTCTGCTCCACCTCGACAACATCTTTCCCCTTGGCAATACCAGTGCGATTAGAAACGCGGAATATATGCGTATCCACTGCCATGGTGGGCTGGCCAAAAGCGGTGTTGAGAATCACGTTGGCGGTTTTACGCCCTACACCTGGCAAGGCTTCTAGCGCTTGGCGGGTGTTGGGCACTTCGCCACCGTGCAGATTAACGAGCATGTGGCAGGTTTTCATCAGGTTTTCGGCTTTGGTGTTGTATAAGCCGATGGTTTTGATGTGCGCTTTTAGCTCGTCGATACCTATATCAATGATCGCTTGGGGAGTGTTCGCAACAGGATAAAGGCGTGCCGTGGCTTTATTGACCCCTACGTCGGTGGCTTGTGCAGAAAGCAGTACCGCGGCCAGCAGCTCAAAGGGCGTGTTCCAATTAAGCTCGGTGGTAGGGTGCGGGTTTTCAGCCTGTAGGCGAGTGAAAATTTCATGACGCTTTTGAGCATTCATGGCTGGTCTCTTTATGTATACGAGCGATGTGATACAAGCGATGGTTTGCGCATGGCGTTATTTAATCGTACCGGTAACGCGTACGCGGCGCTCCGTGCGCGGGGCGGCTGCGACTGGCTGGGCCCGGGCAGCGCTGCGTTGATCAATGGCGTTTTTCAAGGCGATCAACATACCTGCCACAAAGAACGCCCCTGGTGGCAGCACGAAAAATAGGAACTGGTAGTCGTCGGCAATAGTGAGCTGCCAATTCGCGGCTTGTGGCCCAAATAGTAGTGCCGTATCGCTAAACAGGGTGCCTTGACCGAGCAGCTCGCGCAGCGCACCTAGCACTACCAAGACAGCAGCAAAACCTAAACCCATCATAAAACCATCAATGGCAGCAGGCAGCACAGGCTGGCGGGAGGCAAAGGCGTCGGCGCGACCAAGAATGGCGCAGTTAGTGACGATCAGCGGAATAAAAATCCCCAACACTTGGTAGAGCGGGTAGGCGTAAGCAGCCATTAGCAGCTCAGCGCAGGTGACGAAAGCGGCAATCACCATCACGAACGCGGGCAAACGTACTGCGCTGGGAACCTGGTGGCGAATCATCGAAATCGCAGTGCTGGCGCCTACCATGACCAGTAGCGTGGCAAGCGCCAGCCCTAGTGCATTCACCACGCTGCCGCTAACGGCTAGCAGCGGGCAGAGGCCCAGCAGTTGAACTAGCGCAGGGTTGTTTGACCACAGGCCATCGCGGGCCAGTTGGCGCCATTGGCTCATCGGTCGGGCTCCTTAAAGGTCAACGGTAGCGGCGATTCTGCGGCGTACTCTAGAGCTTGATGAACGGCGTTGACCACAGCTCTGGGCGTAATCGTAGCACCGGTAAACGCATCAAACTGGCCGCCGTCTTTCGTCACCGCCCAGCCACCCGGCGGCAAACTAGCTAAGCCTAAACCGTTAAACTGAGTAATCCAGTCGCTACGGTTACGCTCTATGTCGTCGCCTAGCCCCGGCGTTTCCTGGTGCTGGGTGACACGTACGCCACTTATACGCTGCTGCTCGTCAATGCCAATGAGTAACCGGATTTCGCCATTATACCCTTGCCGCGTTATCACCGGCAGAATCACAGCTCCATTGCTTTGATCGCTCACCCACCAACCGTGGCTATCATTTTCTACACCCAGGGCTTCTGGATTGGGGAGCGTAAAGGTGCTTTCCAATACCTGAGCGACGGGGATAGTCGCCAGCGACTGGGGCAGTACTTGTTGAAGTTGACGATGCTGGTAAGCCAACTGATGTGTTGCTATTCGCTCGGCGGTTAGTGTGCGAGTCAGTGCAACGCTTCCCGCAGTGACCAGAGCAAAAGTGCCCAGGGCGAGAGCACCGCGCTGCATGGCTTGGACGAGCGTCATGGCTGCTCACCCCGGGTGCTTTTTGGATGCCCCGTCGGGCGTGGCACGCTATACAGGTCTAGTAGTGGTACGCATAGGTTCATCAGTAATACTGCAAACGCAACCGCATCAGGGTAGCCGCCAAAAGTACGAATAATGATGACTAATGCGCCAATGCCAGCTCCATAGATAAGTTTGCCGCGGCGGCTGGTGGCGGCGGAAACCGGGTCCGTGGCAATAAACAATGCCCCAAACAGCGTGGCCCCAGTAAGCAGATGAAATAGCGGTGAAGCGAAGTGGCTGGGGTCGCTTAGATAGAACAGCGTGGCAAGTATTAGTACGCTACCAAGCATTGCCACCGGGATATGCCAACTGATAACCCGCTTCACCAGCAACAACCCTCCACCCGCTAACCAAGCAAGGGCTACCCAACGCCAAGCGCTTAGCGTTCCATCGGGCAGCGGGTTAGTCGCCCAGAACTCGCTGGCAAGTATGGCTTCGCCTTTGTGCTTAAAGGCATCGAGCGGTGTGGCACCGCTCAAACTATCTAGCTGGGCGGTTGGCATAGTCCCCGTGATTTGGGCCCATAAACCACTAGAAATTAGCTCCTGAGGCGGGGCCCATAGCGTCATATAAGTTGGGAATGACACCAAAAGCAGCGCATAGCCTACCATGGCGGGGTTAAATGGGTTGTGGCCCAGGCCGCCGTATAGCTGCTTGCCCACCACGATGGCGGCGATCATCCCGACGCCAATAAGCCACCAGGGGCTGGCAGGCGGCAGTGATACACCCAGCAGAACGCCGGTAAGCAGTGCGCTCGAATCATTAAGCGTCTTTCGTATGGGCCGTTTGCGTAGCCGTAGCACGGCGGCTTCAAGAGCGACACCAAGGGCGGCGGCTAGCAATACATTGCTGATGACCCCAAGGCCAAAAAAATAGCTCATTGTGGCGATGCCCGGCAGCGTCGCCACAAGTACCCAGCGCATCAAACTAACGGTTGGCGGCACGACAGCCGCGCCGGCGGCGTCGTTAACGCCTGATGCGTGCATCATGCTCATGGGGAGTCCTCGTTTTGGGAGGGAGCAGTGGCTGCTTGCTGTTCCTTAGCCTGGGCAAGCTGAGATTCGGCTGCTTTCAAGTTCTCCTGGGCGGTGGCAAGCTGCATTTCTAAATCATCTAAAGACTGTTTTGGATCTTCCTGGGCGACACGAGCCAGAGTCTTTTCCGCTTTTTTAACCGATGCTTTGGCAGCGGCATGGGCAATTCTCAGGCCTCGTAAATCGACCTTTTCACTGCTGGCGGCTGCATTGGCAGGCGTGCGACGCTGTTGTGATTTGCGGGCTTCCTTGCGTGCATGCTTTTCAGCCTCTTCCCTGGCAAGCCGCGCTTGGCGGAACTCGAAGCGGTGTTTAGCGTACTCCGCCTTGGCTGCTTCAATGCGTTGCAAGCGTATTCGGCTTTTAGCCTCGCGGTAATCCACGACCAGCGGAATATGGCTGGGGCATACGTAGCTGCAGGCACCGCACTCTATGCAGTCAAACAGGTGATAGCGTTCCAGTGTTGCATCGTCTTTGACGCGGGCGTACCAGTGCAGCTGTTGGGGTAGCAGCGACACCGGGCAAACGCTTTCGCACTCACCGCAGCGTATGCAGGGCGATTCCGCCGGCGGCGGTGGTAGCTCATCAATGGTGGCGGCAATCAAGCAGTTAGTCAGCTTGGTAACCGGCGTGTCTAGTGTTAGCAACGGCGTGCCCATCATGGGGCCGCCCTGAATAACCTGATTTAGCTCTGACGTGTTCAGCCCCGCATGTTCCAGCAGCTCTTTTACAGACGTGCCCAGCCGCACCCATCGATTGCCAGGTTGGGCAATCGCCTCGCCGGTAAGGGTGACAATCCGGGAAACTAGCGGCTGACCATCGCGCACGGCATGCAGGATTGCCAGCAGGGTGCCGGGGTTATGGCACAGTACGCCTACGTCAGCGGGTAGTCCGCCACTGGGTACGTTGAGATCTAACAGTTTTTAATCAGCTGGCGCTCGCCGCCGCTTGGGTAGCGGGTGGGAATAACCATTAAATCAACTGCCAATGGCTGACTATCTGGCAGGGCGTGCTGCAGTGCACGCTTGAGTGATTGAATGGCCTCGGGCTTATTATCCTCGATGCCAATCACGATCTGCTGCGCGCCGCACAGTTTGGCAATGATCTGTGCGCCTTCGAGCACCTCATTTGGGTAGTCGCGTAGGGTAAGGTCATCTGCGGTGATATAGGGTTCGCACTCGGCGGCGTTAACTACCAAGGTGTGAATCGCATGCCGCTCTACCACCCGCGCTTTAATATGCGTGGGGAAACCCGCACCGCCTAAACCGACAATACCACTCTCATTTAAACGCGCTAGCAGCGCTGCGGGATCCGCCTGCTGCCAGTCGAGGCTAGGTAGCCGCTGCCACTCGTCCTTTCCATCGCTTTCAATGACTATTTGGGTGGCACTAACCTCGCCCACCGTGCCGCTGATAGTGGCATGTAAGTCACTTGAGATCATGCCTTCGCGTTTAGCAACCAAGCTGCCCACTGTTACTCTATCGCCGGGCGCCACGCAGGGAGTGGCGGGCTGGCCGCTGTGCTGCTGCAGCAGGAGAACCACCCGACTTGGCAGTGGCGCTTCCATTAGCGCTACCTGATTAGAACGTTGTTTGCGCTCCGGTGGGTGAATGCCACCAGGGAAATCATAGGCGCTCGACATGAACACCCCCTAACGCATTATCGGGTCGGTCACTAACGATCACTTTGGATGAAGGCATCGTGGCAGGCTGCCACTGGGTAAGCGGTGTCGAGCGCGGCAGCATATCGATGCAATCCACGGGGCAGGGATCCAGGCACAGATCACAGCCGGTGCATTCGTCTTCAATGACGGTATGCATGAGTTTTGCCGCCCCGATAATGGCATCGACCGGGCAGGCTTGGATGCACTTGGTGCAGCCAATACACTCCGCTTCGCGAATAAACGCCACTTTTGCTTCGCTTTGGGCTTCGCCGTCGAGGGGCTCGGGTTCGCGACCTAATAGGTCAGCGAGGGCGTGGATGGTCGCTTCGCCCCCTGGGGGACATTTATTCAGCGCATCGCCTTGGTTAATGGCTTCGGCGTAGGGGCGGCAGCCGGGGTAGCCGCACTGGCCGCACTGGGTCTGCGGCAGCAGGGCGTCAATTTGCTCAACCAGTGGGTTGTCTTCACGCTTGTAACGTTCGCTGACCACACCGAGCAGGGCGCCGAAACCAATGCCCAGGCCCGTTAACACTGCGATTGCGCTAAGCATACCGATAACATTGAAAGTGTCACTCATTGCGCGTTGCCTTCACCCCTGCACCAACCCTGAAAAGCCCAAAAAAGCTAACGACATTAAACTGGCGGTCACCATCGCAATGGCAGCGCCTTGAAAGGGTTTGGGAACGTCTGCCCCGGCCAAGCGTTCACGCATCGCGGCAAAGAGTACCAAAATCAGCGAAAACCCCAGCGCAGCGCCTAAACCATAGAGGGTGGTATGAAAAAAGCTCAGTTCGCGGTTGAGCGACAGTAGCGCTACCCCCAATACTGCGCAGTTGGTGGTAATAAGCGGTAGAAAAATCCCCAGCACTTGATGCAGCAGTGGGCTGAGCTGGCGCACCATGATTTCGGTAAATTGCACCACGGCCGCGATCACCACGATAAAGCTAATGGTGCGCAGATAAGTGACATCCAGCGGCACCAGCAGACCATGGTAGACCACAAAGCTAGCTGCCGACGCCAGCGTCAGCACAAAGGTGGTGGCCAGGGACATGCCCATGGCTGACTCCAGTTTGTTGGAGACACCCATAAACGGGCATAGCCCCAGAAACTGAACCAGTACGAAGTTGTTAACCAGCGCAGTGCTGATCAAAATAATAAATAGCTCACTCATGGCGGCGTATTGTGTGAAGAAAATGAGGCGTTGGCTAGTGAAGGCGAATAGACCTTGGCGCAGTGGCGTCCTGCCGCTTTGGCTGCGTAGAGCGCTTGATCGGCGGCCGTCATTAAGCCGCTAGGCGTCATAACCTCTTCTATATTCAACTGGCTAATCCCAATGCTAACGGTGACATATGGAGCCACGGGCGACACCTGGTGGGGATGCCTTAATTGGTCGATAGCATGACTAAGCGCTTGGCTTTTCTCCATCGCCTGGGTGGCGGAAGTGGCGGGCAGCATGGCACTGAACTCTTCGCCGCCTGTGCGCGCGATAAAAAAGCCATGGTTGGTGGCGATGTCATTCATCGTCTGCGCAACCTGTTGCAAACATATATCGCCTTCGGGGTGACCATAATGGTCGTTAAACAGTTTGAAATGGTCAATGTCGATCATCATGACCGATAAGGGCTGTCCTGTGGTCAAGGAAATATTAACGATTTCTTGCAGGCGCTGATCGAATAATCGGCGGTTGGGCAGGCCGGTTAAAGGGTCATGAGTAGAGAGTTGGATGAGTTCGGCATTAAGTTGCTTTTGGCGCATAAACTGCTTTTGAAAGGCGCGCGCTAAGATGCCGATTTCATCTCCACGCTCTAATAGATTGCTTGATCCCTTTAGATCCACGCTGGCTTGCTGCGTAAACTGGGTCAGAGTTCTTAGCGGCTTCAGAATAATACGCTCCAGTAGCACTAGTACTAGCCCGATTACCAGTAGCATCAAACAAGCTGTCCATAAAAGTACGTAGCGAAACGTTTCTAGACTCGCCAAATAACTGGGTCGCGTAAGCTGTGTACCCAACGCTAATTGCTCGTTGTGTGGGTAAGTAGGTAAAAAGCGCTGAGCTAGAATGGTGTTGCCACTGATAGTAATAGCAATCTCGCTATCATCATTACGGTCAGCCATCGAAAGCGTTGTGGGTAGCCCCGTATACTCTTCTATTAAAGTAAGCCACGCATCATTCATTGGCCTTACTTTAAACAGCCAGCCTTGAGGCGGGCCGCTTTCGTCGGTACGAAAAATGGGGTTAGAGGCCACCATTAGCGGCGGTGAGCCCGCATATATATCGCTTTTTCCCTGTTCTGGGTCTTCTTTAATGGACGCCTGCATAGTGCGAATCAGTCCTGCCATCCATCGGCACTCACGCTCTGCGCTATAGCAAGCGTGGTATTGGCCGGTAGCGGGATTAATGCCCGCTAAATAATGCACTTCGCCCTCCGCGTTAAAAAAGGCCATTACCTGATAGCGCATCTCTTCAAACATCTGCTGGCTAAAGTTGGTATCGGTATAGCCAGGGTAGTTACCTTGGACAAATTCGTAAGTATCGTCCCAAATTGCCCAGTCTCGTGCTTGGGCCAGTAGATCTTGTTGGCTGATCTGTAAAGTACGTTCAATTTTCTCCAGCTCTTGCGTTACCACCGCGCGCTCTTCTTTATGCAGGGCCGGAAATATTACCCACTTGCTCAGTACAATTAAGGAAATAAGTGCGAGGAGTAAAACGGCACTCAGGGCAGCTAAGAAACGAAAGCGCAAAGATCTGGAGAAGCGATGAACCATAAAGTGTGCCTGAGCGAAGCGGTGATAATGTACGACAGAAAAAATAAAGGGGTAAAGGCAATTAGCCTCTACCCCTTTGACGAGACCGTATAGTGGCTACGTGACCCTTTGGCCGGGTTCAGCACCGGTGTCGGGGGAGAGCAGGTAGATGCCATCTTCGTTGGCCGAGGCTAACACCATGCCTTCCGACACGCCAAAACGCATTTTACGCGGTGCCAGGTTAGCGACCATGACCGTTAAGCGGCCTTCCAGGGCTTCCGGCGCGTAGGCGGAGCGAATGCCAGAGAAGACGTTGCGCGTTTCACCGCCCAAATCGAGGGTCAGTTGCAGTAGCTTGTCAGCGCCTTCCACGTATCCGGCTTTGGCAATGCGCGCAATGCGCAGGTCGACTTTGGCAAAGGCGGCAAAGTCGATCTCCTCAGCGATAGGCTCTTCCGCCAGCGGGCCTTTGGGTGCTTCCTTGAGTTTTTGCTCTTCCACGAGATCTTCCTTGGACGCTTCAATCATGGCATCGATTTTGTCGCGTTCAACGCGGGTCATCAGCGGCTTGAATTTGTTGATCGAATGCTCTGTGAGTACGCTTTGACGAGTATGCCAATCCAGCGACTCAACATTAAGAAACTCGCGGGCTTGCTCAGCCATTGCGGGAACCACGGGAGCTAGGTACACCATCAATTGGCGGAACAGGTTAATACCTACCGAGCATATCTCTAACACTTCAGCGTCGCGGCCTTCTTGTTTGGCCAATGCCCAGGGCTCTTTATCGGCAATGTAGGTGTTGGCTTCGTCCGCCAATTCCATAATTTTACGCATTGCCCGGCTAAATTCGCGTGCCTCAAAGTCGTCGGCAATATCGTCACCGGCGGCTATAAAACGTGCCACCATCTGCGGCTCAGCGCAGTGGGCTGAGAGATTCCCACCGCCAAGTTTTTTAACAAAACCGGCGCAGCGGCTGGCAATGTTGACGACTTTGCCAACCAAGTCTGAATTTACCCGTGCGGCAAAATCTTCCAGGTTTAAATCCAAGTCATCCACTTTTGAGGTCAGTTTGGCGGCAAAATAGTAACGCAGATATTCCGGATTTAGATGGTCGGCGTAGGTCGCGGCTTTGATGAATGTCCCACGGGATTTAGACATCTTAGCGCCATCTACCGTCAAGAAACCGTGGCAGTTGACGGCGGTAGGTGTGCGCAGGTCGGCACCATGCAGCATGGCGGGCCAGAAAAGCGCATGGAAGTAGACAATATCTTTGCCGATAAAGTGGTACACCTCGGCATCTGAGCCTTTCTTCCAGTAGCTGTCGAAGTCGATACCTTCGCGGTCACACAAGTTCTTGAAGCTGGCTAAATAGCCGATGGGGGCGTCTAGCCATACATAGAAGTATTTTCCGGGTGCGTCGGGAATTTCAAAACCAAAGTAGGGCGCGTCGCGGGAAATATCCCACTCGTTAAAGCCGGACTCAAACCACTCCATCAGCTTGTTGCGGATTTGCGGCTGAACGTGTCCGTCGTCAATCCAGCGCTGCAGGAATTCCGCAAAATCAGGAAGCTTAAAGAAGTAGTGGGTCGAAGTACGTACTTCAGGCGTAGCGCCTGAAATAGCTGATACCGGATTGATCAAGTCCGCAGGCGTGTAGGTGGCGCCACATTTTTCGCAGTTATCGCCGTACTGGTCATCGGCGCCACATTTGGGGCAAGTGCCTTTAATAAAGCGATCCGCTAAAAACAGCCCCTTTTGTGGGTCAAACATCTGTTCAATATCGCGGGTGGCAATATGGCCTTTATCCCGCAGGCGCTTATAGATCATTTCGCTGAAGTCGCGGTTTTCAGCGGAATGGGTTGAGTGGTAGTTGTCGAACCCGACACCAAAACGCGCAAAGTCCGTTTGGTGGTCGTTGGAAACCCGCTCAATGAGCGCTTCTGGGGTAATGCCTTCCTGCTCGGCACGCAGCATAATGGCGGTGCCATGGGCATCGTCAGCACACACGTAGTAGCACTGTTGGCCACGGCTCTTCTGGAAACGCACCCAGATATCAGTCTGGATATACTCAAGCAGGTGACCGAGGTGAATGGCTCCGTTGGCGTAGGGGAGCGCGCTAGTCACCAAAATATTGCGCGTGGCGGTAGTAGACATGGTGAAGGTAAATTCCGAGTGAATAGGGTGCCGATCAGGCGATAACAAAAAGGCGAAGCTGTTAAAGGCTTCACCGATGACATTTACACCGGCAGCTGAGCAAAAACGCCGTTGAGATTAATACAGCGCTTGCTCTTCTTGAACCACTTCGCGCAGCAGTTCTAAAAAGAGTTTATCTGCCTCAGAGTGCTCTGCCGGATCTTCGGGTATATGCACGCTGGTGGTGTCGGAAATCTCGTTGGCAATCCGCGCCATTGCCGCAGGGCTATTGCCTTCGGTTAGTTGCTGCCTGGCAATCGCTAGAGATTGCTCAAGGATTTTTTGGGTCTTGCAGCAGTTTGCGAATAAAGCCACGTAGCTCATTGATGACACGTGTTTTCTGAATTTCTGAACCGGACATGGGAGTCTCCTTAGGATCGCGATTGACGATAGCGTCAAGCGAAACCAATCAATGCGTTGACCATAGCATTTTTTCCGCCAACCGGCATGAGTTGCCTGATATTAAAATGGCCGCTTAAACCGTTAAATTAAAGCGCTGCTTTTAAAGCGACAGACGCCCCGCTTTATGTTTAACGGGATTGGCATACTGAGCAAGCCAATAGGGGCGCAGAGGCTCAGGCACTTCGGCAAGCCGAGCATTAAAGCGTTCACGGTCTTGTCGAGTGATGGCTTTGCGTGCCACTAGCTCCGGTGCTTCGCCTAGCGCCTCTAGCGCCAAATAGTGGCTGGGGAACAAGCGATAGCCACCAATCACCTGGCGGTCAATCTCGGCCGCCACTTCGTCGGGCGTGGCCATATCAGAACCTACCGGCGTGCCAAAGTGCAGCCGTACACGCCCCTTGGAGCCGGTAATGCCCGCGACAATGGAGCGAATATCTTCAAACTCGCTTTTGGCGTAGCTGCCCTGGGTATCAATATCGTGCAACTCCTGGGCTTTTTGTACGTCGCAGGGGTCATACTCATAGCTAATTGATACCGGTACCAGTTTCAGCTCGGCGATCGCATCACCAAACACCATGTCGCGCTCTGCCGCTCGTCTGGCCATAATCAGCATTTTGATAATGGCGGGTTCGGTGTGATCGATACCGTTTTTGGCTCGGCCTTCGCGCTGCGCCATCCAGATCGAGTGCTGGTCTTCAGTGATGGTATGGCGAATATAGGCCGAAAGCTGGTGATACGCCGCGAGCATTGCCCGCTTGCCACGTGCACTACGCGGCACGATAAAGCTTTTATTGAGCCGCATCAGATCGGTGACATAGGGCTTTTTCAGCAGATTGTCACCGATGGCAATACGCACCGTATCGCGGTTCGCCTGGTACAGCGCATAGTTAACGAATGCCGGGTCCAGCGAAATATCGCGGTGATTACCTATAAATAGGTAAGCACCTTGGGGCTCGAGTTTGTCGAGACCGGTCACTTCAAAGGCATCTGTGGTAGTGCGAATCATGCGCTCCATATAGTGGGCAATGCGCATTTGAAAGTCGTAAACCGTCGACACATCCTTAACTTCGCGCCGCACGGCACGACTGGCAAACAGGCGTGCTAACGACGGCGCCCAGCGTGCCATGCGTGGCAGCCGAAAGCGGGTGAGCGCATCCAGCAGTTCGTTGTCCCGTGAGAGCCTGGCCAGCACATCGGCCACTTCATGATCCATAAAGGGCCGGATATCGGCCCACGGGTCTGTCTCGTTAGAGGCGTTGGTAGCGTTATTGTGTTGAGTCATGCGAACCGTAGGATGGTGAAAGATAAGTAACAATTAATAGCATTGAGGCGAAGAGCTATAAAAGGGTATAGAGCTTTTATTGTGCTGCGGGTTCCCGCTGCGTCTCGCCACCTAGCCACTCTATTAAACGCGGAATATCGGTAGACAGTGCCTGCGCCATTAAAATGAAATCGGTTTCCAGGCGCGCAAGGGCATCGTCACCGTCGTCAGCGTGGTCGGCCTCTTCAATCAATGCATCGCCAAAACGCAATGATTTCAGCGCTAAGTCGTCATGTAACACAAAGCTTAGTCGGCCTTCCAGGCTAATAGCGAGCTTGCTGGCCTGGCGGCCGCTTTCAAGCAGTTGTTGAATTTCATCGCTGTCTAAATCGACCTGGCGCGCGCGAAGCACACCGTCATCGCCTTTGGCTTTGAGTTCAACCTGATCGCCTAGCTGCAGGTCAGCAGGGCGGCTGGCCACGTCGCCCAACCAAGTGGTCATGGCGCGAATAGGCAGTGTTTGCGAGCTCAGCGGGGTGACTTTCAAACTGCCTAGCGTCTCGCGGAGCAAGTCCAGAATGTCTTCAGCACGAGTGCGTGAACTGGCATTGATGCCGATCATCTGGCCTTTAGTGTCCCACCAAAGATCAATTTTCTGGCTGCGTACAAACGCGCGAGGCAGCAAATTTTCAGTGACCTGCTCTTTAAACGCGGTTTTCTCTTTGCGGGTCACTTTGCGGCTTTCGCTGGCTTCGATATCGGCGACGAGCTCGTCGACTTCCTCTTTTACTACCGATGCTGGCAGTAGGCGCTCTTGGCGCAGGGCGGAAAGCAAACGATGCGACTGGATTTCGTGAACCAGCTGTCCTCCACCCATTCGCCCCCCTGGTGCTGTCCAGCCAAGACGGCGCGCATCCGCATTGCCGAGTGGTTTGGCGGCATGCTCTTGTAAGGCGCTTGCGAGCGCATCGCTGGAGAGTTCGGGCGCGTCGTGCAGGCGATATAAATGCAAGTGCTTAAACCACATGAGGCCAATCCTGTTCAAAAGGTGGCACATTATGGCGAAAGAGGGGCATTCCTACCAGCGGCTGCCACCAATCGTCTCTGTTGTACGTGTTTCAAACTTGTGTTTGATTGAGGGTTTGCCAGCTAAATACTATCCGCCAATTAATTGCATTGTTTGACTGAACAGTAGGAGTGGTTATGAGTACATCGCTATCGCGGGTTCAATTGCGTGTTCGTGGCTATCACTTGGATGGCTATGGTCATGTGAATAACGCTCGCTACCTGGAGTTTATGGAAGAGGGACGTTGGGATTACTTCGATCAACACCCAGCGATGATCAAAGAGCTCCATCAGGCTGGCCGGGCGTTTGTGGTGGTTAACTTGAATATTGATTATTTGGCTGCGGCGCGTCATGGCGATGATTTAGAAATTATGACGGGTATCGTCGACGTCGGTGAGCGCAGCGGCCTCTGCCATCACCGTATTGTACGTAAAGACGGTACCTTGATTGCCCAGGCGGATTTAACCTTTGTGCTGCTCGATATGCGGGCCAATAAAGCCGCCGCTATAGAGGGAGAAGTGCGTGAGACGCTGAACGCGTTAACGCTGCCAAAAGAAGCATTTGCCGCCTAAATGGCATTGGTGAGCTCCCTGGCTGCCCTTGATGCTTTTGCAGTGGTATGATGGCGAAGTATTTGCGCGCCGTCCTAATGTGTTTTTAGGGCGGTGTTTTTAAGCGCTTTCAACTCTCGCAGTGCCAATGCAGTGCAAAGGATCTGACTTTCATGGGTGACATCGCCAGAGAAATCTTGCCCGTCAATATTGAAGACGAGCTCAAACAGTCGTATCTCGACTATGCGATGAGCGTCATTATCGGCCGCGCGCTTCCAGATGTGCGGGATGGCCTTAAACCGGTTCACCGGCGTGTGCTATTTGCCATGCATGAACTGGGTAATGATTGGAATAAACCGTACAAGAAGTCGGCGCGTGTCGTCGGCGATGTCATCGGTAAATACCATCCGCACGGCGATAGCGCGGTTTACGACACCATCGTACGTATGGCGCAGCACTTTTCTATGCGCCATGTGCTGGTCGACGGCCAGGGTAACTTCGGTTCTATTGATGGGGATAACGCGGCTGCCATGCGTTATACCGAGGTGCGTATGTCGCGCCTTGCCCACGAGCTGCTCGCTGACCTGGAAAAAGATACCGTCGATTGGGTCGATAACTACGACGGTACCGAGCGTATTCCCGCAGTATTGCCTACCAAAGTGCCCAACCTGCTGATCAACGGCTCGTCGGGTATCGCGGTGGGTATGGCGACCAATATTCCGCCGCATAATATGCGTGAAGTGATTGACGGCTGCTTAGCGTTAATCGACGACTACACGCTGACCGTGGATGACTTGATGGAGTATATCCCCGGCCCTGACTTCCCCACCGGCGCGATTATTAATGGCCGCGCGGGTATTTTGTCAGCGTATCGCACTGGCCGCGGGCGTATTTATGTACGTGCCTGCCACACCATTGAGCACCACGACAAAACCGGTCGCGATCACATCATCATCACCGAGCTGCCTTATCAGGTGAATAAAGCGCGGTTGATCGAGAAGATCGCTGAGCTGGTGAAAGATAAGAAGATCGAAGGCATCGCCGAACTGCGCGATGAGTCGGATAAAGATGGCCTGCGCGTGGTGATTGAAATTAAGCGCGGCGAGTCCGGCGAAGTGGTAGTCAATAACCTGTTTGCCCAAACGCAGTTGCAAAACGTGTTCGGGATTAACATGGTGGCGCTGGAGAATGGCCAACCGCGCACACTGAATCTCAAAGAGATGCTGGAAGCCTTTATTCGCCACCGGCGCGAAGTGGTTACCCGGCGCACGCTGTATGAGCTGAAAAAAGCCCGTGAGCGTGGTCATTTGTTGGAAGGCTTGGCCGTTGCTATCTCGAATATCGACGAAGTGATCGAGCTGATCAAAGCCTCGCCCAATGCCGCTGAAGCGCGTGAAAAGCTGCTTGCCCAGACTTGGCAGCCTGGTCAGGTGACCGCCATGTTGGAGCGGGCCGGTGCTACTTCTTGCAAGCCAGAAGAGCTGGAAGAGGGCTTTGGTTTAAATACCGCGGCTACCTCTTATCGGCTTTCGCCTGCCCAGGCGCAGGCGATCCTTGAGCTACGTCTGCATCGCTTGACGGGCCTTGAGACCGAGAAGCTGCTCGACGAATATTTGAACATTCTTGAGAAAATTGCCGAGCTAACCGAGATATTGGCGTCGGCTGATCGCTTGATGGAAGTGATTCGTGAAGAGCTGCACGCCGTGCGTGATCAGTTTGGCGATGACCGTCGTACTGAAATTCAGGCCAGCCATCTGGATCTTTCCATTGAAGATTTGATCGCTGAAGAGGACATGGTGGTCACCGTGTCTCGCTCTGGCTACGCCAAGACCCAACCGCTGTCGGATTATCAAGCCCAGCGTCGTGGTGGACGCGGTAAGTCTGCCACTGCCATGAAAGATGAAGATGTGATTGAGCATCTGCTGGTGGCTTCAACTCACGACACCGTATTGCTGTTCTCCAACCGCGGCAAGGTGTACTGGTTGAAGGTGTATGAAATGCCCAACGCCAGCCGTGGTTCACGCGGTAAGCCGCTGGTGAATATGCTGCCGTTGGAAGAGGGCGAAGCGGTTAACGCCATCTTGCCGGTACGTGAGTACGATCCTGATAACTACATCTTCTTTGCCACGGCGAAAGGCACCGTTAAACGTACCAGCCTTGAGCAGTTCTCACGTCCGCGCAGCGTCGGTCTTATTGCTATTGATCTGGAAGAGGGCGACCGCTTGGTGGGCGCCGCGATTACCACCGGCAATGATCACGCCATGCTGCTGTCGTCTAACGGTAAGGCGATCCGCTTTGAAGAGGGTAAAGCCCGCGCCATGGGGCGTACAGCCCGCGGCGTGCGCGGTATGCGCCTGGCAGGCGATGCGGAAGTTATCAGTCTGATTATTCCCAAAAGTCAGCAGATCGACGCTGAAGCGGATGCCGAAGAGGAAGCGCAGGATGGCGCCCAAGAGGGTGTTGTAGCCGAAACAGCTGATGGTCAAATCTACATCATGACCGCCAGTGAAAACGGTTACGGCAAGCGCACGCGCCTGGAAGAGTTCCCACTACGTGGTCGTGGTGGCCAGGGCGTTATCGCCATGCAAACCAGCGAGCGTAACGGTTCGCTAGTGGCGGCGATGCAGGTCTACGACAGCGATGAGATGATGCTGATCACCGACCGCGGCACGCTGGTGCGTACCCGTGTTGAAGAAGTCTCAACCACCTCGCGTAACACTCAGGGCGTGATGTTGATTCGTCTGGGTAAAGAAGAAAAATTAGTCAAAACGGTTCGTGTTGATGAGCCCGCCGAAGTCGATCTGACAGGCCTCGAAGAAGGGGCTGACGCTAGCCTTGAAGAGGGGCTTGTAGACGCTAAGACGGGTGAATCATCCGATGACGCACAGGAAACGGGGACTGATGACACGTCATTATAATTTCTGCGCAGGGCCGGCGGCCCTGCCAGTAGCCGTACTGGAACGCGCCCGGGAAGAGCTATTGGACTACCAGGGGCGCGGTCTTTCCGTGATGGAAATGAGCCACCGCAGCGATGAATTTGTTGCTATTGCTGAGCGCGCCGAAGCTGATTTGCGTCAGCTTTTAGGTGTACCGAGTAATTATAAAGTGCTGTTCTTACAGGGCGGCGCCAGTATGCAGTTTGCCATGCTGCCGATGAACCTGTTGGGACAGGGCGGTAGCGGCAACTTTATTCAGACCGGCATTTGGGGCAAAAAGCGCTC
>AXCI01000375.1_pt1 | contig 51781 bp, 47 predicted proteins | sample 182571 | NCBI WGS metagenome assembly AXCI01 (sample SAMN02359225, study PRJNA218796) | groundwater metagenome | isolation source: Mt. Simon Sandstone pore water sample D5872 at 1.8km depth, Illinois-Basin... | place: USA: Decatur, Illinois | collected 2009-05 | reverse complement strand
TGGCTACCCGTTTTAACTACTCATTGTTTTAACTGCTCATTTAAGGTGAGCGGTTTGGTTAAGACTCAACGACACCGCAGGCCATACGCGTGCCGCCGCCACCAAGATGAGGCTCGTCCTCATAGGTATCGCCGCCTTCATGAATCATGATGCTGCGGCCCGGCATATCTTCCATGCTCAGGCGCGGTGCCAAAACCGGTAGGTTAGCTTCGCCATCTTCATTAACGGTCAGCACAGGGAGATCGCCTAGATGGCCTTCACCATAAGGACCTTGGTGAGTGCCGGTTTCCTCAGGATCATAGTGACCGCCTGCTGCTTGAGCGGCAGTCATTTCGCCCTCATCATTCTCGGCAGGGTCACAGCTGGCGTTCTGGTGAACGTGAAAGCCGTAAACGCCGGGCTCAAGATCCGTCAGCGAAGGTGTCAGCAGTAAGCCGTGTTCCGTATGCTCAAGGGATACTGTGCCGATTGACTCTTCATTACCCTCGGTGCTGACTTTATGCATCTCCACATCAAGCGTTTCATTCGCTTGTGCCGCTGAGGTAGCGAGCAGCAGCGAGGCGGCAATAGCGGTAAGCGGTGTTGAGAAACGTATAGTTGAATAGCGCATGGTGATCTCCTTCCGAATCCATGGAAACGCTGTAGCAGCGTTGCTTATTCAAGGTAGCTGGCGAGCCGTTACTTCGCCACCCGCCTAGCGAGGATCTGCTGAGATATGTTGTAAATTCAGTAAAGTAGCCGTTAGTGCTTGCGTCCTCGGCACTAGCGTGTCGAGTAAGCAGTACTCCTCATCAGTATGCATTTTCGCACCGACCGGGCCGAGGCCGCATAGGGTGGGAATGCCCAAGCTGGCCGTCCAGCCCGCATCAGAACAGCCGCCGGTAAATTCGCCATCAACAGCAAATCCGATCGCTTTAGCTTGCGATTGATAAAGCGCAAACAGCGCGCTGCTCATACCCTCTTCAAGCGGGAAGAACTCCGACGTCTGCTCAATGGTTGCCATAGTGCCGGGAATATCAGGTTCGGCGATTATCGCCTCAATGGCTTGATAAAGCTGGTCACGCTGGGCGGTGGTGACAAAGCGGGTATCCAGCTGTGCAGACGCGGAAGGCGCGACGGTGTTGCGAGATACCCCGCCGGTGATGGTGCCCACATTGGTGGTAATGCCTGCCTCGTAATCGGTCAACGCATGCAGCTTGATGATTTTACGGGCGAGTGCTTCGATGGCGCTGGCGCCATCAGCATGGCTAACGCCGGAGTGGGCAGCTTTGCCGGTGACGTTGATCAAAAAACCAGCACCCCCTTTTCGGCCAGTGACCACATTGCCGCTGACGCGCCCGGGCTCGACGTTCAATACGCCGCGAGCCCCCTCTGCCGCAGCCTCAATAAACGCCCGACCATCTGGCGAGCCGATCTCCTCATCGGCGGTAAATAGGGCGCGGACGGGCAGTGGGCAGTTGGGCAGTCGGCTTAGCGCGCGTAGCACAAAGCAGTTCATCACAAGACCGCTTTTCATATCGGCCACGCCAGGGCCAAAGCCAAGGTTCTCTTTTTGGCTATAGCCTCGGCCTGCCACGGTGCCGGTAGGAAAGACCGTATCCCGGTGACCCATAAGCAGCGCATGACCTTGGCCAGCACCCCCAAGTTGCGCCTCTAAAATATCGCCTGAGTCAGGGCGTTGGTGGCGTATCACCGTGATGCCATCCTGCTCGAGCCACTGGGTGATCAGGTCAGCCACCGCATCCGTGCCCGCTTTGTCATGACTGTTGGAGTCGATATTAACCAGGGCCTCCAAACAGTCAATCATCGCCTGCTGTTGCCCCTCTAGCCAATCACACGCTTGTTGTATTAGTGGCTCTTGCATGACGCTCGCTCCTTATGAATCTCTGCACCTTGAGCACTCAAATCCCAGAATAGCCCCGCCATTAATATAAGCGCTTCTGAGGCAATGCTACCCAACAAGTGTTCATCGGGGGCGTGTTGCGAACAGGAGGGGTAGGAGTGGGGAACCCATAGTGTGGGTAAGCCAAGCGTCTCGGCAAATACATCGTTAGGCAATGATCCGCCCAGGTTAGGCAGTAGCGTGGGCGTTTTATGGGTCGATAGCTGCATCGAGGTTAACGCCCAGCTCACCCAGGGGTCTTCAGGGTCAAGGCGTGTGGCATTCATCTGTGACATGCGCGCCGCGCTGACCTCGATATCGTGATAGCCGTGTTGATCCAAATGATGGCGTAAATGGGCTAGAAAGTTATCCTGGTCGCTGCCCACCACATAACGCAACTGGCAGTGGGCGTAGGCGTAGGGTGGAATCGCATTGGCTGGGGCGTCCGGGTTGCCTGCCTTCATGGCGAGTACTTCTAGCGTGTTCCAGCCAAACAGGCGCTCCGCAGGGGACAAACCTGGCTCCCCCCAGTCGGTATCAATGGCCGGAGCATTGTCACCAACCCCCACCTCAAGTAAGGCAAGCGCTTGGCGAACGGCATCAGGTATTGGCGCTGGGCGTAACCCTTCAATTTGGATCACCCCATTGGCATCCACCAGCGTGGCAATCGCATTGGTTAACCGCACGGCAGGGTTCTTGAGCACGCCGCCCCAGTTACCCGAGTGGTGGGCGCCTTCACGGGCCTGTAGTTTAAGATCAAAATTGAAGGAGCCCCGTGAGCCTAAAAATAGAGTGGGGGCGTCAGCGTTCAAACGGGGCCCATCCGAACCGATAAACACATCGGCCGCCAACCGCTCGCGATAACGGTGGCAGACCTCTTTTAACCCCGGTGAACCGGTCTCTTCGCCCATCTCCAACACCAGCTTCACGTTATAGCCCAGTTGCCCGCCGCTTGCTTTTAACACACAGCCCAGTGCGGCTAGATTAATCGTGTGCTGTCCTTTGTTATCAGCGGTGCCGCGGCCGTACCAGCGATCCCCCCGCTGGGTGATCTGCCAAGGCGACAGCCCTTCGGCCCACTGATCATCATAGCCGCGGATCACATCGCCATGGCCGTAGGTTAATACGCTGAAAGCGGCCTCTGGCTCAGTTCTTTCCGCGATAAGAAAGGGCCCAAAACCTTCCACCGGGTTATCGACAATTTCCCATGTAAAACCGAGCTGCTCAATGTCCGGAATAATCTGTTCAGTCAGGTAGCCGTGAAGCTCCTCCAGCCGATTGGGTTCCTGGCTTTCACTGCGGATGGCAATACGCGGGGCAAGCTGAGCATAAAACTCACCACTATCAAAATAGGCTTTGGCAGTGTCTAAGGCGTGTTGGCGAGACATAAATATTCCTTTTAACGTAAGGCATTAATTAGCGGTAGTTAGGCAAAGTGGCAGGCGACACGCGCCTGATTGCCCTGACGAGTCGCCTGATCAGACGTTTGAGCAATAGCGCTCAGCGTCGGCGCCTGCTGTGAGCATGTAGGCTGAGCAACAGGGCATCGAGGGTGAAAGGCACAGCCTGAAGGTGGCTGTGTAGGGTCGGGTTGCCCCGCCCCAAGGCCGATATCAGGTACGCCCAATCCAGGCTCTGGCGTCAGCGCGGAGGCCAGCAGCGCTTGGGTGTATGGGTGGCGAGGCGCGGTGAAGATTTGTTCACGGGTGCCCTCTTCGACAATTTGCCCCAGGTACATCACCGCCAGCCGGTCCGCCAAATGTTCCACCACGGCGAGGTCGTGGCTTATAAACAGATAGGTAAGACCAAACTCATCTTTAAGGTCGAGCAGAAGATTGAGAATCTGGGCCTGCACTGATACATCCAGTGCGGAGGTAGGCTCGTCACAAATTACCAGGTCAGGGCGCATAATCAGTGCTCGGGCAATCGCTACCCGTTGGCGCTGCCCGCCAGACATTTGCCCTGGGTATTGCTGTGCAGCGCGTTTGGGCAACCCGACCATATCGAGCATCTCCTCGACCTTTACGGCCTGCTCCTTGGGGGTGCCAATGCCATGAATACGCAGCGGCAGACCAACGATCTGGGCAATCCGCTGGCGGGGGTTCAGTGACGAGTAAGGATCCTGGAAAATGGGCTGTATATGGCGGGCTAACGCCTTTTGGTTAGCATTAACAATCGCTTTGCCATTAATCAGCACATCGCCCGCACTAGGGGGCGTCAGCCCCAGCAGCATTTTGGCCAAGGTGCTTTTACCGCAGCCTGATTCGCCCACCAGCCCCATCACCTGACCGCGGGGAACGCGCAGCGATACATCGTTGACTGCCTTTAAGGTACGGCTCTTATGCAGCATGCCGCCGCCCAGTTTGAATGTTTTGGACAGCGCGCAGAGCTCCAGGGCAAGCGGGTCGAGATGATGTGCGACACTGCTCATAGCGTTACCTCCTGAGCGTTTATCGTTGCCGGGTTGGCTAGCTGATGGGCAAAGTGGCAGCGCGATAGGTGTCCGTCCGCGACGGTTTGCAAGGGTGGTGTGGAGTAACAACGCTCATCCGCATGGTCGCAGCGATTACAGAAGGCGCAGCCCTCGACCTTATCTACCAAGCTGGGAACCACGCCTGGAATGGCCTGCAAGCGGCTGCCCGGCAGCGTTTTGCCAGGTGTCGGTATGCAGCGCAGTAACCCTTGGGTATAGGGGTGGCTGGGGGCGTGAAAAAGCGCCTGGGCAGAGGCGGTTTCAATCACTTCACCGGCATACATCACGGCGACCCGGTCGGCAATGCGGGCAACAACGCCCAGGTCGTGGGTAATGAAGATAACCGCGGTACCAAACTCCTGCTGTAAGTCCCGTAGCAGGTGCAGAATTTGCGCTTGAATGGTGACGTCCAGCGCCGTGGTAGGCTCATCGGCGATGATCAAGTCGGGTTCACACATCAGTGCCATTGCGATCATGACCCGCTGGCGCAGCCCGCCCGAAAGTTGGTGGGGGTACTGGCGCATACGCTCTTCGGCGGCGCTGATACCTACCCGCTTGAGTAAATAGAGTGCACGGTCGTGGGCCGCTTTACGCGATACCCGCTGATGACGGCGCAACGCTTCGCAGAGCTGATTGCCCAGGGTGTAGGCGGGATTGAGGGCCGTCATGGGCTCTTGGAAAATCATCGCCATGCGTGCACCACGCAGGTTGCTGCGCTCGTGCTCAGACACCGTGAGTAGATCGACGCCGTCAAAGTTGAGGCAGTCGGCGTTGATCTGCGCTTTGCGCGGTAGCAGGCCCATTAATGCCAGCGAGGTCATGGATTTACCACACCCAGACTCGCCTACCAGGCAGAGCATTTCGCCGCGTTCAACGTGAAAATCGATGCCCCGCACGGCGTGAAGCGTGCCTTTGGCTACCGGTAAGTCGACACTTAGCTGTTTTACGCTGAGTAGCGGTGAGGCTGGTGCTGTTGAACGCTCAACGGATGATTGATTACTCATTGCGGCCTCCTGGCGCGCTTAGGTCGCGCAGCCCATCACCTAGCAAGTTAATTGCCAGCACCAGCACAAACAGGGCGCTGCCGGGAATCGTAATGACCCAGGGCTGAAAGAACATATAGGCTTTGCCTTCGGCGATCATCAGCCCCCAGGAGGGGGAGGGTGGCTGCACGCCCATCCCCAGGAACGACAGCGTCGCTTCGAGCAAAATAGCGTTGGCAACTTCTAATGTGGCCACCACAATCAGGGCGCCGGCGATATTGGGCAGCACTTCGCGCAGTAGAATGTAGTGCAGGGGGCAGCCCAGTGCCTGGGCGGCTTGGATATATTCAGCGTCACGCAGTTGCTGGGTGGCTGAGCGAGCAACGACGGCGAAGCGATCCCAGAGTAGCAGCCCTAACAGTAGGGTGACGGTGAGCATTGAGCCGCCTATTAGCGAGGCCATGGCCAGTGCCACTAACACCACCGGCATGGCTAGGCGGGTGGTGAGCAGGTAACTCACCACTGCATCAACGCGTCCACCAAAGTAACCGGCCAACACGCCTAACGTGGTACCAATCAGACCGGAAATCAGTGCGACCACGATGCCGATAAAGAGTGAAATGCGGGTGCCATAAATCAGTCGGCTCAGATAGTCACGGCCAAGACGGTCGGTGCCTAACGGGTGTGTCCAACTGCCAGTGTCGTGCCAGAAAGGCGGCACCATGCGGTTAGCGGTGTTCTGTAAATATGGGTCATGAGGGGCTAGCCAAGGTGCCAGGAGCGCAACGACCCCCAAGGACGTAATGATCAATAAACCGATGGTTAGGCTGCGGTTATTAAGCGTGCTGCGAAATAGGCGCGACTGCCAAGTAGCGGCCAACGGTTGTTCTGCGGCCACCTGTGGGGAAAGGATATTTGCCATGGTGTTCTCCGTTAACGCGCGCGCAGGCGGGGGGCGAGTACTGCGTTGAGAATGTCGGCCAGCAGCGTCAACACGATATAAAACAGCGCAATGATCAAAACGATGGCTTGAACCACTGGGTAGTCGTTGCGGGAAATGGCGTTCCAGGCCAGTTGCCCCAGTCCGCGCAGCGAAAAGACGGTCTCGATAACCACCGAGCCGCCGAGCATAAAGCCCAACTCCACGGCGGCTAGCGCCACCACGGGAATCACCGCATTGCGTAGAGCGTGTTTGAAGATCACCGTGCCAGTGCGCAGCCCTTTGGCTCGTGCAGTGCGGATGTAATCCGCCTCAAGTACTTCCAACATGCCGCTACGGGTGAGGCGCATCATGGCGGGAGTGGCGTAGTAGCCCAGTGCAATGGCGGGTAGCACAAAGCCTTGCCAGCTATCGCTTCCAGCCGCGGGAAACAACTGCAGCTTGACGGCAAACAGGATGATCAGCGTTAAGCCAAACCAGAAATTCGGCATCGCCTGACCGGTCACCGCAATGGCCATGGCCATCCGGTCTATCCAGCTACCCCGCTTGAGCGCGGCCACTACACCGAGTGGAATAGACACGAAAAGGGCAATCGCCAAGGACATCACGCCCAGGGTCATGGTCACCGGTAAGCGCTCGACCACCAGATCCATGACATCGCTCTGGTAGTAGTAAGAGCGCCCAAAGTCGAGCTGCACGGCTCCCCAAAGCCAACTGGTAAACTGCTGGATCACCGGGCGATCCAGGCCGTAATCCGTTCTTATTTGTTCTACCTGCTCGGCGGTGGCCTCGGGGCCACCAATGGAGAGTGCCAGGTCACCCGAGAGCTGCAGCAGACTAAAGCAGAGAACTGAAATAGTCAGAGCGACGCTAAGCGCTATTAGCGTGCGCTTGAAAACAAATGCCCACATAAAGCATCACCCCCTCGCTATGGAAGGCTAGCCGCGGAAAGAACCACGGCTGCCGATAGTTCAAACGTCACGCCGTTACTTCCAGCTTGCTTCGTAAAAGCGCGGTAGTTCGTCGGGGTAGGCGGTGAAGTCGAGATCAGCGGTGTGGGCGTAATAGGTGGAGTAGGAGAACAGCGGCGCCCAGTACGCTTGCTCGGAGATGCGGGCGAGCGCTTTTTGGTAGTGCTCCAAGCGCACATCAGGATCTACCGAGGTGTCGGCGGTCTGAAGCCACTCTTGCACCTGGCTGTCCTGCCAGAGATCGTCAATACCGCCTGTGAAATAGACGCTGACGAAGGCCGAAACATCGTTAATAGAGAATGAGCCCCAGGCTTTAAACGACATATCGGTTTGGCCGTTACGCTGAAGCTCAAGTAGCGCGGGGGAGGTCATAAAGCGCAGGTTGGCATTGATGCCTACTGCGCGTAGATCGCCAATCATCGCTTCGGCGTAGTCGCGTTCCCGGTAGGCGTGAAGGTCGATATCAAAGCCATCGGCGTAACCCGCTTCGGCGAGCAGTTCACGAGCTTTTTCAAGGTCGTACTCATACTCAATGACGTCTTGTGTTTCACAGCCGAACTGGGTGGGAAAGCAGGGGGCGTAAAGGGGCTGGCTGCCGCCGCGTACTAGATCATTAGCGAGGCCTTCCCGGTTCATGGCGTGGTTAATGGCTTGACGCACGCGAATATCATGTAACGGCGACTCTTCTCGGGTAGCTGAATCCAGGCCGATATAGCCGACGCGCATGGTTTCGCCGCCCAGTACGCTAAGCTGGGGCATACCGCCTAACGATTCAGCTTGATCCGACGGTACGCGCCAAATCCAATCCACTTGCCCCGACATCAATTGCGCCATACGAGAGTCCGCATCGGCAATCGCCTTGAACTCAATATTGCCAATCTCCGGTTGGCCAATCGGGCTATCGGTAAAATAGTCATCAAAGCGCGTTAGACTGACGCCATCCCCAGGGCGAACGTTGGTAATCCGGTAAGGGCCGGTGCCCACTGGCTCACGGCTAAAACCCTCAATGCCCACTTCCTGGAAATACTCATCGGGGTAAATTGGCATCGGGCCTGAAAGATACTCAAGGGCCGCTGGGAAAGGCTCCTTGAGATGAATGCGAACCTGGTAATCATCCAATTTCTCAACGCTTTCGATCCAGTCGACATTTTGGCGTGTCACCACCCGGGATTCGGGAGATACCGCGTAATTAAAGGTGAACACTACATCGTCGGCGTCGAAGGCCTCGCCGTTGTGAAAAGTAACGCCTTCACGTAGTACCAGATCTAAGGTCGAGTCATCGACCCACTCCCATTCGGTCGCCAAACGGGGCTCGTACTCATTCGTCTGTGGGTTGCGGTAAATCAGCGTGTCCCAGGCCAAATGGGCAAGAATCACCCCTTCTCGCAGGTTGTTATGGTAGGGGCTAACGTTCTCGGGTTCGCTGTCAGACGCATAGACCAGCGTATCGTTAGCCTTACCTGCCATTGCGGGTGTCGCAATGCTGAGCAAAGCCAGTGATGTAACGCAGTAAAGAGTTTTAGGTGTTTGCATGCCATACCTCGTTTTTTTAATAAAGAAAGGTTATGAGCGTTTGGCGTACCGTCGGCACTGTTGTTATGAGATGGACCTGTTCAAAGATCTGTTGCCGCTCCCATTTCAAGCTAATCTATTGATAAGGAGTGCCACAAGTGCAATGTTTAGAACTTATCATTGCTGTTTCGGCAATCCTTATGGCGAAGGGAGGCACGATGAATCCACGGGTGCTACAAGAAACCGCGTTACGCTATTTTTAGAAGTGGTGCGCTGCGGCTCCATTAGTGAAGCTTCGGGGAAGCTCAATGTGGCACCTTCGGCGATTAGTCGGCAGATTGCCCGGCTGGAGAGCGAGTTGGATACGCTGCTCTTTGAGCGCCGTGCGCGGGGCATGGTGCCGAGCGCCGCAGGCGAACTGCTGGCGGTACATGCTCGTCATATGCAATTGGAAGCCGACCGTATTGGCAGTGAAATTCTGGCGCTGCGTGGATTGCAGCGGGGCAAGGTGCGCTTGGCTAGTTCAGAAGGCTTTGCCGTGGATTTTTTACCGGCGGCTATCGCTGCTTTCCGCAAGCGCTACAGCGGCATTCATTTTCACTTGATGGTGGGGTCGCCTGCCCAGGCGACCCGGCACGTCAGGGAGGGCAATGCGGATATCGGTATTACCTTCAGCCTAAAGCCCGAAGCGGATATTACCGTCGCGCTTAGACAACCAGCGCCGATTATGGCGCTGGTCTCACCGGACCATGAGCTAGCGACTAAAAAACACATAACACTAGCGCAGCTACAGCGCTATCCACTGGCGCTACCCTCGCCAGAAACGACCCTGCGGCAGCTGTTTGATATCTGCTGTAGTCGCCAAAATCTGGCGTTTGAATCCATTTTTAGCAGCGACTACACCGAGGCATTGATCAACTTCGCCATGCTGGGAGGCGGGGTGGCGCTTGCCGGGGAGATTTCCGTTCGTTACCGCATTTATCAACAGCGAGTCGTCGCGATTCCCATTCGTGACCAGGGCATGGACTCCCGCTTTATCGAAGTCCAAACCCTCGCCAAACGAACCTTGCCGAGTGCTACCCAGGCCTTTCTGGCTTTCATTAAAGAGCACATCCCGGCTGGAAAGTTGCCGCTTTTACCTACCCCGCCAATGCCAACTGCCGATCGCACACCTTCGCAATCAACGCCGGGTTGTGGCTGACCAGCATTACCGCACAGGCTTGTTCACGAGCCAGCTCAATCAGCAGGCTCAGAGTTTGCTGTTGGGTGATGGGGTCGAGCCGGGAGGTGGGCTCATCGGCAAACAGAAAGCTCGGTTTGAGCAGCAGCACGCGCAGAATCACAAAGCGCTGGAGCTCACCACCGGAAATTTCCCCAGGGCGACGGGCTAGCAGATGCTCGTTAAGCCCCAGGCGCTCCATAAGGGGCGCAACCACGCTGGGCTCAAGTCGGTAACGGCGGAGCAGGTCCTCAAGCAGCTGGTTCAGCGTCCAATGAGGGGAGAGCGCCGCCGGTGGGTCTTGATAGAGTTTCTGTCGGGCAAGCCGAGGTAGGCCATCTTGGTAGATGACGTTGCCACGGTCTGGTTTGGCAACACCGAGGAGTATATCGCCTAGGGTGCTTTTGCCACAGCCAGAGGGCCCTACCACGCCCACCATTTCCCCAGGGTGCACCGCGACATCTAGTTCGCTAAACAGCTCGCGGCGCCGCCCAGGTGTTGAAGGATGCCAAAATGGCCAGCCATGCAGCAGAAGTTCGTTTCATAAGAGTCTCCTTATTAATCAATAAAGTTGTCTTATAAAATTGCACTTATTGTGCAAAGACTTGATAAGAAGACTTGGTGTGAATACTTGAGGAGTAGCCTTGATGAAAAGCTATGATGAGAAGGATTGCCGTATTGGCCGGATGACATCTCGCGGCCCAGCCGCGACAATAGCGCCCTGTTGTTATCGTGAACGATATTTTTAATCGCCAGCTTTTATCCAGGAGCGTTATGACGCCACTCAATATCCTTTACCAGGATGAGTATCTCGTTGCGGTGCATAAGCCGTCAGGGCTGTTGGTACATCGCTCGGCGTTGGCGCGCGGCGAAACGGAATTTCTGCTCCAGCGGCTGCGCGATCAGCTTGGCAAGCGGGTCTATCCCGTTCACCGTTTAGATCGGCCTACCTCTGGTGTGATGGTATTTGCGCTCTCCTCTTCAGTGGCGGGCCTACTCAGCGAAGCCTTTAGCGAGCGCCAGGTAGAAAAGCGCTATTTGGCGGTGGTGCGCGGTAAAGCGCCGGAAAGCGAGCGTTTGGACTATCCGCTACGGGAAGAGGACGGCACGCGACCCAAAGCTGAGATGCCTGCCATGCCCGCGATGACCGATATTCGCCGCCTGGATAGCGCTGAGTTGCCGGTGCAGGTCGACCGTTACCCAGTGGCGCGTTACTCCCTGGTAGAGGCTCGGCCATTGACGGGTCGGCGCCACCAAATTCGTCGCCATCTTTCACGGCGGGGCTATCCGATTATCGGCGATGCCAAACACGGTAAAAGTGTTCACAATCGCTTCTTTGCCGAGCAGTTGGGCGCGCCGCGTTTACTGCTGGCCGCCACCTATTTAGCCTTTGACCATCCGCTGTTGGCCAAGCGTGTACAAATGAGCTGCGCTTTGGATGACACCATGATCGCGCTGTTTAAACACCTTGGTTGGGCGGGGCATTTGCCGCTGGATAGCGTACGAACGCCGCCACTTGTAACGCCTTCCGCTCTCCAAGCACTGTGAGTCTGTTTCTATGCCTTTGAACGAGCCATCAACCTCCCTTGCTACCGCCTCAGTTTCTAGTGAGCGTGTTTCTAGCGCCTATACTTCTAGCGACTATGATTTTCGCTTTGGTGGTATTCGACGCCTCTACGGGCAGCGCGCGGCGCAGGCGTTTCGCCATGCCCATGTCGTCGTGGTCGGGGTAGGCGGCGTGGGTAGCTGGACGGTAGAGGCGCTGGCGCGCTCGGGCATTGGCAAGCTGACGCTGATTGATCTTGATGATGTGTGTGTCTCCAACGTCAACCGCCAGCTCCACGCGCTGGATGGCACTATTGGCCAGCCCAAGGTCGGTGTGCTGGCTGAGCGCTGCCGCCTGATTGCGCCCGAAATCGAGATTGTGGCTGACACCGCCTTCGTTACGCCGACCAACTTGGCCGAGCGCATTCCTGATGACGCCGATCATGTGGTGGATGCCATCGACAGCGTGATCGCCAAGGCTGCGCTCATCGCCTGGTGCAAGCGGCGCAAAATACCGATTACCGTCACCGGCGCGGCGGGTGGGCAGACCGACCCGACGCGTATTCAAGTCGCCGATCTCACCCGTACCGAGCACGACCCGCTGCTCTCCAAAGTGCGCTCAAGGCTGCGCCGGGACTACGGCTTCTCCCGCAACCCCAAGCGGCGCTTCTCGGTAGAGTGCGTCTACTCCGACGAGCAGTTGATCTACCCCGGTGCCGACGGCGAAGTGTGCCTGCAAAAGCCCGGCAGCGGTGACGCCACGCGCCTGGATTGCGCCTCAGGCTTTGGCGCCGCCACGTTTCTGACAGGCACCTTTGGCTTCGTGGCCGCTTCAAAAGTGTTGGAGCGCCTCGCCAAAAAAGCCAATCTGCCAATTGCTGCAAACGCCATCCAAGAGGAAGCCGAATGACGACGCCCGTTCCTGGCATTTATCGCCACTACAAAGGCAATTTGTACGAAGTGATGGGCATCGCCCAGCATAGTGAAAGCGAGGAGCATGTAGTGGTCTACCGCGCTCTTTACGGCGATTACGGCCTCTGGGTGCGCCCGCTTGAGATGTTTACTGAAAACGTAACCAAAGAGGGCCACACCCAACCGCGTTTTGCGCTGGAAAGGGCGTTCTAACCCGTATCGATTTGTTTGCCATTTTGGCTATTTAACGCCGCCACCTGTGAGACCAGGGAGGCGGCTTTTTTTATGGGCACTATTGCTTATATTCCAAAATAAGCTATGTTTATAACAATTGTTGGTGATAGTGCCAAGTAGCAACACTCAAGTAGTTAGGAGATAAGCATGAAGACCTTTGCCCTTTCTCAAAGCACAGGCACAGGCGCACCTGATGTAGCGGGCTTTTTTGATCCACGCACCTTTAGCATTCAATACATCGTGAGCGATCCCGCCACCAAGCAGTGCGCGATTATTGACCCGGTGCTGGATTTCGACGAGAAGTCCGGTGCCACTGCGACTTTCTGCGCTGACGCGTTGTTGAAATATATACACAAAGAAGGCCTGACGGTGACGTGGGTTTTAGATACTCACCCCCATGCAGACCACTTTTCCGCGGCCCAGTATCTAAAAGAGAAAACCGGTGCACCCACGGCAATCGGCCAGTACGTCACTAGAGTGCAGGCGCTGTGGAAAGAGATATATAACTGGCCAGAGATGCCGACTGACGGTAGTCAGTGGGATACGCTTTTCAAGGAGGGAGACACCTTTAAGATTGGTGAACTAAGCGCCCGCGTGCTGCACTCTCCTGGCCATACGTTGGCGTCGATCACCTACGTGATTGGCGATACCGCTTTTGTTCATGACACCCTGTTTCAGCCAGATTTTGGCACCGCACGGGCGGACTTTCCTGGCGGCAGTGCCAAATCGCTGTGGAACTCCATCCAACAAATTCTCTCATTGCCCAGCGAGACGCGGCTGTTCACAGGCCACGACTACATGCCGGACGATCGAGAGCCGGAGTGGGAAAGCAGCGTCGCCGAACAGCGTGACCATAACCCGCACCTGGTGGGCAAAAGCGAGGCAGACTACATAGCGCTGCGCCACCAGCGGGATAGCGAGCTGCCCATGCCCAAGCTGATTTTGCATGCGCTGCAGGTGAATACTCGAGGTGGACGCCTACCGGAGCCTGAAGCCAATGGTAAGCGCTATTTGAAAATCCCCCTGGATGCCCTGGAAGGCGCTGCCTGGGATTGATGTTACCCAAACCAATATTGAGGTGTGGCCATGCAAACGAAGCCATTGGAGCCAGGCGTTGAGATCACCTCAGCGCTGACGGTAGATGAGCTGGAAGAGGTAAAAGCACGTGGTTTTCACGCGGTGGTGTGTAACCGCATCGAAGGCGAGAGCGAGGACTTTTCCGACGAGGCGCGCTACCGCGAAAAAGCCGAGCAGCTTGGCCTTGCCTGGGTGCATATCCCCGTGAAGCCAGGCGAGTACAGCGAAGCTGACATTCGCGCCTTTGCTGAGGCGCTTCAAGAGCTGCCGCGGCCAATTCTGGCGTTTTGCCGCTCGGGCAAGCGCGCCACTCACTTATGGGCGTATGCCAAACGCCAGCATGAGCAGTGTGATTTAGCTGAGTTGTTTGCCGCCGCCAAAACGGCAGGTGTCGATTTGGAAGATCAGCGCAAAGCGCTTGAGAATCACGCCAACTAAGTGAGTGGCGTGAATAAGGGCGGTTGATTCTATTCCTACAATGAGTATGCGTCATGGTCATTGAGCGCTGGGTGCCGTTAGTGGGCTGGCTGCGTACCTATCACCGGGGGTTGCTATCGCGGGATTTACTAGCGGCGGTGATTGTCACGCTGATGTTGGTGCCACAAGCGCTGGCCTACGCCATGCTGGCGGGCTTGCCGCCGGAAATGGGGCTTTATGCCAGCATGCTGCCGCTGGTGCTTTACGCCATTTTCGGTACCAGCGCGAGTCTAGCGGTGGGGCCGGTGGCGGTGGCTGCACTGATGACGGCCTCGGCGCTGAGCAGTTTAGCCACGCCGGGCAGCCCTGAGTACATTGGGGCGGCGCTAGTGCTGGCGGCGCTTTCAGGGCTTATCCTGATCGCGATGGGCGTGCTACGGCTAGGTTTTTTGGTTAATTTCTTAAGCCATCCAGTGATCTCGGGTTTTGTGACCGCCTCGGGTATTCTGATCGCTGTCAGTCAGTTAAAGCATCTTTTAGGCGTTGAAGCGTCAGGCCATAACATTATTGATCTGATGAGAGCGCTGCTAAGCCAGTGGCAGCAAGTGAATATTATTACGCTGCTAATTGGCCTGGGCGTATTGGGCTATCTACTGATGTGCCGCAAGCGCTTGAATGGCTGGCTGACAAGGCTAGGTATGTCGGCCAGTTTGGCAGGGCTGATCGTTAAAGCCGCGCCCATTTCGGCTGTCGTTGTGACCACGCTACTGGCTTGGGGCTTGCAGCTGGAACAACGTGGGGTCGACGTGGTGGGATTTGTGCCTAGCGGCCTGCCGGTCATTACGCTGCCTAACCTTGATCAATCACTATGGCTTGGCCTACTGCCCGCGGCGCTGCTGATTAGCTTGGTGGGGTTTGTGGAGTCAGTATCCGTGGCGCAAACCCTGGCCGCCAAATGCCGCCAACGGATTGACCCGAATCAAGAGTTAATCGCCTTGGGTATGGCCAACCTAGGCGCGGGTGTCAGCGGTGGCTCGCCGGTGTCGGGTGGGTTCTCCCGCTCGGTGGTGAATTTCGAGGCAGGAGCCGCAACGCCGCTGGCCGGAACTTTTACCGCTGTAGGGATTGTGATGGCCACGCTGCTGCTCACCGACCTGCTGGCCTTTTTACCCACCGCGACGCTGGCGGCCACCATTATCGTAGCGGTCGGCACGCTGATTGATCTACCAGCGGTAAAACGCACGTGGCAATACTCTCGAAGCGACGGGGTGGCGATGGTCGCCACTTTGCTGCTGACCCTGCTGCACAGCGTGGAAGTGGGCATTATCAGCGGCGTAGTGCTCTCGCTGGGGCTACATCTTTACCGCACCAGCCAGCCCCACAGTGCTGTCGTTGGGCGGGTGCCGGGCACCGAGCATTTTCGTAACGTAAAGCGCCATCAGGTTGAAACCGATGAGCATGTCGCCATGCTGCGCATCGATGAAAGCCTCTACTTTGCCAACGCCCGCTATCTGGAAGATACCGTAATGGCGCTAGCCGCTCGCTCGCCTTCGCTGAAACATATCGTGCTGACCTGCCAAGCGGTGAACGTCATTGATGCCTCCGCGCTGGAGAGCCTGGAAGCTATTAATGGGCGTTTAAAAGATGCTGGTGTGAAACTACATTTAGCAGAAGTGAAGGGTCCGGTGATGGATCGCCTGACACATACTGCGTTTTGCCACGAACTCACCGGGCAGGTATTTTTCACCACCTATGATGCATGGAAGTTGCTGGCGCATCAGGCTAGTGCCAGTCCGGTATCGGTTTGATGACCTTATAGGCTTCAAATTGGAGAAGTCAGCGTTAACGCGTTAGGTTAGCCGCTAACGCATTGATGACTCTCCAGGGAATGGCCATGACCTTAGCCTCGCCGCAGCAGACACTAAAAGCAGTATTTGGGTTTGATGACTTTCGTGGCGGCCAGCAGGCGGTGGTGACCAGGGTGTTGGCGGGGCACTCCACGGCGGCGATTTTTGCTACTGGCGCGGGGAAGTCGCTTTGCTACCAGCTTCCGGCGCTGCATCTGCCGCATCTAACTCTGGTGGTTTCGCCGCTGCTGGCGCTGATGCAGGATCAGCTCTCTTTTCTAACCCGCCATGGCGTGGCGGCGGCCAGCATTGATTCCACCCAAGACCGCGAAACGACGCGTGATGTCATGGAGCGCGCTAAAAGCGGTGAGCTGAAAATCCTGATGATCTCGGTGGAGCGGCTTAAGAACGAGCGCTTCCGCCACTTTCTGCGCCAGGTGAAGATCTCGCTGCTGGTGGTCGATGAAGCCCACTGTCTTTCCGAGTGGGGGCATAACTTCCGCCCCGATTATTTGAAGCTGCCGGACTACCAACGGGACTTTGCCATTCCCCAGGTGCTGCTGCTTACCGCCACGGCTACGCCGACGGTGATTGCCGATATGGGTGAGAAGTTTGCCATTGCGCCGGAGAACGTGATTACCACCGGCTTTTACCGCCCCAATCTTGAACTGCTGGTGGCGCCCGCCATGGAGGACCGCCAGCAGCAGCTGATCAACTGGCTGAAACCGCAGATGCCGCCAGGCAGCGAAGCACCCACGATTATTTACGTCACCCTGCAACAAACCGCTGAGCGCGTGGCGAAAGCGCTGGCGGCCCAGGGCATTGCCGCTGAGGCCTACCATGCAGGGTTAGATTCCCAACGGCGGGATGAGGTCCAGCGCCAATTTATGGGCGGTGAGTCGCCCTGCATCGTGGCGACCATTGCTTTTGGAATGGGCATCGATAAGGGCGATATTCGTAACGTCGTGCACTTTGATCTGCCCAAATCCATCGAGAACTACAGCCAGGAGATTGGCCGGGCAGGGCGTGATGGCAAGCCTTCCACCTGCCTGACCATGGCCGGTCGTGGTGGCCTGCGGGTGCTGGAGAATTTCGTTTACGGCGATACCCCCGAGTACGCGGGCATCTACCGCTTATTGGAAGAGATCGCTGCGGCAGGCCAAGCGCCGGATCGTCAGTGGGAAGTGCTGCTGAATACGCTTTCCCGGGATACCAATATCCGCTTGCTGCCGCTAAAAACATTGCTGGTGCGGCTGGAGATGCACGGCATTATCGCCCCGCGCTTTGCGTTTCTAGCCGAGTATCGACTGCGCTACCATATGGAACAGAATGAGCTGGTAAGACGTTTTGAGGGCGAACGGGCGGCGTTTGTGCGTTTGCTGGTCGACAATATTCCCATCGCCCGCACCTGGGGAACGGTGGATTTTGACCGTTTGCATCAAGCCGGGCAGGCCCAGCAGATTGATGCCTCCCGCGCTCGCGTGATTACCGCCCTTGAGTACTTTCAGGATAAAGGCTGGCTGACCCTGGAAGGCAAGCGTATGACCGATGTGTACGAAGTATCCCAGCCGAATTTTTCTATTGAGGCGCTGGCGAGCCAGCTATATGACGAGTGCTTGCATCGTGAGCGCATCGAGATTGAGCGGCTGCAAGCTATGTTGGCGCTCTTTGAATCGCAAAGCTGCCTGACGCGGCGAATAGCCGAGCACTTTGGTGACAGCACGTTTAGTAATAGTACGTTTGACGCGCCATCCGACTCTGAGCAGGGCCGCTGTGGCCACTGCTCGGTGTGTTATGGGCACCCCGTTAGGCTGCCGCCTGCGCCGCCTGCGCCCACGCTATCGGATAACGACTTCACGCGTTTTGCCGCCCCGTTTATACAGCGCCACACCGAACAGCTAGGCCAGCCGCCTAATGCCCAGCGGCTGGCGCACTTCCTGTGCGGTTTAACCATGCCGGTCTTTACGCCGCTCAAAGCGCGTAGCATTAGCGGCTTTGCAGTTTTCGAGCAGCGCGGCTATCCCGACGTGCGCCAGTGGGCAGAGGCGATGTTGTCGCTAGGCAGCTAGGGCAACACCGCTGAACTGAGCTTTAAGTGCAACAACTCAGCGGCGCTTTTGCCTGCCACTGCACCCAGCACCACCGCGCTAAGCAGCCCGTTGCCGGAAAGGTAACCGCTGTCGTTAGAGCCAGAAACCCCGCGAGCAGCACCACCTGCGGCGAACAGGTTGGGCAGTGCCTGACCTTGGGTGTTGAGCACCCGCGCAGAGGGGTTCACCTCTAATCCACCCTGAGTGTGAAACAGCGCACCGGTCACGCGAATGGCGTAATAGGGTGGCTTGAGCAGGTTGGCGGGTTCAAAGCTGCGGCCAAAGGTATCTTCCGTTTGCTGCTCGGCATGCTGCTGCATCGCTTTGAAGGTGGCCTGCAGCGTGGTGAGTGGCATGCTCAAGCCAGTTGCCAGCTCTTCAAGGCTAGCAAAGCTGCGTACCGCGCCACTCTCCTGAGCGTTGCGATAATCCTCAAACGCCTGAGCGGATTCATGGATGCGGGCGTCATAAAGATTCCAGGCAATTTTCTCTGGCTGGGCCAAGACCTTGGCCGCTTGCTCTGAATAGCCGCCGTGCTCGTTGGAGAAGCGCTCGCCGTTTAGATTGACCTGAATGCCGCCCTGCATCATCAGCGCCCAGCTAATCAGAATCTGGTGGGGCGTGGCTAGGGACCCATGCCCCTGGCAGGCGCCTAAATCTTTGGTGCTGGCGCCCATGGACTGACCCCACAGCAGCGCATCGCCCTGGTTACCTTCATGGCCGTAGTAGAGCGCGTGTTTGAGCGTGGGCAGGTAGCGCTCCACCAGCTCAACGTTACCGCCATAACCGTTGCAGGCCAGGATCAGCGCATCGCAGCCAATGCTTTCGCGACTACCGTCTGGGCGCTCAAGCGTTACGCCGCGCACTCGCTGAGCGTCATCAACCTGTAAATCCACCACTCGCGCCTGGGTTAAAATATCGATACCCGCCGCCTCAATAGCGTTGAGCAGCGCGCCCATCAGCTCTTCGCCGGTGCGCCGTGGTGTGGCATGCATGCGCAGATGGCGGTGGCCGGGGTAGAGAAATCCCTCGACCAGCTCAAAGGGCACGCTGTGTTGATCCGCTAGCCACTCAATGGTTTGGCCGGATTGGCTGGCGAGTAGCTCAACAATCGCCGGGTCTGCCTCGAAGCCATTTTTCTTCTGGATATCCTCTGCCATGGCGTCGGCGGAATCCGTGACGCCAAGCTCATGCTGAAAGCGCGTATTAGCTGCAGGAATAAAACCCGACGACATCGCCGTGCTGCCGCGGGGTAGCGCGTCGCGCTCCAGCACCGCCAGCTCCACACCCGCCTCTTGGGCAGCCAGTGCGGCGACCAAGCCACAGGCCCCTGCGCCAATAATCAGTAACGGCAAATGGGCATCAAAGCTGTCGTTGTTATAGGGAAGTATCGCCATTACGCCTGCTCCGCTGCACGATGAAACGCATCAAGAATCTCGCCCGCCGGGGCCTGCCATACTTCTGGGTGCCCGCTGATATGGGCCAGCACCTCTTCCAGGCAGGCAATCCGGTGAGGCTGGCCGACCAACCAGGGGTGAAGGTTCAAGGCAAACAGTCGCCCGCCCTGCTCGCGGGACTCTGCCAACAGGAAGTCGAAAGCGTCTTTCACCTGAGTCACCCAGGAATCCTCCGAGTGCAGGTTCTGGCCGATCACAAACTGGTCCTCGATCTCGGTGGCCAGTGGCATCATCATCAAGGGGCCTGATTGGCTATGAAAAGCGTAGGGCATATCGTCGTTGACCCAGTCGGCACAGTATTCGATGCCGTTCTCTGCCAGCAGGTCAGGGGTGTTGAAACTTTGGTGCTTGGCTGGGCTTAGCCAGCCGCGAACAGGCTGGCCGGTGACGCGCCGCAGCGTGTCGACGGAACGCTTGACCAGCTCGGCTTCCTCTTCAATCGGCTGGCCGCCGTAGTGCAGGTGATCCATATTCCAGCCGTGGGCGATAAATTCACCGCCATGCTCTTTCAGGCGCTGCACCAAATAGGGCGTCTGCTCCGCTAACTGGGCGTTGATAGCAAAGGTGGGCGTGATGTTGTAAGCCGTCAGCGCTTTGAGTACCCGATAAATCCCCACGCGGTTGCCGTAATCCCGCAGCGAGAAGTGGCGCAGATCAGGGTAGGGCATGGTCATGCCGTTAGGCACCTTAAACGGCTTGCCGCGCTGGTTAAGCGGGTAGAACTGTAGCGAGATATTGATCCATACCGCCAGGGTTTTGCCCTCGGGCCAGTTGACCGATGGGCGTTCACTTAGCATCGACCACGCATAGCGCTCGTGGTCGTAGCCGTGGCGGCGTAAAGGGTAGTCGAGATAGTCGTCGTTAAGCGCCATAGCGTTACCCCTGTTTACTTGCGGTGGCGGCCTGGGCCGCGATGCTGTCGAGGGCGACATCGTAATAGTTGGCCAAGTAGTAGTCGGCAATCTCGCGACCGGTGGCGACCCATACATCCGGATGGCCGGTAATGTACTCAAGTGCCTCTTCAAACGCCTTGATCCGGTGCGGACAGCTCACCTGATAGTTGTGAGTGGGAATGCACATCACGGTGCCGGACTCGGCGCCTTCGGCATACAGCCGGTCAAAGTGGCGCTTGAGCATAGTGGCATAATGGCGCGGCTCTACCTTGTTCACGGCGTAGACGATGGTGTCGTTCATCTCCAGCGAGTAGGGCATGGAGATAAACCGCTTGCCGGAGCGCACGCTCACCGGTGTGGGCTGATCGTCATGGAACAGGTCGCAGGTGTAAATCCCGCCTTTGTCGCCGAATAACTCTTCACCTACCTCGGCAAATAGATCCAGGGTGCGCTCTGAGTGAGAGAGTGCCGGGGCTAGATAGCCAGCGCAGGCCTGGCCAGTATGACGGTGTATGGTTTCCATGCTGTCGCGGATCATCGCCCGCTCCTGGGCTTCGCTAAGCCCGTAGGTGTAGCGTGTGTTGTAGATGCCGTGGCTAAAGAACTCCCAGTCGCGCTCTTTGCACATCTGGATGATTTCCGGGTGATGCTCGCAAAGTGCCACGGAAAGCGACACCGAGCCGCGAATGCCGTACTTATCCAGCAGAGCCATCTGGCGCTGGTGGCCAACCCGGTTGCCGTAGTCGCGAATGCTGTAGCCAGGCACCGAAGGGTGCGGATGCGGCCAAGGGTTACGCTGCGGGTTCAGCGGTGGGTCGAGTTCGTAATACTCGATATTGGGTGCGACCCAGAAGGCCACCTTGGCGCCTCCTGGCCACTCGATTTTAGGGCGTTGGTCGTAGGCCCAGTAGTCGTAAACGCCTAGTGACTCTTTCATAACCGGCTCCTTTGAAACTTGGCAGGCCTTAGGCGTTGCCATTCAGCCATTCGAGTACATTGGCAACCGGCAGAACGTCGGCATACTTGAGATGCAGGTCGGTCAGGTTGGCGTAGTGGTAGCTTTCGTGTTTATCCGAGACGCACTCCATGGGCACGATGGTGCGGTAGCCCCGGGACAGGCTCTCCACCGCGGTAGCGCGAATGCAGCCAGAGGTAGAGCCGCCGGTAATGATCACCGTATCGACCTGATGCCACACTAAAAGCGATTGCAGCGGGGTTTCAAAAAACGCCGAGGGCATGCGCTTGGTGTAGATCACATCTCGGCTGTGATCGATTTCACAGCGTTCGTCGAACTCGGCGCGCTCAGAGCCATACTTAATGTTTTGCAGCGAATCAGGCGTATCGGTGCGCGTGCCCCAAACCCCCGCATCTTCTGCGGAGTCTAGAAAAGCGACGTGGGTCCAGACCACCGGCCAGCCTTTCTCCCGAAAACCGCGGGCCAGTTGGTTGGTGTACTCCAACTGTTTAGGGTCGGTTTCGTAAGCGGTGTTAAAGAGATCGGTACGGGTATAGGCCTTTTGCGGATCGACATTCACCAGCACCGCTTTGTTGCCAAAACCAAATGGCACCCGCTGGGGGTTGGCCATGACGTCGTTAAAAATCTCTTTCGCCGTTTTGTAGGTGGTCTGCATCGTCGTCTCCTGAATTTGCTTATTTATAAATCATCGGCACACGTTGAGAAGCGAGCGTTAGCGATTGTCGTACTGCTCGCCAAGCTCCAGCATCGCCTGGGTGCCTAGGTAGTCGTTAAGCTGTTTGAAATCGAGCATCTGGTCGCGGAAGGCGTCGGTGGTGCCATCCTGTTTCAGGGTGGCAAAGAAGCGACTGGCCATATGAGTAATAGCCCGTACCAGCGCGCCGGGGAAAATCACCAGCGAGAAGCCAAGGTCTTCCAGGGCCTGGGCGTTCTGCAGCGGCGTGTCGCCGCCCTCGACCATGTTGGCCATAATGGGCACCTTGCCTTTGAACTGGGTCATGATCTTGCTGATATCTTCGTCGCTACGAATACCTTCGATAAACAGCATATCGACGCCCGCTTCATAATAGGCTTGGGCGCGCTCAATGGCGCTGTCGGTGCCTTCCACGCCAAGGGCATCTGTGCGGCCGATAATCAGGGTGCTGTCGCTTTCACGGGCGTCCAGAGCTGCGTGTAGTTTGCCAACCATTTCGCTTTTGGAGACCAGGGTTTTACCGCGCAGGTGGCCGCAGCGCTTGGGATAGGTTTGATCTTCTAACTGAATCGCGTTGGCGCCCGAACGCTCCAGCAAGCGCACGCTGCGCATCACGTTCATGGCGTTGCCAAAGCCGGTATCACAATCCACAACCACGGATAAGTTGGTGCGCTCACGAATATGTGACATGGCAGTGCAAATTTCGGTAATGCTGAGTAGGCCAATATCCGGCCGACCCAGCTGGGTATAGGCCAGGCTTGCGCCCGAAAGGTAGACCGTATCGAAGCCTGCCTGCTCAGCAAGTGAAGCGCCAAGGGCGTCAAACACGCCTGGGGCGACCACAATGGAGCTGTCTTTCAACTGCTGCTTAAGTTGGGCTGGCTGGTGTGAGGCGTGCTGTTGGCGTGTCATAAATATCTCGTCACTCTAGGAAAAAGGGTAGTCAGAAAACGATAGTAAGAAAAACGATAGTCAGAAAAACATGAGCGGTGGATTCAGGGGTTAGCGGTGGCAGTTTGTGCTACCGCCAAGTCGTTCCAAACATCCTGACGGGTAATCAGGCCATCGGTGAGTTCAAAGCGGTCAATAAAGCGCACGCCCGCTGAAGTACTGCCATCCAGCCACTCCACTGTGAGCTCGCCATGGCAAAAAAACGACTATTACAGAACCAGCGCCGTGAGTGGGGTAGTCGCACTGCTCGACGGCGTAAATCGTTTTGCTCACCCGGCGGTAGCGGTTTTTGGCCCATTCGACGACTTCGCTGAGCCGTTGCATCGGTGGCGCGCCAGGAAACTGCATGACTACGTCTACGGCGAGGTAGCGCTCAGCGCTGGCTAAGTCGCGGGCTTCCATAGCACTTAAAAAAGCGCGTACCTGCTCAGCGCTAGTGTTTTTCTCACAGCGGTTTTCCGTCATAGATAACGCTCGACTCTTTGGCTAATCGCTGCCCATCTGAAACCCTTATTTGAAACCCGGTTGTTAGCGATACTTAAGGGGGCTGGTTCTGTAATAATGGCTTTCAAATGGCAGCAATTGTGTTATTAACTGGCTGTCGATATGTATTATATGTAATACATTTTTATGTCTATTATTATCCCTACGTCAAGCCTGTTATGAATTTTTTGAACCACATCCTGAGGAGAGGCGTGGATGAGTGAGGCACAATCCTCCGCGGTAGGCGGCACTAAATCCCACCGCATCTACCTGCTGCTGAAAGACGCTATTTTGAGTGGACGGCTGCCTGCGGGCAGTAAATTAGCCGGTGAAAATAAACTGGCAGAGCAGCATGGCGTGTCGCGCGTTACCGTTCGGCGTGCCATGGAGGCGCTGCAAACGACAGGCATGGTAGAGCGTAAGGCTGGGGTGGGGACGGTGGTATTGGAGCAGCCGTTGGACGCGACGGTGATGACCGCCAGCGTGTCTAATCTGATGCCCAATATGGTCAAGATGAGCCAAGCTTCCCAGGTGCGGCTGCTGGAGTTTGCCTATGTGTTACCACCGGAAATGGTTCGCGAGCGGTTAGGTATGGCGCAGAACGGCAAGGTGCAGCGCTCGGTGCGTGTCCGGATGGTCGACGATAAGCCATTTTCCCATCTGGTGACCCACGTCCCCGAATCTATTGCTCTGCACTACAACGAGATGGATTTAGCCAATACGCCGCTGTTTGTGCTGCTAGAGCGCAGTGGCGTAAAGGTCGACCACGCTTCCCAATCGATTTCCGCTACGTTGGCTAGCCATGAAGTGGCTGAAGCACTAGATGTTGCCGTAGGTTCGCCGCTGATTTCACTCACCCGCGTTGTGTTTGATGAGCAGGGCCGGGGCGTAGAGCATTTGGATGCACTCTATCGTCCGGATCGTTACCGCTTCCAGATAGATCTTGAGCGAAACGGCGACGATAACTCCCGCTACTGGGAACCGAAAGTGGGTGGAATGCCCACCAGCGACAAGGCTGAGTAGTGTGATTAGGTTGATTTTTAATGTATTAAATTTAATACAGATTTAAAATTATAAAAAATACATTTGACCTGTGTTGTGAAACTGCGCTAGTTGTATTGGGTGAGAATGATAAGTCCAACGAAGGCCGAGGCAACGAGCGACGACAATGAGCACCCCAACAACGCTATTTGACAAAGTTTGGCAGGCCCATGAGGTTCACCGCAGTGACAGCGGTCAGAGCCTGCTGTGGATTGACCGTCACTTTGTCCATGAAGGCTCCTTTCATGCGTTCAATAAGCTCGCTGAGCGTGCACTGCCCGTTGCCCGGCCCGATCTGACCTTTGGCATTGCTGACCACTACGTACCAACGCTAGCCCGAGATTTGGCAGGCGTTGCCGATCCCAAAGTGCGCTCAATGATTGAGCAGCTCTCCCAGAATACCCAGCAACACGGTGTGACGCTGTTTGGCCTGGATGACCCCCGCCAGGGCATCGTGCATGTTCTCGGGCCGGAGCAGGGGCTCACTCAGCCCGGGATGGTGATGGTGTGTGGCGATAGCCATACCGCTACTCACGGGGCCTTTGGCAGCATTGCCTTCGGTATTGGCGCATCAGAAGTCGCCCACGTGCTGGCCACCCAAACGTTGTGGCAAAGCAAGCCCAAGGTGATGCGCATCACGGTGGAAGGCCAACTGGCCGAAGGCATCACCGCCAAGGATATCGCGCTCACCTGGATTGCCCGTTTGGGTGCTGATGGTGCACGAGGCTACGCCATCGAGTACGCCGGTGAGGCGATTCGTTCGCTCTCCATGGAAGCGCGTTTGACGCTGTGCAACCTCTCCATTGAGGGCGGGGGTCGCTGTGGCATGATCGCGCCTGATCAAACCACCTTCGACTATTTGCGCGAGCGCCCCTGGAGTCCAAAAGGTGACGCTTTCGACCAAGCCTGCGCTTACTGGTCCACGCTCTACAGTGACCCAGGCGCCAGCTTTGATCTAGAAGTGACGCTGCATGCCGATGAGATTGCTCCGACAGTGACCTGGGGCGTTTCGCCCGAAGAAGCACTGCCTATTGATCGCGCAGTACCGGATCCCGAGCAACTTAGCGACCCCGCCAAAGCGCGCCAGGCCAGAGATAGCTTGGCCTATATGGGCTTAACACCAGGCCAAAAGCTCACCGACATCAAAATTGACCGAGTTTTTATTGGCTCCTGCACTAACGCCCGCATTGAAGACTTACGCGCCGCTGCCGCCATACTGGCAGGCCACAAAAGTCGCGTACCCGGCATGGTCTCGCCCGGCTCAACGTTAGTGAAAACCCAGGCGGAAGCGGAGGGGTTAGACCGCATTTTTATCGACGCAGGGCTCGAGTGGCGCCACTCCGGATGCTCCATGTGTGTGGGTATGAACGGTGATTTGGTCGCCAGCGGTGAACGCTGCGCCTCGACCACCAATCGCAATTTTAAGGGCCGCCAAGGGCCAGGAGCGCGTACCCATTTGATGTCGCCTGCCATGGTGGCGGCCGCTGCGGTCAGTGGGCGGCTTGCCGATGTGCGTACGCTAGCTTCCACCGTTCAGGCATCAGGAGCGCACTAATGCAACCGATTACCGTATTGAACACCCTTGGCGTGGCGCTTGCAGCAGCGAACGTGGATACCGATCAGCTTATTCCGGCGCGTTTTATGAAAGAGCCGCGCAGCGTCGGGTACGGCCAGTTTCTGCTTTATGACGTTCGCCATGATGAGCATGGCACACCAGACGCTGAATTTATTCTGCATCGCCCTAAGGCCAATAATGCCGAAGTGATGGTCAGCCGACGCAACTTTGGGGCGGGTTCGTCGCGTGAGGCAGCAGTCTATGCGCTGGTCGATTACGGCTTCCGCTGCGTGGTGGCACCAAGTTTTGGTGATATTTTTGCCTCTAACGCCGTCAATAACGGCTTGCTGCCTGCGGTTGTGGAAGAAGAGGAGGCAGAGCGCTTGCTGGCAGCGTTGGGTGATGCACCGGCCGATATTTATGTTGATTTGGAGCAGCAGCTAATCCGTGTCGCCGAAGTGGAAGTCAGCTTTTCCATTAGTCCCGTATGGCGCACCAAACTGCTTAACGGTTGGGATGATATCGATATGACCCGCCAACATGCCGACACCATTACTGAGTTCGCAGCGCACTACTCAGCACAGTTCCCCTGGACGGCGGCGCAGCCGCCAGAAAGCGCCATTATAAGTAAAGGTTAGCGGTAGTAACGCTATACCAATAGTGAATGTTTATAAAAAGAGTACGCACGCTTACAGCAGACGTTTATAAAAACGGCTTATAAGAAAGCAGCAGAAACAATAAACGCTATAACGCAGACTACCTCGTGCAGGAGACTAACGAATGAAAAAAGTAACGCTTACCCTGGGCATGCTCACCGCCCTGGCTTCAGCCCAGGCACTGGCGCTTGATGAAATCACCGCCGTGCATGCATTCCCCCCTTCGCTGATCTATACCCAGAGCTTTCTCGAGTTCGTCGATAAAGTGAACGAGCGCGGTGAAGGCGTGGTGCAGATTAACGTGCGTGGTGGTCCTGAAGTGATCGGTCTTTCCGAGCAGCCTGATGCAGTGCGCAACGGCGTGGTGGATATGGCCTATACCGCCGCAAGCTTCTACGCCGGTACCGTGCCAGAGCGCGATGCCATGGTGGCCTCCAACACCAACGCTATTTTTGCCCGTGAAAATGGCGGCATCGACCTGCTCAATGAAATCCACCAAGAGAAGATGGGCACCTACTACCTTGGCTGGTTCGATAGTGGCGTCAGCTACAACTTCTACACCATTGAAGAACCCAGCGTTGATGCGGACGGTAATCTGAGTGTTTCGGGCCTGCGCTTACGCAGTAATCCGGTATATGACGCCTTCTTCCAGGATTACTTGGGCGCGCAGCCGATCAGCCTGCCTACCACCGATGTCTACGCTGCTCTTGAGCGCAGTGTGGTCAACGCGACTGGCTGGACCCAAATTGGCCTGAAAGACCTCAATTGGGACCGCTTCCTTAATTACCGTGTGGATCCTGCATTTTTCTCAACCGACATGGGCGTGATCGTTAACCTGGATAAGTGGAACCAGTTAAGCGAAGAGTCGCAGCAAATCCTGCAAGAGGTTGCCATTGAGCATGAGCGTGAAAGCGCCGAGAAGCTGGCTGAATTAGCCGAAGAGCAGCAGGCTCAACTCGAGGCTGATGGCATGCAGGTAGTCACGCTGGAAGGTGAAGCAGCACAGCGCTTCTCCGATGCCGCTCGGGATGCCACCTGGGAGCGTATGCGCCGCCAAATGGAGCGCCACCCTTCAGGACTTGAGCATTACGATACGTTGATTGAAAAGTTTAACGACCTATAAAGACATGCGGGGCGCAGTTCTTATAAGCGCCCCTTTTAGTGTGGCAATTTTCGTTAGGGTCTTTTATGCGCTACGCACAACGCGGCTACCTACTGCTGCTTAACGGCATGGCCCTGCTGGCCGCCATCATGCTGGTATGGCTGATGGTAGCGGTGGTGCTTTCCGTGGTTATTCGTAATTTAGGGCTTCAGCCCTCGGCGTGGTTTTCCTTTCCACCGAGTACGCCATGTTTTATCTCACTCTGCTGGGCGCGCCCTGGTTAGTACGGCAAAAAGGGCACGTGCATATTGAACTGCTGACCTCGGTTTTACCGCCGCCAGCGCTGAACATACTGAGCCGCGGCGTATCGTTACTGTGTGTGGTGGTGTGCGGCATGTTGGCGTGGAAAGGGCTGGATCTGTTTCTGCTGAACATTGAACGGACTGACTATGACGTGCGTGCCTACTTTGTGCCGAAGTGGATACTGACCATCGTATTCCCTATCAGCTTTACCTTAATGGCGATTGAGTTTGGCCGCTTTGTAGTGGGCCATGAAATACTTCACAGCGGCGAAGCGGGGATGAAAGAATAATGGAATGGTACTTTGCGCTCGCTTTTCTGCTATCGCTGATTCTTATCTTTATGGCGATTGGCACTCCAATAGCCTTGGCATTTTTAGCTGCTAACGTCATTGGTGCCTGGCACTTTATGGGTGGCCAAACTGGCATCTTGCAGATGCTCAACAACGGGTTTGGTGCGCTCTCAAGCTTTAACCTGGTGCCTATCCCGCTGTTTTTGCTGATGGGTGAACTGTTTTTCCGCACCGGCTTAGGCATGAAAATGTTCAATGCCGTTGACCAGTTGATGGGCAAGCTGCCGGGGCGTTTATCTTACGTGACGGTGGTCGGCGGCACGGCGTTTTCTACTTTAAGCGGCTCTTCCATGGGTTCCACGGCGCTAATGGGTTCGCTGCTGGTGCCGGAAATGGAACGACGCGGCTATAAGAAGAAAATGGCCATTGGCCCCATTCTGGGGACCGGCGGTTTGGCGATTATTATTCCGCCTTCTGCGTTGGCGGTACTGTTGGCAACCTTGGCAAAAGTGGATATTGGCGCGCTGCTCATCGCGGGCATTTTGCCTGGGCTGACGCTGGCGGGGTTCTATATTGTCACCATCTTTATCCAAACCAAGCTGGACCCGGATGCCGCTCCAGTCTATGAGTTAGAACCGGTGCCGCTAAGCGCTAAGCTCAAGCTGATAGTGACCGATATTCTGCCCATGCTCAGCGTGATGGTAATTATTGTTGCAATGATGCTGATGGGGTTTGCCACACCTTCAGAAGCCGCGGCCTTTGGTGCATTGGGCGTGATTATCCTGGCGTTTCTTTTCCGCTGCATGACCTGGGAGGCGTTTAAGCTTTCGGTCACCGGCGCGCTAAAAGTCACGCTAATGGCTTATCTGATCGTATTTGGTTCGGCCACCTTCAGCCAGTTGCTAGGTTTCTCGGGTGCTTCGGGCGGTTTGATCGGTTGGGCAACAGGCTTTGATCTTTCCCCCATCCTGATGTTGTTAGCCATGTTTGCGGTACTGCTGGTGCTGGGCACTTTTATGGAGCAAATCTCCATCATGATGCTCACTGTGCCTATCTTCTTTCCATTGGCGCAGGCACTTGGTTTTGATTTGGTATGGTTCGGTATCGTCGTGTTGCTGGCACTGGAAATCAGCTTCTCAACACCACCATTAGGGCTGTTACTGTTTGTGATGAAAGGGGTAGCACCGCCGGGCACGACCATGAGTGAAATCTACTCAGCCGCGATTCCCTATATTCTCTGTTCGATGCTACTGGTCGCCGTGCTGATAGTGTTCCCGGGGCTCGCTACTTGGTTGCCCAGTATGCTGCGGTAAGCGCCTTCGCTAGCAAAAAATTGGCACCAAAAAGAGAGGCTTCGGCCTCTCTTTTAGTACTTGAGTATTACTACAATAACCTACTCCCAGGAAGGGAACGGGTCGGGAAGTTTCTTCCACGCTTCCATGCCTGCCAGCAGTACTGCCTCGCTTAGCAAGCAGTCGTCCAGCGCTTCGCGCATCCGGGCTTGATCCAGGTTCTGGCCGATAAATACCAGCTCCTGGCGCATATCGCCAAACGGCTCCTGCCACTTATCCATAATAAACTGACGCGTTTCGGGGTCGGTTGGCCAACGCTCTTCGGGGATCGCTTTCCAGAACACACCTGCCGGGCCGTGGTGAGCGATACCGCCTGCCTGACTCCACTGGCCTGCGGCCTGGGGTCGAGTGGCAAGCCAGAAGAAGCCTTTCGAACGTAGCAGGCCTTTGCCGAACCACTCCTGGTTAAGCAAGTCGTGGAATTTCTGTGGATGGAAGGGGCGCCGGGCATGGAAAGCAAAGCTGCCAATGCCGTACTCTTCGGTCTCTGGCACGTGTTCGCCGCGCATCTCCTTTAACCAGCCGGGAGCCAGTTGGGCGCGCTCAAAGTTGAACTTGCCGGTATCCAGCACTTTATCCAGCGGCACGCCGCCTTTAGTGATCGGGACTAGTTCAGCATCAGGATTAAGTGAGCGAAGAATTGCCTTGAGTGACTCGAGCTCTTTTTCACTGATCAGATCGGTTTTGCTGATCAGCAGCACATCGCAAAACTCGATTTGGTCGACCAACAGGTCGGCGACGTTGCGCTCGTCGTCTTCGCCCAAGCTTTCGCCTGCTTCCGCCAAGCTTTGCGCTTCGCGGTACTGCTCAAGAAAGTTGGCGCCATCGACGACGGTGACCAGGGTATCCAGCCGCGCTACGTGGGAAAGGCTCTGACCGCTCTCATCTTCAAAGGTGAAGGTTTCCGCCACAGGCAGTGGCTCAGAGATGCCGGTAGACTCAATAACCAAGTAATCGAACTTGCCTTCCCGGGCCAACTGGCTGACCTCTTCCAGCAGATCTTCGCGCAGCGTGCAGCAGATGCAGCCATTGCTCATCTCTACCAGGCGTTCTTCGGAGCGGTTTAGTGCTACATCACCATCCAACGTCGACTCGCCAGGGCCGCCGCGCACCAGCGCACCGTCAATATTCACCTCGCTCATATCGTTAACGATCACCGCCACGCGGCGACCTTCACGATTGGCAAGAATATGATTGAGTACAGTGGTTTTACCGGCACCCAGAAACCCTGAGAGCACTGTCACGGGCAGGGGAGTAAATGCGGTCATTGCTAGGTCACCTCTAAATGGGTTTATGTTATGTGATAATATAACAATAAAGGGGCGTTTAGAGAAAGGCTTGTTTTGAAAGTGCCGAGCGAGGTGGGTGTTGGTTAAGCGCTATCAGCGCTTATACTGCGTCGGGCAGTAGCCGCGCAATACATCTGGCGAGCGCAGGGCGCGGTGCTTAGTCGCCCGCCCGGTTACGCGTTTGCGCCATAGTCGAAATGAGCCTGGTTTGAGCTGGTGGCGCATCACTTCAATGACATCAGGTTCGGCTAAACCAAATAGCGTCTCAATCGCTTCAAACGGCGTACGGTCTTCCCAGGCCATCTCAATAATGCGCGACTTCTCGTCATCGGGTAAGCGACGGAAGCGTTTAACGGGTGCTTTTGGCATCGGTCACCTCGACGGATTGGAGTGGTGTGCACTTAGGGTGCGGGCAGTGTAGCGCTTTTTAACGTACCAGCGTAACGCATCGATCACGATGAACATTGCGAGGCTAGCGCCTAAAACGGGTAGCGCCAAGCCTAACGCGATAGCAAACAATAGCACGCTTAATTTAGCCTTGAGCGGGAGCATTAGCCACGGTTCAGAAACCGTTGGAAAGCGCTGACCACTCGCAGTGCGCAGCCGCCGCCAGGCCATGGCGTAGCCCCATCCCATCAGTGTCACAAGCCCGGCAGCGATCAATGCAAGCACTACTTGGTTGACCAGACCAAACAGCACTCCCATGTGCAGATCAATTCCCCAACGGGTAAGTTTGGCGGCCAAAGGAAACGTGTCGAAATCGGTTTGATCGGTTACCGCCATGCTGCTTGGGTGCAGCGCGACCTGGTCTACCTGTGTGGGCCAACGCCGATCTATTTCCGCTACTCGCCAGGCCTGATTTTTACTGGTAGGTGGTGAGAGTTGAATGCGATCGGCCATTAGTCCTGCCGCACGCGCAGCCATTAGCGCACGATCAAAATCGTCTGGCAGCAGCGGTGTGCTGGCTGAAATGGGGGCTGCATGACCATGATGCTCTGCATGCTCGTCGGTGACGTGACTATCAATTTCGGTCAACGCTGTTGAAGCGCTAGGTGTGCTCCAACCCCAGGCATGACGCAGTTCAGCAATATTGCCACCTGCCCACTGGGACCAGGTGAGTCCTGTCGCCGAAAAGAACAGCAGTCCCATGGCGAGGAGTACACCTAAGGTTGCGTGACGCCGACGGGTAGCTTGATGGCCGGAAAGCGATTTCAATGCGCGACGCTGCCATATCCACAGCACTATGCCTCCCAAGGCAGCTAGCCAAAGCCAGGAAGCGGCTAATTCGCTATAAAGGCGGCCTACATCGCCCATTAACAGCTGACGGTGAAAATGATCAATCGCTGTGCGCAGCGGTAAAATCCCGCTGGTGCCGTAGACGGTGGTATCGCCGGTCACCTCCAAAGATATCGGATCGACAAACAGCGCACGATGCTCCGAAGGACCAAGGTCAGTTGCGTTAAACATGAGACGAGTGGTGTCACCCAGATCTGGAGCTGGGCGTACGGCGCTCGGCAACCTAGCATCACCCAAGAAGTGCTGAGCGGCGGCAATCTGAGCGGAGAGCGGCTGAAGGTCTCCCTGGGTTACTCCGTAGAGCGTGTCGTGATAGAGCCACTCTTCAAGAGGAGGGCTAAGCAGGTATGCGATGCCTGATAACGCCGCAATGAGAATGAAAGGCCCAATAAAAAGACCTATATATAAGTGCAGGCGGCTCAGTAGCGCAAACAGAAGCTTGCCGGTACGGGCGGGGGAGCGCGGGGTCATGGAATTAATCCAAGCATCATCGGCGGAGTAGTTTGCCAGAGTAGACAATTCACCCAGCTACCGCCAGCGGTGAAAGGTCGCATCTTTAACGATTTGAGAGCGCGGGTTTTGCGGCCAACAAAGCGCGAAATAGTCCGTTCATGAGCACGGGTTCATCGTGACGGATTATGAACCCAGCCTCTGAAAGCAAAGGTTGAGCTTGGCGGGTAATATCGGTTGCAAGCGCAGATGTCAGTTGGTTTAGAAGGCGCCGTCCCGCTCCCGCAGGTTGTTCATCTGGCTGGAATTTATCCATTATGCATAGCTGGCCACCCGGTTTTAACACCCGTTGTGCCTCGGCAAGACCACGCTGTGGATTAGGCATCACAGCGATAATCAGGTGCATGATAACTGCGTCAAAGTATTCGTCAGGGTAGTTGAGGGCTTCGGCATCCATCACGCGGCACTCCACATCGCGGCGTAGTGCTTCAGCTCGTTTGGCTGTGCGCTTCACCATTGCCGGTGCTAAGTCGGTCGCATGCAATTCGATATCATGTGGCAGAAAGGGTAGGTCCAAACCCGTACCAGCACCGACCAATAACACCCGCATGCTTGGCTCCCAGTCCACTTGGCCTAGCGCAATTCGTCTTGGCTTACGAAAGGTGCGAGCGACAATCGCATCATAAAACGGTGCGTAGGCGGTATAGCGCAGTCGGTTCCAAGCGGTAGTGTTAAACATAACGCCTCTTTGCAGCGCAATGCTGCGATGGCTGAAGGGCGGGTGCCGACAACCTATAGCATAAAAGCGTTTGATCAACCAATAATGAAAGGCAGTTTTTTAATTTGGTATTAAAGCTATCTTAAAAATCAAGTGTTATAAAGATGGTTTTTCAGATATGTTTTATCTCCTAAGCAAGATCGTGAACTGCTGAGAAAGCTAATACTTATTTTTGTGAATTGGTTTATATAGCTGCTGTTTTTATAGATTAATGTTGATAGTGGTAATGATTTTTTTGTCTTTTTTTATCATTATCCTTTCTGCAATCGTGTAGCTAGATTTTCGACAATATCGATAACTAGCTTGCGGTCAGTTTGATTTAAAGGTGCTAAGAGCTGTTTCATTCTGCTTGACTGATCATCCACATGAAAGCTTGCTTGACCAAGTAGCTCTGCAGCTTCGCAATTAAAAATTTCAGCAAGCTCTATAAGACGCACAATATTGGGTATTACCCGTCCACGTTCAATGCGCGACACGGCCTCATTGCCCACGCCTAAGCGCTCAGCAACTTCTTCTTGGGTCAAATTACAGCGAACCCTTTGTTTGGCAATGGCTCGGCCTATACTGGCCGCTAGCCGCTTCTGTTCTGTTTTATTCACAACGTCCTCCATTAGACCTAGATGGTTGAGGAACGACCTATTGACATGAAGGACTGTTTAGGTTGAATATCATCCTCTAAGGTTGATTTGGATGCTAAAGGTAAATTTTTGTTTCATGTGGTTACGCCTTGAAATGTTAAATGATAGAGAAATTAATTTAATTGAGTGGGCAAAAAAACATAAAAAGCCAAGAAGTATTAAATACTTGGGTCGCTAACGTAAATAGGTAAGCGCCGCTACACATAAATAGTGAGGTTTTAATGTTAAAGTATTAGTTTTTTTGATTTTGAGCTGAAGCTTTTTGAAGGCGCTTTAAGAGCGTGGTGTCTAGTAAGTGTTCAGTGATTTTTTTCCTATTAAAGGTATGTGGCGGCTAGTTAATTACTGGGAAGTATTTTATGCAGCGGGTCTGGTTTGGTGTTTTCAAGAAATACTCATACAGAGCCGGCGAGTAGCATAATTTCTGGCACTACTAAATCTGAAGGCGTTTAATAGCATGTCTCCTAATTGCACACCAGAAATTTTTCGACAGTTAGCGGATAAGCTGTCCTACGTCAGTGAAGAGGGGTTTTTTCACCATCTGGTGATGTCCTTAGCGGATATGCTTAAGGTGGATCATGCCGTCGTAGAGCACGTCGATAATCGACAGCATATGGCAACCACACTGGCTGCCTGGTCCAAGGGAGCATTTAGAGAGATAGCGCCATATCCACTGGATGCCACGCCAAGCCAACGGGTCGCCCGCCATTCACGATATTTCGTTGCTTCCCAGGTTCGCCAGCAGTTTGCCAGTGATGACCGGCTCACAACCATGCATGTTGATGGATATTTGGGTATTGCGATTACTGCGCCTGATGGCGGCTTTCTGGGCGTGATTGCGCTAATGCACTCTTCTCCCTTGGTGCTGCCTATATATACCGATGATCTATTACGCATTGCTTCCGCTTTGGCGGGGGCTGAGCTGGCGCGCCAGGTGACGGAGAGCCAAACGCAAGAGCGGCTGCTGTATAAAAAAAGGGCGCTGCAGCGAATTAGTAAACATAATGAAACGCTGCTCAATACCATTAATGAGCAGCAACGCTTTCAACACGCGGTTGTTAGCCTCGCGACCTCAGTATCAGCACAAAATGGCGAAGCGTTTTTGCATCAATTAACGGCTCGCATGGCCGAGGTTTTGTCTGCGGAAGTAAGCTTTATTGCGTTGTTGGATGAACAAAACCATGATTTTGCGCATACCTTTACGCTGTACGTGAATGGTGAGCGTCAGGACAATTTTGCCTACTATCTGCCCGGAGTTCCCTGTCACAAGGTGATGGTTGAGCAGGAGTGCATCGTTTACGAAAATGCTGCCATTATGTTGCCTACTGAAAGCAATGGTGCGCTGAGCTGGGTAAATGGCTATGTAGGGCGGCGGCTGGATAACAGCCATGGTCAGCCCATGGGGCTGATTGGGGTAATGTTTAGAAGGCCTCTGGTTGATGTGGATATCGTGCGTAACGTGCTGCAAATATTTGCGGCACGGACAGCCTCTGAGCTTGAACGCCAGCAAGACGAAGTGCGTATACGGCAATTAGCGTTTTGCGACCCCGGCACTCACCTGCCTAATCGCGCTGCCTTCATGCGTCATTTGGAGAGCGCCTTCAATGATGCGCATACATCTGAATTGGCACTATTGCTGTTGGATCTGAACCATTTCAAAGAGATCAACGATACTGCCGGGCACGATCTGGGTGACTTGGTTCTTGATGCGGTTGCCAGAAACTTTGCAGCGTCACTAAACGCTGATGAGTTTTTGGCTCGGTTAGGGGGCGATGAGTTTGTCGTGGTTTGCCCAGCGGTTGACGCGAGTGGCGCGTTAGCCACCGCTCAGCGTCTGTGCGATAGCATTTCACGCCCGATGATCGTTGAACAACACTCCTTTGAGATCTCGGTAGGCGTGGGTATTTCGCTTTATCCTCAGCATGCGGCTACGCCTTTGGAGCTATTGAAGCATGCTGACATTGCAATGTATCAAGCAAAACGGCAAAAGCTTTCCGTGTGTGTCTTTGAACCATGGATGGGGCGCGTCGTCGCTGAGCAGTTGAATATTGCCAAACGTTTGGCCTCTGCGATTGCAGAGAAGCAGCTTAGCCTGCACTTTCAGCCCCAGGTGGATTTGGAGAGTGGTCAATTGATTGGAGCCGAAGCGTTATGTCGCTGGCACGATAAAGAGCTTGGTGACGTATCGCCGGGCAAGTTTATCCCCATTGCCGAAGAGCGGGGCATGATTGTAGCGCTCGGCAATTGGGTGATTGAAGAAGCCTGCCGACAGCTTGCCGAGTGGCGTGATCAGGGCCATTTTATGGCTGGTCAATTAGCGATTAACATTGCCGCTCAGCAGTTTGAAGAGGAAGACTTAGTCGAAAGCTTGCTCAATAGCTGTTCTTGCTTCGGCATCGAGCCTTCACAACTTAGCCTGGAAATTACCGAAAGCGGCATCATGGACAATCCTGAAAAGGCGATCGCCATGACTGAAGTTTTAAAGGGCAAAGGGCTGGGGCTCTCCATTGATGACTTTGGTACCGGCTACTCATCACTTGCCTACCTGAAGCGCTTCGCTGCTGACAAAATCAAGATTGATATCTCCTTTGTCCGCGATATGCTTACCAGCGACAATGATCGTGTCATCGTGGCAACGATTATAGCCATGGCCAACACGCTGGGGCTCGAGACCATTGCGGAAGGTATAGAGCAGCAGGATCAAATCACCGCGCTATTGGCAATGGGGTGCACACAGGGCCAAGGCTACTACTTTGACCGGCCGTTGGGCGCCGAGCAGTTTGTTCAACGCTGGCTCTAGTAAATCCAAAGGTTATTCGCATTGAGCGTTTGCGACAGACGCTCTCCAAACGGCTGCTTATAATAGCCAACCAGCTTAAAATAGCGCCTTCCCTGGCGGATCAACATGTTGAGCATAGTCTGATTTTTTTCCTCAGCCTTTCAAAAAGCCCGCTCAGTCAGGGTGCCAAGTAGTCTAGACTCATGCTATACCTAAAATGTAATCTAATCTTTACATGCGCGCATGGTGTGAGTCTTAGCGATGGCGAGCAATAGCAGAATGACGCATTTAGCTGATCGAAGGGACTCTATCGTATGTCGATTCGGCAAAAAGCGAATTTGAATTCAGTCAAAGGATTGTACAGGAGCATTACGCTAAATGAGTGGATCGACCCCGCGAAGTAAGCTTTCACGCCGCAAAGGTTTTTTTTCACGCGCCGTTCTGGGCGGGCTGCTGGTTGGAAGCATCCCTCTTGATGCTTTTGCATTTGGCTTCGATGATGTCGCTAAAAGAGCAGAAGAACTCGCCCAGCAGGGCTACCGTGCCCCAGAAACGTCGTTGCCCAATGAGCTGCGCGAACTCAACTATGCGGAGTATGCGCAAATACAGTTCAAGCGAGATCGCGATGTATGGAGCGGTAATGACGCACCTTTCACACTGAGCTTTATGCATGAAGGGATGCATTATGACAGTGCCATCCAATTAAACAGTATTGATCAGGAGGGCGAGGTTCGTGGCTTTGCTTACAACCCCGATGACTTTACGTACGGTGATTTAAATATCTCCGACGACGTTAAGAATAGCGATGGTCTGGGGATTGCTGGCTTTAGGATCAATCATGCACTCAACGATGCGGATCGTAATGATGAGGTGATGGTGTTTCTGGGAGCAAGCTATTTTCGCGCCGTGGGCAGAGGCCAAGTTTACGGTCTTTCCGGGCGTGGGCTGGCGGTTGATACAGGATCAACTTCAGGCGAAGAGTTTCCCCGCTTTAGCGAGATGTGGATTGTCGAACCTAGCTCAGAAAGTCAGTACTTGACGATTTTCGCACTGCTCGATTCGCCAAGCGTTACCGGTGCTTATCGCTTCGTGCTACGCCCCGGAGAAGACACCTTAGTAGACGTACAGTCGCGGCTATATTTGCGCCGGGCTGTTGAAAAACTAGGTATAGCACCGCTAACCAGCATGTACCTTTATGGCCCAGAGCAGCCTTCATCGACCCAACACTACATCCCGGCCATCCATGACTCGAATGGCCTGTTAATTAATGATGCACAGAATGGCTGGCTGTGGCGCCCACTCTCCAATCCGGCCAGATTGATGATGAATAGACATGCTACGCCTCAATTACGTGGCTATGGCCTGATGCAGCGTGGCCACAATTTTAGTGATTATCAGGATATTGACGCACGTTATGACCTGCGCCCCAGCGCCTGGGTTGAGCCTCTCAACCAATGGGGGGCGGGTAGTGTTGAGCTGATCCAGATTCCGACCAACAACGAGACCAACGATAACATCGTATCAATGTGGCTAGCTGACGAACCCCATGAGACGGGCGTGCCGTTGGCATTCGATTACCGCATTTTATTCACCACCAATGAAAGCCGTCACCTTGATCCTCAGCTTGCATGGGTTGAAGAGACGCGTCGCTCACGGGGTGAAGTGATACGCGATAACCTAGTGCGAGAGCCCGACGGTACACTTGCTTTTGTCCTCGATTTTGTCGGGCCATCGCTTGAGGGCATCAGCAGTGGTGCAAACATAAGCGTTGAAGCAAGCGTTGGCGATAATGGCGAATTGGCTAATAGCCGGGTCGTTCAAAATCCAGCCACTAATGGCTGGCGTGTGTTTGTCAACGTGAAGCGCAGCAATGGCAACCAGCCCTTGGATATCAGGGCCAAGCTAATGCTCGATGGCAAGCAAGTATCCGAGACTTGGTACTATAGGCTGCCCGCCAATGGTTGAAACAGTGTCTTCTTCGAAGGCAACGCCAACGGATATTTATTTAGAGCGTTTGGCGTTGGAGACCCAGGATCGAGAGGAGCGCTACAAGCTACTGGTCGGTGATCTGGATAAGCACGAAATGGCTTCACTGCACGCTGCGTTAGGTGGGCATAGTGAAAGTAATAACGAAGGCAATAGCGAAGATAACAGCGAAGGCAATAATGATCCGGCAGCATTGTCGGTAGGGCGGCGCTTGGCGCTTGCCTATGCAGAACCGCCTCTCGCTCCGCCAGAAGCGCTCGCAACGGACGCATCGGGCATTACGCGGCTGCGCACTGCGCCAACGATGAAACGCTCCCCGCTGGCTCCCCAAAAGTGGTCGACCAATCCTTTCGTAAATATTGGTCGACGCTTCAAGCGCTGGGCTAACGGGGACTTTCGTCGCCGTAAAAGAGAGTCACCCTCAGCGTCTTGGAAGTGGGTCGCCTCCAGGCGTCGTTGGGTTTTGTTGGTGCTGATCTTCGGGCAAAGTATTATCGCCGCCAATCAGATGCGGACCGTGCTCCCCGGCCAAGGTTTGCAGTGGCTTGAGGTTACTATCCTGTCACTGTTTGTGCTGCTGTTCGCCTGGGTATCCGCCGGGTTTTGGACCGCGTTGATGGGGTTTTTCCAGCTATTGCGACGCCATGACCGATACGCCATCGATAGCGAGGTGGGCGACGAGCCGATTGATGATGAGGCACGCACAGCGTTGCTAGTGCCCATCTGTAACGAGGACGTTGCAAGGGTGTTTGCCGGAGTGCGTGCCACCCTGGAGTCTCTTCGTAGCACCGGTAATGATCGGCATTTTGACATCTTCATCCTCAGCGATACGTCCGACCCCGATATTGCCATTCAGGAAACCTATGCCTGGCTGGGGATGTGCCGAGACCTGGAGGCCTTTGGCCAGGTGTTCTATCGCCGTCGGCAGCGCCGTGTCAAACGTAAGAGCGGTAATCTTGACGATTTCTGCCGGCGCTGGGGAGCGCTCTATCGCTATATGCTGGTATTGGATGCCGATAGTGTCATGAGCGGTAAATGCCTTACCCGGCTGGTGCAAATGATGGAGGTGCACTCCAGGGTTGGCATTATTCAAACGGCGCCACGCGCTTCAGGACGTCTTAATTTGTACGCACGTATGCAGCAGTTTGCGACGCGGGTTTACGGGCCGCTGTTTACCGCTGGGCTACACTTTTGGCAATTAGGCGAGTCGCATTACTGGGGCCATAACGCGATCATTCGCTTAGCCCCGTTTATGCAGCACTGCATACTCGCGCCGCTGCCCGGTAAAGGCTCAATGTCGGGCGAGATTTTATCCCATGACTTTGTTGAGGCAGCGCTGATGCGCCGCGCCGGTTGGGGGGTATGGATTGCCTACAAACTGGAAGGCAGCTATGAAGAGATGCCGCCTAACCTGCTCGATGAACTCAATCGCGACAGGCGCTGGTGCCACGGCAATTTGATGAACTTCCGGCTGTTTTTTTCACAAGGCATTCATCCCGTACATCGTGCCGTGTTTCTGACCGGATTAATGTCTTATCTTTCAGCACCGCTGTGGTGTCTTTTCTTAATCCTTTCTACCGCACTGTTAGCGGTGCATACCTTTACCACTCCCAACTACTTTCCCGAGCCGGGGATGATGTTCCCTGTTTGGCCGCAATGGAATCCAATGCTAGCGGTGGGGCTGTTTGGTGTAACGGCGCTGCTGCTGTTCTTGCCTAAGTTACTTAGCGTAGTGCTGGTGTGGATACAGGGTAGCCGTCAATTCGGGGGGCCGCTCAAGGTATTGGCAAGCATGGTGCTTGAGTCGCTATTCTCAATGCTATTAGCGCCGGTAAGAATGCTATTCCACACTCGGTTTGTATTGACCTCCATGATGGGGTGGGCGGTTCAATGGCGCTCTCCTTCACGTGAGAATAGCGATACAACGTGGGGTGATGCCATGAGCGCTCATTGGAGCCAAACGCTAATAGGGGCGGTATGGGCAGCGGGCGTTTACGTGATGGAACCGACGTTTCTTTGGTGGCTATCGCCGATTGTCGTTTCTTTAATGTTATCCATTCCGGTATCGGCCCTGTCGAGCCGTGTATCGCTAGGGCGGCTCAGCTTTCAAAAGCGACTGTTCCGGATTCCCGAAGAAACTCAACCACCCCGTGTACTGCGACGCATGGTGAGCCTGCTTACCCGCATGAACACCGGAATGTCGGCGCCGTCTTTTGCCCAAGTGGCAGTCGACCCCGTGCCCAATGCGTTGGCTACTGCCTTAGGGTCATCACGACACATTGAGGTTGAGCCCATCCGCCAGCGTCGGGCCGAGCGGGTTTCTCGCGCCGTATTGATGGGGCCTGCGGGAATGAGTCGACTGGAGCGTTTGGATTTTCTAGATGACCCTGTGATGATGTCGCAACTGCACTATCACATATGGGGCGACAGCAAGGCGCACTACAGTTGGTTTGAGCAGGGCCTGCCTGGCCGTGAGTCCAAGCACCTACCTACGTTTAGCTAATCTTGCTTTGGCTTTAACGGCTATCGCATTTAATCAGGCCAGCTGAGAGGCTGGCTTGTATTTCCTCTTCGCTCTTATCTACATGCTCAAAACGCTGGCGTATTAAGCGTATGCGATGGGCACTCACCAAACTGCTGCTTATAGTCATGGGCAAATTGACCCAAATGCCAAAATCCCCAATAGGTGGCGATTTCCGTTACCGACTGCTCTGGGGATGCCGCACGCAGCGCCCGTCGAACACGATTTAGCCGCGTTAAGCGTAAAAACTGCAGCGGGCTAATACCTAAAATAGTCGTAAAGCTGTACTGCAGCGTGCGGCGGCTGACATGGGTTAGCTGGCAAAGCTCCTCCATGGTCACGGGGCCATCCAAATGTTCGTCCACATAGCGCTTAACGCGATCAACCACGCCCTTGCGATGGGCGTAGCTGGGGGGCAGTTCGGTGCTAGGCAGCTCGGCCTGGAGCAGTTCAAGTAACGCCATCAGTAAAATGTCTTGATGGATATGGCTGGCGATCGCCAGGGTTTGGCTGGCCAGTAAACGTTCGATAAGAAACGACACGGCACTCAGCGTTTCCTTGGCCGCAGGCCGACGTGGCCTCTCCTGCCAGCGTGTATCCAAGCTCACACCCTGGCGTTGAGCAGCCTCTGCTAATGCTGGCAACTGAATCACTAGCCCGTAGATATTGAAGGCTTCTGGGGTGACCAGTTCAAAGTCCTGCCCGCCCTGGCGGCACATCACTTCACCCTCGCTAAGCGCTTGGCCATTGATACGCGTACCGTGGCGGGTGGTAGGAATCCCGATCCACAGCGAGTTTGGCCATACCCGGCAGTCCTGACGTAGCGCTTGCCCGGTGTACTCCTTAAACACCTGCATGGCTTCCAGTTCCACTTCATCAAGGCGACCGTAGAAGCTTCCCGGGCTGAGCTGGTCGTACTCCTGCTGCCAGCGAGTCAGGTTTTGCGCATGCTCATCGGCATCAAATGCTTCTTGAATGCATCTTTTTGGTGCAAAAGCGCTGTCGAGCATAGACATGGGGCACTCCTCAGGGCGTTGTTCAGGCTAATAATTGCTCTATTAACGCCTTAACTGACTGTATTTATAATGATTAATAGGATTTTTCTGGGTTTGCCAAAACTCGATACTCCCTATCAAGTGATAGCGCTATGGTGTAAACAAGCAAGTTTTATACCTCAACACGTGTGTAGTGCCGTTAAAAAAGGAAAGCTCTATGGCCCAGACCTATCACACTACGGTGGGGAGCCGCAGCTACCGCTTCGCAAGCCTAGCCGAGCTGATGGCCAAAGCCACGCCACCCCGTTCCGGTGACCGCTTGGCGGGCGTGATGGCGGAGAGTGCTGAAGAGCGCGTGATCGCCCAGATGGTGTTGGCCGAGCTTCCGCTCACCACCTTCTTGAACGACGCCTTGATTCCCTATGAAGAGGATGAGATCACCCGGCTGATTATGGATGACCATGACGCCGCCGCCTTTGACCCTATAAGCCATCTGACCGTGGGCGATTTTCGGAACTGGCTGCTCTCTGATCACGCTTCTAGCGAGGTCTTAACGCAAGTGCGTGCAGGGATTACCCCTGAAATGGCCGCCGCTGTCAGCAAGCTAATGCGCAACCAGGATCTGATTCTGGTCGCCAAGAAATGCCAGGTCACCACCGCGTTTCGCAACACTATCGGCCTGCCGGGGCGGCTCTCTACCCGGTTGCAGCCTAATCACCCCACCGATGACGTCACCGGCATAGCCGCCAGTATCCTCGATGGTCTGCTCTACGGCAGCGGCGACGCAGTAATTGGTATCAATCCAGCAACTGATAACGTCGCCCAAAGCGTCAAGCTGATGCGCTTGATGGATGAAGTGATTCAGAAATATCAAATCCCCACCCAATCCTGCGTGCTTACCCATGTCACCAATACGCTGGAAGCGATTGAGCAGGGCGCTCCGGTCGATCTGGTCTTCCAATCCATTGGCGGCACTGAGGCAACTAACCGCAGTTTTGGCTTTGACTTAAGCACCCTCGCCGAAGCCGAAGCAGCCGCGCAGTCGCTCAACCGAGGCACGGTGGGGCGCAACGTGATGTATTTTGAAACCGGCCAAGGCAGTTCGCTCTCCGCCGATGCTCACCATGGGCTCGACCAGCAAACCTGCGAAGCCCGTGCCTACGCGGTGGCGCGCAAGTTTAATCCGCTGCTGGTAAACACCGTCGTGGGTTTTATTGGCCCCGAGTACTTGTTCGACGGTAAAGAGATTACCCGCGCGGGCCTGGAAGACCATTTCTGCGGCAAGCTGTTGGGCGTGCCGATGGGCTGCGATGTGTGCTACACCAACCATGCTGAAGCTGATCAAAACGATATGGATAACCTGCTGACGCTGCTGGGCGTGGCGGGCTGCAACTTCATCATGGGCATCCCGGGCTCTGACGACATTATGCTCAATTACCAGACGACCTCTTTTCACGACGCACTTTACGCGCGGCGAGTGCTGGGACTGAAAGCAGCCCCCGAATTTGAACGCTGGCTCGAGGAGATGCAGATTTTCCAGGATATCAGCACCCATCGGCTTAACGACCAGCTTCCCGCCGCTTTTGCCAACAGCCTGCGCCACCTGCCCAAGGAGCCGCGTCATGGTGCATGACCCATCATCCCCTATCGTCGTAGAGAATCCCTGGGAGCGCTTGAATGCGTTTACCGACGCGCGCATTGGCTTAGGGCGCGCGGGTGTCAGCCTACCCACCAGTAAACTGCTGGCGTTTCAACTGGCCCACGCCCAGGCTCAGGATGCCGTTCACTGCCCGTTGGAGGTGGAAACGCTGGCTAAGGAGTTAACCGAAGCGCTGAATTTGTCTGAGGCACCGCTTCGCCTGCACAGCCATGCCCAGGATCGCGCTATGTATCTGCAGCGGCCGGATTATGGCCGTCGCCTAAACGATGAAGCCCGCGAGCACCTGCAGCAAGCTGCGGCCTCTCAGCAACGCTATGACCTCGCCGTGGTCGTGGTCGACGGTCTGTCCGCCTTGGCCGTGCAGCAGAACAGCGCGCCGTTTCTCAGCGCGCTTTATCAATTGCTTGAGAAAGATGCCGCTGATTGGCGGTTAGCGCCGCTCACCATTGTGGAGCAAGGGCGAGTGGCCATAGGTGATGAGATCGGGGCGCTGCTCAATGCTGACGCCGTGCTTGTGATGATCGGCGAGCGGCCGGGCCTCAGTTCTCCGGATAGCCTGGGGCTTTATATGACTTGGGCACCGGAGTCAGGGCTTAAGGATGATCGGCGCAACTGTATCTCCAACGTGCGCCCGGCAGGTCTGAAGGTGGAGGAGGCCGCCAGACGCTTCTTTCTGCTGTTAAAAGAGGCATGCCAGCTCAAGGTGTCCGGCATTAAATTGAAAGATCGCAGTGAAGACGATGTGCTGGAAGGTCAATCAGCATCAGGAGCGTCAGGTTCGACGCGTAATTTTTTGGTCGCTGATTAACGGGCACTCACTTTGAAAGAACGGCACCTCAATAACAAGACATACACAACAATATGGAACGTATAGAGCAGCACCTAGCACAGCACGCCGCTGACGACGATTTCGTTCCACACTGACAAGGGCAAAACGATGACACAATCTTCGATTGATCAGGCGTATTTGGCAAAACGCCAACTGCGTAAAGGCACCGCTGGGTGGATACTGCTGGCGGGGCTTGGGGTTTCCTACGTAATTTCCGGTGACTTCGCCGGGTGGAACTTTGGCATTGCCGAAGCGGGTTGGGGCGGCTTTGCGATTGCCGCCTGCTTAATGGCGCTGATGTATCTGGCGCTAGTGCTGTCGCTGGCGGAAATGTCGGCGGCAATTCCTGCAGCGGGCGGTGGCTACAGCTTTGCCCGCCAGGCCATGGGGCCTGCCGGTGGTTACTTAACGGGGCTGGCGGTATTGATCGAGTACGCCTTAGCCCCAGCGGCGATTGTGATTTTTATTGGCGCTGCGGTGGAATCCCTACTGGGCATTAATGGCCCGCTGGTATATCTGATTTTCTACGCTGTGTTTATTGGTATTCACCTAACGGGCGTGGGGGAAGCACTCAAAGTCATGATGGTGATTAGCGGCTTGGCAGTGTTCGCTATTTTGGCGACGGCCGTCGCGTTGATTGGCAGTTTTGATGCCGCTAATTTATTTGATATTGCACCCACCGATGCGGCAGGCGCGAGCACCTTTATGCCGTTTGGCTGGTACGGCGTTTGGGCAGCGCTGCCGTTTGGCATGTGGCTGTTCCTGGCGGTGGAAGGTGTGCCGTTGGCCGCCGAAGAAGCCAAAGATCCAGCACGGGATATGCCCAAAGGCATTATCGCGGCGATGCTATTTCTGCTGTTCACCGCCCTGTTGGTCGTAGTATTGCTGGCCGGTGCAGCGGGGGCTGAAATGATCGGTCAAAGCGGCGTACCATTGGTAGATGCGCTGAATGCGGCGGGCAATCCAACTCTGGCGACATTAGTAAACGTGCTGGGCTTGGCGGGGCTAATCGCTTCCTTCTTCTCGATTATTTATGGCTACAGTCGGTTGGTGTTCGCGCTTTCACGAGCGGGCTATTTGCCTAAGCGTTTATCACTGACCAGCGGACGTAAAGTGCCTTATTTAGCGCTGATTGTGCCGGGCATCTTTGGCTTTCTAGTCTCGCTCAGCGGTGAAGGCGACCTGATGTTGGGGATGGCCGTGGTCGGCGCCACTATCTCCTATGCGCTGATGGCGCTAAGCCACATTATGCTGCGAGTAAAACAACCTGATCTTCCGCGCCCCTATAAAACCCCTGGCGGCGTGGTGACGTCAGGCATTGCGCTAGTGTTGTCACTGGTTGCGCTAACCGGGGTGTACGCCTTCGATCCCCGCGCGTTCAACTACACCCTCGTGCTGTTTATTGCCGGTGCGGCCTACTTCTTCCTCTACAGTAAAAATAATCTGGTGGCGAAAACGGCAGAAGAGGAGTTCGCATTAGTGGTCGCCTCACCTGAAGAACTAGACGATAACGACGTAGCCCCGGCAGCGGCGACAACGAAGCTGTAACTTGCCGTGCTAATGACCTAGGCTAACGATGTTATATCTATGGAGCCTCTGCGCCTCACGGCACAGAGGCTCCTGTTTTTAAGCTAATATTTTTCAGTTGATAGAAAGGAGTAAGCATGGCGCTGACTTTTGATAACCCTAACGAACAGCAGCGCTGGTACGCCGTTGATGATGGTGTCATGGGCGGTGTTTCCCAGAGCACATTTAGCGTCGCCGACAGTGAAGGCCGCTTTCATGGCGAAGTGTCGCTGGAGAACGGCGGGGGCTTTGCCTCCGTTCGCCGCGAGCCCAACGGTTTTGAACCAACGCTGGCGGATGCCCAGGGCATCGCGCTGACCGTGCGGGGTGACGGACGTACCTATCAACTGCGGCTGAAAAGCACCTCCCTGGGCAATGCTTCAGCGTACCGAGTCAAATTTACCCCCGCGCAGGATGAGTGGGAGACGCTGCATTTCCCTTGGCCCGCCTTTGAAGCGGTGCGTCGTGGCACTCTACTGAGCGATGCCCCCGCAGTAACGCCAAGTGAGATTCACCAGATCGGTTTTTTAATCGCTGACCGAACCGCAGGGCCGTTCTGTTTGCAGATCAAACGAATTGAACCCATGGGATAATTAGCGGGGGTGCCACCAAGGTCGTCTCGCATGTAGTTTCCCGTTAGGTAACGCTGGTGAAAACCATCAGGAGTTCGGCCCGTGAAACACTCACCTGCTTATCGTTTAGCGACCACGATTCTGCACGGCTTCGATGAGTACCGCGCGCGCTTTAAAGAGATCACCTTTGACGCGAACCGTCGCTTTCGAGATGCCGCATGGCGAGAAGCCCAGCAGGCCTCGGCGGAGCGGATCAATCTCTATAAGGAAAAAATCGACGTCACCCTGAGTCGCTTAAAGCGCACTTTTGATCCTGAGGTTGTGTCTCACTGTGAATGCTGGCGCGAAGCGCGTAACCACTATGCTGAGTTAATTAGCCACCGGCTTGATTACGAGTTAGCAGAAACGTTCTTTAACTCGCTGTTCTGCGCCATTTTTCACCACCGCCATATCCGCAACGACTGGATGTTTGTGTATAGCTCTCGGGAGGATGCCGCCCACCGTTCGGGGATTGAGCTGTGCCGCAGGCACAAGGTCAATGGTGATTGGCAGGCCGCGCTCAAGTGGGCGCTGATGGATGCGCCGTTGGAGAATCGCTTTGCGGAGATAGATCAGGACACTCACCTCGGCGCCAGCTTCCTACAGCAGCAATTACCCGCGGCGATGTTGGATGCCGGTGACACTGAAATCGAGCTGCTCAATAGCGTCTTCTATCGCAATAAAGGCGCCTACTTGGTCGGGCGAATCCTGGGCGGTGGTGAGCAGGTACCGTTAGTGCTGCCGGTGCTCCACGGTGAAGGTTTTGGTGAACAGACAGGAGGCGATCCCAGCCTGCACCTGGATACGGTGCTGATTGAAACGGATGAAGTCTCGATTATTTTTCGTTTACCCGCGCCTATTTTCAGGTCGATGTGGCGGTCCCCAGGGAGTTTGTTGATTACCTGCAACAGTTAATGCCACATAAGCCGGAAGGCGAGCTCTACGCTGCCATCGGCTTCTTCAAGCATGGTAAAACCGAGTTTTTCCGGGCCTTGAACCGTCAGGTGGCTAAACGAGAAGATCAGTTTATTATCGCCCCAGGCGTGCGCGGCATGGTGATGGCGGTGTTTGTACTGCCCAGTTTTCGCACCGTGTTTAAGATCATTAAAGATAAGTTCGATCCCGCCAAAGACGTTACCCACGCCGTGGTGCGTGAAAAGTATCGGCTGGTTAAGCGTCACGACCGGGTAGGGCGCATGGCCGATACTCAAGAGTTTTCAAACTTTATTGTTCGTCAGGATCACTTCGCCCCCGAGTGTTTGGAGCATCTGCTGGAGGTGGCCCCTTCGACGGTGGTGCTGAGAGACGACAAAGTCATCATTAAGCATTGCTATACCGAGCGCATGATGACACCGCTAAATATCTACCTGGAGCAGTGCAGCGACCAAGAGAAGGAGATGGTGCTCAAGGATTACGGCAACGCCATCAAGCAGATGGCGGCGGCGAATATTTTCCCTGGCGATATGCTGCTGAAAAACTTTGGCGTGACGCGCCATGGCCGGGTGGTCTTCTACGACTACGATGAAGTCTGCTATCTCACCGAGTGCCGTTTCCGACATATCCCTAAATCCCACGGCAATGACTTCCAGGGGGGCGATACGCTATCCATCGGGCCAAACGATATCTTTCCTGAGGAGTTCGGGCCCTTTATGTTTGCCAATAAAGCGCTGCGCGATATGTTCATACACCAGCACCCAGAGCTCTTCGACCCGGATTACTGGCTGGAGCTGCAGCAGGCGATCATCGATGGTCGCGTCATTGACGTTTACCCTTACCGCAATAAACAGCGTTTTGCGGGTAGTATTGGCCAATTGGTATATTAGGGTTCTATTTGGCGTGCAATGAAACATCGATAACGAGGTCATCATGGCAGCAAGCCCGCATTTGGTGGTATTTACCGGCTCGGGGATTAGCGCCGAGAGCGGGATTAAAACGTTTCGTGCCAGCGACGGCCTTTGGGAGAACCATCCGGTTGAGGATGTGGCGACCCCCCAGGCGTGGCAGCGCAATCCACAGCAGGTGTTGGATTTTTATAATCAGCGCCGCGAGCAGATCCGTCGTGCTAAGCCCAACGCCGCCCATAAAGCGCTGGCTGCCCTGGAGCAGGATGGCTTCAATGTCAGTATCATTACCCAGAATATTGATGACCTGCACGAGCGGGCAGGTTCGCGTAATGTATTGCACTTACATGGTGAGATTTTAAAGGCGCGCTCATCGGTAGATGAGCGCATGCGCTATCCGCTGCTCAAAGGCGGCATCGAACTGGGCAATGTGTGCGACAAGGGCAGTCAACTACGCCCTGATGTGGTGTGGTTTGGTGAGTCGGTGCCGCTGTTTACGGAGGCCTGCGACCTTGTCAGCCAAGCTGACTTTTTGCTCGTCGTCGGTACGTCGCTGGCGGTCATGCCCGCCGCTTCGCTTCTTTCGTACATTGACTACGATACCCCCTGCGCCCTGGTCGACCCAGAGGCGGATAGCCTCAGCCCGCCGGGAGTGCTGGCGATTAACACCACCGCTGGAGAAGGCGTTCCAGCGTTGGTCAATCGCTGGAAGCAGCAGGGTAATTTGCTGTTGTCTTAAAAATTCGAGCCTGGATCGGCACAGCCTTCTGCGGTGGCGCTTCAATCACGGTGGTGCCGCCGAGCACGTAAACATAAAGGGTAAAAACAAGTGAAGAGCGCAATCTGTAGCATTGTTATCGTGATGGCTTGGGTGGGCGGTGTTGCCGCGCAGGATGTGAGTTATTCGGACGAGGCAACGCAGTCCTGCCTTGCTGACGCATCGGATGACGCGCGGCTGGCCTGCGTCGGTGAATCCGCGAATGCCTGCATGGCCGACACAGAGGGCGGTTCCACGACGGTCGTTATGGGTGGTTGTCTAGATCGGGAACGGCAGTTTTGGGACGATCGGTTAAACACCGCTTACAGCGACCTGATGGCGATGTACACCTCAGCTGACGCTGAGGCAGAGGCTGAGAGTTGGAACTCACCGGCACAGGCGCCGGCGCTGAAGGCAATGCAACGGGCCTGGATCGGCTACCGAGATGCCCGCTGCGATTTCGAGCGGGCGAAATGGGGTGGCGGCACTGGCGGTAGCCCTGCAACCGCGCAATGTCTGATGCGGGTCACGGCAGAACAGACACTGGTGCTGATCGACGGTCTGGACGGATTGCAGTGATACGCGCCGCGAACGAGGCCCGCCGTGTGTGCTGGCAATCAATACCACTGGCGGATGAAGACGTTCCAGTGCTAGTGAATCGTTGGAAGCAGCAGGGTAATTTGCTGCTTTCCTGAGCCATTACGACTCAAGAAACCATGCTTTCATCACGCTGGTAATCTGAGTGATTTCCGCTTCAGAGGTGATATAGGCGGGCATGGTATAGAGCCAGCGGCCAATGGGGCGCAGCCACACGCCGCGCTCGCGGGCGAAGTCTCCTACGCCTTTTAGCGCTTAAGTGGAGTGCGCTTCAATCACGGCGGTGGCGCCAAGGACTCGAACGTCAGCCACGGCCGGATGTGCATTCAGCGCCTGATCTTCAAGTAGCTCATGCTGTAACTGCTGGCTGAGCTTGGCAATTTTGCCCAGGTAATTCTCTTCCTCGAAGACGCGCAGGCTTTCCAGCGCCACGCGGCAGGCCAGCGGGTTGCCCATAAAGGTAGGCCCGTGCATAAAGGCGTGCTGGGGTGTGTCGCCGATAAAGGCGTCGTGGACACGATCTGTGGCGAGCGTTGCGGCGTGACCCAAATAGCCGCCGGTCAAGCCTTTGGAGAGCACCATAATATCCGGCTTGACGTCTGCGTGGTCAGCGGCAAACAGTTTGCCGGTGCGGCCAAAGCCAGTGGCGACTTCGTCAAAAATTAGCAGCACCCCAAACTCATCGCACAGTTCTCTGGCGCCAGTAATATAGTCCGGCGAGGTCATATTGAGCCCGCCGGCGGCTTGTAAAAGCGGCTCCATCAGCAGCGCGGCGATCTCATCATGGTGGCGTTCAAGTACGCTACGTAGAGCGCTAAGGTCGTGCTCAACCTGTTCAGCGCTAGCATCAAAAGGAGCCGTAGGTGCCGGGGCGAAGTGATGCTGGGGAAGCAGGCTGGCGAACAGACTGTGCATGCCCTCTTCCGGGTCGCACACCGCCATACAGCCGGTGGTGTCGCCGTGGTAGGCCTTCATCAGCGAGAGCATCTTTTGCTTACCGGGGTTGCCGGTGAGTACCTGGTACTGAAGGGCCATTTTCATCGCCACTTCCATACCCACCGAGCCGCTGTCCGAATAGAACACATGATTCAGCCCGTCCGGGGTAATGCGCACCAGTTCACGAGCTAATTGATCGACAGGCTCATGCGTCAAGCCGCCAAGCATCACATGGCACAGCTCGCCTGCCTGTTCGCGAATGGCCGCCACCAAACGGGGGTGGCCGTAGCCGTGAATCATGCACCACCAGGAGCAAGTGGCGTCCAGCAGGCGCTCGCCGCTCTCAAGCACAAAGTGAGCGCCGTCACCGCCAACCACTTTGGGCGCGGGCGTCTGGG
>AXCI01000327.1_pt1 | contig 54130 bp, 60 predicted proteins | sample 182571 | NCBI WGS metagenome assembly AXCI01 (sample SAMN02359225, study PRJNA218796) | groundwater metagenome | isolation source: Mt. Simon Sandstone pore water sample D5872 at 1.8km depth, Illinois-Basin... | place: USA: Decatur, Illinois | collected 2009-05 | reverse complement strand
ATATAATCGGCGATGTTAAAATTTCTCACCGCTGATGCTAACAAAGCCGGCCACAGGGGCCGAAAAAGAACCGCTTCGCTAAGCTTTTGTGTCGGCTGATGTGAGGCGTTAGGCACTTTCCTTTCAACTGAGTAAGCACATGTCGGTTTTTCCTCAAACGAGACGCAGGGTGTTTAGCGACTGGCGGCATGCTAAAAACGGATCGACAATAAGCAATATCAGCAAGGTAGCGAGCTCCAGGCTCCTTCTCCTGGCGCATGTGTCATGCCGTATTGTTCCCCCAATGCGGCCGCGCCTTCTGGCGAAGAGATTAGTTAGCCATAGCTAAGCGTAACAGCTAGCTATCCTCCAGCCCGCCCTCATCAAACAGTGAAAGCTGCTGGCGGTTAGCGGGTTTTGCTTTTTTAGCGCGCCGAGCGGGCGGCCGACGCTGGCTGGCGAGCTTATCCACAATGGCCATGCTGGCTTCTCTGGCTTCCGGGGTGCGGCGAAGCTCATACAGCATCTTCTTCCAGTGGCGTGCTTCGGCTTCAAAGTCGTGGGGGATTGGGTAATGCTCGCCGGGCTGAAAGCCGAACCGCTGGCGCAGGCTTTCCGGTAGGGCCCAGGGCTTGGCGCGCCACTCTAACGGCAGAACCGTTAATTCTGGGATCCAGCGGGCGACAAACTCGCCGCTAGGGTCGTTATCCTCCGCCTGTTTGATGGGGTTATACACACGTAGCGCGCTAGTGCCGGTGGCGCCTGCCTGCATCTGCACCTGGGGGTAGTGAATGCCGGGCTCGAAGTCGGTAAATAGCCGCGCCAGGTGCAGGGCAGGTTGGTACCAGTGCAACCCTAGACCAAAGGTGGCATGGGAGATCAACATGGCGCGCATGCGAAAGTTGATCCAGCCAGTGGCGATCAGGCTGCGCATGCAGGCATCGACTAGCGGCACGCCGGTTTGGCCGCGCTTCCAGGCGATCAGGTTCGGGTGTTCGGGATCACGCTCCCGCAGGCCACGCAGCGCCGGGTGCAGGGTTTGCGACTCTATGCTCGGCTCACTTTCGAGCTTTTGAATAAAGTGGCAGTGCCAGTGAAGCCGGGAAGCGAAGGCGCGCAGCGAGCGCGACCACGGCGTGTCTTCAGCATGCTTTTTCGCTGGCGGCGCAGTGACTGCACGACTTCGCGCATGGAGAGGGTGCCCCAGGCCAAATGGGGCGAAAGCCGTGAGCCAAATTCCCAGGCCAGCAGTGGTTTAGAAATGGAGCCACGATAGCGCCGCCCGCGCTGGATTACAAAGCTGCGCCACACTGCGCGGCCTTCGCTGCGGCCGCCAGGCTGCCGCTCGGGGCAGGGCGTAGTATCAAACCCTAGCGTCAGGCCATGAAGCTGATCAACGTTAATGTGGTGAAACGCTTGCCAATCCTGCGCCGCCTGGGCGTTTTGCGGGGCAGTGGCAGTGGGCGCCGTCATTAACGTTTCCCACTGTTTTTCCCAGGCGTTGCGGTCATCTACCCTGGATTTTAAGCCACGCACTACGCCGTGCTGGCGTGCTTCATGCCATGGTGTACCGTATTGTTGGCACCATGCTTTGACGCTAAGGTCGCGGGAAAAGCTCCAGGCGTTGCCGGTCTCTTCGTGGGAGTGAAGGACAAGCTCGCCATAGTGCGCTTTAAGCGCGGGCAGCAGGTCAAGCATGCTGCTCTGCCATAGGCAAAGCGGCAAACCCAGCGTTACCAGCGCTTGCGAGAGATCAGCCAGCGAGTCAGCAGCAAATTGCCAGTGGCGCAGCGCGCTGTCCGGCGCCTGCCACTGCTCAGGTTCAATGGCGAATACGGGCAACACAGGGCCAGCCGCGGCTGCGTTAGAAAGCGGCGCGTGATCATGAATGCGTAAATCGCGTTTGAACCAAACGACCTGAATGGGTGCCTTAGCCATTTGTTACCTGGGCGATTTGGGCTATTCGCCGGGAAGTTTATTCGTGATGGGAGCTATTCGTCATAACCCCAGGACGTTACCATCAAGCCACTATTTACGTCACTTACCTAGCAAAACCCGTTGAACAGGAGCGTCATATATGTATATCGCCATGAACCGTTTTCGGATTGCCCCAGGCCGCGAAGAGGGCTTTCTAGAAGTGTGGCGCAACCGCGACTCCCACCTGGATGAAGTGCCGGGCTTCAAGCAATTCAAGATGCTGCAGGGTGAAAAGCAGGAAGACCACACCGTGTTTATCTCCCACAGCGTTTGGGAATCCGAAGAAGCCTTCCGCGACTGGACCAAATCAGACGCCTTCCGCAAAGCGCACGCCAATGCTAAAGCGCCGGAAGGTATCTATTTAGGGCCGCCTAAATTTGAAGGCTATGAAGTGGTGTTGTAAGTCATCGGCTACCGCACGAACATCGTGCGGTAGCGCTAGTTGACATCTAAACAACAGGGCATCGTTCATCGACTGAATACACCGTTTTTAAATCAGGGCGTGGCGCTGTGCGACTGGCCTTTGTAGCCAAAGCGTTAAAAGCACCACGGCTAGCAGCACTTCGGCTAGATCGCCGCCGTAATACATTAACTGGGCGGCGGCTTGAATCTCTTCAAGAGAATGGCCGGTATTACGAGGCCAGCCGTACCCGTACATCAGTTTGCCCAACAGGCTATGGATGGCGATGGCGGCAAACAGCACGCCTAGTCTAAAGCGCAGGCTCAGCCGGTGGGGCGACACATCGGGCTCGGCCAGAATCGCCCAGCAGAACAGATAACCCGCTACCAGAAAGTGCAGGTGAACCCCATAGTGCAGCGCCTGATTGTGCAGAGACGCGGCATAAAGCGGCGTGAGATACAGCACGTACATCCCTCCAATATTGAGCACTAGAGCGCTGATGGGGTGGGAAACAACGCGCACGAACCCGCTCTGCAGCAAGGTGGCTACTCGCCTTCCACCCGCCTGAGGCAGCGTACGTAGCAGTAAGGTGATGGGGGCGGCCAATACCCAGGCAAGCGGTGCCAACATGCCGATCACTAGGTGTAGGGTCATGTGCCCCACTAAATCGTGATGCGCCCACGCCATCAGCGGCGGCGCAACGGCTATGGCAAGTAGCAAGCTGCCGAGGATGAAAAAGACACTACGCCAACCGCTCCAATGCGCCGTTGTATGGCGCTGGACATAGGCCGCAGCGAGATAAGCCACCGTCAATAAAATGATCAGCGCCAGCGGTAGCCAATCAAGTATTGATCCTTGAGTAGCATGATCGTGAAGATGCATGCTTAGCGATGTTCCAGGCGCTTGGCACGGCGATAAAACCAGATGCCTATCAGCAACAGCACTATCGCCATACTATTCCAGACCACGTCATAAAAGAGCGGATCGACACCGTAGCGAATCTGGTGCAGACGCAGCACCTTATGATTGATTAAACCATCGAAAAATTGAAAACCACCCAAGCCCAAAAAGAAGCCCGCTTTAACCCAAGGGATCACCAAGAGTTTGCGCTGGGAAAGATCAAGTAGCATAAACACACCGATCACAACGGCGAGTAGCTCCCCTGCATGCAGCAGGCCGTCTGAAACAATTCCAAATCTCGGCGTCGAAAAGTCGAAAAAGTGGTGCCACTGAAGCAATTGGTGAAAGACGATTTCATCAACTGCCGCCATTACGCCGATCCCAACCAGAACTGTCGCCCATAAAGAGCGCTTGTTGGCGAAAGCTGAAGAAGACATAGAAGTATCCTTACTCCTGAAGATGCTCTCTCAAGTTAGGCACTGCACTCTCTTATAGCAACTGGGAAATGTTGGCCTAACGCGATCTATAACGATGGGGCGGTTGCCCTGCTGTTGACCAACTAAAACAGCGCCAAGCCAACAGACAGCAGCACGCTGTAAATAAGCGTCGATATGGCTGTTTTTTTCAAATTGCCGGTCAAAATCTCACCATCACGGGTATGGCTTAATGTTCTGGCGGCATCTATCAGCGGCTTGGCGACCAGCAGGCAACTCCAACCTATCAGTGGCACAGGCAGCACCACTAAGTAAATCAGGGTCAGCAGTAGCGCCAATCCCAACAGCGCCCAATGGTAGTTAATAGCGTTTTTCTACCCAGGCGAACCGCTAAGGTATTTTCCCGTTACGTGCATCGCTTTCAATATCGCGCACGTTATTCACATTGAGCACGGCGGTCGCCAGCAGCCCGCAAGCAGCGGCAGGTAGCAACGGCAGCCAGCTTAGCTGTTGTACATGAAGGTAGTAGGTGCCGAGTACGCCTAACAAGCCGAAAAATATAAAGACAGCAATATCCCCCAACCCTCGATAGCCATAGGGCGTGCCACCTAGCCCCACAGTGTAGGTCACGGCGGCTAACAAAGAGGCAGCCCCTAGCAGTAGGAAGGTGGCAATCTCGCCCCACTGGTTATCAAAAGCGGTAAGCAGTAATAACAGCCCTAACAGCGCTGCCATCATTGCCGTTATAACCATTCCCCTGCGCATTGCCTTTGGCGTTAGCAAGCCAGAGGAGACCGCCCTGATCGGCCCAATGCGGGACTGATCATCAGCGCCGGATGCCGCATCGCCATAGTCGTTAGCTAGGTTTGAGAGGACTTGCAGCGCAATGGCCGTTAACAGGGCAAGCACCAGTACAGCGGGATTGAAGGCATGGGCACTGGCCGCAAGGCCGCTGCCAAGCAGAATAGAGGCACATGCCAGAGGCAAAGTGCGTGGGCGAGCCGCAAGTAGCCAGGCCTGACGTTGGCGCTGCTTAGGGTGTGGTTCCATTACGTCGATATCCTGTTAACTATTCGCGGGTAAAAACGGGTAAAGCGCAGCAGCGCGAAACATGCAAGTATGTATGATTAATTGTTGAAAAGCAGATCTAAGTCAAAAAAACAGCATCGTTTTACGCCACACTGCGAACAATCCCTACACCCTTAGTCTACGTGATAAGTGGCGAGTTATTTAGACAATACAAATATGCGGCGCTAGCAATGCTTGCCTAGAAGGCTATTTATGTATCCCACAAACCCTATTGAAGCACTGAGGCGTCAGCTTGATACGCTTGGTGAAACCGCTAAAAAGGGATTTGTTCGCCTTAATACCCCGTGCCAAGTGGATAGCTTGATGGGGTGGTTAAGCGTGCAACGCGTATTACCCCGCATTTACTGGAGAGCGCGAGATGAGGGCGCTGTTGAGTATGCCGTGCTGGGGGTTATTAACGTGTTTGGTTCGCTAGCCTCACTTCAGGCTGACCTTGCTGCGTTGGGCGATATTGGCGGCGAGCAGCCGGACTTTTTTTGGCGGCATGGCTTTCGACCCTGGCACGCCAGGGTGGGCTCACTTTCCCGCCTGCCACTTTGTGCTGCCGCGTATAGAGCTTAAGCGTTGTCAAGGCGAGGCAACGCTATCACTTAATCTACGTTTCGATGACCGCTGCCCCTCTACCGAAATCACCCAGGCTCACGCCTGTTTAGACGCGCTGGTAGCAGAGCGGCCGCTATCGCCTCCGCTACCCAAGGCTTACCAGCGTGAAGACAGCCCTTCCCAAAAAGAGTGGACGGGATGGGTAGACCAAGTGACGCGCCAAGAGCACCTGCGCCACACGCCCAAAGTGGTGCTCTCACGGGAGACGTGCCTGACAACATCGCAAACTCCCAACCCATGGGCACTTCTGTCACGCTGGCAGGCGGGAGCTGCAGGTTGTTTCAATTTTGGCATCCAATTGACACCCGACGAGGCATTTGTTGGCTGCCCGCCGGAGCGGCTGTATAAGCGTGAAGGCAAACATTTGATCACCGAAGCACTGGCGGGTACTACGCATAGAGCAAGGGATGTTCAGCAAGATGCAAAGCTTGCCGCTGAGCTGCTGGGGGATAGAAAAAACACGCTGGAAAACCAGTGCGTTTATCAGCAGATACTCAGCCAACTTGAGCCCCTTTCTCATCACGTTCATTTGGGCGATTCGCATATTGTAAAGCTGCGCTCGGTGCAGCATATCCGCAGACTGATTAAGGCTAAGCTGCACCGCAACGTCACCGACCAGCAACTGCTTTCCGCACTGCCCCCAACGCCAGCGGTGGGCGGCGTCCCCCGTGAGTCGGCACTGGCGTTTATTCGCCAGCATGAACGCCATCAACGGGGTTGGTACGCGGGCGTGTTCGGCAGAGTCAGCCACGCGAGTAGCGATTTGGCGGTAACCATTCGTTGCGCCCATATCGACTCAGAGACGATTCGGCTCTATGCCGGTGCCGGCATCGTGGCAGGCTCCCAGCCGGACGAAGAGTGGCGGGAGTTGGACAGTAAAATCGCTGACATTATGTCGCTGCTAGGGATGGGATAACGCACATGACGGCACTTACAACGAGCAGTTTTGCGCAAGCGCACGCCACCTTTAATCATGTTTGGGCGGCGCTGATGCTGGAAGAGCTCTACCGTTTAGGCGTGCGTGATGTAGTGGTGGCACCGGGTTCGCGTTCGTCGCCGTTGACCATGGCCGTCAGCGAGCATGCCGGGCTGCGCTGCCACTGCCATTTTGACGAGCGGGGGCTGGGGTTTATGGCACTGGGCATTGCCCGGGGAAGCCATCGGCCGGTAGTGATGATCACGACCTCAGGCACTGCCGTCGCCAACCTCTACCCGTCAGTGGTGGAAGCCAATTTGCTTGGCGTGCCGCTGATTGTGCTCTCCGCTGACCGACCCATTGAGCTACTGAATAACGGCAGCAACCAGGCGATCGACCAGCGGGATATCTTCTCTCGCCACACCATTGTCCACCACGATCTGCCACCGCCCGATGCTGAGATAAAAGCAGCGTTTCTACTTAGCACGCTTGATCAAGCCGTTGATCACCAGCGCCGTACTCCTGGGCCCATCCATATCAACTGCCGGTACCGCGAGCCGCTATATCCCGGCGCCTGCTTGGTGGACGCCAGTGACTATCTCGCCCCGCTAGGGCGCTGGCTGACGAATTCAAGCCCGTGGAGTGCTTGGCCGACCAGCACTGCGATGCCAGCCTTCAAGGAGGATTGGGAAACGTTTGCCCAGCATAGGGGAATTATGGTTGTCGGCAGCGTTGATGACCTCCAACAAGCGCAGCAGGTCGTTGAGTTATCAAAGCAGCTGGGTTGGCCCCTACTAGCGGATGTGCAGAGCCAGCTTCGCTTTGATCCTTATAACCTGATCCATTTTGATCTGGCGCTACATGACGAACGCTTTAGCGTGGAACTGGCTAAGGCCGAGGTGCTGTTGCAGTTTGGCGGTCGGTTAATCTCCAAGCGACTCACTCAGTTTATTGCCCAACAGCCCTGGCAGGATGTCTGGTTGGTTGAGCCACTGCACCATCGGCTGGACCCTGATTACTGCGTTAAGCGCCGGTTGATAAGCTCGCCTCCAGATTTCATAGCTGGCTTGCCGAAAATTCCCGAACAAACGCCTTGGCATCAGTTGGATAGCCTGCAACACCGCACCAGTCAGCTCGTAGAAGAGCAGTGTGCGGCCTTCTCAGAGCTGGGTGTTTGCCACCAGCTAGCGCAACTGGCGGAAGGGCAGCTATTTATCGGCAACAGCCTGCCTGCACGGCTGATGAATATGCTGGGAAAACATCGTCAAACGCCGCTGCGGGTATTGGCCAATCGTGGCGCCTCCGGTATCGATGGTTTGATCGCCACTGCCTATGGCGTCAGCTGCACATGCTCGGCACCCACGACTATTGTGCTGGGAGATACCAGTGCACTGCATGATCTCAATAGCCTGGCGCTGTTAAAGCAGGCCACTCAGCCACTGGTGGTGGTTATTCTCAATAATGATGGCGGGAGTATTTTTCATATGCTGCCGGTGCCTAAACAGGGGGAGCTGATGGAGCGCTATTATCGCCAGCCCCATGGGCTGAATTTTGAGTATGCGGCCAAGATGTTTGGGCTTGGTTATTCAGCGCCCGACTCATTGGAGGCCTTCGCGACGGCTTATACCCAGGCGTTAGAGGTGGGCGTTACGTTGATCGAGGTGAACGTGCCGCATCAACAGGTCGCCGATGATCTTAAGGCGCTTGGTTTAGCAATTCGAGGCGGCGCGCGTGAGCAGTAAATCTCAGGCGCCTACCCTGGTGCTGCTACACGGCCTGCTGGGTAATCGACAGGACTGGAATGAAGTCATCGCTGGCTTGGAAGGCATCAACTGCCTCGCCCTGGATTTGCCCGGTCACGGCCAGAATCACCACGTGCATGTAGTCTCTTTTGAGGCGTTTAACCATTGGCTTGGCGATACGCTGCTAACCCACGGTATTCGTCGTTACTGCCTGCTGGGCTACTCACTGGGCGGGCGCTTGGCGCTGTACCATGCCAGCCGCCAGCCATCGGGGCTGGAGGCGCTCTGGCTGGAGAGTGCCCACCCAGGGCTGCCTGCCAGTGATCGCCCTGCACGCCTTGCCCATGACGAACAGTGGGCAAGCCGTTTTGAGCAAGAGCCGCTGAAAGACGTACTGGCCGATTGGTATCAGCAGCCGGTGTTTGCCGATCTCACTGAGCGCCAGCGCAGTCGGCAAATTCAACGTCGCCTATCAAACCGTGGGCCAGCCGTCGCCAATATGCTGCGGTCAACGTCCTTGGCTCATCAGCCCTTGCTATGGCCGTGGCTGGAAAATACCTCGCTACCGGTCAGCTATTTTTCAGGCCAGCGGGACACCAAGTTTCACGCTCTTGCCACTCACTTAGCAACGATGGCCCCGCGCCTGCGCCATATCACGCTGGAGGGGGGCCATAATCTTCATGCTGAGCAGCCGGAGAAAGTCTCAGAACAGCTCAGCTTGTGGTATCGCACGCATGGATACACCGGTTAAACCGGCGTTCAGTGGATCAGCAGTAGCCAAGGCAGGCCTACCGCTAGCCATACCACCAGGAAGAGTAGCCCGAAGATCGCCCCTAGCTTCCAAAACATCGCACTGGGGAGGTAGCCGCTGCCGTAGTAAACCGGGCTTGGGCCAGTGCCGTAAGGGGTGAGAATGCCCATAAAGCCAAGTGTGGGCAGTAGCAGCAGGATAAACATCTCCATATCCAGCCCGGCAATACCCGATGCCGCCGCCAGAATCACCGGCAATAAAGCGGTGACATGGGCTGTCACGCTGGCAAAGAAGTAGTGCAATAGATAGAAGATGACCACCAGCGCCACCATCGCCATCAGCGGGTCAAAGTGGCTTATCTGCCCACCCACCACATTGCCAAACCAAGTAACGAACCCCACCTGACTTAGTCCGCCTGCTAGTGCCACCAGGGTGGCAAACCATACAAAGGTGTTCCAGGCGGCGCGGTTATCAAGGATATCGCTCCACGAGACGATGCCCGTTAACAGCATGCCGCAGATGACGATTAATCCCACCAATGATGCTGAGATAATATCGCTGGCAAAAAATCCACAGCAGCAGGGCAGAAACGACCATGATGATGAGCACTATTTCGTTGCGTGTCAGTGCGCCTAGCTTGGTTAACTCCTCACCCGCCCAGTCGGAAATTTCATGACCCGCCTTCACTTCTGGGGCACACAGCCAGTAGCTTAATAGCGGCACTAGTAGCAGTAGCAGAATGCCCACTGGGGCCACCGCCATGAACCACTGCCCCCAGTTAATCTGGATGCCGGTGGCGCTTTCGGTTAGCGCAATAGCCAATAAGTTAGGGGCCAGGGCGGTCAAAAATAGTGAGCTGGTAACACAGGTAGAGGCGAGCGCCGTCCACATCAAAAAGCTGCCCATACGCTTCATGCTGGGGTCGTTAGGCAGTGAATCGTAAAGCGGCGGCAGGTTGCGAATGACAGGATAGATCGTGCCCCCGCTGCGGGCAGTGTTGGAAGGCGTAAAGGGGGCAAGAATGCCATCGGCAATCATTACCGCGTAGCCAAGGGTCAAGGTACGTTTACCCATGGTTTTGACCAGCCAGAGGGAAATCCGCCTGCCCAGCCCGGTTTTTTCGTACCCCAGAGCAAACATAAAGGCACCAAAAATCAGCCATACCGTGGAGTTGGTAAAGCCCGACACTGCCCACGAAAATGCTTGGTTGGCAGCGTTAAACCCATCAGCCGCTAGCTGTGCTGGTGAGAACAGTACCCAGGGGGGAGAGCAGCGCCACTAAGGTAACGCCGATCAACCCCACCACCGCCCCTGGAAAGGGTTCGAGAATCAAGCCCACCACGCAGCCGAGGAATATGGCGAAAAAATACCACGCATGAGGCGCTAGCCCCTCGGGCGTGGGGATAAATGCAACCACAATGGCAACGGCTAGCGGGGCTAGCAGTTTCCATAATGGCGTAGAGGGTTTTGTAGAAGGCGCCGGAGGTGTTGCTGGAGATCCTGATGAGGATTGCGCACTGCTGTTCATGCGGCTGCTCTCTTCTATGTTAATAGCAAAAGTCTTACAGGGAGGGGCTCGCTAAACGCATCGCTTAATAGAAGCGCAGCGGTAGAGAGCGAAGTAGATTAGCGCCCAGCTGTTATGGCCCTAATATGGCCTTAGCACCACCCTCAACGGGGCTTTACTTGATGTGCGTCAATAGTTCTTTAGACCAATGCGCAATAAACACTTCGCTGACGAAGGGTATGGTAGTTTCCATCCAGTGATAGGCATCGAAGAGCGTCGCACCTGCGACCTTTGAACCTAGCAAAGGGAAGGGATTGTCATGCAGCAGCGAGATTTCGATATCGTGATTGTGGGTGGGGGAGGTGCAGGCTTGCGTGCTGCTATCGCGGCTGCTGAGCACGCTAAGGAACACAAAACGCCTCAACGTATTGCGATGCTCTCCAAGGTGTATCCCATGCGCTCCCATACCGTGGCTGCTGAAGGCGGGGCGGCTGCGGTTACCAGCCCAGAAGATTCCCACCAAGCGCACTTTGACGACACGGTATCCGGCGGTGACTGGCTGGTTGAGCAGGGCGTCGTCGACTACTTTGTCCACCACGCCTATCAAGAGCTGGTGCAGATGGAGCGCTGGGGCTGCCCCTGGAGCCGCAAGGATGACGGTCAGGTACAGGTACGCCGCTTTGGGGGCATGAAAACCGCCCGCACCTGGTTCGCCGCCGATAAGACCGGCTTCCATATGCTCCACACCCTGTTTCAAACTTCCCTCAAATACCCCGAGATTGAGCGCTTCGATGAGTACTTTGTGCTCGACCTGGCCGTCCACGAAGGCGCTGTGATTGGTGTGATTGCCCTGGAAATTGCCACCGGTGAGCTGATTCTGCTGCGTACCAAAGCGGTAGTGCTCGCCACTGGCGGTGCGGGGCGCTTGTTCCGCTTTAATACCAATGCGGGCATTGTCACCGGCGACGGTATGGCGATGGCCTATCGTCATGGTGTGGCGCTGCGGGATATGGAGTTTGTTCAGTATCACCCCACCGGCTTACCTGGCTCAGGCATTTTGATTACTGAAGCGTGCCGGGGCGAAGGTGGCATTTTGCTCAATAAAGATGGCTATCGCTATTTACAGGATTACGGCCTTGGCCCGGAAACCCCGCTTGGCAAACCGGAAACAAGTACATGGAACTGGGCCCGAGGGACAAGCTCTCCCAGGCCTTCTGGCAGGAGCAGCAGGCAGGCCGCACCGGCAAGTATGGTGACAGCGATGTGGTTTATCTTGATCTGCGCCACTTGGGCGAAAAAACCATTCTGGAGCGCCTGCCGTTTATCTGCGAGCTGGCCAAGTCCTATGTCAATGTCGACCCGGTGAAAGAGCCGATTCCTATTCGTCCGGCGGTGCACTACACCATGGGCGGCATTGAAACCAACCCACAGTGTGAAACCACCATCGCCGGGCTCTATGCCGCCGGGGAGTGCGCTTCGGTGGGCCTTCACGGTGCCAACCGCCTGGGCTCAAACTCGTTAAGCGAGCTATTGGTATTTGGCCGCCTGGCCGGTGAACAGGCCAGTCAGCGCGCGGCGCAAACCGAGTGGGCCGATGAGCGCCTGCTGGAAGCCCAGGGCGATCGTCAGCAAGCCAAGCTGCTGCGTCTATGTGATGGTACCGGCGGTGCCGAGAACTGGGTAGAACTCAAGCACGCCATGGTGCAGGCCATGGAGAGCGGCTGCGGGATATACCGCACCGAAGAGGGCATGCGCCATTCGCTGGATACCATGCGCCAGCTGCGTGCGCGCTTTAATAAGGTTCGCGTTAACGATACCAGCAAAATTTTCAATACCGAGCTACTGGAGTGTTTGGAGCTGGAGTGCGGCCTGGATATTGCCGAAGCCTCCTGTTTGGGCGCGCTTGAGCGCCGTGAATCCCGCGGCGCCCACCAGCGCTTGGACGAGGGTATGCAAAAACGCGATGACGTTAACTACCTCAAGCACAGCCAGGTGTTCTACCAAGGCGATGCCCATGCCGAGCTGCGCTGGCAGGACGTTGATGTGCGGTTTTCTGCCCCGGCTGAGCGGGCTTATGGCGATGCGGGTAAAGGGAGTAAGGCATGAGCACCGATCAAATCACTGCCAAGCGTGTTAGCACTGATAACACCAGCGCGAATAACATCAGTACTAATCACACCAAAACCAAGCACATCAGCGTCAAACGCTACCTACCGGACTCCTCAACTGAGACGTTCTGGCAAGAGTATGACCTGCCGGTGGATGACAGCACCTCGCTGCTGGATGCCCTCAACCATATCAAGGAGCAGCTCGATAGCACGCTGAGCTACCGCTGGTCCTGCCGTATGGCGATTTGTGGCTCTTGTGGCGTGATGGTTAACGGCATCCCCAAGCTGGGCTGCAAAACCTTCCTGCGCGATTACGAGGGCGATATTCGTATCGAGCCTCTGGCCCACTTCCCTGTGCAGCGGGATCTGGTGGTGGATATGGCGATCTTCCTTGAACACCTGGCGGCGGTGAAGCCTTATCTGATTGATGACAACCCAGTAAAGGCGTACGACCCCAGTGCGCCGGAAACCTACCGCCAGACACCAGAGCAGCTGGAGCGCTATAAGCAGTTCGCTAATTGCATAAACTGCGGCCTTTGCTACTCCGCCTGCCCGCAGTTTGGGCTTAATAAAGAATTCCTTGGCCCAGCGGCGATAACGCTGGCCCACCGCTACAACCTGGATAGCCGCGACCACGGTAAGAAACAGCGCATGGCGGAGCTTAATCGCCATGAAGGGGTTTGGAGCTGCACCTTTGTCGGCTTCTGCTCGAAGGTGTGCCCCAAAAACGTTGACCCCGCCGCTGCAGTGAATCAGGGCAAGGTCGAGGCGGCTAAACACACGCTTATCGCGCTGTTTAAAGGGTAGGGGCGACTAGGCCGCGCTGCCGTGCGGCAGGTTTCCGCGAGGGCGCTGTGAACCCATCCATGGGCGCTACTTTCGCCATCCATGGCGAAAGACCCTCGCTACAACCTGCCCCACTCACCGATATCGGATGTCCGTAACCAACTGATATAGCCCTGTTAGAAAAGGTGTAGGAGATAAGGTATGGATAAATCATCAACACAACGACTGACGCCACTGAAACGCAACTGGTGGTTGAAACACCGCTTTTTTAAACTCTACATGCTGCGCGAAGCCACAGTACTGCCGCTGGTGTTTTTCACCCTCTGTTTACTGGCCGGTATGGTTGCTCTGCTGCAAGGGGCGGATAGCTGGCAGGGGTGGATCGCCTTTATGGGTTCCCCCGTTGTACTGCTACTGAACCTTTTAGCATTAGCTGCCAGCCTGTACCACGCCGCCACGTTCTTTGTACTGTTCCCGCGGGTGATGCCGATTCGCATCGCAGGGCATAGCCTGCCCGATCAGGCCATTGTTGCCGGGCAGTGGGCGGGTGTAGTAGTCGTTGCGCTGCTGTTTTTCTGGCTACTCGGAAGGGGATGAACATGAACAAAATAGCCATGAATAAGCCAAGCATGGGCCAAAACAGTGCTCAGCATAAACAAGCCTTTGATGAGCCGCTTTGGTGGGGACTGTTTAGCGCGGGCGGCGTCTGTTTCGCCGTTTTACTGCCCGCCGTAATTCTGTTTATCGCTGTTCTACTGCCCCTGGGCCTGCTACCCGCTGAGGCGCTGAGCTATGAGCGGGCATCTTCGCTGCTGTTTAGCGTACCGGGCTTTCTATTTGTCGGCGCGGTGGTGTGTCTGCCGCTATTCCACGCCGCCCACCGGTTGCGCCATGGAATGTTTGATATCAGCGTGGGCAATGACGCACTCAACAAAAAGCTGATGTACGGCGGTGCTGCGCTGCTGAGTATGTTGGCGCTGGGCTTAGTCGTGGCAGGCATGCTGAGCTAAACGGCTCGCTGTCAGCATTTCGTCCCAACAGATAAAAAGAGAAGAGAGTGGCATGATTAACGGACTCACTGAAACGGAACTCTATGGCCCGGTAGAGTGGCAGGATCACTCAGATGACTATCAGGATATTTTGTATCACACCACCGCCGATGGCATTGCACGTATTACCATCAACCGGCCAGAGGTGCGCAACGCTTTTCGTCCGCTAACGGTTAGCGAGATGATACAGGCACTAAGTCGGGCGCGTTACGATAGTGCCATTGGCGCGATTATTATCACCGGTGCAGGCGACAAAGCGTTCTGCTCCGGTGGCGATCAGCGTATTCGTGGCGACTACGGCGGTTACCAGGATGAAGAGGGTGCCCATCACCTTAACGTGCTGGACTTCCAGCGCGATATTCGCACCTGCCCTAAGCCGATTATCGCCATGGTGGCGGGTTACGCCATTGGCGGCGGCCATGTGCTGCATATGATGTGCGACCTGACCATTGCCGCCGATAACGCTATTTTTGGCCAGACCGGCCCTAAAGTCGGCTCTTTTGATGGTGGTTACGGCGCCTCGTATATGGCGCGCATTGTGGGCCAGAAAAAGGCCCGGGAAATCTGGTTCCTATGCCGCCAGTATGATGCCGCCCAAGCGCTTGAAATGGGGCTGGTCAACCATGTGGTGCCCCTGGCAGAGCTTGAAAAAGAGAGCGTACGCTGGTGCCGCGAGATGCTGCAGAATAGCCCGATGGCACTGCGCTGCCTGAAAGCCGCCCTCAATGCCGACTGTGATGGGCAGGCCGGGCTTCAGGAGCTGGCCGGCAACGCGACCATGCTTTTCTATATGACCGAAGAAGGGCAGGAGGGGCGTAACGCCTTTAACGAGAAGCGCCGCCCGGATTTCTCCCGCTACCCGCGCAACCCGTAATGCAGCTGGCGCTTTACCGTTACTCGCTACCGTTTCGCCAGCCGCTGATGTTTAAAGGCCAGCGGCTGGTCAGTAGAGAAGGACTGCTCGTGACGATCAACGGCCAGTGGGGCGAGATAGCCCCGCTGCCTGGCTTCTCAACCGAAACCGTCGCCGCAGCAGAAGCTGAAAGCTTGGCCTGCCTTGCCGCTATAAAGCGCGGCGAGAAAGCCACACCAACACTACCTTCAGTACAGTTTGGATTCGACTGCGCCCAGCGCCAATGGCCTGCAACTCTTCCTCCACTTTTGCGCCCCTATCCACTGCTCCAAGGGGCGCCTGCGGCGCTGTTAGGCAATCTTGATAATATCGTAGCCGGCTGGGGGGGGGACCGCCGACACGGCTCAAACTCAAGGTGGCGCGCTACGCCATAAAAGAGGAGCTGGCGCTGATTAACCAGCTGGCTACTCGGCTACCCACGACCCAACTGATTCTGGATGCCAACGGCGGCTGGACGCGGGAAGAGGCTGAGCGTTTCTGCACGTGTCTTCCCCTTGACCATATCGACTATCTGGAAGAGCCCTGCGCTGTTTTTGCTGACAGCATCGCCGTGGCTGAGGCAACGGGAGTATCCATAGCTCTGGACGAAACGCTATCTCGCCAAGACGCTTGGCATTATCACCCGCAGCTTAAAGCCCTGGTGATCAAACCCACCTTGATTGGCTCGCTAAGTGCCTGCGAAGCGCTTATTAAACGAGCACAGGCGGAAAACCTGCGCGTAGTAATCTCCTCCAGCTTCGAGTCTGATCTAGGCCTTGGGCAGCTTGCTCGCCTGGCAAGTGAGTGGGCTCCCACTGAGCCGCCAGGGCTGGATACCGGCCATTGGCTCACCGAGCGTGTGACCACCGCTGCAGGCGAAGTGATGACAGAAAACATGCACTGTCTCTTTAAAATGGAAAATTCAGCGTGATAGATACTTGCCCCATCCACTACTGGGCTAAAGAGACCCCTGAGCATATTGCGATAGAGGCTGGCTCTGTGCGCCTTAGCTACCGAACGCTCAATCGCCGGGTGGCGTCTTTAGCGCAACAGCTTGTGCGCGAAGGTTTTGTGCCGGGTGATCGCTTAGTGGTGCCCGCCAAAGGCTCGCTTAAATCCTTGCTGTTGGCGTGGGCCTGCCTGCGGGCGGGGGTTGTTTTTGTCCGCTGAATCCTGCTTTCCCTATTTTCCAGCAGCTCACTCTAGCCAAACGCTTGCAGGCTAGCCGGGCTTGCCAAACAGAAAGCGACCATCAGTATCCTGCCGAGCTAACGCCGATCAGTCTCGATTTCCTGGCGGAAGATGATGTAGGTGAACCTCCGGTGCTGGAGGGCAGCCAACTGTGCAACACTATTTTCACCTCTGGTTCCAGCGGTATGCCCAAGGCGGTGCTGCACCGCGTGGGGAATCATTTGGCCTCTGCCCGTGGGTCGGAGTCGTTTATTCCCGTTGATCAAAACAGTGGCTGGCTGCTGTCGCTGCCGCTGTTTCATATCGGCGGCTACGCGATCCCGTTTCGCGTCTTTCTTGCCGGTGGGCGGGTCATCCTCGACGATGCTCCCGATACGCTGGCGGAGCGTCTTGAGCAGCAGGCAATAACCCATCTTTCCCTGGTGCCTACACAACTGTGGCGGCTGCTGAAAGCTGGCTTTACACCCCAGCACACTCAACTGCGGGAGCTGCTACTGGGCGGTGCGGCGATTCCCGCGCCGCTTGTGGCGCAGATGACATCGCTAGGTCTTACGCCAAAAGTTAGCTATGGGCTATCTGAGATGGCCAGCCAAGTCTGCACCGGCATTCCTACGGTACCGGGCGTCGTCGGTAGGCCGTTGCCGGGCCGAGAGGTCAGGGTCGTCGATGGGGAAATTCAGCTGCGCGGCGAAACTCTATTCTGCGGCTATTTGAATAGCGGCGAAGTTGATCCAGCCCTCAATGACGAGGGCTGGTTTGCCAGCCGGGATAAGGGCCATTTCAATGCGGACGGGGCGCTGGTGGTGGAAGGGCGGCTCGATAACGGCTTTATTTCCGGTGGTGAAAATATTCAGCCAGAAAGCATTGAGCAGCGTTTAGTCGACCACCCCAGCGTCGCCCAGGCGCTCGTGGTAGCAGTGCCCCACCCCGAGTGGGGCGAGCGCCCGGTGGCGTTTATCGATTGGCACGGAGAAGCTGCAACCGAGCAGGCGTTAAACGCCTGGGTGCGTGAGGCGCTGCCCGGCTTTATGGTGCCCGATGCGTGGTTAGCTTGGCCGCCGGGGGTGGGCTTTAAACCTTCCCGCAGGCAGTTTGCTGAGCTGGCGCGGGAGCAGTTGGCCAACAAGTAGCCAACTCATGTGCTTATGCCATTCCCGGCGGTGTTAGTGGTGGCAAATAGCGCTCAAGCAGCTGAGCGGCATGCAGTACTTTTAGATCTTGGTATTTGCCTGCTACGAGATGCAAGCCTACTGGCAGGCCTTGGTTATCCAGCCCGCAAGGCATTGAGGCGGCGGGTTGCTGAGTGAGATTGAAGGGGTAACTAAACGGCGTCCAGTCCATCCAGTCGCGGTAGGTGTCTGCCGGCGGCACGTTGTGGCCTGCGCCAAAGGGGCCAATTGGCATGGTGGGTGTGACCAGCAGGTCATACTGTTGATGAAACGCCGCCATATGGGCCGTTAAATCGCTACGCTCACGCCGAGCGGCAAGGTAGGCGGAAAGCGATACATCCTGCCCGCGCCGTGCGATATCCAGAAACCCCGGGTCGAGTGCCGCCTGCTGCTGTTCGTTAAGTTTTTCGAGCGCTTGAGTAGCACCTGCAAACCACAGCGTATTAAAGATTTTTAGCGGATCGCTAAAGCCAGGATCCACTCGCTCGACCGTAGCGCCCAGCGCTTCGAGATAGGCCACGGCCTCCTCGACCCGCTGGGCAATATCGGGGGCTACGTCTACATAGCCAAGATTGGCGCTAAAAGCGATTCGCCAGCCGCGTAGGTCAGCAGGGGGCGGTGTTAGCCAGTCTGGCCCAAGCGGATTGCCGGAATAGCCATCCCGAGAATCGGGCTGCGCCATCACGCTAAGCATCAGCGCGCTATCGGCTGCGGTGCGGGTCATCGGCCCAAGGTGAGAAAGCGTGCTCATGGTGCTGGCGGGCCACTGGGGCACCCAGCCAAAGGTCGGTTTAATACCAAAAGTGCCGGTAAAACTGCATGGGATGCGAATAGAGCCACCCGCGTCACTGCCCTGGTGCAGCAGGCCAAGGTTGAGTGCTGCGGCGGCGCCCGCGCCGCCGGATGACCCCCCTGGTGTAAGATCAGTGTTCCAGGGGTTACGGGTAATACCGTGCAGAGGATTATCGGTGACGCCTTTCCAACCAAACTCTGGCGAAGTGGTCTTGCCAATCACTATGGCCCCGGCATTACGCAGATGACGGCTGATTGGCGCATCCTCCTCCCAAGGGCCATCCGGCGTGGTGGTCGTTGAACCTAAACGCGTGGGCAGCCCTTTGGTTAAGGTTAGATCCTTAATGGTGACTGGAACGCCATCCAGTGGGCCGCAGGGTATGCCTGTTTGCCAGCGTCGAGCGGATTCTGCTGCTAATCGGCGGGCCTCTTTTCCGTTAATACAGGTGAAGGCATTGACCTTGGGGTTATCCCGCTCAATACGCGCTAAGCAGTCATCTACCAGCGTTTCCGGCGAGAGCGATCCCTCGCCAAAGCGTGTCAAGGCGTCGACTGCCGTCAGTGTTTCAAAGATGTCAGCCATTGTTACTCCCCGCTTTCTACACCGGCGGCATTTAGCATGGCGTGCAGTAAAACGTTACAGCCTGCGTGAACGTGCTCTGGCGTGGCGCTCTCAATCTCGTTGTGACTGATGCCATCCTTGCAGGGAATAAAGATCATCGCAGCGGGAGCCACACGGCCAACAAACATCGCATCGTGCCCTGCACCGCTGATGATATCCATATGCGACAGCTGGAGCTTTTCGGCTGCCTGGCGCACGGTATCAACACACGCTTTATTGAAGTGTTCAGGTTCAAAATCTGCTGTTGGCGTTAGCTCGTACGCCAGCCCGTGACGTTGACAAATTTCCTCAACATCGGCGGACACTGCCTGGCCCATTGTCTCAAGCGCTTCAGGTTCCCAGTGGCGCATATCCAGTGTCATTTTGACCTGACCGGGAATGACGTTACGCGAACCAGGATGCAGCGTCATACAGCCGACCGTGCCGCGCCCGTGGGGCTGATGATCAAAGGCGATGCGGTTGAGCGCTTGGGTAACTTCCGCAGCCCCCATCATGGCGTCGCGACGTAGGTTCATCGGTGTAGGGCCCGCGTGGGCTTCAAGCCCAGTCAGGGTTAAATCAAACCACTTCTGGCCAAGCCCACCGATAACCACGCCAATGGTGGTGTCGGTATCCTCTAAAATAGGCCCTTGCTCAATGTGCGGTTCAAAATAGGCTTTGATCTCGCTTGGTGAGACCTCATCGCTGCCGCGATAGCGGATAGCATCGAGCGCATCGCTAACCGTCACGTCATCAGCGTCGGTGCGTGCCATCATGGCGTCAAATTCAAGCACGCCGCTGAAAACACCGGAACCCATCATACAGGGGGCAAAACGGCAGCCCTCCTCGTTAGTCCAAGCGACGATTTCGATAGGCGCTTGGGTGGTGATGTTGTGTTGATTAAGGGTGCGAATCACTTCCAAACCGGAGAGCACGCCGAAGCAGCCGTCATACTTGCCACCGGTTGGCTGACTGTCCAGGTGGCTGCCCGCCATGACCGTTTTGGCGTTAGGGTCGCTGCCTTCCCGGCGGGCAAAGATATTGCCGATATTATCAATCCGAATCGTGCATCCTTCGGCGCGGCACCACTGGATAAACAGGTCGCGCCCCTGGCGTTCTAAATCGGTAAGCGCCTGACGGTTCACCCCACCTTTAGGCGTGGCGCCTAGTTTGGCCATCTCCATTAGCGACTCCCATAGGCGGTCGCTGTCGGTACGTAGGTCGGTGCTATCTTTGCTTGGCGTAACGTAGGTGTTCATTTCACTCTCCTCGCAAGATTAAACGGATGCATTTTCCGTCGGTAGGTCGTGTAGCTTGGAACGGTGATTCTGAAGGTTGGGAGAATCGTTGCTGATCAGCATTTGCGCGGCCATTTCCGCTTCCAGTGCGCTCATATGGAACTCGGCATCGGCCATATGCTCAGCCATTACCTCACGCACACGCTGGGTATCTTCAGCCCGGTAGGCGTCCACCAACTGGCGATGGTAGTCCTGGTTGGCGTGATCAAACTGCTTACGCTCGGGCACGTAAGCTTTTTTGATCACGACCAAATCGCGCAGCATGTCGTTTAAAAACTGGCACATGAACGCGAGCAAAGGGTTAGGGCAGACACGCGCCAGCAGTTGGTGAAACTCCAGCTCTAAAAAGCGCTGGTGTCGGTGATCCTCTTCAGCACTCGCGCAGCAGGCGCAGGCCGACATATTGGCTTCCAACTGCTGGAAGTCGTGCTCGGTAAGCCTTCCTACTACTGATGCAGCCAGTTCAACTTCTAACAGTTTGCGCAACTGGTAAACCTGCTTGCCATCCAGTTGCTGGAAATGCAGAAAATTACGCAACATGCGGCTGGCGGGCTCCATGCCTGGCTGATTAATTACCGCGCCGCCTTTAGGCCCGGTTTTTAAAGTGACTAGCCCCTCAACCTCAAGAATTTTAAGCGCTTCGCGCACGGTCGCCTTGGCGCTACCGTAAAGCTCCATCAGCGCTTTTTCGTTCGGCAGCCGGTCGCCTTCCCCCAAAGACTCGGCGGCAATCCAGCGCTTGATATCATCGCTGATCAGCTCGGCGAGTTTGGGTCGGCGCCTTGAGGCTTGACCAGAGGTTGAAACAGGGGCTTGAGTCATCAACACACTCCTTATTTGTTATTAGCGGTGGAGGTCGTTTCGTAGCCATAGGCAGGTAAACGCTCAGGGTGGTACTCGGCGTCGTACTCATAGCGAGCTTGAGTAAAACGTTCCACTACCGCTGTATCGCGGCGGTGCAGCGCATGGCTTAGGCCAACAAACAGCGCAGCGTTAAGCAATAGGCCCCAGATACCCGCATGGTAACCAAAGGGAGCGCTTAGCGGGCCAAAGGTCATCAGAAGCACGCAGCCAACACCCGCCCATAAGCCAGCGAGCGCAGCGGTGGGGTGGGCTTTTTTCCAGGTGATAGCACCGATGGTAGGGATAACCAGCTGTGCAGTGCCCGCCAGTGCAGCAATACCAATGGTAACCAGTACGCCGGGTACGGTAAGCGCCATGATATAAGCGGCCAGTGAGAAGCCCACCAACGAAAGACGTCCGATATAAACAATACGTGCCTGGCTTGCTTCACGGTTCACATAGCGTTTGTAGATATCCATCGTGACCACAGTGGAAACGGCGTGAATCTGTGAGTTAGCCGTGGACATCGCGGCCGAAGCGCCCGCCGCCATAATTAGCGAGGCAAGCAGGTAAGGCGCATATTCCATCAGCATAATGGGCAGGATTTGATCGGGATTTTCCACATTGGGTTCGAGTATGACGCCGGAGTAGCCAGACAGCACCGACCCCACGTAGGCAAAGGCTGCCAGGCCAAGTAGGAATGGCATTAAGTTAAACAGCTTGCCGTGTTTGACCGAGTACATGCGCAACCAGATTTGCGGGCCCATAAAGGCGCCAATAGCGGTAATCGCAAACAGCGAGAACCACATGGGGTAGCCCATCGTACCGTTAGGCCCAGGCATGGTGAGATGGTCAGGAGAGGTTTGCTGTAGCTGACTAAAGAGAGCGGTTGGCCCGCCCACCTGACTAGAAATGTAATAGCCCGCGTACAGCATGCCGAAGAACAGCAGCGCGCCATAAATAACGTCTGTCCAAGCTATAGCGCGGATGCCGCCAATCCATACGTAGATAATAATGATGAAGTAGAACAGCAGTGCGGCGAGCCAGAACGGAATCAGCCCACCAGAGGCGACTTCGATTAAATAGGCGCCGCCAGTTAGCTGAATCTGCAAATAAGGGATGGTGAAAATCAGCGTGATAGCGGCAACGGTAATGCGCAGCGCTTCGCTATTATAGAAGTCGCCAATTAAATCTGAAGGTGTTAAATAATTGAATCGCTTACCTAAAAACCAAACTCTTTTACCTATCCAGTAATACATAAAACCAAACAGCAGGTTCCAGGCTAGCGCAGTAAGAAATACCGGCCCATTAGTATAAAAGGTCGCGTTAGAACCGAGGAACGCAAAGGCGCTCCACCAAGTGGCCGCCACGGTAAAGAATACCGCGATACTCCCCATGGCACGGCCCTGAACGAAAAAGTCTTCACTGGTTTCTTGCGATTGGCGTGCTGATAGAACCCCCACCAACAAGGGGATAATCATAAAGGCCGCAATAATTAATAAACTACCGGTCATGGTTAATCCCCCTTGCTATGGCTGTTTAGTGGCGTGAGCAGCTGTTGGCGTGGGGCTGCCCCAATTGGTGAAATAGGCCACCAAAAACAGCGCCGTTAACACAAACCACCACAACAAGTTCCAAACTAAAAGAAAGGGGATACCCATCACCATGGGCTCTATGCGATTAGCCAGCATAATGATGGGACTTTCCAGCATAAAAAAACTGAATAGCATGCCGCCATAAATCGACAGCTTTAGCGGGGTTAAATATTTCATAGCGAGTAAGCCCTATGGTTATGTTGAACTGTTTATATTGAATTTGTGAGCAGTATTTTCAGCACTCAGGAGCAATACCGGAGCCTTTTGAAAGCTAGGTTATCGGTGCCGAGCACTGTTTGGGCGTGTTCCACTGATTTGTTGTATTTATTCGTATAAATATAATGATTAGATGTTTTTTTAACTGGCGTCAAGGTCGAGGTGTAACGAACACGACCCAGTTACGTATAGATTCTCTAACGTGAACAAAAGAAAAGCGTAATTTTATAAACGTGTGTGGTGGCGCATGCTGAGACCATGTCTCATAGCGATGGAGCTAGACACCATGTTTGGAATTAAAAGCAAAACGACACCTAAAGCCTCGCGTACCTCATCAGCAGATACGTCGTCTAAAACAGCACTCAACCAGCACTACTGGATGCCGTTTAGCGCCAACCGCGACTTCCACGCCAATCCGCGTGTCATCGCCGGGGCGGAAGGGCGTTACTACATTGATGACCAGGGGCGTAAGCTGTTTGATTCGCTTTCCGGGCTATGGACTTGCGGCGCGGGGCATAACCGCGAAGAGATCCAAAAGGCCGTGTCGGCGCAGTTAGGCAGCCTCGATTTTGCGCCAGGTTTTCAGCTTGGCCATCCGCTGGCGTTTAAACTGGCGGAAAAGGTCGCAAGCCTCACGCCTACCGGGCTTGACCATGTGTTTTTTCACCAATTCGGGTTCAGAAGCCGCTGATACCTCGGTCAAAATGGCCAAGGCCTACTGGCGGTTAAAAGGTAAGCCTGAGAAAACTCGCATGATTGGCCGCGCCAAGGGCTATCACGGGGTGAATATCGGCGGCACCAGCCTGGGCGGTATCGGTGGCAACCGTAAACACTACGGTCAGTTGCTGGATGTATCGCACCTACCGCACACTCTCCAAGCGGGCCACGCTTACACCCGTGGCCAAGCGGAAACCGGTGCTGAACTTGCCGATGCGCTGCTTGACCAAATTGCGCTGCACGATGCCTCCACCATTGCCGCGGTGATTGTCGAGCCTATGTCTGGCTCAGCGGGCGTCATTGTGCCGCCTAAAGGCTATCTCGATCGGCTGCGTGAGATCTGTACTGCTCACGATATCTTACTGATTTTTGACGAAGTAATTACCGCCTTTGGCCGCAGTGGCGCGACCACAGGCGCGGAAGCCTTTGGCGTGACGCCGGATATCATGAACGTGGCCAAGCAGATTACAAACGGCGCCATTCCTATGGGTGCGGTAATAGCTTCCAGCGAGATATTCGACACCTTCATGCACGCTGGCGCCCCCCAACACGCCGTTGAGTTCTCCCATGGTTACACGTATAGCGCCCACCCGGTGGCTTGCGCTGCGGGGCTAGCGGCGCTTGAAATGATGGAGCGTGAAAACTTCCCCGCTCAGGTTAGCGCCATCGCGCCCGCCTTTGAGCAGAAACTTCACGCCCTGCAAGGTCGCAATCACGTCGTTGATATTCGTAATTATGGTTTGGCAGGGGCGATTCAGCTAACGCCGCGAGACGGCGACCCCATTATCCGCCCGCGCGATGCGCACATGGCGCTCTGGGAAGCGGGGTTCTATGTGCGCTACGGCGGCGACACGCTGCAGTTTGGCCCTCCGTTCGGCACTACCGAAGCCGAGCTTGAGCGCCTGTTCGACGCCGTGGCGACCACCTTGGATTCGTTAGCATAATCTACTGATCAACTTCAGAGAGTTTAAAAATGAGTGATGTTTCCCACCTGATTAACGGTGAATTAGTTCAAAGCCAGCGCACGCTGGACGTGACTAATCCCTCAACGGGCAAAGTGATTCGCCAAGTGGCGGATGCCAATGCTGCCGACGTAGAGCGTGCCATTTCTGCCGCCCAGGCGGCATTTCCCGCTTGGTGCGATACCCCGCCTGCCAAGCGCGCCCAGGTAATGTATCGCTTTAAACAGTTGCTCGAAGATAACGCTAACCGTTTAGTACAACTGGTCAGCGAAGAGCATGGTAAAACCCCTGAAGACGCCATGGGTGAACTCAAGCGTGGCATTGAGAACGTCGAGTATGCCTGCGGCGTGCCAGAACTGCTCAAAGGCGAGTACTCCCACAACGTAGGACCAGGTATTGATGCCTGGTCTAACTTCCAGCCCTTAGGCGTGGTGGCGGGCATTACGCCGTTTAACTTTCCCGCCATGGTGCCGCTATGGATGTATCCCATGGCGATCGCCTGCGGTAATACCTTCATCCTTAAGCCTTCAGAAAAAGACCCTTCAGCAGCCATGGCCGTAGCTGAATTGCTGCAAGAAGCCGGGCTACCTAAAGGCGTGATGAATGTGATTCACGGCGGTCGAGAAGCAGTGGAAACGCTGCTAGATGCCAAAGCCGTTAAAGCCATTTCCTTTGTTGGCTCAACGCCCGTAGCGGAAGCGATTTACTCGCGTGGCTCCGCTGCTGGTAAACGCGTTCAGGCCTTGGGCGGGGCGAAAAACCACGCCGTCGTGCTGCCCGATGCCGACCTGGAAAACGCCGCCAATACGCTAATGGGCGCAGCATTTGGTAGCTGCGGCGAGCGCTGCATGGCAATCTCGGTGGCGGTATGTGTCGGTGATGAAACGGCCAATCGCTTAGTCGAAACCATGCTGCCCAAAATTGCTCAGTTAAAAGTCGGCCCCGGCACTAAAAAAGATCTGGATATGGGACCGCTTGTAACGGCAGAGCACCGGGATAAAGTGCTAAGTTTTATCGACGATGGAGTGAAAGCCGGGGCAACGTTGGTCGCCGATGGTCGTGATCTGCAAGTCGCTGGTTACGAGGAGGGCTACTTCGTGGGTGGCTGCCTGTTCGATAACGTCACCGCCGAGATGCGCATCTACCAGGAAGAGATCTTTGGCCCGGTACTTTGCGTGTTTCGAGTTGGCAGCCTTGACGATGCCATGCAACTGATTAACGACCATGAGTACGGCAATGGCACCTGCCTGTTCACCCGCGACGGCGAAGCCGCCCGCCGCTTTACTGATGGTGTTGAAGTAGGCATGGTCGGGGTAAACGTGCCGCTGCCAGTACCGGTGGCCTACCACAGCTTTGGTGGCTGGAAGCGCTCACTGTTTGGTGACCTTCACGCCTACGGCCCTGACTCAGTGCGCTTCTATACCCGCCGTAAAGCGGTTTCCCAGCGCTGGCCGTCGGTGAGCGAGGCCACTCGGGCCGAGTTCTCGTTCCCCAACAATCAAAGTTGACGTCTTAGGGTAACTAGGACATCTTCTCAGCACCGTCGCCCTGCGATGGTGCTTTTTTTGGTGCGTACTTCAGACGTATAGGGACGAGGACAGCGTGGCGAGAACCCAGGACGAAATTCGGCAAACCAATGTAAAAAAGATTCTCCAGGCGGCGGAGCAGCTGTTTGCCGAAAAAGGCTACGCAGGAGCCTCCATGGGCGAAATCGCCCAGTTAGCTGATATCCCTAAATCTAACGTGCACTACTATTTTTCGACCAAAAAAGCGCTGTATCAAGATGTTCTGTTAGAACTCCTCGAAGTGTGGAAACAGGATGCGCTGTGCTTTGAGCTCTACGATGACCCCCGCGTCGTGCTCTCCACATACATTCGCGCCAAGATGAACCACTCCCGCAACCGCGCCCACGGCTCGAAAGTATGGGCGGCCGAAGTGATGCAGGGCGCCCCGATCCTTAAAGAGCGTCTGCGCGATAACCTTTACGAATGGGCTAAGCTCAAGGAGTCGAAAATTCGCGAGTGGGTCGAGACAGGTCAGATCAATCCCGTCGAACCCTCCTACCTTCTATACATGATCTGGGCCTCAACTCAGCACTACGCCGACTTTGACTACCAAATCTATCTGCTCAACGATAACCAACCGCTGGACGACCTGCAGTTTGAAAAAGCCGTTCAGTCGGTCACCTCGGTGATCTTGCGAGGCATTGGGCTGACGTCGTAGCGACTACACTGTTGGGAGACGCTGAAAATAGCTGATGCTGAAGAGTACCGTACAGTCTGCTATCAGACGAGGCGTTGAAGGAGCACTCGAAACGTCTTTTACGACGATCCCTGCTTTTCAGTTATCGTGAACAAAAGAGGGCATGTCCTGATGATACGAAATCTTGTTGGTTTTCTCCCTCTGCTTATTACAGCCCTTTTATGTGCTCAAAGTGCTTTCGCCCAGTCATCAGATCAAACGTTAGACATTGAATCTGAAGAGGGCGCAGCGCTATTAGGTCGCCTGCGTGAAGGTGGGCTGGTGATGTTTATTCGCCATGCCGATACAGCCGGGCAGCAATGCGACACCTATAACTATAGTGCTGGGCGAGAGGGGCAGCGCAACATCTCACCGGCGGGCCGCGAACAAGCGGTTGAGCTCGGCGAACGGATTGAGGCGCTTGAGATACCTGTCGAGGAGCCGATCCTGACCGGTCCGGTGTATCGTGCGCGTGATACCGCTGAACTGGCTTTCGGCGTCGATAGAGTCAGCGTAACCGATAGCCTACTCGCGGATGATTATGCCCGTGGACGTCTCGACTGGGTGCTAGCAGAACATCGACGTCTGTTCAGTGAGCCTGTGGCGAAAGGAGAAAATCGCGTTCTCGTTGGTCACCGCACTCCTGCTCAAATGATTTTCGGAAGCATCGTTTCCGGCACAGGCTTGCCGGAAGCTGGCGTTCTAGTGCTGGAGCCTCGCGGGTCTGAAGGCAGCGAACTGCTGGGTGTTCTGGAAATTGTCCCGGCTATTGATGGTGGTAATCCACCCTGTTCGTAGGGTTGACACGATGACCGTTCGATATGTTTTCTATGTTGTCTAGGTCTAAAACTTCACAGGGTTTAGTCCTTATCAGTAGCCACCTGCTCAGCAATCAAACACAGCAGCTCATACATAATGGTCGCGCCCAGCAGTGCGGTATTGCCGCTTTGGTCAAAAGGTGGAGAGACTTCCACCACATCGGCGCCGATGATTGGTAGGCCGCGAAAACCGCGCACCAACTTAAGCGCTTGCAGGCTGGTGAGGCCACCTACTTCTGGGGTGCCGGTGCCCGGGGCAAAGGCGGGGTCGATGCTATCGATATCGAACGAGAGATAAACCGAGCCCTCACCCACTACGCGGCGGGCTTCGGCGATGACCGCTTCAATCCCCAGTGCATCAACTTCCTCCATAAACATCACCCGCATGCCGCTAGCGTCAGAATAATCCCAGCCTTGGGTGGTGTTTTGTGCGCCGCGAATACCAATCTGCACCGTGCGTTTAGGATCAATCAGGCCATGTTCGCAGGCGAGCCGGAAGGGGCCGCCGTGGTGAAATTTTGAGCCCTGAAACTCATCCCACGTGTCGGTGTGGGCATCGATATGAATGAGGCCCACTGGGCCATCGGACGCTAAACCACGCAGAATCGGATAGGTAATCGAGTGGTCGCCACCGGCACTTAGCGGGATAACGCCTGCCCGGCGAATGGCACTGTAATAAGCGGCAATATCATTGGAGACTTGCCCAAGATCGTAGATCGACGAAAAGCGCACATCCCCAATGTCGGCAATACATGCCTGAGCAAATGGGTCTAGCCGGGTAACATGATGCAGGCTGCGCATCATGCTCGACTGGTTGCGAATCTCGCGAGGGCCGTGGCGGGTGCCTGGGCGATTGCTGACGCCGCCATCAAACGGAATGCCGACCAGGGCAATATCAAGCTCCTCCAAGGAGTCGGCGAGCGGTGCACGCAAGAAGCTGGCTATTTCGCGATAGCGTGGTTCTTGGTGCGGTAGGTAACTTTCGCCAGTGGCGGCATTGCGGCGAGTACCGTCGGTGCCCTTGGCCATGTTGCTCTCCTTATCGGGTTAGGCTCGCTAAGCTGGCGGCCAGTAGTTGAGTGCCTGCAACTGCATCATCGAGTTCAGTATGCTCGTCCGGGTGGTGGCTAAGGCCATCGCGGCAGGGCACAAACAGCATTGCCGTTGGGCAGTGGTTGGCGAGGTGGATGGCGTCATGAAAAGCACCTGACACCAATCTCGGTGCGGTTATTCCCAGTTCATTGGCTGTGTCATCAAGTAACGCAGTCAGTGTTGCGGGAAACGCGACTGGATCAACCCGTGATAGCGGTGTCAGGGTTGCTTGGCAGCCCGCCCAGGTCTGCTGCGCAAGCTGATTAAATTCGGCTTCCAGCGCTTTGAGGGTTGCCGCTTCGGGGTGACGTAAATCAATACTGAAGGTAACGTGGTCAGGAATCGTATTCACCGAACCAGGGCTAACGGCGAACTTGCCGATGGTAAAGCGCACTTGGTCTTCGTTGTCTCTTGCGGCTTCCCGTAACGCAGTTGCCAGTGCACAGGCGCCCTCTAACGCATCGCGGCGCATAACTCGCGGGGTAGTGCCCGCATGGTTGGCACTTCCTGCTACGGTTACTTCGAACCAACTAACGCCCTGAATTCCTTCCACAACACCTACGGAAGCACCGGTGCGCTCCAATATTGGGCCTTGCTCAATATGCAGTTCCAGGAAGGTGTGCATGGGCGACGCCAATGGGCGGCGTGGCACACCTGCGGCGTCAAGCTCCGTCAAGCAAGTATCTAAAGCACTTCCCAGGCTGACGCCGTCGCTGTCTTCAACCTGGCGCGTTTCATCGAGGCTGCGCACGCCGCAAAATACCGCTGAACCCGAGGTGCCGGGGGAGAAGCGCGCGCCCTCTTCGTTGGTCCAACTCACCAGCGATAGCGGGCGGCGCGGGGCAAAGCCAGCCTGTTTAAGTGCGCGTAGTGCTTCAAGGCCAGCAAGCACGCCGAGTGCGCCATCGTACTTACCACCTGCCGGTTGGCTATCCAAGTGACTGCCGGTAACCACGGGAGCAAGCTCAGGGTCGCTGCCGGGAATATCAAGAAACACATTGCCGATGGCGTCTACGCTTGCCGTTGCTCCCAGCGCACTGGCCTGCTCAATCAGCCACAGCCGCGCCCGGGTATCGTTGTCGTCAAGCGCAAGGCGCGCCACACCACCATCTGAACGAGCACCAAATTTGGCCACCGTTGCCAAATCATTGGCTAAACGCTCTGGGTTAACCGCTCTCGCTATCGCCTTGATACCTACCAAAGAGCTGTCAGTTGGATGATTGATGTGGCTGTGCATTAGGCTCTCCAGGGTTGTTTGTTATTCGTAAACTTCGAAATGCACCTCGACAGGTACGCAGTCTGCGCCGTTGATTGGGATGATGTCTTGAGGGCAGGCGGACATTGCCACAATACAGTCCATTTCAGCGCGTAGCTCAACATAGTCGCCCGCTTTTGAAACCGGCGGGCACCAGTCGACTTTCATCTGGGCGTTAACCGGAATATTCATCCACAGGTTGAACGGCTGGGGCACTTCGGGTGCCACTGTGCCAATGGCTTGCATGGCTAAGCGCAGGTTGTCGGCACAGCTATCATGATAGCCCTCTACGCCCAGCGTCATATAGCGGAACAGGTCACAGGCGGCCATCAACGTATCGTGAATGCCCGGCGAGGTGTCGGCGGTGAGGGTCATAATGGGGCGGCGACGGTTACTCATCAGTGGGTCGCCTACCTGAGGAATCAGCCCACTCAACCAGGCGCGGCCATGCTCCCAGGACATAAACTCATTGGGGTTAGCGGTGCTGAACGCCCAGGTATCGCACACCTGAGTGCCATGAGTATTGATAATACGGATAGTTTGCCCGGCCTTTAGGCGAACTGCCTTGCCGCCGCGGGCGGCGACTTCGTAACGTTCGCCGAGCACTGGCGTGCCATCGGGGGAAATGGGGTTGTCCAGGGTGTGATTGTGACCACAGGGCTCACTATTGCTGTGGGGCAGTTGGTCAATGCGCGCGTGGTCAAAGCGTGTGTCAGTACTCATAGGATGCTCCAGGTGTGTCGTAATGGTGTTAGCTAATCAGTGCTTGTCTGTCGAATCAGTCGATATGGCGCTCGCGCCAAGTATTCAGAAACTGTTGCAGGCGTTCGCTTTTGGGTTGGCGGAATAACGTGGAGGGCGGGCCACTTTCTACCACGCGGCCTTGATCCATAAAGATCACCCGGTCAGCGACTTTGGCGGCGAAGCCCATCTCGTGGGTGACGATCACCATGGTCATGCCATCGGCGGCCAGCTTCTTCATCACGTCCAGCACTTCACCGACCAGCTCAGGATCAAGCGCTGAGGTAGGTTCATCGAAGAACATCACCCTGGGCTTCATGGCGAGCGCCCGGGCAATGGCCACGCGCTGTTTCTGGCCACCGGAAAGGCTCTCGGGGAAATGGCCAGCACGATCAGCCAGGCCGACTTGTTCGAGCATCGCCATGCCGTCTACATCGGCATCACGGCGAGACAGACCGTTGACCAGACGCAATGCCTCGGTCACGTTCTCCAACGCCGTGCGATGAGGCCATAGGTGAAAGTGCTGGAACACCATGCCGACCGGGGCGCGCACTTCATCGACGCGCTTTTCGCTGGTGCGTACACGCTTGCCGCTACGGTCCTCATAGCCCAACAACTGGCCGTCGATATAGACGCTGCCGTGATCATAAGGCTCCAAAAACGCCAGACAGCGCAGCAGTGTGGATTTACCCGAACCGGAGGGGCCAATCACACAGACCACCTCGGAAGGGGCGAGGCTAAAGTCGATGTTGGTCAACACTTCCAGCTCGCCAAACTGCTTACTAATGCCATGTGCCTCAACAATGGCTTTTTGGCGGGTAGGTGTAGGCGCTGAGAGCGTGTCAGCCGTTGGCATGGGAGTTATCCTTTTGAGCGACTTGGCGCGGTTGACGATTAGCTAAGCGTTTTTCCAGTGCATAGCCGCCCCGGGCAACCAGTTCAATCATTAGCCAGTAGAGCAGCGCCACTGCTAGGTAGGGCTCAATGACCTGGAAGGTCTGGTTAACGATCGTGGTCGCATTTTTAGTCAGATCGTCTACCGAGATAATTGAAATCAGGGCGGACTCTTTCACCAAAATGATGAGTTGGTTGGTGCTGGGCGGTACGATCAAGCGCGCCATTTGAGGAATTTGAATGCGTATTAGCGCGTGCCAGGGGGAGATGCCGAGCATCCGTGCCGCTTCAAGCTGCCCTTTCGGAATCGACTTGAAGCCGCCACGATAAATTTCCGCAAAGTAACCCGCGCCATAGAGGCCTATTCCAACAACGCCAGCGATGCTAGCGCTCAACGTTAAACCGATGCTGGGGCCGCCGTAATAGAGCAGGAACAGCAGAATCAGCAGCGGCACACCGCGGCATATCTCCACATAGCAGGCCACCGGGTAGCTGAACAACCGTGGATTGGCCAGCCGCAGCGCTGCCAGTACCAATCCCAATGAAAGCGCCACTAGGCAGCCTAACAAGCAGATCCACAGGGTGTTCCATAACCCTTGCAGAATCAGGCCTCGTGCTTCCCAGAGCAGGGCAATATCTAACATAGCGGACACTCCCTTATTCTGTGGCCAGGCCGCCGACCATGCGGCGTTCTAAGTAAGCGCTGATGCGTGCCAGCACCAAATTGACCGCGAGATAAAGCAGCGCGGCAGCCAAATATGTTTCCAGCGGCTGAAAGGTGCGCGAAGCAATTTGTTCGCTGACGCGCATGAGTTCGGTGACCGCAATTACTGAGATCAAAGAAGAGTTTTTGAGAATGGTGATGATCTCGTTGGTTAACGGCGGCAGCGTCAGGCGAAATACCTGGGGCATAATAATCCGCCTGCGGGTTTGCCAAGCGGAGATGCCCGCCATGCGCGCCGCTTCTATTTGCCCTGCGGGAATATGGCTGATACCACTGCGGAAAATTTCCGCCTGAAAAGCAGTAGTATTCAGCGTTAAGGTCAAAATAGCCGCGTGAATAGGCGCTATCTCAATACCGATTTCTGGAAGTAAGTAATAGACCAACAGCAGTTGCAGCAAAATAGGGGTGCCACGCCAAAAGCTGCGGTAAAGCCCACAGGGCCAGCGCACCAGGCGGTACCGGCTGGTCAAACCAAAGGCCAGCAAAACGCCTAATACCAAGCCCAATGCGATGGCGGAAAGCGAGACCACCAAAGTGGTGGTCAAGCCTTTAAGCAGCACAGGGTAGTGGTTGAGTAATATCTCAAACATGATGCACCCTTAGAAAAAGAGAATCGGCTTAGCGAACTTCGTGCCGATTTACTCGGGAGCGGGCAGCTCTAGTGGCAGCTCCATTGGGCCGCCGAACCACTTCTCTTGTAATTCTTCCAGGGTGCCGTCTTCATTGAGGCGTTGGATCTGCTCATCCATGAAGGCGTTAAGCGATGCGCTTTCTTCGTCATTACGCCCTGCCCAACTGAAATAGACCGGATCACCGAAGGTGCCTACCACTTCAAATACATCTGGGCGGGTGCGCTCGGCTTCGAGCAGGTTAGGAAGACTATTGATCACCACATCGACACGGCCAGTGCCCAGCTCGGCGTAGGCCTCATCAACGCCCGTGTAGGTGCGGATATCTTCCACGGGCGTTCCCGCTTCCTCAAGCTCGGCGGCCAAGGCTTCTAGTGCTTCCAGTTGAGCGGAACCCGCTTGAGCGGCGGCGACTTTGCCGGCGATATCTTCAGGTGAGCTGATGTCATCCTCGCCAGCGCGTTTGAGAATCGCCATGGTGGCATCCGCAATCGGCGCGCTTAAGTGGTAACGCTCCATGCGCTCTGGGGTGGCGGTGACCGAGGTGATCACGTAGTCAAAACGCTCGCGCTCCAGGCCCGGCAGAATACCTTGCCAGGGCAGATCCATACGGATCAGCTCGACGCCCTCAAGCTCTTCCATGATGTGTTCCATTATGTCGGCGGAGTAGCCGACAATTTCGCCATCTTCAATGTATTCAAAAGGGGCGAAGCGCGCTTCAGTGCCGACAGTAAAGGTGCCATCTGAGCGAATGTCGTCTAACAAGTCGCTATGAGCAGTAGTGGCGAAGCTAACGCCAAGTAGGAGGCCTGCGGTAATCGTGTGGATGCGTTGCATGGGGATGCTCCTCGGGTGGTGATACTCGAATCAGCGGCAAAGGCCTGCTGAGCAAGAACCCCTTGAGTAAAGCAGGCGTTATGCAACAATAAAACTGCTAGTTTTCGATGTTCATACCCATTTTATTGATGTGATTTGCACTAACGTAGAGCACTCTAATGAAACTCTCAGCTGCTGACCTTAAAAGCCTCTCGGTATTCCTTGCGGTGACCGAGCACCGCGGTTTTGCCGGTGCGCAAACGGCGCTACACATGAGCCAGTCCGCCATCAGTTTTCATATCCGTGCGCTTGAGGAGAGGGTGGGGTTCACCGTATGCAACCGGGGGCGGCAGGGGTTTGAACTGACCGAGCGGGGCGCCATTGTGTATGAGCGCGCTAAATTGCTGCTTGCTTCAGTAGACGATTTTGATAGCGAGATGAGCGAGCTGCGCAGCTCGGTTTACGGCACGCTGCGTTTAGGCGTGGTCGATAACACCATTATGGATGTGGACCTTGACCTACAGGGGGTGATTGGCGAGTTTCTACGCAAAAACCCCAAAGCGCGGCTCAATATTACGGTAGGTAGTCCTGACCGCTTAATTGGCGAGATCGCTAACGGTGAAGTACAGCTCGGTATCCTGCCGGAAACCGCGCAAATGGCAGGCTTGCAGCACCGCCAGGTCTATACCGAAGTACACGGTATTTATTGCGCAAAAAAACATCCGCTATTTACCCGCGACAGCACCCAGTTAACGGTCAATGAGGTGATCAACCACCCCTTTGTGGTGCGTCCTTATGCCAACCTGCAAGAGCTTAAAAGCTTTCCTAACGCCCAGGTGGGCGCCCATGCTTCGAATATGGAGGCCCAGGCGCTGCTGATACTGAGTGGCCACTTTATCGGCAACTTGCCTCACTATTACGCCAACCACTGGGTCGAGCGAGGCGAACTCAAAGCGCTGCTGCCTGATCAGGTCGAAATCGCCTCGCCGTTCTGTGTGGTTACCCGGTCAGGTCGACGGCCCTCGCTAATTGTGCGTACTTTTATTCAAGAGCTGGTAGCCCGGTTGTGGCAGCAGTCGCATTTGGTTGAAGCGTATAAAGGGGATGAGCTGTTCAAAACCTCGCTTAAAACCTCACCGACGCCTGCAGACTAACTTCCAGTGGGTCGCCGACCACTACCCGCGTGCTGCCGCCGCTTGATGGGTAGTAAGTAGTGTCGAATAGGTTCTTGGCATTAAGCTGTAGGTGCAGGTTGTCCCCCAGCCAAGGCGTATCCCAGCCGATAAAGGCATCGGCCACGGTGTAGGCGTCTAACTGGAAGCTATTGTCCGCGTCGCCTTCGCGCTCACCCACATAACGCACCCCGCCGCCCAGCCGCCAGTCACCCAACCCAGGTGCGGTGGTTAAGTCGTGCGCCAAGTAGAGGCTGGCGGTATGCCGTGCGGCGTTGGTCAGCCGGTTGCCCTGGGAGCCTGCGGTATCTTTGAGCACTTCGGTGTCGGTATAAGCGTAAGCGCCTAGCAGTGAAAGCTGATTGGTCAACTGGCCGGAAATCGTGAGCTCCAAACCCTGGGAGCCCGCTTCACCGACTGTGCGGGTCACGCCGTTGTCGGAAACGGCGACATTCTCTTTACGGATATCAAATAGCGCAGCGGCCAACGAGAACTGGTCGTTCCATAAGTGCTTCACGCCAATTTCACTGCCCATACTGTGCTCAGGGTCCAGCGTTTGGCCGGTGTCACTGTCGGCGCCATTTGGCACGAAGGCTTCGCTGTAGCTGGCATAAATCGATGTATCTGGAGTCAGGCGATGCAGCAGACTGATCGAAGGCAGAAAAATATCGTCGCTGATATCTGTGTCAGTAATGAAATTCTGACCACGTCCACCAAACTGCTCGTAGTGGGTGTAACGCCCACCTAATCCGAGTATCCAGGCCTCGCTTAAGTGCCAGCGGTCATTCAGGTAAACGCCGGTGGTATTAATCTCATCCAAACGCTGGCTAAGCGAGCTGTTGAGGCTATCGCTATCCAGGTTTAGGCCGCCGTAGCTAATGTCATATATATTCTGATCGGTGACCGCCGTACCGCGATACACCTCGGCCAGATAATCCCGTTGGCGTTCATGATCCACACCGATAGTGAGGTCGTGGCGCATACCTGCCAGAGTGGCGATGCCGGTGGTGTCCCAAGCGGTGTACTGTACGCGGCGATCAAAGCCGTAGTTGGCATCGGCACGGCGGGTGAGCGCGCCGGTGCCTTCATTGACACGCAGCACCCGCGGCTGGCCATCGCTGTACTGGCGGCGGTTCCAGCCGTAGGTCAGTCTTGTTGACCAGTCGTCATTGATATCCTGCTCCCACCAGGCGGTGATGGTTTCGTCGTGTCCGAATACCCGTGACCAGGGTTCATCGAAACGGCGGTCATTGGGCACCTTGGCGGGCTCGCCGTCGACAATCACCGTGCCGCGATCTAGATTCAAGTCGTAGTCGCGATACTCATAGGAGATCTGCGCACGGCTATTGCTGCCCTCCCAGCGCAGTGAAGGGGCAACGATAGTGCGTCGGTTATTACCGAAGGCGCGAAAGGAGTCTTCGTCTTCATGATGGACGATAAACCTGAATGCCAGGCCGGTATCGGCAAGCGGGCCGGTGACATCCACGCTGGCATTGCCGCCGCCAAGGGAGGTGGCTTCGGCGCTGATCTCGCGCTGCCACTCGTACTCAGGGCGTTTGGTGACCAGGTTGATCACCCCGCCAGGATCCTGCTGGCCTTGAAAGAGCGACGCTGGCCCCTTGAGTACTTCGACATGATCCACCGTCGCCATTGAGAAGGTGCCGCGGGGTTGGCGAATGCCGTCGATCAGCGTCGAGCCATCGCTGTTGCTGCCAAAACCACGCTTTATAAAGCCGTCTTCGGTGCCACCCATATTGTTACCTTCGGTCACCCCCGCGACCATCGCCATCGCCTCAGTGAGGCTGTCGATATTATGATCGGCCATTACCTGGGCAGTGACTGTCTCTACGGTGCGGGCTTCTTCCAGAAACGACACCGGCTGTTTGCTGGCCAAACTGGAGCGCTGGGCGCGATAGCTCTGCGGGGCCACGTCAGTGAGGCGGTCTGAGGTGACTATCACTGTTTCTGAAACTGTTTCTGAAGCGGCCTCGTTGGCTTGTTGCGCGTAGGCATAGGGCAGCGGGTTCAGCAGTAGCAACGGCGAAAACATCGCAATGGTTCGGGAGCGGAGCATGGGTGGTATAGATCCTTTTTGTCGTCAGTGGGTGGAATGAGCAGGCGTTATTGAGCGTTGAGTGCGCCCCAAAAATGTCCCGCGCGACTTATCGATGGCGGGGTGGGCAGCAGCGTTTCGAAAGTGGCGGCCGGGTCGAGATCGCTAAACAGCGTGGGGTGCAGCCACTGGGCAATACGCTCCAGCGCAACAATGGCAAAGGGCCCTTGGTGGAAGCCATGCCAAAGTGCGTAGAACTGCCCTTGCTGAACGGCGTCGAGATGCTGCCAGCCGGGTAGTTCTTGGCTAAGCGAGCGCAGGTCTTGGGCAATCTCTGCATCGCTAATCCCAATCCCTACGCTGATGCCATCGCCTGCTGCCCACTGCCCCGCGGTATTGATAACGACCTCAGGCGGGTGGCTCAGCACCCACTCGTTGCTTAGCGTCGCCGATGCGCCGGGGGTTAACGCATCGGCAATATTATCGCCGCCCGCCCGCGCCACTAAGTCGGCAAGCCCGTTACGTAGATTGGTGCGGCAACAGTCAACTTTGACCCCAGGGGCGACATTGATCAGCACGGTGGGGGCGTCAGCGGGCCGCTCTGCCAGGCGCTGGTCGATAAGCGCCATACGCTGCTCAATCAGGGCAATAACGTGGTTAGCTCGCGGGGTTGCATCCAACACTTCGCCTAGCAGTGTCAGGCTTGTGGGCGTGTTTTCCAGCGGGTGACGGTTAAAGTCGATAAACAGGTAGGCAATGCCCAGCTCGTCCAGCAGCCTTGCCAACGGGGAGCCTTCCACACTGCTCGCTCTGGAGAGATCGAAAAGCACCAGATCTGGGGCCAAGTTCAGCAGCGCTTCACTATCGAGCTGGGGTATTGGCGCGCTGGAAAGCGCTGGCAGTCGGTCTAGCGCAGGCCACTGGGAGGCGAAGCGTTGCGCCATGGCGGGGTCAAACACGGCCAGCGGATAAGCCCAGCCCGCCAAGTGCGGGGTAGGGTCATCCAGTAGCGTTGCCAGCGCATAGAGCTGCCGCGGCTGGGTAAGGAACAGGCGAGTTGGCGGCGCTGAGAGCATTACCTGGCGGCCGGCTAAATCGGTAACTTGTTTAGGGAAACCCTCTGGAGACTCACCCGCCCAGCATGCGACAGCGCTTAACAAACTCATCCAATACAGCAGGTTCATAGCCAAGCGGCGCATGTCGGTATCCTGGGGTTAATTCGCAGAGAGGTTGCTGACGCGATCGCTTAGTACCACCGGCCGCCCCAGCGAGCAGTGCTCTACGCGGGCCTCTACACCGTAGGCGGCGCGTAGCACGTCGGGTGTGATCACGTCCTGTGGGTCGCCAGCGGCAAGCAGTCCGCCGTTACCAAACAGCAGCACTTGGTCGCAGAAACGCAGCGCCAGATTGATGTCGTGAATCGCCATCAGACAGACCGCCTGACGCTCTGCGATGACGGCGCGTACGGTGTCAATCAACGCCAACTGCCAGCGCAGATCCAGCGCGCTGGTGGGTTCGTCCAGCAGTAACATCGCGGGCTGGCGGGCAATCGCCTGGGCTAGGCCAACCATCTGGCGCTGGCCGCCGGAGAGCTCGCTTAGCGGGCGCAGGGCGAGCGTACGAATGGCCAGGGCATCGAAAACGCGCTCAATTAGCGTGTCTATTTCTACCCGGCTGAGGTCGGGGCGGACGGCACGGCAGGCGCTAAGCACCGCTTCATAAGCGACCAAGGTGGTGGCCTGTGGGAGCGTTTGCGGTAAGTAGCCCACATGGCGCATTCGCGCTGCACCGCTGAGGGTGGCGAGGTCGATATCGTTAAGCTGCATTCGCCCGCTGAACGGTTGTAAGCCCGCGATAGCTTTTAACAGGGTCGATTTACCCACTGCATTGGGCCCCAGCACCGCGACCAGCGATCCAGGTGGCAGCGTGGGCAAACTTAGTTGCTCAAAGATGCGCCGTTTGCGATAGCCGGTAGAGAAATTGTTGAGGGTAAAGCCTGCACTCATCGCGTTCGCCCCTGCAGCATGATCAAGGCCATAAAGAAGGGTATGCCCACTAGTGATGTCACTAACCCCACCGGCAGTACCAGCCCATCGACCAGCGTTTTACTGGCGATAGAAGCAAGCGACAGCACCAGCGCCCCGGCCAGAGCGCTGCCCGGCAGGTAAAAACGGTGATCCTCGCCCAGCGCCAGTCGAGCCATATGCGGACCGACCAACCCAATAAAGCCAATGGTGCCTACAAAGGCGACCGCGGCGGCGGCGAGTAGGCTCACTCTAAGCAGCGAGATAAGACGCAAACGCTCAACAGGGATGCCAAAACTGCGCGCGTGCTCATCGCCCGAGCGCAACGCCGTCATCGCCCAGGCGCTGCGCAGCGAGAAGGGCTGGCAAACGGCCAAGACCGCCGCCACAATGGCTACCGTCTCCCAGGAGGCACGGGACAGGCTGCCCATCGTCCAAAACACTAATTGCTGTAACGCATCGGGGCTGGCAATCAACTGTAAAAGCGCGACCAGTGCGTTGAGTACAAAGACCAGCGCAATACCAAACAGCACGATGATTTCACGGCTGGCGCCATAGAGGCGCGAAAGCGCATTGATGGTCAAAATCGACGCCGCAGCAAATACGAACGCCATCAAGGCGGTGGCGTAGTGGGCATTTAAACCAAACAGGGTAAGATTAAAGACAATCACCAGCGAAGCACCCAGGGTGGCTGCCGCACCCACGCCCAGGGTAAACGGGCTGGCTAGCGGGTTGTTCAGCACTGTTTGCATCTCTGCCCCCGCCAGGCCCAGTGTGGCGCCTACCAGCACTGCCATGAGTGCTGCCGGCATACGGATCTCCCAGACAATGGCCTGCTGAACCGGCTCTTGGGCCTGGGCGTCAATAATAAGAGCGACCAGATTGCTAAGGGGAATATGCGCAGGGCCACTGGCGATGTCAGCTAGCAGCGATATTGCTAACGCTATAGCTAACCCCGCGACAATCAGCAAACGGGTAACAATAAAGCGCCGATAGGTGGATGCCAACGGAGTAGCAAGCGGCGAAGAGGCGGGCATCGTGAAGGTGTTTCCAGGTAAGAACAAAAAGTTAATAGGCTTGGTCTTATTTGCGACTAAAACTCATTCGTATTTCATTTTCATCCTTTAGTCGTGGCTTTGTCAACTGTAGGTAACCAGTCATCACCTGATTGCTGTGCTGCTTCCCCTATGTTCTATTGAAGAGCTAGTTCTATTGAAGAAGTAGGCTTTATTGAACAGATAGACGCTATTGACGCAGTATTTGGCCTACACTTACCTGTTGTTACAGACAAGGATCAAGGAGTTCACCATGACCGATATAGCCGCTCTACTAGGCAGTGACGCCGATAGTTTGCTTAACCACACTTGCCAAGGGGTTCGTCGTGAGGACTTGCATCTCCCTGGCCCCGATTTTATTGATCGTGTGATGGCCGATAGCGATCGCACTCCTGCGGTGCTGCGCAACATGCAGGCGTTTTTTGATCATGGCCGCCTGGCGGGCACCGGCTACCTCAGTCTTCTGCCGGTAGACCAGGGCATTGAGCACTCCGCAGGAGCCTCCTTTGCGCCTAACCCGCGCTACTTTGATCCGGCCAACATTGTCGAGTTGGCTATTGAAGGTGGCTGCAACGGCGTGGCCTCCACGCTTGGCGTGCTGTCGTCGGTCGCGCGGCGCTACGCCCACAAGATCCCGATGATGATGAAGCTAAACCACAACGAGACTCTGAGCTACCCGGCGATATACGACCAGACGCTATTTGCCGATGTCGAGCAGGCCCACGATATGGGGTGCGTGGCGGTTGGCGCCACTATTTACTTTGGCTCTCATGAGAGCCGTCGCCAAATAATGGAAATCAGTGAAGCCTTCGAGCGTGCTCACCAATTGGGTATGGTGACGGTATTATGGGCATATCTGCGTAACCCTGATTTCAAACAGGGTGGCACCGATTATCACGCCTCTGCCGATCTAACCAGCCAAGCCAACCATATGGCCGCAACCCTCAAAGCGGATATCGTCAAGCAGAAACTGCCTGAGAATAACGGCGGCTACAAAGCGGTTGGGTTTGGTCATACCCATGATGATGTCTACAGCAAGTTGACCACTGACCACCCGATCGACCTGGCTCGCTACCAGGTAGCCAACTGCTTTATGGGGCGCGCTGGGTTGATCAACTCCGGCGGTGGCTCCAAGGGGCACTCTGACTTGGGTGAAGCCGTCCGCACGGCAGTGATCAACAAACGCGCAGGGGGAATGGGCCTGATTTCTGGGCGCAAGGCCTTCCAGAAGCCGATGCAGGAAGGCGTCGACCTGTTGCATGCCATTCAGGATGTTTATCTCTCAGCTGACGTGACAGTGGCCTGACCTTTCAGTTGCGAGCAGTGGGGAGCGCGTTGATCAACCCGCAAGCCAGGGCGTGCTGTGCACTTATTTATGCACATTAAACACGCCCTGGCCCACCACAACGGCATCTCCACCCACCGTGACGAAACCGGGCTTAATCTCGCCATTGGCAGCGGTATGTATAACGCTGGGTCGGCCTATCTCAATACCTTGATGAATATTGCAGTGGATGGCGATTTTCTGGGTAGAGGCCAGATAGCCAGTCAATGCAGCCGCTGCGCTTCCGGTAGCGGGATCTTCACAAATACTGGCGTGCATACAGAACATACGGCTTCTGATCTCGATTTCTGCGTTGCCTGATGGCGCCTTTACGTACAGGTATATCTGTTCCGCGTTGCTCGTCATCACCGCACTTGCCCATGTGGCGGTGGAGATGCTTACGCTTTCCAAAGCGTTACGATCGGCGAGCTCGATCAGATGAAAAGGGAGTCCGAAAGAGGAAAATACGGGCTCGCCAATTAGCTGATGCTTTTCAAGCCCCAACAACGTTGCAGCGGTGGCGTGATCAAGTGTGCTATCCCTGATGTTGGCAGGCTGGGCAGTCGTAAACGTTGCCCTTCCTTGGTTATAGCTAACCGCTAGCTCGCCAATGGGTGGCTGAAGAATTAATGTCTGCTCAGGGTTTACTAGGTTCAGCGCCGCCAGCAACTGTGCGGTGCCTACCGTGGGGTGGCCTGCAAAAGGTAGCTCACGGGTAGGCGTGAAAATCCGCATCGGGTAGTGATTCGGCCCTGTAGCGGCGCTTAAAAACACCGTTTCAGCGAGGTTAAGTTCATTGGCCACCGCCTGCATGGTGTTAGTTGATAGGTCATCAGCGTCTAGAAACACGGCCAGTGGATTACCGGTAAATGGCTGGTCGGTAAAAACATCGAGTAAGTAATACTCAGCGGTTTTCATAAGGTCCTCTTTTAAAGGTGGTCTGCTTCCAAAAGGCTTTACGGCCCTCTTTTAACGCCTGTGTGCGGTCAAGGCCAATATCCTCAAGTAGCCGATCATCAAGTGTCAGTAACTGGCGGCGGCTACGACGGTAGTGACGGTACTGGCGCAACTGATAACTTAGCTGATAGCGAAACTGAGTGAGGCTGAAGCGTTGCATGGCTAATCCTCCGTTGATGTGTTCACCCAGATTACTCAGTGCTACTATTTGAATACAGATATAGGTTTTTTTATTTTTAGGATACAGAAGGGCGTGTTATACCTCTGTATGGTAGCTAAGTAGATCATCTGTATTGTTATGAGGCTGCGGGCAGGAGGGTGTGATGACGCGCTATGAAGAGGTGGCTACCATTTTGCGGGAGCGTATCGAGCACGGTATTTACCGTGTGGGTGATCGCTTGCCGTCTATTCGTGCGGTTTGCCAGGAATTCGAGGTCAGTATTTCCACTTCTCAGGAAGCCTACCGGCAACTGATGGATGCAGCATTGATCGAATCGCGGCCTAAATCGGGCTACTTCGTGCTGCCAAGTAGGGCGCCATCGGTGCTGCCGTCGGTATCGAGGCCTGCCCAGCGCCCGCTGGATATTTCCCAGTGGGACCAAGTGTTGGAACTGGTGGCGACACACCGCGATGAAAACCGGCTTTTACTGGGGCGTGGCGCGCCAAATGTAGAGTACGAATCGCTACGTCCACTGTCGAAAATTCTTGCAGGACTACATCGCAGTCATGACTTGGTTGGGTTTAATTACGACAAGCTGATTGGGCGGCTTGAACTTCGACAACAGGTGGCTCGGTTGGCGATTGCTTCTGGCTGCCTGCTTCACCCAGACGACATTATGATCACTACCGGCTGCCAGGAGGCGTTGGCCATCTCTCTGCGCACGCTAACCCAGCCTGGCGATGTGGTGGCCGTGGACTCGCCCAGCTTTTACGGCACCATGCAGATCCTTAAAGCTAACGGCTTAAAAGCGCTGGAAATCCCCACTGATCCGCAAACGGGTATCAGCCTGGAGGCGTTAGAGCTGGCGTTGGAACAGTGGCCAATCCGCGCGATACAGGTCACGCCGACCTACAACAACCCGCTGGGTTACACCATGAGTGAGGCGCGCAAGCGGGCGCTGTTTCAGCTCGCTCAGCGTTTTGATGTGGCGATTATCGAAGACGATATCTACGGCGACCTGTCATTCACCCTGCCCAGGCCACGCACCGTGAAATCCTTCGATGACGATGGTCGAGTGATGCTGTGTAGCGGTTTTTCTAAAACCGTGGGGCCGGGGTTGCGGGTGGGCTGGCTGGCACCGGGCCGCTACCGTGATCAGGCGCTGCATATGAAGTATGTCTCCACCGGGGCATCGGCTACCCTGCCGCAGCTGGCAGTGGCGGAATTCGTCGCCAAAGGGCACTACGAGCGCCACGTCCGTTACGCCACCCGCCAATATCAGCGCCAGCGCGATATTATGATCAGTTGGGTGCAGCGTTACTTCCCTAAGGGCGCAGGTATCAGCTACCCCCAAGGCAGTTTTTTGCTATGGGTGGAGCTTCCCGCTGCCGTGGACTGCGTACGCCTTAATGAACGCTTGGCGCAGCGGGCGATCCATGTGGCCCCGGGGTCACTTTTTTCAGCATCAGGCAAGTTCCGCCAGTGTCTGCGTCTGAGCTACGCATTTACGCTAACACCTGCCATTGAAGCGGCCGTGCGAACCGTGGGTGAGTTTGCCACCGAGATGGTGGAAGAGGCACAAGCGCATGAGCATGAGGTGGGTCTCACCTAGGCTCGTTCACAATCCTGATTCATATTACTCGGTCAGCGAAACTCAACATTTCCGAGGTGCCCATGCGGCGTCATGCTCTTACCTATCGCGCGTTCGGAAGACCGCTTGAAACATTAGAAATGGAAACATCGGAAGTTCCAGAGATGGTCGAGGGCAAGCTCAGGGTGAGAATGTTGTGTGCTCCAGTTAATCCCTCTGACTTAATCCCTATCACCGGTGCCTATTCGCATCGTATTAGTCTTCCCGCTGTTGCCGGTTATGAAGGGGTTGGTCGTGTTATTGATGCTCCGCAAGAGTATTCCAACCTTATCGGGAAACGAGTGCTGCCATTACGAGGCGATGGTACTTGGCAGACTATTTTGGATTGTGATCCAACGCTCGCAGTGCCCGTACCCGATAACATTTCTGACGCCATCGCAGTACGCGCTTATATTAATCCCTTAGCCGCCCTAACCATGCTCGAAACCTGGCCCGTAGAGGGTCAGCGTGTTCTTCTTACTGGCGCCGGTTCGAACTGTGCTGAATACCTTGGGGTATGGGCATATCAGCACGGCGCCAAGGAAGTCGTTGGCATCTACCGTTCCGAAAGCCGGGTAACCCGTCTGGAACAGCTGGGTATAAAACCGGTATCTATCTACGATACGTCGCAGATATCACATGTGGCTCGTGAGTCGGACATAGTGTTTGACGCCTTAGGGGGCTCAGTTGCGGCAAATATATTGAAACTAATGGCACCGGAAGCGATGTTTATCGCCTACGGGTTATTAACAGGGCAGGCGATTCAGTTGGATGCCAAACCTGGCGCTCACTATAGAAAGTTTCATTTGCGCGATAGTTTGGCCGGGATGTTGGCAGAAACTTGGCAGCACAAATTCTTGGCTATCTGGAAACTGTTAGGCCAGTCAGCGATGCCTGACTATCAAGTGCTGCCTAGTCAAAAGTGGCGACAAGCTGTCGAGAGGGCGCATTGCCCTAGCGGTCAGAAGGTGCTTCTGAACTTCTCCACTCTTGGGCAATGAGGGTTACCTTACGTCAAATCCATAAACGGATTATAGGCGACTTCCCAGAAGTGGCCTTCTGGATCGCGGAAGTAGCCGGAATAACCACCCCAAGATCTAGTTGGGACGCTTAAAATGTTGCCGTGCCTGCTTTACGCGTTCGCGGGTAACGCAGTTTAGTGAGTGGTCGTTGAGCAGCCCCATGGCCTGCATAAACGCAAAGGCGGTGGTGGGGCCGAAAAACTTCCAGCCACGTTTTTTAACTCCTTGGCAAGGGCGACGGATTCCGGCGAGGTGGTCTGAGTTTGTGGCGTTGCCAACTCGGCTGGCTCATAGCGCCAGAAGAATGCTGCCAGCGAGCCTTCTTGCTCGACCATCTCCTTGGCACGCTGGGCATTATTGATGGTCGCTTCGATTTTTCCACGATGGCGAATAATGCCTGCGTCTTGAAGTAAACGCTGCACATCCTCATCGCCTAAGTGGGCGACTTGATGGAAATTGAAGTGGTGAAAAGCCGCACGAAAGTTTTCGCGCTTATTCAGAATCGTGCGCCAGCTTAAGCCCGACTGAAAGCTCTCAAGGCAGAGCTTTTCGAACAACCGCTGATCATCATCTACCGGAAACCCCCACTCACTATCGTGATAGGGCAGAAACTCCGCCGCACCACCACACCATTGGCAGCGGGGGTGTCCATCAGGAGCAATAAAATCGTTAGCCATCAGTTACTCACCTATCACTCAAACCACTCTTGAGCCGTACGCCACAGACACATACCGATGAAATAAGCCGATGTTATGCCCCATCCCCATAGCGCCCAGGCGGCGTGTACTGGGCTTGAGAGCACCAGTGACGTAGCACATACGCACCACGCCAGCGTAACGGCGATATTGAGCGGCATGAACAGGCGCACCCGAAAGGGGTGTAGAAACTTCATTCGGGTCACGGTGAGAATCGCCAGTAGCACGATAGAGGCAAAGGTGATGAACGGCGGGAAGTCGAGAATATAGAAGTAGGCGGCGGCGATATTCCAGGCGGCAGGAAAGCCAACGAAGTAATTATCCTGGCTTTTCATATCGACATTGCAGAAACAGAACATCGATGACAACAAAATGATAAATACTGATAGCAGCCCTAAATAGGGTGGCAATTCAATGAAGTAGTAAATGAATAGCGCGGGAATAAAGGCCCAGGTCAGGTAATCGATGACCATATCGAGCGTTGAACCATCAAAATGGGGCAGTATGGCCTTTACTTCATATTTGCGCGCCAAAGTGCCGTCGATGCCATCAATCATCATCGCTGCGCCTAGCCAGAGGAGGCAGGCTACAGGGTTATTGTCGACCAGTGCCAGCAGTGCCATGGTGCCGAGCAGCACGCCGCTGGCGGTAAATATGTGCACGCTCCATGCCTTACATCGTGAGGCGCGGGATTCTGTATGCGAAGAAAGAGATTGAACCACGTTGACCCCATTGGGAACGTGCTGTCCCCTTGCTGTTTGGTTGATAGATAGGTGTATAAAGAACGATACACTACTACAAGAATGAATCCAGAAAATACGTTGGCATACCATTCCGTGCCATATCGACCTAGTAAAATGACAATTAACCCAAGGAGATTGCTAATGACGACTGTGCGTACCGCAACCATTAAAGACCTTGATGCTTTAACCAACCTGCTCGATGGTTATCGTCAATTTTATAAGCAGCCGGGCGATGTTGGGGCGGCACGTGATTTTCTGCGCCAGCGCTTGGAGCTAGGTGATTCGTACATACTGGTTAGTGAAAACGGTGAAGGCGCACTCACCGGTTTTGTACAGCTTTATCCTGGCGTTTCCACGGTGGGGTTGAATGCGCGCTGGACCTTAAATGATCTGTTTGTTCTGCCGGAGTGCCGTGATAAAGGGACAGGTAGGGCGTTAATGGAAGCAGCCACGCAACTTGCCCATGAGCATGGCGTGGCACGTTTGATATTAATGACGCAGGTAGAGAATGAACGTGCCCAACATCTTTATGAATCATTGGGCTGGCAGCGCAACACAGCTTTTTACGGCTATTTGCTGGATGTTAAATAACACGGCGTCATAGGTGTTGTGCTTAAGTGGCACTCTCCGGCAACTTGCACACATCCACCCACTCGGCGTTGACAAGCTCGGCTAGTCGCTTGGGGCTCAGGCGTACGGCGCTAGTGGGCGAGCCAGCGGCGGGAAGCACTTCATCATAAGCGTGGAGTGACTCATCGCAGTACACCGGCAGGTTGGTGGCTAGCCCAAAGGGGCAAACGCCGCCGACCGGGTGGCTGGTTAGCTCCATTACCGTCTCGGCGTCGAGCATTTTGGCTTTGCCGCCGAAGGTATCGCGAATCTTGCGGTTATCGATTCGCGCATCGCCACTCGCAACAATAAGCAGTGGTTTTTCATCGACTTTGAACGCCAGGGTTTTGGCAATTTGGCCCGGGGCCACGCCGTGGGCATCAGCGGCGAGTTGCACGGTGGCGGTACTGGTTTCGAGCACTTCGATTTTTACATCCGGCGCGTGCTCGGCAAGGAACTGGCGAACGGTCTCAATACCCATCATGAACTCCTTGGTCGATAAAATTAGTCGGTTAAAAGACTAATCTAACGCGCGTTCGATGATTTAGCCAAGCCACGCCGGGGTAGTGATCTTGGCAGGTTCGCGCTGCATGATGATCTCGCCGTGGCGCACCGAAAGCAGCACCTCGCCTTGATTGCGTAGCACGCTGTAGTCATCCTCGCCTTCCAGCAGGTTGAAGCTAGCGGGTTTGCCGACCTCGATGCCGTAACGCTCCTCAATATTCATTGTGCGGGCGCTGTTATCGGTAATTAGCGAAAGCGCGCTGCTGAAGTCTTGATAGCCCATCATTTGGCAAATATGCAGGCCAAAATCCAGCGTTCTTAATAGTTTGCCGTTACCCAGTGAATACCAAGGGTCGAATATGGAGTCTTCGGCAAAGCAGACGTTAATGCCCGCAGCGTTGAGTTCTTTTACACGTGTTACGCCGCGGCGTTTCGGGTAAGTGTCGAAACGCCCTTGCAGGTGAATGCTTTCGGTGGGGCAGGAGACAAAGTTGATGCCCGAGCGTTTGAGCAGCAGGAATAGCTTGGAGCAGTAGGCGTTATCGTAGGAGTGCATCGCCGTGGTGTGGCTAGCGGTGACGCGGCTGCCTAAATCGTTAAACAGTGCTTCGCAGGCCAACACTTCGAGAAAGCGCGAATTGGGGTCATCGATCTCATCACAGTGTACGTCCACCAAACGATCGTATTTGATCGCAAGCTCAATTACCCGCTTCATGGAGGCCACGCCTAGCTCGCGGGTGTATTCAAAATGAGGGATGCCGCCAACGACATCGGCGCCAATTTCCAGCGCTTCTTCCATGAGCCTATCGCCGCCGGGGTAGGAGAGCAGGCCATCTTGAGGGAAGGCCACCACCTGAATATCAATCTTATCCTTCAGTTCATCCCGCAGCGCGCATAGGGTTTTCAAACCAACTAGGCTGGGGTCGCTGGTGTCGGCGTGGGTGCGCACGAATTGAACACCATTTCCAATCAGCAAATTAAGCGTTTTTAGTACCCGTTCGCGAATATCAGCTTCCGTGAGCATTGGCTTACGCTCGCCCCAGCGCTCAATGCCTTCAAATAGCGTACCACTCTGGTTCCAGTTGGGTTCACCGGCGGTAAGGGCTGCGTCTAAATGAATATGTGGCTCGATAAAGGGAGCGCAAATCAGTTTGGCACCCGCATCTATCTGCCCTTCGCTTCCGGTTTGCGGTGCATCTTGGGCGGTAATAGATGCGAAAAGGCCGTTCTCAATCTCGACTCGGTAAAGCTCGGGGCGCTGGCGTAAACGGGCGTTAATAATCTGCATGCGCATATAAAAAAGGGCTCACTTATTGTTTGGCGATGGAAGGGAGGCTATCGCTCAGCGTAGCGTGGTTTACGCGAAGCAGCACTGCATAGCTGCCCGCTGCGACTGCTACACCTACCAGCGGCGGCAGCAAGGGCGAAAAGTAGGCGGCCCCAGCGCCAAGGGCATAGGCGGCTAGACCTCGGCGGTTGAAGTCGGGAAGTTGAGCGGTATCTAACGCGGGGTAGCGGCCTTTATGCTTCAGCCAGAAGTCCGCCATGATCACCCCACCCATGGGCGGGATAAAGGTGCCCAGCAATACCAAAAAAGGGATTAGCAGGTTGTACATACCGCCAACCGCCAGCACGGTGCCAATGGCCGCGCCGCCTACTGTTACCAAGCGGCGTTTTTCGGTGCGCAGCAAATTGCAGCCTGCCACGGCGAAGTTGTAAATGGTGTTGTCTTGGGTGGTCCATATATTTAGAAACAGCATCAGCACAGCAATGGTGACAAAGCCTTGGGCGATCAATACATCGACAATATCCGCCTGCTGGTAAATCATGGTGCCTAGCGCCCCGGTCAGCACCATTAGGCCGTTACCCACAAAAATGCTGACAGGGTCGCGATCACAGCAATTTTCGGCGTCTTGGCAAAGCGGCTCCAATTAGTCGCTTGGGTACCGCCGCTAATAAAGGTACCAATAATCACGGTAATCGCAGCCGCCACACTCATGCTCTCCGTAGGTGTCTGCTGGCTTAGCCCGGCAAAGCCGCGTACATCCACCAGACCGGTGAATAGGCTTATCAATATAAACAGCATCATTGCTGGAACAGCAAAGCGCGAAAGCCAGTCCATGCCTTTGTAACCGATCATGGCAGTCACACAAAAACCAAACCCAAAAAGCACCATTAAGGGGATTTCCAGCCATTCAGGCATCCCCGTGGTGCGTACTAATACCAACGCGATGGTCGCTGTCCCCCAGGCGTACCAGCCAATTTGGGTAAAGCCGAGGATGAAATCGGAGAGCTTGCTGCCCTTCTCGCCAAAGCAGAAGCGTCCCATGAGCACCGAATTAAGCCCGCTTTTGCAGGCGATGTAAGCCAGTACCGCCGCGTAAGACCCTAGCAACAAATTGCCTATTAAAATGATCCATAACAGCTGACCAATCGGAAAAGCTTGGCCTAGCGTGCCACCAGCCCACATGGTAGCGGTAAAAAAGGTGAAACCAAGCAGTACTGCTGAGGTGGAAAGTAGCCCCTTACGGGCACCGGTAGGGACTTCGCTAAGCGGATAATCAGACTGGTGCATCACGGTCTCCTAACATAAGTAATTCATCGATAAGCCAACTACTTACTTAGCAAGAGATGTGCCAAAAGTTAAAAGTCGGCAATAATGATTATGGCGTGTGATTTTTAAAACATTCCTACACTTTTTAATGATAGTTTAGTAATTAAAGCTCAATAGTTTTTGTTTGTTAGTCGGCGTCATTAGTAGACACACAAGATTGTTCATCGTCTTTACGGTTAGATGGTTACGGTGCTGCAATTGAGGAAGCAGAATCTATGCAAGAACCCAAACATAAGAACACTTTGCTGCCTGGGGTTAAATTGCCCTGGCACCGTACGCTGGTGGGTAAAGTGGTCATGTTTATGCTATTGGGTGTGCTTTTTGCGTATTTGTCGGGTGCATTCTCGGGTTTTTTGATGGTTGAGCGCGGGGCTAGAGAACAGTGGTGGCGCGAAGCTGAAGTCAACGCTCAGATAGTGAGCGCTACTATTCGGCGTATTTATACCTCTGTTGCAGTGAAAACAGATGGCACCGGTCAAGTCACACATATTATTTCCCAGCGCCCCATTGGCGATGAAGAGTCGGTGCTGGAAACAGGTTTTAGTCCAGTTGATGTGCTAGCGCTGGCTAGTGCACAAACGCGAAATAATGTTTGGTTAATGACTAAAACGCCACAAGGTTCCCTCACCGTTGTAGCAGATGCACTTAATACGCCTTCAGACTCTCCTCTCAGCTTGAGAGTAAACGTTTGGCAAACAAAAGCAGCAGCGGCTGATTTTTTTTGTGGGGTTTGCCCGCATTGGTAACGAAGAGCATTTTATTAGTTCGCTGCCTATTGTTACCCCTAATGGTCAATTGTTGGGCGTTATAGTATCCACAATAGGCCAGAAAGAGGGGCTGTATCAGATGCGCAATGATCTGATCAGCAAAGCATTTTGGGCACTGCTGGGAGTCCTGATTGCGACTGCTCTGCTCGTCACTCTATTAATGCGGCAGTTGTTTAAACCTGTGCCCGCATTAGTTAGGTCGCTAACTGACATTGCTAAAAACCAGACGGCTAATGCCACGCCTTTCACCGATCGGAATGATGAAATTGGCCGGATGGCAAAGGCCATTGATGCCCTGCGCAAGAAGGTAATAGAGCGGGAGCACTTATTAGAAGTAAAGGACGAAGCACTGCGCTTTCAGCATCTTGCACATCATGATGAGTTGACCAAACTGCCCAACCGTATCCAGCTGAATGACGCCCTTAAGGCCGCAGTGCACTCACTGCTTCAAGGCGATGTATTTAACGTCATGCTGTTTGACCTTGATCACTTTAAAGAAGTGAACGATAGCCTGGGCCATGCGGCGGGTGATGCGCTGTTAATAGAGGCTAGCCAGCGGGTGCAGGGGTTGCTGACAGACAACGATTTAGTGGCACGGTTAGGCGGTGATGAATTCGCAATAATTCAACCCGTATCGCGTAGTGCAAAGACAGAGGCTGAAGCGCTGGCAGGCGCTATTGTTGCTGCTTTGCGCGAGCCTTATCAGATTGATAATCAAGACGTACAGGTGGGTGTTAGCGTTGGTGTGGCCACCGCGCCAGCGGATGGACGTAACAGCCACGATCTTCTGCGTCACGCCGATTTGGCCCTTTATGCGGCCAAGGCGAAAGGACGTGATCGCTACATGCTGTATACCGCAGGGATGACCATGGACGCCGGTATCATTGAAAAGAGGTAAGTCTATGAAATGGCTAGCAGCTGTATTTCTCACCACTACCTTGTGGCAGGGAGCTCACGCAAGTGAACAGATAGCTTCCTCGCCCACCTTGACGCGAATTGCCTCCGCCGGTGAAATTACGATAGGGCACCGCTCCAGCGAAATCCCCTTTTCCTATGTGGTGGATGGGAAGCCGATGGGCTATGCCATTGATCTATGTCTAAGCATTATAAACGGGTTGAGTGAAACGCTGGGATTGAGCGAGCTAAAGGTATCCTATGTGCCGGTAACGCCGGCAAATCGATTTATATTAGTGCGCAATGGCGAGGTCGATATCGAGTGTGGTGTGACCACCAATACCCACGAGCGTCGTCGCCAGGCAGCATTTTCATACCCTCATTTTCTCACCGCCACGCGCTACGTATCCCTGGCTGAGCAGCACATGGAAAGCGTGCAAGATCTAGCGGGCCGCAGCGTTGTTTCAACCACCGGCACCGTCAATATTGCCCAGCTCAACGAGCTTAATCGCACCCAAGGGCTGAATATATCGGTAATGCTGAGCCGTAACCACGAAGAAGCTTTTTCCATGGTGGCTTCAGGGCAAGCATCTGCCTTTGTCATGGACGATATTTTACTAGCTGGCTTGATTTCCTCAGCCACTGACCCCGCTGCCTTCAAGATATCTCAGGCAAGGTTGAGCAGCGCGGAGCCTTACGGTTTGATGATGCCGCCTGATGACCCGGTGTTTGTGGAGCTGGTAAACAAAGAGCTGGGCGATATTTATCAGAGTGACGCCATTCAAGTCCTGTATGAAAAATGGTTTCTGCAGCCACTTCCGCCGGATAACCGTGTATTGAACTTACCCTTGGCACCAGAGCTTGCCGCAATTTTCGCCAACCCTGAGCAGTCCATAGAGTAAAGGAGGTATGTCATGCGCAAGCGTTTGCTGGTTGGATGGAGTAGCTTATTGGCCCTGGTGTTGAGCGGTGGAAGTGCATATGCAACAACACCTATTAATACGCTGGAGCGAATAGAAGAGACGGGGCTCTTACGTGTTGGTTATGGTGATACTGCACCATTCTCTTATGAGGATAGTCAGGGCAATGTGGTGGGCTACTCGATCGATATTTGCCAACGCTTAGCGAAACGCCTGCAAAGGCAGTTGGATCTGACGTCACTTGATATCGTCTATGTACCTCGAACGCCCAGTAATCGGATACAGGTGCTCAATAGCGGCGATATCGATATCGAGTGCAATGCCAGTACTAACAATGAAGAACGGCGGCGTAGCGCGCAATTTGCGCTTAGCCACTATTTTGTTTCGGTGCGCTATGTCGCCTTGCAATCGAGTGGCTTTACGACGCTGGAAGATTTATCCGGACGAAGCGTAAGCGTAGCGCGAGGAACAGTTAATGTCAGCCAAATCAATCAGGCGAATCGAGAGCGCCAACTGAATCTTTCCGTTGTGCCTGTAGAAACGTTACAAGCTGCATTCGATTTAGTCGCCGAGGGGCGTGTAGCCGCGTTCGCAATGGACGATGTACTGCTCAGCACAATGATTGCGGAAACCGCTAATCCTGATGCTTACGCCCTGTCTGAAGAAGCTATCAGCGCTATTGAGCCGTTAGGTTTTATGATGCGGCTGGGGGATGATGCTTTCGCAGCAGAGGTGAATAAAGCCCTGGCACATATTTATATTGATCCCGAAATGCCAATGCTTTATGAGCGCTGGTTTCAACAGCCGCTGCCGGATAAAGGTATTACTCTGAACGTACCAATGAGCGACGCGTTAGCGGAGCACTTCATGGCATTATCACACACTGAACAATGACAGCTGTCTCGTCATCGATTTGAGTGTGCGCTTAACTTTTCAGTTAACTGGCTAATGACTCTGCTGCTTTTTTAAGTAGCGGAAATGCAATGGTTCTTATTTAGTGTTTAATGATCAGTTAACTTGGCTGTGTGATTAAAATAAATAACTCAAGTTTGTCGGTTAAGTGCCGATAAATGTCCCTCTTAGATAAGTAATTTCGTAAACGTAATTAAAGTGTTCTCTTATTTATGAGTACGAAGCGCCTGATTTTATTCGCCAGTCATCGCTGATGACACGTATATGCCTTACATGGAGGCACCCAGCACGTTATGAATCGCATGCTTAGTAATACCTCAGTCAAAACGAGTTTGACCGCTGTTTTAA
>AXCI01000384.1_pt1 | contig 55198 bp, 56 predicted proteins | sample 182571 | NCBI WGS metagenome assembly AXCI01 (sample SAMN02359225, study PRJNA218796) | groundwater metagenome | isolation source: Mt. Simon Sandstone pore water sample D5872 at 1.8km depth, Illinois-Basin... | place: USA: Decatur, Illinois | collected 2009-05 | reverse complement strand
CGCCCTTTCTGCAAGCGCACCCGCGCGCCCGAGGTCATGGTGGGCGCACCGCGATAAGCTCCGGCCATACCGTGGCCAATCAGCCACTGGCCTTCGCGCCGACCGCCAGGCTCAAGGTTACGCTCAGCCCAGCCGAAAGTGTCGGCGCCCTTACGCAGGCACTCCACAAAGTGGCGTTCGGTGAACAGCTTAGAGGGCTCCTCGGGATTGACCTGGGTATCGTTGAGAATCCTGAACTCCACCGGATCCATGCCGAGCTTCTCGGCCATTTCATCCATGGCGATCTCCAGCACCGCCAGCCCCGAGGCTTCGCCAGGAGCACGCATGTCCGCCGATTCGGGAAGGCCCATATCGATAGGATGGTGCGCCACGCGACGATTTTCGCCCGCGTAGAAGCAGCGGGTCTGGTTGACCGCGTCTTCACCGCTGCCACCGGGCAGCGTATGGGAAACGGCGGCATGGTCGAAAGCGGTAATCTTGCCATCTGATCCGGCCGCGATACGCAGACGCTGAATGGTGCCGGAGCGGTGAGTGGCGTTGTTGAAGATCATTGGGCGCGGCAAGGCGACTTTGACCGGCCGCCCAGTCTCCCGCGAGCCAAGCGCGGCCAGCACCGCATCGGCGCGTAGCCACAGCTTGCCGCCAAAGCCACCGCCCACGTAAGGGCTTTCCAAGCGGATTCTGTCGGCATCAATATCAAAGGTGGTGGCGAGCGCCTGGCGCGTCCACTCGATCATCTGATTCGACGTCCATACCGTCATCTGCCCACCGTCTGACCAGTCCACGATAGACGCGTGGGGCTCCATCATGGCGTGACTTTGCGACGCGGTGCGGTAGGTTTCATCTAGCGTCACCGGCGCGGCGTCAAACGCCGCATCTACATCGCCTACGTGGGCGATCGGCTCGCCGGTGCTCTGTAGGCGTGACCAGGCATCGTCAAGATCGAACACGCCCGGTGTCTCTTCATAGCGCACATCAATGAGGGACGCCGCTCCTCTGGCCTGCTCCAAGGTATCGGCGACCACCACAGCAATAGCCTGGTGATAGTGCTCAACGGTGGCGCCGCCAAACAGGTGGGCCACATTGCTATCAGCCCGCGCCAGCGGCTCAAGCTCCAGAGTGGTGATAACAGCGGCTACCCCAGGCGCAGCACGGGCGGCCGAGGCGTCCATATGGGTGATTTTTCCCCGGGTAATCGTTGCGCACACCGGGTAACCCACCAGTTGATTGGCCACCACATCGTGCCGCTCGTAAGCGTAAGGAGCTCGCCCGGTTACCTTGAGCAGTCCGTCGATTCGCGCATGCGGCTTGCCGATAATGCGGGCCTTATCGAACAGGTTATCTTCCGTTGATTGATTAAAATCCATGGGTCACTCCTGAGCCAGCAGCGCGGCGAGCGTTCGCTCTGCTAGGGTAAGCTTGTAGGCGTTCTCTTGGGTTGGGCGGGCACCGTCCAGTAAGCGCGCCATAACAGCGGCTGCGCCCTGCGGCAACGCCGCGTCGGCGTCATCGCGGCGCCAAGGCTTGGGCGCCACACCGCCCAGGGCAACGCGTCCCGTTCCATCAGGGGCTTGAATCAGCGCAACGGATACCAGCGCAAAGGCGTAAGAGGCCCGGTCGCGCACTTTGTAATAGGCATGTCGACCTTCAAAAGGCGGCGGTAGCAGCACGGCGGTGATCATTTCACCTGCTTGCAGCGCGTTCTCCACCTCCGGCGTATCGCCGGGCAGTTGATAGAACTCATCCAGCGTCAGGCGGCGCGTTTCACCGTTTGACGTCACGGTTTCTACTTCGGCATTCAGCACGCGCAGGGCAACGGCCATATCAGAAGGGTGCGTGGCAATACACGCATCGGACGTGCCGATAATGCCCAGTTGACGCGTAGTGGCACCTTCGCTCAACGCGGCGCAGCCCGCCCCGGGCGAACGCTTGTTGCAGGGCATGCCGGTATCGTAAAAGTAGCCACAGCGCGTGCGCTGGAGCAGGTTGCCGCCGGTGGTCGCCTTGTTACGCAGCTGGCCGGAGGCACCCGACACCAACGCACGGCTCAACACCGCGTAGTCCTTACGCACCCGTGCATCTGCCGAAAGCGCGGCGTTGCTGACCAGAGCACCAATGCGCAGGCCGCCCTCATCGGTCGGGGTAATCTCGTCAAGACCCGTGCCTCCCACGTCGATCAGGTGCTGGGGGATTTCGATCTCATGCTTCATCAGGTCCAGCAGGTTAGTACCGCCAGCAATAAACTTGGCGCCCGGCACTTCCGCCGCACGGGCTGCCGCCTGGGCCGGGTCGCTTACGCGTTCATAGGAAAAAGCTTTCATGAGCGCGCCTCCGCAACCTGGTTAATGGCCTTGAGAATGTTGGCATAGGCGCCGCAGCGGCAAAGATTGCCTGACATCCGCTCGCGAATTTCCGCATCGCTGATTTCAATAGGCGCATTCAAATCTTTGGTAACGTGGCTTGGCAGCCCCGCTTGAATCTCTTCAAGCACCGCCTTGGCCGAGCAGATCTGCCCCGGCGTGCAGTAGCCGCACTGAAAAGCGTCATGATCGACAAAGGCTTGCTGCATGGGATCAAGGTGTTCAACGGCGCCCATCCCTTCGATCGTCGCAATATCATCGCCTTCGTGCATCACCGCCAGCGTCAGGCAGGCGTTGATTCGCTCGCCGTTCACCGACACCGTACAGGCACCGCACTGACCATGGTCGCAGCCTTTCTTGGTGCCGGTTAATGTTAAATATTCGCGTAAAGCATCCAGCAGTGTTGTCCGATTATCCAGTTCAAGCTGGTGCCTTTCGCCATTGACGACTAAAGAGACGTTAGAGCGCTCCGCGCTACTCTGTGAATTCATAAATAGGTGCCTTCCCTGCTCATTACGGTCGCTTAGTGAATGTTCTAACGTCTTAAGCATAGACATAATTGGCGGAAGCAACCTGACTCTTGCTGAGTTGCTGCGCTACGCTAGACATACGCCCACCCCAAACTGACAAGGTTATCAATGAGATTCTTCAATGCTCGCTAGCAATGTCGTTGCCTTAGTGATGGCGGCGGGTTATTCGCGCCGATATGGCAAGGATGATAAGCGCTGCGCGAAGCTTGCCGATGGCCGCTCGCTGTTGGCAGCCTCTGTCGCGAAGGCCGAACAAGCTTTCCCTTTGCTGCGCGTGGCAGTGCGCGCAGAGGATGACGCCAAGCTGCTGGGTCTGGCAGAACACACGCCCTTGATTCGACTTCATCAGGCGCATTTAGGATTAGGCGCAAGCCTCGCCGAAGCAGTGAGGGCGCTTAGCCACGACGCCCAACTGAATAGCGGCGAAGCGGTGGCGATTTTATTGGGCGATATGCCCTGGATTAAGCAGGAGACGCTGCTTTCGTTACAGCGATTAGCTACGCGCGACACCATCCTGCGGCCCCGTTATGAAGGCAAGCCAGGGCATCCGGTTATTTTCGGGTGTACGCTTTGGCCCGCGCTTGAAAAGCTAACTGGCCGCACCGGTGCTAAAGACATTATTCGCGACAACGCGGCCCATTACCGCGCGTATGACGTGCAGGATGCTGGCACCTTGATCGATATCGACACGCCAGCGGACTTAGTGGTACCAGAGCAAACTACCCCTGACGAAGCGTGATGCGGGTTAGCTCGGCTGGCTTGCCGAGACGCAGAGCAAACCCAGGCCACAACCCGGTGCCATTATTAACGTAAAGGGTCATATCTTGAACATCATAGACGCCTGAAACGAAGCCATTGTTGGCGTTGGCCACCAGCCGGTCAAAGCCAACGATCATTCCCCCATGGGTGTGCCCGGAAAGCTGTAGATCCACCCCGGCAGCGGCCGCCGCAGCGGCGTTTCGGGGCTGATGATTCAGCATAATAATCGGCGAGTCTTCTGGTGCCCCTGCTATCGCCTCATCTACATTCGGCGCAGGAAAAGCATGCCTGCCTGCCGTAAAGTCTGTAACACCCGCCAGCACTAAATTGGCGCCCTCGTTTTCGATCACAACGTGTTGATTCGCCAATACCTGCATCCCGAGCGTCTGGTAATACGCCATCCACTGGGGATAACCAAAATAGTACTCATGATTACCTGGAATGGCATAAACACCGTCTGGCGCTGAGAGCGCCTGCAGCGGCGCCACATCAGCGCGACGCACATCAAGGTTGCCATCGATCAGGTCGCCGGTGATGACAATTAAATTTGGCTCAAGCGCATTGGCCTGCGCCACCACCGCTTCAACCCAAGGGGCTTCAAACAACCGGCTAATGTGCAGATCAGTTAACTGCACGATCTCATAGCCTTCGAACGCCGCTGGAAGCCCTTGAATGGTCACCTCAACATCCTTCACCGCAGGCACCCGCGCTGCTTGGCTAACGGCAAAAGCAGCCACGCCTAATGCCAACGCCCCCATGCTGTAGCGCAGTAACGATGGAATCGCGATACGCTTTCTTTTTATGGCCATCAGCACGAGCGCCATCACATCGACCACTATCTGGAGCACCGCTAGAAATAGCATCGTGCCGAAAATACAATTGACGGCGAGTACGATGATTCTTGGTACCTCAGGAGAAAACATCGAACCAAAGGCTATCAACGTCAGCCAGTGGTGCTGAGCCACCAATAGCAGCACAACGCTGAGCAGGCCCTTAAACCAGAGCGGCCACTTAAGGGGTATTAAGTAACGGAAAATAACAATCAGGCAGGGAATGGCGACAACGAAATGAAACATAGAGATGCTCATGAAAGAAAAGAAGCGCAGCGCACAGCCGCGCGAATAATTGGCCTACAAAGGTGCCTACTGCTTGGCCATCAGTGCGACGACAGCAAGCGCAAGCCACCCGGCCATTAGTAAAACGCCGCCGATGGGCGTCACAATGCCAAGACTCAACCCTGCTAACGCCATCAAATAGAGCGAACCTGAAAAACACGCAACACCCAGCGCCCAAAGCGCCACTACCCAGCGCTGACCGGCCAGCGGCTGCACTTGGCGCCACACCAGCACGATCATAATGGCCAGCGTGTGCCACGCTTGATAGCGCACGCCGGTTTCCACGGCACTCACCATAGCTTGCGTAGTACGCGCTGCCAGCCCATGCGCTGCGTAAGCCCCGAGTATCACCATCATGGCTCCCGAAAGTGCTGCCACACACCACCACACTTTATCTGCTCGCTGCGCGTTACACTTCTGTTCCACTTTACTGCTCCCATATTCATTTGCGCACAGCGTGCTGATTGCACCCACGGCGTACCTTGCGCGGCGCTAAACCGCTACAATAGAGAACGAACTGCCACGACGAATGAGACGCACCCCTTTATGTCTATACAGATACGTCTAAACGGTGAACCCCATACACTGGCGATCGGCCTAACCGCTGCCGACCTCGTTGAACAGCTGGGTCTTAGTGGTCGTCGCATTGCCGTTGAAATTAACGAAGAGATCGTCCCTCGCAGCCAACACGCCGACACCCCTCTGGCCGATGGCGACCACGTAGAAGTGGTGCATGCGATTGGCGGCGGCTAAAGGAAACACTATGACGCAACTACTCAATACGCCGCTAACCATTGCCGGACGCGATTTTAACTCGCGTTTGCTGGTTGGCACTGGCAAATACAAAGATTTTACCGAAACCGGTGCTGCCATTGCCCAAAGCGGCGCTGATATCGTTACCTTTGCAGTGCGCCGTACTAACTTAGGCCAGGACACCGATGCGCCCAACCTATTAGACGTCATTTCACCCGCACGCTACACCCTACTGCCCAATACCGCAGGGTGTTACAACGCTAAAGATGCAGTGCGCACCTGCCGCTTGGCTCGTGAGCTGCTCGACGGTCATAACCTGGTCAAGCTGGAAGTACTCGGCGATGATCACACACTCTACCCCAACGTGGTAGAAACCCTGAAAGCCGCCGAAACGCTGCTCGCCGACGGTTTTGATGTGATGGTGTACACCAGCGACGACCCTATTGTGGCACGCGAATTGGAAGCTATGGGCTGCTGCGCCATCATGCCGCTGGGTTCGCTCATTGGCTCGGGCCACGGCATTCAGAACCCGCACAACGTGCGCCTGATTGTTGAGCAAAGCAGCGTGCCAGTGCTGGTAGACGCGGGCATTGGCACGGCATCAGACGCCGCCATGGCCATGGAGCTTGGCTGCGATGGCGTGCTTTTAAACAGCGCCATTGCCCACGCTCGCGATCCGCTACGCATGGCCAACGCCATGAAACTGGCCGTTGAAGCCGGTCGCGATGCGTTTTTAGCGGGCCGTATGCCCCGCCGTCAATCCGCTGATCCTTCTTCACCTTTTGCTGGCCGTATTAACGGTTAATTGATCCGAGACCCCATGACTGAACCTAATAACCCTGCGCACACAAGCAACGCCGAAGCCGACAGCGACGCCACCACCGGCCCAGAAGGCCAGGACGCACCGCTGCATCGTCGCGGCATTAAAAGCTATGTGATCCGCGCGGGTCGCATGACCCAGGCACAAAACCGTGGGCTAGAAGACGTTTGGCCGCGCTTTGGCCTAACCATCGCCGATGGCCGCCAAGACCTGGACGCCCTATTTGGCCGTCAGGCACCCCGCGTGGTCGAGATTGGCTTTGGTATGGGCAACTCGCTAATTGAGCAGGCTGAGACACACCCTAATACCGACTTTATCGGCATTGAAGTGCACGCCCCTGGCGTAGGCAAACTGCTTGATGAAGTCGATAAACGCGGCCTGACCAACCTGCGCGTCTACCGCGAAGACGCTCTGGCAGTGCTGGAGCAGTGCCTGCCAGAAGGCTCGCTGACCACCCTACAGCTGTTCTTCCCCGACCCCTGGCCAAAGAAGAAACACCACAAACGTCGCATCGTGCAGCCTGCGTTTATAGAGCTGATTCGCACCCGCTTGATGCCCGGCGGTACCTTCCATATGGCCACTGATTGGGAAGCCTATGCAGAGTGGATGGCGGAGGTAATGGAAGCAGCCCCCGGCTATGCCAATACCGCCAGTGCCGAAACCGCGCCTTACGTGCCGCGCCCGGCATTTCGACCACTGACCAAGTTTGAAGCCCGCGGTGAAAAACTCGGCCATGGGGTTTGGGATTTGATTTATCGTCGGAAAGGGTAAACCGAGCAATAGCTAAGTTGAGCAGCCCTATGCGGGCTGTATCTACCTACCGCTAGCCTAGCTTAGCTTAGCCTTTAAGCATTCTACTTTGTGGGTAAGTCGTCTGTTCTGGCTGCTAACTTACATTGAGCGACGTTAATATGCCCATTTGATGCAAACTGTCGATTTCAGCGTATATCTCTTCGCAGAAGGATTCAGCCACATTACTTAATGGCTTGTGTTTAGATTTAAGTAAGGCTATTTCCCACTCAATGGTTGGCTCCATAGGCTTTGATACGACGGCTGTTCCCTGAAGTAGTAACTCAGCAATGGGGTCAATCACTGCAACGCCTAACCCGCGATCAACTAGTGCGCAAACCCCGCGCATATGGCGCATTTCAGCGGCAATATGCCTTTTAATATCCACTGTCTGCATAATGTAGTCCACTCGGGCACGCAATGGGCTATCCGCCATCAGCTCCACGAATGTCTGATTTTGTAAGCTAGTAAGAGCCACCACCTCTTGTTTAGCGAGTGGGTGCGTACGATGCATGATGCACCTAGCAGAACAGCGCGCAAGACTACTAACCGTCGCCCCATAAGTGTCTGCTTCAAGTGTTATCCCGAGCGCTACATCACAGGTATTGTTGTCGATCATCTTTAGTAACTCTTGCAACCCAGCGTCGATGACTCGAACACCCACATTAGGATGATTTTGTTTAAAGCGCTTAATCACATCGAGTAAAAAGGTATCGCAAAATATTGGTTGCGCGGCTACAACGACACTGCCTAATTGGTTATTGGCAATAGCATCCGCATCTTTTTGAGTGTCTCGAATACTCGACATAAGCCGTAAAACGGATGCGTGGTATAAAAATGCTTCTGACGTTGGCGACAACTGATTACGGCTACGTTTGAATAACGCGAAGCCTAGTTCATCCTCTAAACCGATCAGCAAACGACTCACCATTGATTGACTAATGCCTAACGTTTCTGCGGCAGCCTTCGTAGTGCCGTGTTTCATAAAGGCGTCAAACGCTTCAATCTCTTTTATTTTCATAATCTTAAATTCTCTTTAATAACTATTAGCTTACCTAATGGCAGATAAAAATAACCTTTATAAACAGTAAGCTTGCAACTTTGGGCCACCACTAGAACAAAAACGAATACTAAACTGAATTGTTGCAACAAATTTCATACTTGTCTATGTTAAAAGCGCTGAATTCAATTAACGTTGGTAGCAACTCTTTCAATAACAGCTATGCAACAACCATTGCGGAGACAAGTATGAAACTCACCTTAAGCTTAGCGGCAGCAACGGTACTCGCTGCCTCCACGGCCTACGCTCAGAGCTACCCCTCCGAACCCGTCACGCTGGTAGTCCCTTATGGCCCAGGCGGCGCCTCTGATCTAGCTGGTCGAGCTCTTGCGGAGTCTGCTCGCGAATATTTAGGACAGCCTGTCACTGTCGTTAATCAAGCTGGCGCAGGTGGAATGACCGGAGCTCGCGATGTGACACAGGCAGACCCCGATGGATACACCCTACTTTTAGCTCGCGTAGGCATGGCGCTGTCACCGGCGGTAAACGAAAACAGCAGCGTTGATTGGGATGAGTACACCTTCATCAGCCCGCTTGAAGCCACACCAATGATTCTTGCGGTGGCCGAAGACTCACCTTATGAAAGCGTTGAGGATTTGCTGGAAGGCATCGAAAACGACCCTGGCGCGATGAGCTATGCCGCCTCCGGCGCCACTGCCATAGATGGCTTTACCGTGCAGTCACTACTGGCTGATGCGGAAATGGATCCGCTGACGGCGGCAACATTGATTCCTTACCGGGGTGGCGGTGAACTCGCGACAGCATTACTGGGTGGGCATGTTGATTTTCTCGCCATTGCTGCTGCTTCGCTAATGCCCCATATCGAGAGTAGCGATATGCGTCCATTAATGGTGTTTTCACCAGAACGTATGGAAGCACTACCAGACGTACCTACTGCTGAAGAGAAGGGGTATGAACTGGCTGGGCAAGTGATTGGCTGGAGCGCGCTGTATGGCCCGCCAGACCTACCGGAAGAAGTGCTGAACACCTGGGCCGAGGTAATAGAGCAGGTTGCTGAAGATGAAATGTGGCTCAGCCGTGCCGATGATCGCGGCTCAATTTCCACTATTGGTAGTGTCGATATGGAGACTTATGCAAAGGAGCAATATGAGTTTTATCGCACCTTAGCAGAACAGTTTGGCTACTTGGAGTGAGTCCGCGCTAAACACTTTGCTGTCACTACAAATATCATTTACTCATTGGAGGGGTCATGGGTATAACACGCGGTTTAGTGATTACAGCGCTGTTCGGTATCGTTCTATTTTTACTGATTCCAGCCTATGTTCCCCGCCCGCGCTTTATTCCTGGGTTTGCGCCACCGCCTGACATGTGGCCACGAACGGTTTCCATATTAGGTATGGTGCTAGGGATACTGCTCGTTGGGCTGACGTTTTCACGTAAAACCGAAGCCATCGCCGATCCTGAAGACGCCCGCTCAATACGCGGCGATACGCCGCTTGCCACACTACTCATGCGCTTCGGTTGGACGGTACTCGCCTTCGTGCTCTTCATTGGCTCAGTGATGCTGCTTGGGTTTTTGCTATCGAGCATCCTGCTGTTAGTAGCGATGTTGATACTGACGGGTTATTGGCGCCACAAAGTAGTGGCCGCCATCGTTGCCGTTGCACTCCCTCTGGTTCTCTACCTGTTTTTCTCCAGCGCACTCAATACGCGTTTCCCTGTCGGCAGCCTTTTCAAGGCTATCGGTATTTAACTTACCGCGTATAGGACTGACTACTATGCTCAATGACCTGCTGGTTGCCTTCCAGGCGGTTGCCACCCTTGAGAATTTTTTGATCATGGCCGCTGGTATTTGGGGTGGCGTGATTATCGGCGCCATTCCAGGCATGACCGGCACCATGGCGGTTACGCTGGCGCTGCCCTTTACGTTTTATATGCAGCCGATCCCGAGTATTTTACTGCTTGTTGCGCTCTACAAAGGCTCAACCTACGGCGGCTCGGTATCCGCGATATTGATCAAGACACCAGGCACCGCGTCGGCCGCCTGTACCACCCTCGACGGCTACCCATTAGCCCAACAAGGAAAGGCGGGCAAAGCCCTTAACATGGCGCTCTATTCGTCCTGTACCGGGGATTTTATCTCCAACCTCTCGCTGATTTTCATTGCCGCACCGCTGGCACTCCTCGCGCTACGGATAGGGCCACCCGAATACTTTATGCTGATGATATTCGCGCTCACTACCGTTGCGGGTGTATCGGGGCGTTCGCTACTGCTTGGTCTTGTATCGGCGTGTTTAGGGCTTCTGTTAGCCACCGTAGGCGAAGACATGTATGGCTCGTTTCGCTTTGATCTCACCGTTGACATGCAGAGCGGCCTTGCGGTCGCGCCCGTGCTGATTGGCCTGTTTGCGATCCCTGAGCTGCTTAAGATTATTGTGTTTCGTAACAACCAAAACCATAAGCCCATGCAGCTGGGCGATAACCACGTAACACGAGATGAGCTGCGCGGATCCTTAAAGGCAATGCTCAAAGGCAGCATGATTGGTGTTGTGATGGGGGCCATTCCCGGCATTGGCCCCTCGGCAGCGGCGTTCTCTTCCTACGGGGAAGCACAGCGCAGCTCAAAGAATCGCGAGAACTTTGGCAAAGGCGAACTGGAAGGAATCGCAGCTTCAGAGTCCGCCAATAATGGTTGCTGTGGTTCCACCATGATTCCCCTGTTAGCGCTGGGCGTGCCGGGCGATGTGATAACTGGCGTGATGCTGGGCGCTTTTATGATTCACGGCATGACCCCAGGACCGATGCTGTTTGAGAACAACCTACATGAGGTTTACATGCTATTTATTGGCATGCTGTTCTCATCTGTTTTGCTATTTGGTGCAGGCAAAGCAACGATGCGCTTTTTCTCGCATATTTCGCGGATTCCCCCAGGTTTGATGGCGCCTATCGTGCTTGCGCTATGCGTCTTCGGTATTTTTTCGATCTCCAACAGTATGTATGACGTGATCGTACTGCTGGCAATGGGTGTCTTTGGCTTTTTCATGTTCCTGTTCGCCATTCCCGCCGCCCCCTTTTTAATCGCCTTCATTCTTGGCCCGATGCTGGAGGAGAACCTGCGTCGTGCCCTTGCGCTCTCTCGTGGAGATCCAAGCATTCTGGTGTCCTCGCCTATCACCTGGCTATTCGCCTCACTGGCAATATTCGTCGTGGTGGTAACGATTCGTCAGCAGCTTAAGAAGGCCAACGCCTGAGCCATTGATTCCCTTATTGCCAAGGATTTAACGTTATGCAAGTTAGCGCCACGCCTAATGCTCACCCGCAGTTGGAAACCGCGATTTCACACCTCGCTGACCTGATCGCTTACGACACAACCAGTGCTTACTCCAACCTTGAACTTATTCATCACATGGAGAAGTTCTTCACCAGTCTTGGTGCGGTCGTGACAGTGCTGCCAGATGAGAGCGGCAATAAAGCTAATTTGGTCGCCCGCCTGGGCCCAGCCGACGCGGCAGGCATCGCCCTCTCTGGCCATACCGATGTGGTACCCGCTAATCCAAAGAGCTGGAACAGCGACCCTTTTAAAATGGAGCAGCGCGGCAGTCGCTTGTTTGGTCGTGGCACCTGCGATATGAAAGGCTTTGCAGCCTGTGTTATGGCAGCGGCACCCGCTTTTGCAAACGGTGAACTGCAGCGCCCGTTCTATTTCTGCTTCTCCCACGATGAAGAAGTGGGCTGCTTGGGCGCCCCCGCCATTGCTCGTCACTTAGCCGAGCTCAAAGTACCACCGGCCCTGGCGATTATCGGCGAACCCAGCGAAATGAAACTGATCAATGGCCAGAAAGGTAAGATCGCAATGAGGGTAACGGTGCGCGGTGAAGGGGGACACTCATCGTTTTCTCCCCAGCATGTCAACGCGGTGGAGTATGCCTCGCGTATCATCACCATGATCGCCGAGCGATCACGACGATATGAGCAAGATGGCCCCTTTGATAATGATTTTACCGTTCCTCACGCTACTACCCTGACCACTATCATAGAAGGCGGCGTGGCGACAAATGTGACACCGGATACCTGCAGCTTCACCTTTGAGCTACGCAGCATTGATCAGGACGCGGCCGCCACAGACATTCAAGCACTGATCAGCGATGTAGAGGCTGCCCTGCTCCCCGAAATGCAGCACCAATCTGAAGATTCAGCCATTGAGTGGCAAGAACTGTTTGCTTACCCCGCCATGGGCGACGCCACCAATAGCGAGATGTTCAAGCAGCTAGAACCCATTCTTCCCGAGCGTGGCGGCAAGGTCTCTTATGGGTCTGAAGGTGGTGTGTTCGAGATTGAGGGCGGCATTCCCTCAGTAATCCTTGGCCCTGGCTCTATTCGCCAAGCCCATAAGCCCGATGAGTTCATCGAAATTGATCAACTCAGCCACTGCTTAGCGTTCTTCGATGAGTTAAATGCGTGGATGAAACGCTAACACTCCATGAATGGAAGTGGATTATTTGGCATTCACTCGGTGAAGGGTTCCGCTTCCACTTTCAAAAGCATCGATATTCGCAAGCGTTGTTTCGGCGATATTAGTGAGTGCTTCTGCTGTGAAAAAAGCCTGGTGGCCGGTGATTAGCACATTATGGAAGGTCGTTAGACGCATAAACTGATCATCGTTGATCACACCGTGGGAGAGGTCTTCGAAGAAAAGCTGTTCCTCCTCTTCATAAACATCCAAGCCTAAGCGGCCGATTTTGCCGCTTTTCAAGCCTGTAATCACGGCTTGGGTATCGACCACTCTTCCTCGGCCGGTGTTGATTATCATCACGCCGTCTTTCATTTGCGCGATGGCCTCGGCATCAATCAAATGGTTAGTTTCAGTCGTTAACGGGCAGTGCAGTGAAATAATATCGGCGCTTTCATACAGTGTGGCTAGCGGTACGTATTCCACAAACGGTTTAGCGTCGGGATTAGGTAACGGATCACTGGCCACTATGCGGCAGCCAAAACCATGCATAATATCGGCAAAGATCAAGCCAATTTGCCCAGTGCCTATCACGCCCACCGTTTTCCCATACAGATCAAACCCCAACAGTCCGTCTAGGGAGAAGTTGCCTTCTCGCACACGGTTATAGGCGCGATAGGTCATGCGATTTAGACTTAACACTAAGGCGACCGCGTGCTCTGCAACGGCGTGAGGGGAGTAGGCGGGCACTCGCGCAACCGTTATGCCTAATCGTTCTGCAGCCGCTAAATCGACATGGTTGAAACCCGCTGAACGCAGCGCCACTAACCGTGTGCCACCGCTATGCAACTGCTCTAACACGGCAGCATCAAGGCAATCATTAACAAAGGCGCAAACCGCGTCAAAACCGCTGGCCAAGGGAGCCGTATCGACCGTTAGGCGTGCGTCAAAAAAACTTAAGGAGTGGCGCTCTGCCGCGTTAGCGCGCATGAGAAACGTGCGGTCGTAGGCTTTGGCACTAAACACAGCAATGCGCATGGGCTTTACTCGTTAAGCGGTTTTAGCGGCTCCCAATCCGAGCGATTAGCTAGAAACTCTGGCCTGGGCCGGTTACCGCAGTAAGGGTCGTGCAGCGTATTTTCAACACTGTTGTAAACAAAGAACAGATTACTCCTCGGCCAGCAAGACATATTAGTATTGGAGCCGTGCATAGTGTTGCTTTCAAAAATCACCAGGGAGCCTGCTGGGCCCTTGGGTGCTTCAATATCATTTTCCAACATTAGCTCACGCAGGCTGCTGGCTGGCGGCACTCCCACTTCCTGGCTTTTTAGCGACTCTTTATAGTTATTCTCTGGTGTACGGCCCACGCAAGGGACGAAGTAGCGGTGTGACCCGGGGATTAGCATAAGCGGGCCGTTAAACTCTCCGTTGTCAGTCAGGACAATGGAACAACTTAATGCACGCATACGCGGCATACCATCTTCACTGTGCCACGTCTCAAAATCCGAATGCCAATCAAATCCTTTGCCTTTAAAACCAGGTTTATAGTTGATGCGTGACTGATGAATATAAACATCACTACCCAGCAATTGCTTAACGATCGCTAACAACTTGGGATCCTGGGTCAGGCGTTGGAAACGCTTGGACACTTCATGAATTCCAAAAACGGTGCGAATCTCTTCACGCCCTGGTTCAAGAATAGTGCCTTCCGAGAGCTTAAGGTCCGCATCATCTTCATACTCACGTAGCTCTTGAAGAAAAGCCTGCATATCGTCGGCGTCGTAAAATCCCTCAAAGGAGAGGAAGCCCTTTTTCTCGTACTCATCAATTTGCGATTTGTCCAATGGGCCATTGGCAAGCTCGGTCTCATCGCCATATACCACCGGGTCAATACGCTCAAACATTCCCAACTTTCGTTCCAAGCGAGTAGGGAAAAGATCTTGTGTATCGTGCATGGCAAACTCCTCCGTTAGTATCCATGTCAAATAACGCTTTTAGCGGCTACTTATAAAACGTAGACGCCAAAACGCCCCTCAGCAATGACGCCATGTCAGCCGGCTTCCGTGCAGCAGTTATCGTCTTTATAAACAGTTGCTCTAAGCGTAGAAAAGCATTCGAAAAAACGTGTAGATGGCGGGTAAGCTAGCAGACGCTAGAAAAAAGAAAGCCGCTCCAGAGGAGCGGCAAAAAGACCGTGACTAGCAATGAGAGGGAGAAACCATGACAGTAAACTGGCGCTGATTCTTAAATCACCAGCTGTCTTGGCTGCCAGCGTCTCATCAAACGCTGACAATCACACTGTAATAGTTCTCATTTACCACGTCAATACAAATACGAATATTTTTTATTTACTTTCTTGAGGCGCAAAGATTACCCCACTAATTGCAGCCAAAATGGGAGGGTGAGCATGGCTAAGAGGGTTTGTCCGGTGATAATGGCCGCCATCAACTCAGCGTCGCCACCCAACTGACGGGCTAAAATATAGGCAGACGTAGCGGTGGGCAGCGCTGCAAACAGAAGCGCCACATCGCGACTGACCGGATCCAGTTGCAACACCCACGTTAACCCCAATACCAGCGCGGGCATGAGCAGTAGCTTAACGCTATTGGTGGCCAGCACACCGCGGTCAATGCGTAACAGCGCCGCCGGGCGCAGCGCCACGCCTACTGCCACCAGCCCCAGCGGCAAAGCCGCTCGCCCCAGTAGCTCCACCGTATCTTGACTCCAACCTGGCAAACCAACGCCCGAAAGGTTCAGGCCAATGCCCGCCAGGCAGGCTAAAATCAGCGGGTTTTTAATCAGCGCCATGGCACTTTTACCTACGCTAGCGCCGCCTAACGTGCCAGCGGCGACAAAGCTTGCCACGCACATCACGTTCACCACCGGCACCATCAAGGCCACGGCAACCGCAGCGGTGGTCGCACCCAAACTGCCATGGAGAGCAGCGGCGCCTGCAACGCCTACATAAGTGTTAAAGCGTACCGCGCCTTGAAACACCGAGGTAAACGCAGCGGGGGTAAGCTGGAGCCAGCCGCGCAAACGCCATAGTAGTAAGCCAAATAGCGCCATCGCGCCAAGCAGCACCAGCGCTAAACGGCCGACCGGCACTTGGCCCACATCGGCAGTCGCCAACGTTCCTACCAGCATCGCGGGAAACAGCACAAAATAGATCAGCCGCTCCATCTGTGGCCAAAAGGTGTCGCTAGGCCAACGCCAATAGCCGAGAACGGCGCCCAGTAAGATCAATAGAAACAGTGGGCCTAAAGCGCCAGTGATACTCTCCATTTGCGTCCCTTTTGCCTGCGACATCCCAGCACAGCGATATCGGCACAATTACTGTTACCATGGCGACAACTCCCCGCCTCACGGCTTGCGTAGCGATTATTCTGCCATGAAGATAATATCAAAACCTGCATACCCAGCGGGCTTCCCCGCTTTAAGGGTACTGATACTGGTTACTGGTTTAGCACTGACGGCCTGTGCATGGTACGCCTTTGCCCATTGGCTGCACCAAGACAGTGATGTGACCTGGTTTCCTCCCGCTTCAAGCTGCAACCTGCATGCAGCGCCTTGTTCTGCCACATTAGGCGATAAGGGCCGCATCACTCTCCGTGTTCAAGCGGATGGGCGGATTGACGCATTAGAGATATTACCACTGGAAGTCGAGGTCGATGGTGTGACGGCCACTCAGGTTGACGTCGATTTTGTGGGCAGGGACATGGACTTAGGCCTGCACCGTTTTGCCCTCAGCGCCAGTACCCCAGGCCACTTTGCAGGCCAGGGCCAAGTAGGGATTTGCACCCAGAATGTTATGCCCTGGCGAGCGCGTGTCATACTGGACACCGCAGAGGGTAAAGTCGGTAGCTGGTTCGATTTTGACGTGATTCGGAGTTAACGCACATGGCAAGTAAATCGTTATGGATGGGCGCAGGAGTGGCTGCTGTATTAATCGTGGTCAGCGGCATCGGCCTCTATCAATACGCTTTCGCCCCCAACAGTGACGAACCCGTGGGTGGCCCCGTGGAAATGCCCTCCACTCAGGGAGATTTCTCGTTGACCCAGCTGGATGATGACCAACTCGCCATTCTGTCGTTTGGTTACACCTACTGCCCCGATATCTGCCCAATGACGCAGTCGGTCAAACGCCAAGCCCTGGCCCAGCTCACTGATGCACAGCGCGAGCGTGTAGTGCCGGTGATGATTACCGTTGACCCAGAGCGCGACACGATTGAGCGCATGCAGGAGTACATGGGATTTTTCGGTGAGGAGTTTATTGGTGCGGTAGGCAGTCAGGCACAGCTTGAAGATGTCGCTTTACGCTATGGCGTGATTTGGAGAAGAGTCGAAGCACCGGATTCAGCAATGGCTTACACCATTGATCACAGCGCCTCGCTTTTTTAGTCAACAGCGAGGGTGATATTCTTCAGCGGGTACTCTACTCGCCCACCCCCCATGGCTTAGTCTCGGCATTGGAGAGTGAACTGGGCGGTTAGTCCGCTCACTCTGATGCGCTTTCGGGAGCAGCTTGCAAACGCTTCAGCATCGCCATTAATGCGCCCATTTGGGTACCGTTACGGGTGTCGTGCTGTGGGCTTAGTTGCCACGTACTTTCAGCAAACCCCCACCAGTCCCAGCAGCCTTGCGGGTTCGCCATACTGCTTTCGGCCTGGGGATAAAGCACAATTTGCTGATGATCTGATGCCCAGGCATTTAACCCTGTGTAACGCACAAATGTGTCGCCAATGGCCTCTACATTCATTTGGCAACCGTGCAATGCTAGCGTCACTGGGCACTCGCCCGCTTCACACCCTTCGGGAATATAGGCATAGCCAGTGTCAGCTAAGCCTTTTACCGCAAATTCAGATTGATCGAAGGCGATTAATTGACCGCCCTGCTCGCCATCACTGAGTATCTCACGCTCAGGGTAGAGCCAATTCATCATGTCACCGGCGATATCTTCATCGCAGGCAAGCACATAACTCCCTCCGCCCTGGCCGCAATCGCCCCACTCTTCCGGGCCAGGTGATGCATCGTTAGGTAAGCGTACCGGCCAGCCGTGCCCCGCATCTTCACTACGCGCAACGCGCAACTGATCAGGAGAGGCAAGCCACCGTTCCCACTGTTCAGCCAGCAGGTCACCCAGCACGGGCTCTACCACCTCATCCTCTTCCCCATGCCATAAATAGGCTCTGAGCTGGCTAAGGTCTTCTGCGCTACCTACCTGTTCAAGGGCTAAGTAACGATTGTGACGACTCTCTAACTCGTCTAAGGCTGGCTCGCCGCGGCGGGTCATCATGCATTGATTAAGCGCCAAGCTCAGCGAGCCTTGGGCACAGCTCCACGGCCCCGCCGCTAGCACCCCCACGCCGCTAAACCGCTCCGGCCAAGCAACCGCTAGCTGCGTCGCCATATAGCCGCCCGATGATACCCCCACCACGCTTGCTCGATCGACAGCAGCTCCCAAGGCGGGCAACTCGTCCGGCTCATCGGCTGTCTCAGCCTGGCCGCTCAGTGGTACACCCATGCCGATGCAAAGTAGCGCGTAAGCGATCGGGCGCGTCGTGAAGTGGGGGGCTGAGAGCATCGCTTATTCGACGCCTAACAGTTCAACGCGGAACGTCAGGACTTCATTGGGTCCGATAGGCCCTTGACCATTTTCGCCGTAGGCAATATCAGCAGGGATGTATAGCATCCAGCTATCGCCAACGCTCATCATCTGCAGCGCTTCCTGCCAGCCTTCGATCACCTGATTGGTTTGGAAGCTGACAGATTCGCCACGCTCAAAGGAGCTATCAAACACCGTGCCGTCAAGCAGCATGCCTTCGTAGTTCACTTCAACCGTGTCTTCCGGGCCAGGTGTCGCGCCATCGCCCGACTCAAGCACTTCATACTGAAGGCCAGAATCCGTTACGGTCACTTCTTCGCGTTCAGCGTTCTCAGCGAGGAAAGCTTCACCCTCTTCAAGATTGTTCTGAGCCATTTCCTCGGCTTCCGCTTCGCGCGCTTGCATTGACTGCTCTTGGAAGTCCATTAGCGCCTGCGTCATCTCTTCTTCTGTCAACGCCAAGTCATTGCCTTCAAAAACATCGCTCATGCCGTCGTTAAACGCTTCTAAGTCGAGGTCTTCGATGTCCGCCTGCATGCTTTCACCCAGGGTGACACCCAGGCTATAAGCCAAGCGCTGTTCATCGGTTTCTGGCGCTGCCGCTGCAAAAGGGGCAACCAAAAGCAAACCCGTCAGAGCCGTTGTAGAGAGCAGTAGTTTCATGAAAGATCCTTTTATCTTTTATATAACGGCGCTGAACGCCAAATCAGTGTTACGCAAAGACTAACACCCACTGCCCCGAGCTGCATCTTCCAGGGAGTGGGTGTTAATAAGACCACAAAATGAGAGAGAGGTTTAGCGCGTTTAGACAACCAGCGTAGGACAGTGCGCCGCGCCGGCAACGCGCTGAGAGACGCTACCCAGCAGCGGGTTCTTCTCGCCGTTGGTGCCCTGGGCGCCAATCACGATTAGATCGCACTCCCGCTTACGAGCAAAACGTACAATAATCCGCGAGGGACGCCCGCCTTTAACAAAGGCGCGCACCCGGGAGCCATCAGCCCCCAATTCAATAGCATGCGATTTCGCGTGCACGGCGATCTCCGTGGCGTACTCCTTCAACGCATCGTCTGGAATATCCAACTGATTCGGCCTCACCATGGAAAGCGAGGCTTCCAACAGGCTGTGATGTTTAAACACGCACAGCAGATAAAGCTCGGCACCCGTTAGCATATGCAAGCCCACCGCTTTCTCCAGCGCCCTTAGGGCGCCTTTTGATCCATCCACCGGGACTAAAATGCGATTAAACATTCGCGTACTCCTTGTGGCTGTTTAGCGGAAGGCAACGTCGCGCAGGAACAGCGCAATTTGCGGGAACATGATCAACAGGGCGGCCGCTAAAATCAGCATGAAAATAAACGGCGGAGTGCCTTTGATCACATCCCAATAGGGGCGTTTAAAGATCGCAATGGCGGTAAATATATCGCACCCAAAGGGCGGCGTTGCCGAACCTATCGCTACCTGTAGCGTTATCAAAATACCCACCAGTACGGGATCCAAGCCCGTTGCGGCAATCGCCGGTGCGAAAATCGGTGTTAGCACCAGGATGACCACGATAGGGTCAACGAACATGCACGCCACAAAGAAGGAGATACAGATGGCAATCAGCACGCCCGTCGGCCCGGCGTCATTGACCCCCACTGCTTCCAGGATCATCTGGGGGATCTGGGCAAACGAAATAATCCACGAGAAACCATTGCCGACGGCAACCAGAATGAACACTACCGCGGTGATCAAGCCGGTTGATTTTGCAATGGCATAAATATCGTTCATTTTCAGCGAGCGGAAGACCACAAACTCAAGCAAAACGGCATACAGCACGCAGGCAGCAGCGGCTTCCGTTGGGCTGAAAATACCGCCATAAATACCGCCAACAATAATCACCGGGAAACCGAGTGGCCACAGTGCTTGCTGCACGGCCACAGCACGCTGCTTCCAGCTTGATTTTGGTTCGGTGGGTACATCTTTTACGATGGCGTAAATAATGCTGTAAGCCGAAAACATCATCAGAATCATCAAGCCTGGGCCAATCCCGGCAATAAACAGCTCGCCGATGGATGTGCCTGAGATAACCCCGTAAATAATCATGCCGATACTGGGCGGAATTAAAAACGCGATGTCGCTGGCATTAATGATCAGCGCCAGCGTAAACGAGTCAGAGTAGCCCGCTTTCAGCATTTTCGGGCGCAGTGGTGAGCCTACAGCCACCACCGTTGCTTGAGTTGAGCCCGAAACGGCGCCAAACAGCGTGCATGAGGCTGCGGTGCTCACCGCCAAACCACCTTTGATATGACCGATAAACGACATCACCATATCAATTAAGCGGTTCGCTGATTGCCCGCGGGTCATGATGTCGGCAGCAAGAATAAACATCGGCACGGCAATCAGTGAAGCAGGTCGTATCCCTGCCATCATTTGCTGGATTAGCGTATCCATCTGACCGAAGCCGTTAAACATCATATAGAAGCCAATTACCGCAGCGGTAATCAGCGGGATCATCATAGGAAAGCCCAGCAACAGCAGGGCAATCATAGTGGAGACCATTATTGTCGTCATAGCTATTCCCCTAGAGTGCAGTGCTGTGGGTCAAACTTCAGTTTCGGTGTCTTTGTAACCATCCACCACACCCGTCGAGAGATAGACATCGTGAGAGGTGAAGTTTTTAACGGCGGTCAGCAGGTATTGAATACCAGTAATCAAAAAACCCATCGGCACCCAAAGGTAGATAATCCAGATCGGCAAGCCCATGGAAGGCAGTACACGACCTTTGCTATACAGATCCAGGATATAAACAATCGAATAGTAGAGCAGGAAAAACATCACGAGCGATGTGAACAGTGCAATGCAGATCATTAGCACTCTGCGCCCACCTACCGGCAGGGCATCGTAGATAGCTGACATGCGAATATGGCGACCGTGGCGGGCAGCGTAACCAATACCCGCAAAGGTGATCATAATAATCAAAATCCGGTTTAACTCACCGGAAAACATGATGCTGTTGCCAAACACAAAGCGGGCAACGACGTTGGTGACCGTATTCAGCGCCATTAGCAAAACGCCCATCGCAAGAATCACGGCTTCCATTTTGCTAATTGCAGTGTCGATCACACCTAATATCCCCGGCAAACCGGAGTGGTAATTCTTTTCCATCTCTTCGTCGGTCATGGCCGGACTCCTTTCTAACGGCTTTAACGGCATCAGTTCAGTGCCGTTGGCACAATTAACACAGCGTTATTCCAGTCCCACTCTGCCTATTTAGCGAGGAATTATCACTAGCGTAACGGCATGACGCCGTGGGTGATTCAACGCTAGATGTACGTAACCAACGGTAATGTTGATAAAACCCAGCTAGATAACCTGCACCTTACCGCAACAACATAAAAAGGGGCAGCCTTTGCTGCCCCTTCGGGTTAATCGCCCATCTTACCGATGCGGTATGCGGTTGATTACTCGTTGCTAACAGCTTCAAGATCGGCTTTGAACTGTTCAAGCAGCTCTTGGCCCTTGTCGCCAGTCATTTCCAAGAACGCTTCTTCAACCTGTGGCGCGCGATCACGGAACGCTTGGATTTGCTCTTCATCCAGACGTGTAACGGTCACTTCATCAGAGGCTTCCTGAATTTTCTCTAGCGACTCTTCGGCCAAACCTTGGATATGTTCAATGGTGTGGTCATAAGCCGCTTGTGAAGCTTCTTGCACCAGAGTTTGATCTTCTTCAGACAGGCCTGAATAGAAATCCTGGTTGGCCATCATCGCGGTAGTGAACCAGCCGTGGCCAGTAAACGTTAGGTGCGGAGACACCTCATACAAACCACCGGACTCGATCCAGAAAATCGGGTTCTCTTGACCATCAATGATACCGGTCTGCAGACCACCATATACTTCACCCCACGGTAGCGGCGTTGGTGTCGCACCAAAGGCGTCGTAGGTTTCTGACAGAAGCGGGTTGGTCATGGTACGGATTTTCTTATTATCCATATCTTCCGGCGAGCTGATCGGCTCGTCGGTTGTGATGACCATTTCGCCTTCCGGGTACATCTTCAGTAGCTCAAGGCCTTGTTCGGCATAAAGCTCTGGGAACATCTCGTTGATGGCTTCGCTTTCTTCGAAGAACGTCAGTACGGTCTCTTCGTCGGTCGGCAGCAGGTAAGGAATGAAGAAAATTTGTGCTTCAGGAATCAGTGCGCCGGTAAAGCCGGGCGACTGGTTCACAAACTGCAGAATACCGTTCTGCGTCTGCTCCATAATATCGTCAGACTCGCCCAGCTCACCAAAGCGGTAGACCTGAACCGTGTGATCGGAGTTCTCTTCGATATGCTCTTTAAAAGCATAGGCAAAGACATCCTGTACGTCGCCTTCATACTCTTCATGAGCGTAACGCCAGTTGTCCGCTTGCGCGACAGCTGTCATGCCCATCAACAGTGCACCCACGCTTGCCGATGTGACTAATTTGGTGGTGACAGAACGATTAAATACGGGTTTGCTTGCCTTCATACGGTGTTCCCCTTGCAGTGGTAAGCGCGCTATAGAAGTGCGCAAGAACCTAGATAATCCACGCGTATCTCAACACGACACTGTTATTCGCTAATCGCTGTTCGCTAACCGACAATGGCGCTGCTTTTATTGTCTGCTAGCAGTCGAATAACGCTAGGTATTTCAAAATCAGCTTAAATTCAGGCTAGCGCGCTCCTTGTTGAGGGTCAAGCTGGTAAGTAAGCGTTTGTAGCGAATGGAAGCAGCCATTTTGTTCATTTGAACCGCCGCTACTGGGATCAGCACTTTGGCTAAAAAGCAGCTGATTTAGCAGCCAGTTAGCCACATCTTGCGGCATATCGGCGATGTTAGCTACACGCTGTTCATGGTTTTGCGCTTCGCAAGCCCACGTTTGCCAACGTTGAAGATTCTCACGCTCGGCCATTAGCTCCGCCTGCTTTATCGACTCGCGCAACGCCTTCACGGAGTCGTTAGAGGCAGCTGCGGCTTTCAAATCGCGGCGCAACCCGCGCAATACCTCCGTCACTTGGCACTGCCAAAGGCGGCGTTGTTCACGCTGATGAGCGAGTGCTGAGGGAGTAGCTTCCAGGCCGCTGGCATAAAGCCAGCAATGAAACAGCACCTCGCAAACGTCCAGCCCGGCCTCCTCCTGAAGCGACAGGCAAGCCTCTTCAACGCCGGGCTTGGCATAGAGCGCTATGGCAAAATCCCATAACGGTGTCTGCTGTAAGCGCTGCAATCGGGTAGAATCAAGCGCAATCGTCTTTAGCATCGTATGACCCACTTTTTCCGGGAGAAAGCATGATCGCACTGCGCCAAGTCGCCCTGCAACGCGGCACGCAAACGCTACTCGACAATGCGGATGTGACCCTTAACAACGGGGTCAAGGCCGGCATTATCGGGGCAAACGGCGCCGGTAAATCGAGTTTGTTCAAACTACTGCTGGGAGAGCTTGGTCCCGATCAGGGGGATGTCGAGATGAGCGGCGGCCAGCGCATTGCGCATATGGCCCAGGAAGTCGACGCCCTTGATCGTCCTATTATTGAGTATGTACTTGATGGCGATGTAGCGCTACGCCAGGCAGAAGCCGACTTACTGGCTGCCCGCGAAGCGGGTGAAGCCCATCGTGAAGCCGAGCTGCATGGGTTAATCGAAACGCTGGATGGTTACCGTGCGGAGTCTCGTGCGGCGCAACTACTGGTCGGGCTAGGCTTTGTTCAGACTGACCTTACCCGCCCACTCTCAGCGTTTTCCGGCGGCTGGCGGATGCGGGTCAACCTCGCCCGTACGCTGTTTATGCCTTCCGACCTTCTGCTGCTGGATGAGCCGACCAACCACTTGGATTTGGACGCCCTGCTGTGGCTGGAGCAGTGGCTGACCCGCTACCCCGGCACGCTGCTGCTGATTTCCCACGACCGTGACTTTTTGGATGCGGTATGCGACCACATTGTGCATATGCATCACCAGACACTGGAGCTTTACCGCGGCAATTACTCACAGTTTGAGCGCACCCGGGCCGAAAAGCTCGCCCTGCAGCAGGCTGAAGCCGCCAAGCAGCAAGCCCGCCGGGAAGAGATAGAGCGTTTTATCGCCCGCTTCAAGGCTCAGGCAACCAAAGCGAAGCAGGCGCAAAGCCGGGTAAAAATGCTCGAGCGCATGGAAGATATTGCCGTTGCTCACGTGGACTCCCCCTTCCACTTCACCCTGCCCGCCGCCGATAAGACCTCGCGACCGCTACTAGTGCTGGACCAGGCGCAGTTAGGCTATCGCGGTAAAACGGGCGACGGAAGTGACGACAATGTCCAGTTAGACAAGGTCAACGTGACTCTGCTGCCTGGCAGCCGCATTGGCCTGTTGGGCCCCAACGGCGCGGGTAAATCGACGCTGATCAAATCGCTGACCGGTGAGCTTGAACTACTGAATGGTAAGCGCGTACCCGGAGAACATTTAGCGATTGGTTACTTCGCTCAGCATCAGTTAGAAGGCTTGGATGTTTCATCGACGCCCTTTGTGCACGTGCAACGCCTTTCTCCCACCGCCAGCGATCAGGATATCCGTAACTTTCTGGGCGGCTTTGGTTTTAAGGGCGATGACGCCTTCGGCACAGTGGCCAACTACTCTGGTGGCGAAAAAGCCCGCCTGGCACTGGCGCTGGTGGCTTGGCAAAAACCCAACCTGCTACTGCTTGATGAGCCCACTAACCACCTGGACTTAGAGATGCGCGAGGCGCTGACCCAAGCACTGGCCAGTTTCGAGGGCACGGTTATCCTGGTCTCACACGACCGTCACCTGCTACGCGCCACAGTTGATGAATTCTGGAAAGTGGCGGATAACCGCGTCGAGCCCTTCGATGGCGATTTGGAAGACTACCGGGTTTGGCTCAAAGCGCGTTTGGAAGAGAGCCGCCGGGACTCCCGCGGCGAAAAAGCCGAGCGCCAGAACCAACAACCCAGCGGCGATAGCCGCGAAGCGCGTAAAGCATCGCGCAAAGCGGCCGCCGAACTGCGCGAGAAGCTGCGCCCGCTCAAAAAGCAGCGTGACCAGGCAGAAAAAGCCATGGAAAAGGCCCAGCAGGAGCTCGATCAGGTAGAACTACTGCTGGCAGACCCTGAGCTCTACACCGACAACGCCCGCAAAGCCGACCTCACCAAGACGCTGAGCCAGCAAGCGGAGATTAAAGCGCGTTTGGATGAGTCAGAGCGACAGTGGCTGAGTGCCGAAGAAGCCCTGGAGACCATGGAAGCCGAGCTGCTCGCCAGCGAAGGTGTGGAAAGCTAGTCTTCAAAACCGGGCTAGCTTTCCAGCAAAAACGTTATCGGGCCATCGTTGATCAGCGCCACCTGCATATCGGCGCCAAATTCCCCGGTGGCCACGTTTGGCCAAGCCGTACGAGCCCGCGCCACCAGCACGTTAAACAGTTCTTCGCCCTGGGCTGGTGGCGCGGCGCTGGAGAAACTCGGCCGCAGCCCCTTGCGGGTATCTGCCGCCAGAGTGAACTGGGAGACGAGCAGCAAGCCGCCGTTCACCTGCTGCAGGTTGTGATTCATTTTGCCTTCAGCGTCGCTGAATACCCGGTAGTGAAGCAGCTTATGCAGCAGTTTTTCCACCGCCGCATCGTCATCGTGTTTCTCTACCCCTACCAGCGCCAGCAGCCCGTGATCGATACTTCCTATAACGTCACCTTCCACTTCAACGCTGGCACGCTTTACGCGCTGAATGAGTGCCTTCACACCACGTCTCCTTAACTAACCAACGGTTATTGTAACCATCGTGAGTTAATTTTCCTTACTGGGTTAATTTCTTCCTAATAGTGCATCGCGAAAATCTTCACCCAACGGGCGCTCACCGAGCCAAATACTAAACATTGCGCTGGCAAACTCGGCATTCTCCTCTTCAAACAACACCTCACCATTGAGGGCTAGGCGCAGCTGCTCGCCGTTCCAGTTAAGCAGGTAACGGTCGCCAGGTACGACATCGCGATAGCGCTGATTCAGGCGCGCAAGCGGTTCCTCAATCTGATTGAATTCATACAGCGTAAGGGTATCTTTGAGCGTTTTCTCAGTGGCTTCAGCAAAGTCGCTGGCTTCAATGGCATGAAAATAGGCGAGCTCCAAGCGCCGAGGAACATTGCTCAAAGGCTGTGGCTGCGTTTCACCTTCCAATTGATAATACGCGCCTGCGTAGGCCGTCCAGATCATATAGCGGAACACGCCACTGCCCATCAATACATAGCGCTGACCGTCTTCTTCTACAACCTGTCTAAACGACTCGCCCTTTTCTGACACGCTACTGGCTATCACCCAAGGGGACAGCAATAACCCCACCAACAGTAAAGCCGTTGGAACGACGCGCTTAACGCACGGCATATAAACATTGACAGGCGTGGACATAAAAACCTCCTCAAGGCAGCATTGCTATACATAGCAATACACCCAATAGAGGTTTCGTACAATATATAGCGTCTTCGCAAAACGCTTTAATGATTGAATGCCTACCAGGCGCGGCAGAGCATTAAATCGCAGTGCGGCTCACACAGCAGCATCTCGGTTAGCTGGCTGGTGTGATGGGGCTGCCCGCGACTGCCAATCATCACGAGATCCGGTGAGTGGCGCTTCATATACGCCCGCAATACATCGCAGGGGGCGCCCTGCTCGAGCACTAGCTCAACATCGGGCACGCCGTCTAGGTCGCGCATTAGGTTATCGACTTCGCTGGTCAGTTGTTCGCGCAGGCGCTGAACTTCATGATCACGCCAATGGGCATAATTTGCCTGCGAACCTAACTCACGCTCGCCGGGTAGCGTCCAGGCGTGTAGCAGAGTGAGGGTCGCTTCAGGAAAGCGAATCAGCGCCTCTTTTAAGGTGTGTCGCGCAGTGAGCGAAAAGTCGATCGGCACCAGAATATGCTCCCACGGTTGCGTAGGCTGGTAGGAAGCCACTACCACCGGGCAAGGGGCACTACGGAGTACACGCATCACCGTCGTGCCCGCCAGCAGGTCTTTTTGCCCACGCTTGCGGTGCATACCCAGCACTATCAGCTCGGCGTTGCGTTCGTGAGCTTCGCGAACGATCTCGACATGGGGCGAACCGGTCACTGTTTGGATCAGTGTTTTCGGCGCCTCTAGCGCGTAGTCTTCGCGCAGATCGGTCAACGTGGTGGTGATGTCTTCTACCACCGCGCTCTCAACATCCAGCAGGACACGCCGTGGAAGATATGGGTCCAACACATGGAGTACGTCTAACTGAACGCCTTGGGTGTAGGCTAAACGCAGCGCACGTGCAAAGGCGGCACGATTGTCGGCGGAGAGATCAGTGGCAAACAGAAGTGTAAGAGGCATAGCAAAAAGCTCCTCGGCTGAGCAGCTCAGCCTTACAAGCCGTTAAGCGAACACTCCTCAGCATGGTGTGCAATGCGACTTCTCGCAAGCAACTAGATGCTCTGCTATCGCCCAATAGTGTTTGGGCTTACCACCAGGCATGAAAATGGTGCACTGGACCGCGCCCTTTACCGACATTTAAGCGCACGCTCGCCTCTAAGGCTTGGTGCAGCCACTGTTTGGCCTCACTAATAGCCGCTACCGGTGCGTCCGTGCTGATATCCTGTGGCAGTTTCGCTAGGCAAGCGGCAATGGCTGAAGAGAGCGCACAGCCTGTGCCATGCAAATTGTCGGTCGCGATGCGCGAAGCGGGCAGCCATTCGTGGCCGCTGGGAGTCGCCAGCAGATCTGGACAGGTTGCCCCGCGTAGATGTCCGCCTTTCAATACCACATAGGGGGCGCCCAACTGCGTCAGCCCTGGAAGCATCGCTTCCATCTCGTCCAGGCTAGTGGGCGATGGCGAATCCAGCAGTACCGCGGCCTCCGGCAGGTTGGGGGTAATCACATCGGCGAGCGGCACCAAAATATCCCGCACGGCGTGAATACCGGCATCATCGACCAGAATATCGCCGCTTTTGGCGACCATCACCGGGTCGAGCACGATCCAGCGTGGACGACGCTGGCGCAGCACGTCGGCAATCACTTCCGCGACTTCACGGCTAGCCACCATGCCAATTTTGACCGCATCTATCGCCACATCATCCAGCAGGTGTTCCAACTGCTCGCGAATGGCCTGAGGGGAGACGGGGTACACCGAGGCCACCCCGCAGGTATTCTGGGCGATCACTGCGGTAATCACATTGGTGCCGTAAACACCGAGGGCTGAAAAGGTTTTCAAATCGCCCTGTAAACCAGCACCGCCGGAGGGGTCCGAGCCAGCGATGGTAAGCACATTGCGAAGGCGAGAATCGGTAGACATGAGGCTCCTTCACGGAAAAATCAGCAGCAAAATAGTGACTATGTGCCTAGGATACCCAAGCTAAGCGCCTAATGCTGTTGAAAACGTACCTGTCAGACAGACAAAAGCCGCCCGAAGGCGGCTTTGCGTACTCGCGTACTGAAAATGGCAGATTATTCGGCCACGTCACCTTCCGGATTGCGGGCATTGTAATAAGCCTGCTCGGAGATCGCGTGGTAATCCTCGACCTTATCCTGGAAAGCGCTATAAGAGTCATAGATTCGCGTTGCCAATTCGCTTGACGCCGCCAGCTCACCCACAACTTCAGCCGAATGCTGACGGGCTTGCTCAAGCACATCGTCAGGGATACGGCGCAGCTCAACCTCGTGCTCGTTCACCAACGTTTCCAGCGCATCGTTGTTTCGCGCGGTGTACTCATCCAGCACGCTCTGGTTGACGTCGCTGATAGCCGTCCGCAGGATCGCCTGTAAATCTGCAGGTAGCTCCGCCCAAGCCTCTTCATTGACGATCGCTTCAAACATAACCGTCGGCTCATGCCAGCCTGGGTAGTAGTAATAGTCGGCAGCTTGATGCAGGCCAAATGCTAGGTCGTTGTAAGGACCAATCCACTCCGTCGCGTCAATCGCCCCCGACTGTAGCGAGGTAAAGATTTCGCCGCCAGGCATGTTAACAATGGCAACGCCCATGCGGCTCATCACTTCGCCACCCAGGCCTGGCATGCGCATTTTCAAGCCTTCAAGATCCGCAACCGAATTGATCTCTTTGTTATACCAGCCGGCCATCTGTACGCCAGAAGCGCCCGCGACCAGCACGTCTACGCCGAAATCATCGTAAAGCTCGTTCCAAAGCTCCATACCGCCGCCGAAGCTTAACCACGCGTTCATCTCCTGAGCGTTCATGCCAAAAGGCACAGCGGCAAAGAACTGGGCAGCGGGGGCTTTGCCTTTCCAGTAGTAGGAAGCGGAGTGGCCAAGTTCAGCGGTACCGTCGGAAACGGCGTCAAACACCTCGAATCCCGGCACCAGCTGTCCGGCACCGAAGACTTCGATGGTCAGGCGACCATCCGACATTTCATCCACTAACTGGGAAAGACGTTCAGGCCCTTGGCCAACACCGGGGAAGTTTTTCGGCCAGGACGTCACCATTTTCCAGCGGAACTCGTCCTCTTGAGCCTGGGCGTGATTCTCAAAGCTTGATACCACCAGCAAGCTAGCTGAAAGAGCGGTCGTCATGGCGATGGCGACAGGGAGTGCTTTGGCTTTCATACGATAACCCTCTTACTTTCTATTATTACTATTATGGGTAGGGAAAACGCCGTCTAGCGCAGTGCGCTAGACGGTTTGTTACAAGCCATAGATAAGCAGCTTAATTGCTTTTAGTTAGGTTGCCACTTCTTTGCGTTGATAACAGCGATGTTATTCAACTAATCACTCCTGCGTTAAAACTGCTCTGGCAGCCACGTTGCCAACTGGGGGAAAAAGGTCAGCAATAGCAGCATACTTAGCTGCATGAGAATGAACGGAATGACACCGCGATAGATGGCCGACGTGGACACTGAAGGCGGCGCGACACCGCGCAGATAAAACAGCGCAAAACCAAATGGCGGCGTTAAGAATGACGTTTGCAGGTTAATGGCGATCATAATACCCAGCCAAATAGGGTCTAAACCCATGGCGAGTAGAATCGGGCCGACAATCGGCACCACCACGAAGGTAATCTCGATAAAATCGAGAATAAAGCCAAGCAGGAAGATAACCAGCATAACGATGATCGTCGCGCCTACTACGCCGCCGGGCATACTCTCAAATAGATCGGTCACCATGTGTTCACCACCGTAAGCACGAAACACCAGTGAAAACAGCGCCGCACCAATCAGGATCATAAACACCATGGTGGTGACGTGAGTCGTCGAGCGCAGCACATCTTTCAACGTCGCCCAATCGAGCTGACGATAAGCCAGCGCCAACACCAATGCACCGAAGGCACCGACCGCGGAAGCTTCGGTCGGCGTTGCAAAGCCGCTTAAAATCGAACCCAGTACCGCCACAATCAGCACAACGGGCGGCACCAGACCTTTGAGCAACAGCATGCCAATTCCGGAGGTGTGGCCCAGTTCAGCCATTAACTCTTCGCGGTCAGCAGCGGGTGCCATATGCGGGCGCAACCACGCCACCACGCCCACGTAAACCATATACATCACGACCAACAGCAGCCCCGGCACCAGAGCGCCCATAAACAGATCGCCCACGGAGACCGTTTTAGGGCTAAAAATTCCCATATCCAGCTGCGCTTGTTGATACGCCGATGACAGCACGTCACCCAGCAGTACCAACGCGATGGAAGGCGGAATAATCTGACCTAACGTACCGGTGGCACAGATAGTGCCGGTCGCCAGCGACGTGCTGTAGCCACGCTTTAGCATGGTGGGCAGTGACATCAACCCCATGGTGACCACCGTGGCACCAACAATACCGGTTGAGGCCGCCATCAACATGCCGACTAACGTCACCGAAATGCCCAAACCACCGCGCATTGAACCAAATAGCAGCGCCATGGCATCCAATAGCGTTTCCGCCACTTTGGATTTTTCCAGCAAGACGCCCATTAATACAAACAGCGGCACCGCCAACAGCGTCTGGTTGGTCATAATGCCGTAAAGCCGGTTAGGCAAGGCAGCGAGATAGCCACTATCAAAGTTGGCGTCGATACCCATGGCTTCCAGGCCTAGCCCCATACCGGCAAACAGCAGCGCCGTTCCCGCCAACGAAAGCGCCACAGGAAAACCGAACATCAAAACACCACAGATGGCGGCAAACAGAATAAGCGGCATAAATTCCAGCATCAAACACGCTCCTCAAGATGGTTTCCACCCGTGGCGGAAGGCACTATTCGCCCTGCCATCACGTAGCCATTGCGCACAATCTCAATCACGCCCTGCACAATCATCAGCACGGCAAACAGCGGTATTAAGGTTTTCAGTGCATATACAGCCGGAATACCACCGTAATCGGAGGAGGTTTCCAGAATACGCCAGGAGTTGTAAACATAGCCCAAGCTGGAAGCAATGATGAAGACCATGACGGGAATCAACAGGGTAATAATACCCACCACATTGATTAAAGCCTGGCGGCGCGGTGTCATCCCTCGATAGAAGATGTCGACCCGCACATGACCGTCGTGGCGGAAGGTATAGGCAGCCGCAAGCATAAAGACACTCGCGTGCATATACATGACGAGCTCTTGCATGAAGATGCTGTTCACACTGAAAGCATAACGAAGCAGTACAATCGCGAACTGAATCAACATCATAATGATGATCAGCCACGCAAGGGTACGCCCGAACCACTCAGAAGCGCGGTCCAGCGCACCAATAAACGCAGGTAGTTGTGTTGTGTCCGACATGGAAGTGTCTCGCGTAAAACGACTAAGGGGGGTCAGCGCCCCAGACAATAGCGCATATACGCGGACAATGCAGCGCCCACAACAAGCAAGCGTCGTTAATTCTTAAACGGTTGAACGAATCGCCGCTAAACAAGCCTCTGGCAGGGGGAGATCAACGGCAATTGGCAGGTGATCCGAGAACAGATGATCCAGTACACGGACTTCTGCGGCCTCCAATGATTGCGATAGCAGGATATGGTCGAGCGCGCGGCGCGGTTGCCAAGAGGGATAGCTAAAGAGGGGTTTAACGGGGTGCAGCGGAAGCGACGTACTGAAACGCTCGTGAGCATGCAGTTGGTCAGGCGTGCAATTCAAATCACCCATCACCACCACATGGTGCAACGGCCGGATAATCTCACTTAAATAGTTAAGCTGGCGGACACGTCCACGGTGGCTTAGCGCCAAGTGGGCAACAAAAATATGCAGGGCATCCGGCCCCTCGCCAAAGCGAGCATGAATGGCACCGCGGCCAGGCATTGCGCCCGGCAAACGGTGCTCTTCAATTTGGCTAGGCATCAGGCGTGACAGCAGACCATTGCTGTGCTGGGCAATACGTCCCAGGTTGCGGTTTAGCTGCTGAACATGATGAGGAAATCCCGCTTTGGTAGCGAGATACTCCACCTGGTTGACGCGGCTAGAACGAAAGCTACCGCCATCGACCTCTTGTAGCCCTACCACATCGAAACGGCTCAGCACTTCACCCATCATATCAAGTCGATGCTGACGTCGCGGATGCGGCAATAAGTGCTGCCAACTGCGCGTGAGATAGTGATGGTACGCTGACGTCTGAATACCTACCTGCAGATTAAACGTCAGCAGCCGCAGATGGCCATCTTCCAACAGCAGCGGACGCTTTCCGCTGGCGGCTGCCTCATCATGCTCTCTCGCTTCACGCAACACGGTTATTCTGCGCGCTCTGCACGCACCTGTTCGACCAGCGCTTCAGCAATTTTCGGCATGTTTTCCAGGCTGCCGGCAGAGCTAGGGGTAACAACATAGCGTCCATCGATAACTAGCGCTGGCACGCCCATTAGCTTCATTTCACGCATGCGGTTGTTGGCTTCGTTTACTTCGCTACGTACATTAAAAGCCGTCAACGCTTGCTTGGCTTCTTCTTCACTAACACCGTAATTGGCGAAGAATGCAGCGATCTCATCAGGCTCGGTCAGAGATTGCTTTTCCTGGTGAATAGCATTAAAGAAATCAGCGTGTAACTCGTCTTCGATACCCAGCGATTCAGCGGCATAAAATGCAGTTGCATGGGTATTCCAATCACCACCCATAGTGGCAGGCATATGCTCAATGCTTACGTCGTCTTCCAACGTTTCATACCACTCATTGACCGGTGTTTGCAGCCGGTAACAGTGTGGGCAGCCAAACCAAAATACTTCAGTGACGCCAATTTGACCGTCTTCGACGTGTGTCTCTACCGGCGATTCAAGTAGCTCATAGTGCTGGCCTTCAACCACGTCCTGGGCACTCACGAGCGCAGAAAATCCTAGACCGGCCATCGCGACCATTAGCGTTTTAAACATCGTATCAATTCTCCATGGGTAAGCGAGGACTAAGACCGTGTATGAATGAGCGGGTTCCCTTAGACAGCGAACATCGCCAAATGAGACCCCGCATTCAGCTCAAGGAGCGCTTAGGCACTCTCAACCCAGTGCGTTCGCAAGCTCAGTTCTTGCAAACCTAGTTCTTAAAAGCCTAGTTCCTGAAAGACTAGTTCTTACAAACCTAGTTCAGGCCTAACAAATAGTTAGCCACTGCTTCCATATCGCTATCGCTCATTTTTGAAGCGATATCGCCCATCACGTTGTTAGGGCTGTTGGCCCGGTCACCTGACGCAAATGCCTGCAGCGTAGACACCGTATATTCAGCGTGCTGACCAGAAAGACCAGGATAGACGGCGCTGCCGATACCGACACCAGTTGGCGTGTGGCAGGCGGAGCAGGCGGGAATACCTTTCGACATATCGCCCGCACGGTAAATCTCTTCACCACGCGCCAGTAATTCAGCGTCTTCGTCGTTGGTCTGCCCTAAATTGGCGTCTTGGCGCGCAAAGTGTGCCGCGGCATCCCAGGCGTCTTGGTCAGAGAAATCATCTACCTGACCGGCCATTTGAGGAACCACGCGGTTTCCGTCGCGAATATCCATAATCTGCTTGGCCAGATAGGACATTTGCTGCCCTGCCAGATTAGGGAAAGCACCCGATGGGCTAATACCCTGCTGGCCATGGCAGGCGGCACAGGGTTGCGACAATTCTTGTCCCGCAGATGCATCAGCATCGGCTTGAAGATCCGTTTGAGCGTGGGCGGTGCCAACGGCGCCCATGGTAATTGCCAGGCTTGCCAGTAACTTTCTCATTGCTATTCCACTATGCCGTTTTATGTTTGACTGGTACGCACCCTGGGCGCTTCCCAGGCTCCACAAATTACCAGGGTTAGCTCCGCCGATACGAACAACGTATCGCGTTGGTCGCTGTCAGCTTAAGGGCGATGGTACACTAGCGCCCCAGGTCGCAGATATAAACCGCTTGCATTATAACGAATCACCCCAGCGGCGGGAATGCAAGTCCTGGTCTGCTTTAGGGGTAATTCGTCGCGGTACTGCTCTCAATTCTCTATTATACGTCGCTATCATGCGGTTCACTTTACGCGATGATGAAGTATTAATGGTGTGTTAGTGCGCTGAGCAGGCCGCTTTTATGTTCGTTTTTCAGGATTAAGTCCATGTCTACCCCCCATGATAGCCCAGTCCCTCGGCTGAACTACCCGACGGCAAGTTTTATTATCAGCGCCCCTACCCTGGCCCTGTGCCCGGACGATACCGGCGCTGAAGTCGCTTTTGCCGGGCGCTCTAACGCGGGAAAATCCAGCGCTATCAATGCCTTGACGCAACAAAATGGGTTGGCACGCACCTCGCGCACACCGGGCCGCACCCAGTTGATCAACTTTTTTAGCGTTATGAATGACGATACACGACGCTTGGTTGACTTACCCGGCTACGGCTACGCCAAGGTACCGGAATCGGTCAAATTAGAGTGGCAGAGGCACTTAGCAGAGTATCTTCGCAACCGCTTTAGTCTGCGCGGTTTAGTACTGCTAATGGACGTTCGCCACCCGCTCACCGAGTTCGACCAAATGATGCTCGATTATGCCGACCAGCGCGGGATGCCGGTGCATATTCTGCTGACCAAAGCGGACAAGCTTAAAAAAGGGCCCGCCAGCGCTTCGTTGCAAAAAGTGCGCTCGCGCTTGAAGGAGTGGGAAGACCTGGTCTCTGTCCAGCTGTTCTCTTCACTCAAGCGCGATGGCGTCGATACGCTGTCCCAGAAGCTCAATCAGTGGCTTTATACGCCCCCTGAATGATGCCTCTCTAAGCCCTGGCTTTCTAGCATTTCAAGCACGCTGGGCAGCTCTTTAATATGGGCGATACGATGTACACGTGGGGGTAGCGTTTGATCCCCCGTTTGAGAAATCCATACAGCGTGCATGCCTAACTGCTGCGCGGGCAACACATCCTCCTGCCACGAATCTCCCACGTGCATCGCGCATTCGGGGGTCACGTTTAAACGCGAAAGCGCGGTAAGAAACGGCGTGGGATCAGGCTTAGGCGCTAACAATTCCCCTGCGGCAATGGCGACCGGAAAGTAGGCGGCCAGCGGCTGTCGCGCCAAGTGAATATTGCCGTTGGTGATAGCGGCCAACTGATAGCGCTCAGTCAGAGCAGCCAGCAGACCTGCCGCTTCCGGGTGTGGCGTTACCTGGACGCGCAGGCGATGAAACTCATTCATCGCCGCTGCCGCCCAAAGCAGCGCTGCACTGCGGGGCAACCCCGCGGCTTCTAACTGGGCTTCAAGAGCGCGCAAGCGCAGCCAAGTAAAGTCACCACGCCGCTCAGGCACCTGTTTGGCTAACTGTTGGCGACGCTGAAGGTAATCCAGCCCACCCGCTTCTTGGGTTAGCGCCAAGGCAGGCTCCTGGCGTGCCGCGCGCCATGCTTCAAGTGCTTCCAGCAGCCAGCGGTAGTGCCCCTCTTCGGTGCGCGCCATCACACCATGGTTATCCCACAGCGTATCGTCAAGATCGAAGGTAATCGCCTTCAGCATCGTCATGGCTTGCTCTCAGAAGCTCTATTTTTAAAATCGCTTTTAGGATCGCTCTTGGGACTGGGTCCACGTCTGGCACGGGGGTGCGCGGCATCGTAGCTAGTCGCCAGATGCTGCCAATCGAGCCGGGTATAAATTTGCGTGGTCGAGAGATTGGCGTGGCCCAGCAGCTCCTGCACCGCGCGTAGATCCTGGCTCGACTCCAACAGGTGGCTGGCAAAGGAGTGGCGCAAACGGTGGGGGTGCAGATGTTCGGGCAAGCCTCGGGCGAGCGACAGCTGCGCTAAGCGCTTCTGAATGGCCCGGTGGCCCAAGCGGGTACCGCGCTGCCCTACAAACAGCGCCGTTTCCTCAACGGGGGCAAGCGCTGAACGGCAGCCCAGCCACTCGGCCAGCGCCTGCTGAGCGCGGCGCCCAACCGGCACCTGACGCGGCTTGCCGCCTTTACCAATGACTCTTACCCGACTGTTTTGCAGGTCACCAAGATCCAGCGCTGCCAGCTCCGCTAAACGCAGCCCACTGGAGTAAAACAGCTCAAGAATGGCTTGATCGCGAGCCCCCAAGGGCGAGCCGTCGTGAGGCGTATCAAGAAAACGTGCTAAAGCGTCGACATCCACCGGGCGTGGCAGGTGGCTGGGTTGTTTAGGCGTACGCAATAAACCCACCGGGTTATCGACCAGCACGCCCTGCTTAACCAGATAATCAGCAAACTGGGAAAGCGCTGCCCGGCGCCGGGCAAGGCTTCTAGGCGCCAAGCCTCGGCTGCGTTCCGAGCCCAAAAACGCCCGCAGCAAGGCGGTATCTAACGCTGCAGGATCCGTCACATCGCGGCGCTGGGTAAATTTACACAGCGCGGCCAGATCATGCCGATAGGCCTCCACGGTGGCAGGGCTTGCATGACTCGCCAGTGCGGCCAGAAACGCCTCAACATGCTGGTCTATCGGTGGCTTATCCAGAAGAGATTTAGCCATGATCGCCCAGACGTACCAGCAGCCGGGCGACGATATCCCCAAGATACTCGGTGAATAGCGTGTCCATGCTGGCCCGGTAGGCGTCGGGGCTGGGGCTGGCTAGCACCAGATAACCCAACGGATCACCCGCAGAGAGGCGCGAAATAGCGCAGGAGCCCGCTTTACGCGGCGCTTTGACATGGGGCAGCAGGCACTTCCAGTCGCTCACACTAAGTTTCACGCAGCGGCTGGTACGGCCATCCAATAGCGCGGCTAGGCGTGCGCTGGCGTGTTGATCCAGCACATGGCGCGGTGGCTGGGGCGGCGCTGGTTCGCTATCGCTTAGCGTAGCCGGGCACCACAGCGCCATGGCGGGGGTTTCAAAGCGCTCGCTCAGTTGGGTTGCCAACGCTTGCGCCAGCGCATCACGATCTTGCGCCTCGACCAGCGCAATCAGCGTTTCGCGCAGCCGACGGTATTGGGACTCGTTATGGCGAGCGGTTTCCAGCAGATGCTCTAAACGACCTTCAGCGGTTTCAGCACGCTTACGCAGGTCAAAGACCAAGCGCTCCAACAGCGATACCGCCCCGTCGATGTTGGGGTGCGGCACCTGCAGCTGTTGCAGCAGTCCTTCGCGACCGACGAAAAAATCGGGATGACGCGCCAGCCAGAACGCCACTTGATCAGGATCGAGCGTTTTGCGGGGTTCGGGGGCTTGTGACATCGCCGTTCTCCTCGAATTAATTAAGTGCTACGCGGCCATCAAAGACACGCGTAGCCGGTCCCACCATCGTCAGCGCCCCTTCTGGATCAGGCCACTCAATGCTGAGTTCTCCACCGGGCAAATGAACTTTCACGGGGCTTTTTAACAGCCCCTGACGAATACCGCTGGCTACCGCCGCACAGGCTCCCGTGCCGCAAGCAAGCGTTTCGCCGCTGCCGCGTTCATACACGCGCAAGCGTATTTCGCTGGGTGAGAGTACCTGCATAAAGCCCACGTTAACACGCTTGGGAAAGCGGGGATGCGCCTCTACCAACGGCCCCAACCGTTCCACCGGCGCTGAGTCCACACTGTCGACCTGAATCACCGCGTGAGGATTACCCATGGAGACCACACCGATCTGCAGCGTTTCATCGCCCACTTCAAGCTGATGCAGCGGTTGATCGCCAGGCGCTTCAAACGGCAGTGCTAAGGGACTAAACCGCGGGCGCCCCATATCCACCCGCACCATACCATCGTGCTGCACGGTCAATACCAACGGGCCGCCAGCGGTCTCCACATGGATTTCATGCTTATGGGTCAAACGTTGATCACGCACGAAGCGGGCAAAACAGCGCGCGCCGTTACCGCAGTTTTCCACTTCGCTGCCGTCGGCGTTATAAATGCGGTAGCGAAAATCCATCTCGGGATCCCGAGGAGGCTCGACAACCAACAGTTGGTCAAAGCCAATGCCGAAACGCCGGTCTGCCAGCGCGCGGATCTGGGCTTCGTCCAACCGGGCGCGCTGAGAGACCAGATCCACCATGACAAAGTCATTGCCCAGGCCATGCATTTTGGTGAAGTGTAACAGCATCAGAGCCCCCCTTCGGGCAGCAGCGCTTCACCCGCCCAGAGACTGGCAACGGTTTCGCGCGCGCGCACCACGTGGCAGCTATCACCATCGACCATTAACTCGGCGGCACGCGGGCGGCTGTTGTAGTTCGACGCCATGACAAAGCCGTAAGCCCCCGCTGAACGCACTGCCAGCAGATCGCCTTCAGCAATTGCCAGCTCACGCTCTTTGCCCAGAAAATCACCGGTTTCACACACCGGGCCGACCACATCGTAGAGGGCGCTTTCACGCACTTCGCGTGTATCGACGGGCACAATCGCCTGCCAGGCTTGGTACAGCGCCGGGCGAATCAGGTCGTTCATGGCCGCATCGACAATCGCAAAATTCTTGGTCTCTCCCGGCTTGAGAAACTCCACCCGAGTGAGCATAACGCCAGCGTTGGCGGCAATCGAACGGCCTGGCTCAAACAGTAGCGTAAGCGCCTCGCCGCCTTCCCAGCGGGAAAGACGCGCCAGCAGTTGGCTGGCGTAGTCAAACGGCTGGGGCGGCTTCTCATCCCGGTAAGGCACGCCCAAACCGCCGCCTAAATCTAGATGTTCAATTTCGATGCCGCGCTCGCGCAGGCGCTCCATCAGCATTAGCAAGCGATCAAGCGCGTCCAGGAAGGGCGCTGTTTCGGTGAGCTGTGAACCAATGTGGCAGTCCAAGCCTTTAACCTGCAGATTGGGCAGGCTAGCCGCTAGTTCATAGACAACCAGCGCTTCATCCACCGGAATACCGAACTTGTTATCCTTTAAACCGGTGGAGATATACGGGTGGGTACCTGCGTCCACATCCGGGTTAACCCGCAGCGATACCGGCGCGATTTTGCCTAGCTTACCGGCGACGCGATTCAAGCGCTCGAGCTCTGGACGCGACTCAACGTTAAAGCACTTAATGCCCACTTCTAGCGCACGAGCCATTTCGTGAGCCTGCTTGGCAACGCCTGAAAACACCACTTTAGCCGGGTCGCCGCCTGCTTTAAGCACCCGCTCAAGCTCACCGATGGAGACAATATCAAATCCCGCGCCCAGCTTGGCCAGAAGGCCTAGCACCGCCAGATTGGAGTTGGCCTTCACCGCGTAACAAATCAGATGCGGGTGGCCGCCCAGCGCTTCGGTATAGGCACGAAAGTGACGCTCAAAAGTGGCTTTTGAATAGACGTAGCAAGGTGTGCCGTGCTCGTCGGCAATCCGCGATAGCGGCACATCCTCAGCATACAGCACGCCATCGCGGTAATTAAAATGATCCATATGGCTCTCCCCTTCTCCTACGCCTGTCTATTCAGACGGCTGCTCATCGGCGGGTGCATCTTCCGGCAGATAAAGCGGCCCTTTCTGTCCACAGCCTGCCAATCCGGTTAATAGCAGGGCGGCAAGGGTCAAGATTGCCAGCGCTTTCATGCGCCCGCCTTGAGCGCGGCCATCGCCTCACGCGCTCGCTGGGCAGCAGCCCGCACCTGATTCGGCGCCGTGCCGCCAATGTGGTTACGGGCGGCCACTGAGCCTTCCAGGGTTAACACCTCGAATACATCCTGCTCGATGGTAGCGGAGAACTGCTTGAGCTCATTGAGGCTCATCTCGGAGAGATCTTTTTCAGTTTTCAGGCCATAGGCCACGGACTGACCAACGATCTCGTGGGCGTCACGGAAGGCCACGCCTTTGCGTACCAGGTAGTCGGCCAAGTCCGTCGCGGTGGAGAAACCACGCCGCGCCGCTTCATACATGCTGGCTTTTTTAGGCTCGATAGCGGGCACCATATCGGCAAACGCTTTCAAACAATCGCGTACGGTATCTACCGCATCGAAAAGTGGCTCTTTATCTTCCTGGTTGTCTTTGTTGTAGGCCAGCGGCTGCGACTTCATTAGTGTCAGCAGTGCCATCAAGTGGCCATACACGCGACCGGTCTTGCCACGCACCAGTTCGGGCACATCAGGGTTCTTCTTCTGCGGCATGATGGATGAACCGGTGCAGAAGCGGTCAGGCAGGTCGATAAAGTTGAACTGGGCGCTGGTCCATAGCACCAGTTCTTCGCTCATGCGCGACAGGTGCATCAATAGAATGCTGGCAAAGCTAGTAAATTCGATGGCGAAGTCACGGTCTGACACGGCGTCTAAGGAGTTTTCCGACGGGCGGTCAAAGCCTAGAAGCTCTGCTGTCACGTGGCGGTCAATCGGGTAGGTGGTACCGGCCAGGGCGGCGGCGCCCAGCGGCATCACGTTAACACGCTTGCGGCAGTCCAACAGGCGTTCGTGATCGCGGGCCAGCATCTCTTGCCAAGCCAGAATGTGGTGGCCAAAGGTCACCGGCTGGGCGGTTTGCAGGTGCGTAAAGCCCGGCATAATGGTGTCGGCTTCGCGATCCGCCAGCTCAATCATGCCTTCGCGCAGACGCTTCAGTTCCACTTCGATGACGTCAATCTCATCGCGCATAAACAGGCGGATGTCGGTAGCTACCTGGTCGTTACGCGAACGCCCGGTGTGAAGCTTTTTGCCGGTGATGCCAATTTTGTCGGTCAGGCGCGCTTCGATGTTCATATGCACATCTTCAAGCGGCACCGACCAGTTGAACTCGCCGCGCTCAATCTCGCCCTGAATCTCATTCAGGCCATTAATGATCGCATCGCGCTCTTCATCTGTTAGTACACCCACCCGGGCAAGCATCGTGGCGTGGGCAATGGAGCCCTGAATATCCTGACGCGCTAGGCGCTGGTCGAAATTCACAGACGCGGTGAAACGGGCGACAAAGGCATCGGTGGGCTCGCTAAAGCGACCGCCCCAAGACTGATTCGTAGCTTGGCTCATCGAAGGTATATCCTGCTGACAAAACGTAAAAGTCGTTACGGAAAGTGGGAGTCGTTGCGGAAAGTGTACCAGAGTCACTCCGGTCAGAGGCACGCCGTTTTTATCCTGGCGGCGTCAAAGCGCGTGACGTGGCAAATACTGGCGGCTGGGCCAAGAATGCGCGAAGCGCCTCTAAAGGCATAGGACGCGCGAAGTAGTAGCCCTGAAAATAGTCGCACTGGCACTGCTCAAGGTAAGCAAACTGCTCTAGCGTCTCTACACCTTCCACCAGCACCTCTAGCCCCATTTTGCCCGCCATGGCGACAACGCCATCAATAATGGCCGCATCGTTGCGATCCGTAATCACATCGTGCACAAAGGAGCGGTCAATTTTGATTCTATTAATAGGTAGGCGCTTGAGGTAGCTCAAGCTGGAGAAACCAGTGCCGAAATCATCTAAGGCAATATGCACACCCAAAGCGCGTAAATCCTCTAGTGCCTGGATCGCTTGCTCGGCACTATCCATCAACACCCCTTCGGTAATCTCAAGCTCAAGCAGCACTGGCGTAAGGCCACTGTCTGCCAGAACCTGTTCAATAGAGGCTAAAAACCCCGGCCGCTGAAACTGCATAGGGGAAACATTGACAGCCATAGTGATTGGGCCGACCCCCATGGCGTTAAGCTCCTGAGCATGCTGGCACGCGGTGCTCAACACCCACTCACTGATCGGCATAATTTGCCCGGTATCTTCTGCCAGACTGATGAAATCAGACGGCGGAATGTTACCCCGCTCTGGGTGTTGCCAGCGGATCAAGGCCTCTACGCCTACGACGCGACCACTGGGAGCATGGATTTGCGGCTGGTAATACAGCGTAAACTGCTGCTGCTCGATGGCTTGCTGAAGTGCGCTGCGCAGACTCACCCGCTCGCTGACCTTAAGATTTAAGTCTTCGGTATACCAGTGGTAGGTATTGCGCCCTCGTCGCTTGGCCTTGTACATGGCCAAATCCGCTTGTTGGATCAACTGGAGGGGATTCTTCATGCTGCCATCGTTAATGGCGATCCCGATACTGGCGGTAATTCGTAGCTCGCTGCCGCGATACCAGTAGGGGGGTGAAAGCCGCTGCAGCACCCGTTCCACCACCTGTATCACATCATTTTCATGGGCTAAATCAGGCAGCAGCACAACGAACTCGTCACTGCCAAACCGTGCCACGGTGTCCCAGGGGCGCAGCTCGTCTTCAAGGCGCTTGGCGACTTCAATCAAGATAAAGTCGCCTACCTCATGGCCCAGCGTATCGTTGATGGGTTTAAAATCATCCAGGTCGATAAACAGCACGGCGATAAAGCGCTGGTAGCGGCGCGCCACCACGCACCCCTGCTCCAGGCGCTGGCCAAGCATTACTCGATTAGGGAGGCCGGTAAGGGCATCATGATTAGCGTTATAAGTTAGCTGGGCCTGATACTCGCGCTGCTGAGACACATCGTTTTGAACACCCAGATAGTGCGTCACATCGCCTGTTTCATCGCGCACTGGTGAGATATAGAGATCGTTCCAAAAAACTGAGCCGTCACGCCGGTAATTGCGGATTACCACGTGCACTTCACGCTGCTCGGAAACCCCTTCTCTAAGCAACTTAATCGTGGCGGGGTCAGTATCTTCGCCTTGTAGGAAACGGCAGTTGCGGCCCAACGCTTCGCTACGTGAATAGCCGGTAATCCGTTCGAATGCGCTATTCACGTAAACCATCGGCAGATCGCTGCTCTGGGCATCAACGATAATGACACCGTTGGTGCTTGATTCTACGCTGCGCTCTAGCAGTTTGAGTTGGTGCTCACTCGCTTTGCGATCGCTAATATCACGAAAATAGACCGTAAGCCCTTCAACGGAAGGATAGACATGCACTTCAACCCAAAGCTCCAACCGCGGATTAAAGGCCTCAAAATGTACTGCCTTTTGCTGTCTTGCAGCGCGTTGATACTCCTCTTCAAAGCGGCTGCCTTTTGCATCGGGGAAGCTCTGCCAAATATGCTGCCCCAACAGCTCACCCTTACGGCGCTTCAATATTCGCTCCGCTTCGCTATTAACGTAGGTGAAATTCCAGTGAGTATCTAAGGTAAAAAAACCATCGGTGATACTATCAAGGGTAATGGTGAGCCGTTGTGCAAGCTGGGTTAAATTTTCACGCAGCTGTTTTTGCTCGGTAATATCCTGCGTCGAGCCCTGCACCTGAATAAGTTTTCCGTCTTCGTCACGTACTGCTTTGCCAATCACTCGCACCCAGATATGCGTACCTTGGTAAGTGATCACTTCTAGCTCTTCGTCAAAACTCCTCCCTTTGTCGCAGCAGGCGACGAACGCGTTGTGAATACGTGGCTGAGAAGAAGGCGTGTAAAATTCAATCGCTTGGGTAACGGTGGGCTGGAAACCGGGGGGCAGACCATGGATACGGCAAACCTCATCCGACCAATTTGGCTGCCCCACTGCCATATCCACGTACCAACCACCAATAAGCGCGGTTTCACCCGCAATTTGAAAAAGCCGCTGATTGCTCAATAACTGCGCCTGAGCAAACTTCTGCTGCGTCACCTCGCGGGCAATAATATAAATAATATCGCCACCGGCACTGGGAGTAATCTCAATCCAGTGCGTTTGGCCTAATATTGATAATGCTCGCACTTCAAAGGCAGCAACAACTTCCCCCCGCTGCATGCGCACCATCGCCGCTTCAATCACAGGATGATCCTGCGGGTCCACCACGACACCGCAGAGACGGCCTACTAGCGCATCTGCTGAGTATCCCAATAGTGACTCAAAGGCTGGGTTGACCTGAAGCAACCTACCCTCAAAATCCAGGCAGCAGAACAGATCCTGCGACAGCAGGAAAAACTGATCAAGCTGGCCATGCGGTAACACTATGGACATAAGGCTTCCTAGGGAACTAATTGGGTACTTTGCAGTGCCAACGTTAACGCCGTTATTTTTACTGTGGCGCCCTGTGCTTTATGATGACACTTATCATAGCTTGACTCGCCGTGTCTGCGGTATAGGGAGAATTACGTGCTATCAATCACAAAACTGCGCATTGCCACGCGTAAAAGTCAATTGGCCTTGTGGCAGGCTGAGTACGTTCGTGACCGTTTAATGGCGGAACACAGTGGCCTAGAAGTCGAGCTTGTAGCACTTTCTACCAAGGGCGATAAAATTCTTGATACCCCGCTTTCCAAGATTGGCGGTAAAGGTTTGTTCGTTAAAGAGCTGGAAGACGCCATGCTGGACGGCCGCGCCGATATCGCCGTGCACTCAATGAAAGATGTACCGATGCACTTTCCTGAAGGGCTCGGATTGTCGGTTATTTTAGAGGGTGCAGACCCGACCGATGCGTTTGTATCTAATCACTACTCTAACATCAATGAGCTTCCAGAAGGCGCGCGTATTGGTACGGCCAGCCTGCGCCGTGGCCTGCAAATGCGTGAAGCCCGCCCTGACCTGCAAATTCTTAATTTGCGTGGCAACGTGCAAACCCGTCTAGCTAAATTAGATGCTGGTGAATTCGATGCGATTATTCTCGCCACCTCTGGTTTAAAACGCTTGGGATTGGATGAGCGAATTGCTCAGGCGCTGCCGCCGGAAGTGTGCCTACCCGCATGTGGGCAAGGTGCATTAGGCATTGAGTGCCGCCTGCATGACCCCGAGCTGATTGCGCTGCTAGCGCCGTTAGATGACGCCGATACTGCTACTCGCGTACGTGCCGAAAGGGCCATGAATACCCGCTTAGAGGGCGGCTGCCAAGTACCTATTGCGGGTCATGCGATTCTTGATACCGACAACGAAACCATTTGGTTACGTGGCTTGGTAGGTAACCCCGAGGGTACTGAAGTGCTGCGCGCCGAAGGTCGCGGCTCCATGCATGAGCCCGAAGCACTGGGCATTCGCATTGCCGAAGAATTACTCGACCAGGGCGCTGGCGATATTTTGGCAGAGGTTTACGGCCGCGAAATATGAGCCAACCGGTACTGATCTGCCGCCCCGGCGAGCGCGGTGAAGCGCTCGCCACTGCTCTTCGCGAAAAGGGCGAGAGCGTTGAATCACTAAATGTGATGCAACTCGAAGCACTGCCTGAAGACCCGGCAATGCGCCGCATATGGTTAGATATTGATCAGTACCATAAGATAATCGTCATCAGCCCTTTTGCCGCCGTCTGTTTAGATGAGGCGCTGGATCGCTACTGGCCTCAACTGCCAGTAGGCATTGACTACTATAGTGTGGGTAGCGCGACCGCGAGTACACTGTTTGATCGACTGGGTGTTCGCGTACATGTGCCCTCGCCCACTGCGGGTGAAGACACCAGTGAAGCACTGCTTGAGCTTGCATCGTTGCAGCAGCTAGCGCACCAGCGTGTTCTACTAGTGGCAGGAGAAGGTGGCCGCCCACTGCTCGCTGAAAAACTTGCTGAACGGGGAGCACAAGTGACCCGCGTTGCCGTGTATCGACGCCGCTTTCTCCCTTTGGCATCTACTCAGCAGACGCACCTGCTATCGGGAAATTACCGGGCGTTGATCGTCACCAGCAGCGAACTGCTGGAACATCTGGCAAAATGGTGCAATCAGGCGGCCTTGAACCAACCGCTAATCGTTTCCAGTCGCCGTTTGGCTACACTGGCTGGCATACTGGGTTTTTGTGACCTCAAGGTGGCGTCCGGAGCAACGCCGGCTGCGTTGATAGCGGCGTTGGAGACCTGCGACCCACAGGGTGCCGATGTCGATCAAGGAACTTACTAAGGGCTAGCGACAGATGAGCAAACAAGTAAACGATCAGGACGATGTACAACCGACGTCCGCCGATGCCTCTCAAGGCGTCCCTAAAACGACCGACAAAGCAGCTTCCACGACCGACGCGACCGAGCCGAGCACGGCGCCTACCTCGCAAAGCTCAGCGACCACATCACAAAGTGGCGCTAAAAAATAGTCGTTCGCGGCGGCGTGGCAAGGGATCCCCTAATGCGGGCTCAACGGCCGCTAGCACCTCAGAGCCAAGCACTTTGGAGGCCAACACGCCTCAGACGGGCACTAAACCAGCAGATGTAACGCCCCCTAATGCCAGTGCCTCAGACACGACTAAAGAAAGCATGACTAAAAAAAGTACGGATAAAGAAAACACCAGCACTACCCCATCTAAGCCAAGTGGCGCGGCAGCATCCAGCCCGTCGAACACCCCGGCAAGCGCTTCCAATTCAAGTTCTGCGGCAGCAAAACCTACTCCTGCAAAGCCTACTCCTGATAAGGATGGCAATGGCCCTACACGGCCGCCCAGCCATAATAGCGGTGGCAGTGCGAGCGGTGGTGGACAAGGTAGTGGTGGAAAGGGCAGTGGTGGCAAGGGCAGCGGCCTTGCCGTTGCCCTGGTGCTTATTCTGGCAATTGCCTTAGCGTTAGTGGCTTGGCAAGGCTGGCAGCGCCTGGATAACCAGCAGCAGCGTATCGACGAGCTAGCGCAACAGGCGGAAGGTAGCGCATCGCAGCAAGCGGTTAGCGACCTGGAATCGCGTTTAGACAGCGGCGAAGCAGAGCGCGAGGAAGCGATCCAAAGCACCATGGGTGAGCTACGCGACGAATTTGATAACTACCGCAGTGATGTCGACGAGACGTTGGGCCAAGTGCTGGATCAGCTCTCTCAAGAGCAGGACACCGACGAGCGCGAGTGGCTACATGCTGAAGCAGCTTATCTACTCCGCTTGGCCAATCAGCGCCTTCAGTTAGAAGGCGACGTTGAAGGCGCGGCCGCGCTACTGCGCACTGCCGATGCGCGCCTTGTCGATGCTGACAACCCAGCGCTGACCACGGTACGTAGCGAAATTGCCAGTGAGCTAGCGGCGCTTGACGCCGTGCCTCAGATCGACCGCACCGGCATTTACTTGGCGCTGAATGCCCAGCAGGAGCGCATTTCAGGCCTGCGTCTTTCTCAAGAAATTGAAGAACAGGCGGTAACCTCAGGTATCGAACAGCCACCGACCGGTACTTTCCAGCGCCAGCTCGCTCGCTTTGGCCAAGAGCTCAAAGACCTGGTGGTCATTCGCCATCACGATGAAGCGCTTGAAGCACTCATTACGCCGGAGCAAGAGTCTTATCTGCGCCAGAGCCTGCGCTTAGTACTGGAGCAGTCTCAGCTGGCACTGCTCAACGAAGAGCAAGAGCTGTATGAAGCGAGTATCGATAAAGCCATTGAGCTGCTAAACGGCTACTACGATACCTCGCGTGAAGAAGCACAAAGCGTTATCACGCGGCTGCAAGAGCTTAAGCAAGCCCAGGTAAAACCGGAGCTGCCGGATATTAGTGCTTCACAGCAGGAGCTCGCACGCTTTATCGAGAACCGCTATGAGACGCGTGGCCAAAGCGGAGGTGATTCATGAGAAAACTTGTTCTCCTCATTGTCGCAGGCCTTGCCGTCGGTGCCCTGTTTGGGCATCTGATGATGTCGGTGCCGGGCTACTGGCTCATCCGGGTGGGTGACTCCTCTATTCAAACCTCGTTTTGGTTTGGCTTGGTACTGCTCTTCGCTGCCTTTATTGTGCTGCACTTTGTCCTTCGCCTCCTCAGCGGCATTATCCGCCCCATGGGGCGCTTTCGCAGCTGGAACAGCCGCGCCCGTAACCGCCGCGCCATGCAGCGCACCGTGCGTGGCTTGGTAGCGTTGACTGAAGGCCGTTGGAAAAAAGCTGAAAAAACCCTGGTGAATGCCGCCGATGACTCCAGCACACCGTTGGTGAACTACCTCTCGGCAGCGCTGGCAGCCCATTACCAGGGCCACCACGCAAAATCCCAGGAGCATCTCAATCAAGCCCAGCTAACCACCGAGGGCGCCGATACCGCCGTGGGCTTAATGCAGGCGCAAATGATGATTGAGCGTCAGCAGCCGGAAGAGGCGCTGGCAATTTTGAATCGCTTGGATAAAAAGCTCTCGAACCACCCTCAGGTGCTCAAGCTGTTGAAGCAGGTGCATTTGAGCGTCAATGATTGGGAAGGCCTACGGCGCTTGATTCCACGCCTAGCAGCGCAGAAGTTAATCACTCAGCAAGAGCGCGAGCAGTTGGAGTTTAAGGCCTACCGCGAGCTGATCGTGTTTGAAGCCCAAAACCCCACTAACATCGAGCGCGTGCGCGGCCTTTGGGCTGATATGCCCGACTACCTACGCGGCAACACCGAGCTGATCGTGCTCTACACCGAAGCGCTGATTCAAGCTAACGAAGAGCCCATTGCCGAGCGCTTACTCAACCACTCGCTGGACAACCACTGGGATGCGCGGTTAGTAAAACGCTACGGCCTGCTGAACGTAGACGCGGGACGCCAACTGGTTAAAGCGGAGAAGTGGCTGCAGGAACGCCCCAATGACCCCGAGCTACTGCTCGCCTGCGGTCGTCTCTCGCTACGCACCGGCAAATGGGAAAAAGCGCGGGAGTACTTTGAAGCCAGCCAGCGTCAGCGACCCAACGGCGAAGTCTGCGCGGAGTTAGCGCGCCTTTATGCAAGTCTTGGCGAGCATAACAAGAGCCAGCTCTACTACCGCCATAGCGTCGAAATGCTGGCGAAATCACTTCCCTCGCTACCTCAACCCAGCGATGCTAGCGACAGCAAAAACCCGGCCAATAAACAAACAGACAGCAAAACGATCAAGAAAAGAGCGTAACAACGCTGTTTAAATAATATTGGTTGAGTTGTAACACGCAAAAGGGTGCCTTATCGGCACCCTTTTGCATGGGCGATTACTTGGCGGGCGAGGTAGGCGCTTCAATGGATGTATCAGCCACCGAGAGAGAGGGTAACGCTGCCGTACAGTGCCCACAGCGGGTGGCTTTGATCGGTATCACCATCAAACAGTAAGGGCAGGGCTGCTCTGTTGGGCTTGCAGGCGCCACCGCCTCTTCGCGCTTTAATCGGTTGATGGTACGCACCAATAGAAAGACCACAAAGGCCACGATCGTAAAGCTAACCACGGCGTTGATAAACAGCCCCAGGTTTAACGTTACCGCCCCCGCTGCCTGGGCATCCGCTAGCGTCGCATAAGGGCCGCCCACCGCCCCTTGGCGTAACACCACAAACAGGTTTGAAAAATCCACACCGCCCACCAACAAGCCAATCAGCGGGTTCATCACATCGGCCACCAGGCTCTGCACAATCAGCGTAAACGCCCCGCCGATAATGATACCCACCGCCATATCGACTACGTTGCCCTTTACCGCAAATTCACGAAATTCCTGAAAGAACTTTGCCATTTCTTCGACGTCCCTAACGTTTTCCTGTTAACTCATAGCCAATGCTATTCCATTCAAATAAAAGCATGGGCGACGGCGCGTTAGGCGGCAAGTAAATTTATTTCGGGCAAGCGTTATACAGAGTGCTACTTAGGAAGATTTCCGGCGGCCTTATACACCCAGAATCTTTCGGGCCTGCTGCCAGGTTGCCACTGGCCGCTGGTACTTTTCACATAGTGCTACGGTGCGCTCAACCAATGCGGCGTTGGAGGGTGCCAACGTTTCGCTATTCAGGCGCACATTATCTTCAAGCCCGGTACGGGTGTGCCCACCAGCGGCGATAGACCACTCATTAAGCAGGTATTGGTTAGCGCCAATACCTGCGCCGCACCACTGAGCATCCGGCGCCAGCCGCCTGAGCGTCTCGATATAGAAATCAAACGTCGGCTTGTCCGCTGGCATTGAATTCTTAACGCCCATTACGAACTGCACATAGAGCGGCACCTTTAGCTTACCTTGCTTTGAAAGGTTCACCGCTTGGTGGATATGCGACAAATCAAACGCTTCGATTTCAGGCTTGACGCCGTACTTGAGCATCTCATCGGCTAGCCACTCCACCAACTGCGGCGGATTCTCGTAAACGCGATTGGGGAAGTTGTTGGAGCCCACCGAAAGGCTGGCCATATCGGGCTTCAGCGACAGCATCCCGCCGCGTGCCTCACCAGCGCCAGATCGCCCGCCGGTAGAAAGCTGAATAATCATGCCGGGGCAGTGCTTTTTAAGCCCTTCCATCAGACGGCCAAACTTCTCTGGGTCAGATGAAGGCGTTTGGTCATCGTTTCGCACGTGGCAGTGGGCAATGGTAGCCCCCGCCTCAAACGCCGCCTGAGTGCTTTCAACCTGCTCTTCAACCGTAATCGGCACGGCAGGGTTGTTCTCTTTGCGTGGCAGGCTGCCGGTAATGGCGACGCAAATTATGCAAGGCTGAGACATGGAAACCTCTTTTTGTTCGTATCGCGAATACTAATTTGTCATACGAACAAAATAGTTCACCTCCTTCTAAGCGTCAAATTTAATTCCTCAGAGCTAGCTGTCTGTTCACGGGAGTGAGGTGAATTCACTTTCAGAAGCGACGCTTTGGAATCTAAAATTAATGACAACTACTTGACATAATTTTAAAGCTGCCCTACTTTCTAGGTTAACGAGGTGAATAACTAGATTTTCTATCTAGGCCCTATAATAACAAAATTAATAGTAATTTCTGGAGCTTAAGGAATGTCTATTACTACAAACATGACGATAGACCGCCGTAATGCCATGAAGCTGTCAGGCGCTTGGAATGACATGCTCATTACAGACTATCTTGATAAAGCGGTAGCACAAGTCCCTGACAAACCAGCCATTGTCACCTACACCATGGCCTCTGGAGAGCGCACACAGCTTAGCTATCGCGAACTCAATGAGCGGGTCACACAAATAGCCGTTGGGCTTGTCTCGCTTGGTATTCAGGTGGGGGATGTGGTGTCTTGCCAATTGCCTAATTGGTGGCAAATGACCGCGCTCCACTTAGCGTGTGTTCGAGTTGGCGCGGTACTTAACCCGCTTATGCCCATATTCCGCGAGCATGAGTTACGTTTTATGCTCGCCCAAGCCGAAAGTAAGCTGCTAGTCGTACCCGGCGTGTTTCGAGGTTTTGATCATGCTGCCATGGCAACCACGCTGAAGGCAGAATTGGCGTCGCTAACCCATGTGCTAGTGATTGGCGGTGAAGGAGAGTCCAGCTTTGAAGCACGACTGCTTAACCATGGCGAGGAGCAGGCGCGCGATACTGCCGCACTGTTTACGGAGCGTCGCCCATCCGGCGATGATATTGTGCAACTGCTTTACACATCGGGTACTACGGGTAAGCCGAAAGGAGTAATGCACACCTCTAATACGCTGCTTAGCCATATTCGCCCCCTTGCCGAACGCTTAGCGCTGAATGCTGCTGATACCACCTTAATGCCTTCGCCACTGGCGCATCAATTAGGCTTTCTTTACGGCTTAATGATGCCGATCTACTTGCAGGCCACGGCCGTTCTTCAAGACACGTGGTTACCCGCTGAAGCAGTCAACATCGTGCGCCTTGAACAACCCAGTTTGATGCTGGGTTCTACCCCTTTTTTGGCAGATATCGCCGAGCAAGCGATTGCTCACGGAAGCGATCTGCAGTCACTGAAGCTATTTCTATGCGCGGGCGCCCCTATACCTAGCCCGCTGGTAGAGAAAGCGGCCCGGAATTTACCCACTAAAATCATCTCCGCCTGGGGAATGACCGAGAACGGCGCCGTTACCACTACTCGTTTGGATGATGCGCCTTCGTGTTCAGTCGAAACCGATGGCGTCCCCCTGCTCTTTATGGAACTCAAAGTGACCGATATTGAGGGCAACACCTTGCCACCTAATCAAGAAGGCAGCCTATGGGTGCGCGGTGCCAGTCTGTTTGTTGGCTACTTCAAACAACCTGACCTTTACAGCGTAGATGAGGAAGGCTGGTTCCCAACGGGGGATTTAGCACGCCTCAATGAAGCGGGCTATGTGCGAATCACGGGCCGCTCTAAAGATGTGGTCATTCGAGGCGGCGAGAATATCCCCATTGTGGATATCGAAAACACCCTTTATCAGCATCCCGCTATCCAGGCGCTGGCGCTTGTTGGGCGGCCAGATGAGCGTTTAGGGGAGCGGTTGGTCGCTTACGTTGTGCTCAAAGAGGGTTACCCCTCCCTAACTCTTGAAGACATTACACAGTTTCTTACCGAGCGGCATGTGACGCGCCAATACCATCCCGAGTTTCTTGAAGTGCTGGATGAGTTGCCACGCACGCCCTCTGGAAAAATTCAGAAATTTAAGCTTCGCGACCAAGCGGTTATCCATTCCGATTCACGCGCTTGAAGTGTCGTTATGCGCCTCAAATGGCCAGTAATGGGAAAACAATATGCAAGGTTTAACTGGAAAAACCGTAATAGTGACCGGCGGCGGCGGCGGCATTGGCCGCGCAGTGTGCCAACGCTTTGCTCAGGAAGGTGCGCTGGTCGCGGTGCTTGACCGTGATGAGAAAGCCGCCCAAGTAAGTGTCGACAGCATTATTGAAGTGGGCGGTAACGCTCGCGCTTACGCCGCAGATATCACCGATTACAGCGCAATCGAAGTGACCGTTACCCGCATTGAAGCAGAGCTCGGCACGCCCACTATTTTGATTAATAACGCGGGCTTTGACCGCTTTATGCCGTTTCTTAAAACCGACCCCGCGATGTGGGAGTCACTGATTGCCGTCAACCTGACCGGCGCGCTCAATATGCACCACATCGTACTGCCAAGAATGGTTGCGGCGGGCGGCGGCAAGGTGGTCAACATTGCCTCGGATGCAGCCCGTGTAGGCTCTTCTGGTGAAGCCGTTTATGCCGCCTGCAAGGCAGGGCTGCTCGGTTTAAGTAAAACTCTCGCCCGGGAGCTGGCAACTAAAAATATTACGGTCAACGTCGTTTGTCCTGGCCCTACCGACACGGCCCTTTTAAAAGGTGTGGCCGATACCTCCCGCGACCCAGAGAAGTTATTGGAAGCCTTCCGCAACGCCGTGCCTATGCGCCGGATAGGCCAACCTGAAGATTATCCCGGGATTATCATGATGCTCGCGAGCGATGAAGCGAATTTTATTACCGGGCAGGTGGTCAGCGTCTCCGGCGGGCTGACCATGGCTGGTTAACGCAAGTCACTTACAGCGACCAACTGTTTACAACGACAAGGCGCTTACAAAAACAAGGAGCTGCATCATGAGCCATACCACTCACTACGAAGACATCTTGTATGAGGTAGACGACGGTGTCGCGACGATCACGATTAACCGACCCGAGCGCTATAACGCTTTCCGTGGGCAAACCTGCATGGAACTGCTCGATGCGTTTAATCGTGCTGGCTGGGACAAGTCGATTGGCGTCATTGTGCTCACCGGCGCGGGTGACAAAGCATTCTGTACCGGGGGCTATCAAGGCGCACATGAGGGCCAATACGACGGCCGCGGCATCATCGGTCTACCGGTAGAGGAGCTGCAAACGCTCATCCGCCAAGTGCCTAAACCGGTCATTGCACGAGTGAATGGGTTTGCCATTGGCGGCGGGCACGTTTTACACGTGGTCTGCGATCTAAGCATTGCGTCAGAGACAGCCATTTTCGGCCAAGTGGGTCCAAAAGTAGGATCGGTTGACCCCGGCTTTGGCACCGCTTATCTCGCCCGCGTCATTGGCGAAAAACGGGCCCGTGAAATCTGGTACCTGTGCCGAAAATATACGGCTCAGCAAGCGCTCGATTGGGGGCTGCTCAATGCGGTGGTGCCGCCTGAACAGCTCGACGATGAAGTGCGTAAATGGTGTGACGAAATTCTTGAGAAAAGCCCTACTGCCCTCTCCATTGCCAAGCGCTCGTTCAATGCAGACAGCGAAAATATCGCCGGTATTGGTGCACTCGGTATGCAGGCGCTAAGCCTCTACTACGACACCAAGGAGTCGCAAGAAGGTGTTGCCGCGTTTAAGGAAAAGCGTAAGCCCGAATTTCGCAAATATTATTAGTCATAACCGTTGCTCCCCTTAACAAAGGGTAGTCTCAAGAGAGCGAGTAAAGCGCCATGAATTTTGCATTTACCGAACAGCAAGAAGCCATTCGCGACACCATCGCGCGGTTTGCCAGCGAGCGATTAGCCCCTCGCTATCGGCAGCGTGAGCAGGCGGCATGCATTGAACGCGAGATCGTCTCCGAGTTAGGCCAGATGGGCTGCCTGGGCGGTGAGCTACCCGAAGAGTTCGGTGGCAGTGGGCTGGACTGTATTACCACGGGCGTGATTGTTGAAGAGATCGCCAGGGGTGACTTTAACGTCGGCTATTTGCCGCTGCTCGCTTCTCTTAATGGTCAAATCATCGCCCATCACGCCCGGCCGGAGTTGGCCCAAGAGTGGTTATCAGGCATGACGGCTGGCCATAAGATCTGCTGTATCGCGCTTACCGAGCCGCACGGCGGCTCAGATGCTGCCAACCTGAAGCTCAAAGCGACCCGTGACGGCGATAGCTTTCTGCTAAATGGTGAAAAACCTCCATTTCCATGGCCGATCAGGCGGATGTAGCGGTGGTCTTTGCTCGTACTGGCACACAAGAGCAGCGCGCCAGCGGCATCAGCGCGTTTTTAGTACCCATGGAGAGCCAAGGTATTTCTACCAGTCGCTTTGAGGATTCAGGCCAACGAGCCATTGGCCGCGGCTCGATTTTCTTCGACAATGTGCGCGTGCCTGCCGACCACATGCTAGGCATCGAGGGACAGGGCTTTAAACAGGTGATGCAGGGGTTTGACTATAGTCGTGCGCTGATTGGTTTACAGTGTTTGGCTGTCGCTCAGCAGTCGCTGGATGAAACCTGGCAGTGGCTCACCCAGCGTGAAGCCTTTGGCCAGCCGTTAGCTGCCTTCCAAGGCTTGACCCATCCACTGGCGGAATACCAAACCTACGTACAAGCGGCGCGGCTACAGTGTTATTACGCGCTGTGGTTAAAAGACAACCAGCGCCCG
>AXCI01000457.1_pt1 | contig 55323 bp, 47 predicted proteins | sample 182571 | NCBI WGS metagenome assembly AXCI01 (sample SAMN02359225, study PRJNA218796) | groundwater metagenome | isolation source: Mt. Simon Sandstone pore water sample D5872 at 1.8km depth, Illinois-Basin... | place: USA: Decatur, Illinois | collected 2009-05 | reverse complement strand
ACACTTCATTCACCGCTGGTAACGCTTGACGTCCCCGGCAGCGGATGCGTACTTTACGGTTTCACGGCCCGGTTGGCAAGAGGGAGAACGCAAAAAAACAAAAAAGCGGCAAGAGGGTTTCCTCTTGCCGCAAACCACCGATCAGAACGCCTGACCAGAGAGTGCTCGTTGGCGTAACTTAATTCACGCCATCAGTACGACGTTTCAGATTTCAAAACCCAAACCGAAATCTTCACTAGAGATAGCCATGAGACTGGACGCACCCGCTTGGATCATCTGCGCATGCGCTTTTGTACGTGGCAGTAAACGTTGATAGTAGAAACGAGCGGTATTCACTTTAGCGACATAAAAGGCTTTATCGTCACCCTCCAAAGAGGCAGAAGCCTGCTTAGCCGCGCGAGCAAATAAGTAGGCCAGCGTGACATAACCGGAATACATCAGGTAATCAACGCTCGCTGCACCGACCTCTTCACGATCCTGCATCGCCTTCATACCCACGCCCATGGTCAACTCGCCCCACTCAGCATTAAGCTTAGCCAGCGGTTCGACAAATTCTTTGAGAGCGGCGTTATCGGCTTCAGCTTTGCAGAACTGATGAATCTCTTTAGTGAATACTTTCAGTGATTCACCCTGACTCATTAACACTTTACGACCCAGCAGATCGAGTGCCTGAATACCGGTAGTGCCTTCATATAAACGGGTGATGCGCGCATCGCGCACCAGCTGCTCCATGCCCCACTCTTTAATGAAGCCATGGCCACCATAAATTTGAACACCTTCGTTGGTGCATTCAAAACCCACTTCAGTCAGGAAAGCCTTAACAATAGGCGTTAGCAAGCCAAGCAGCGTTTCTGCTTGGTCTCGCTCTTCACCCGGCTCGCCGTGCTCAACCACATCAAGCATTTGCGCGGTATACAGCACCAGCATGCGCCCACCTTCAGCGAAGGCTTTCTGGGTCAACAGCATGCGGCGAACATCAGGATGAACAATAATCGGATCAGCAGGCTTTTCAGGTGCCTGCTTTCCTGACAAGCCACGCATCTGTAAACGATCGCGAGCGTAGCTCAATGAATTCTGGAAACTGGCCTCAATCAATCCTAGCCCTTGAATACCCACACCAAGACGCGCAGCGTTCATCATGGTGAACATGCACGCTAGCCCTTTATTGGGCGCGCCCACCAAGTAACCCGTTGCACCATCGAAATTCATTACACAGGTGGCATTACCATGAATGCCCATCTTATGTTCGAGCGAACCGCAGCTAACGCCATTGCGCTCTCCAACATTACCCTGAGCATCAGGCATAAACTTGGGTACTACGAACAGCGAAATGCCTTTTGAGCCTTCTGGCGCGTCCGGCAATTTTGCCAGGACAAGATGAACGATGTTCTCAGCCAGATTATGCTCGCCAGCAGAGATGAAGATTTTGGTACCTGTAATCGCATAGGCGTCACCCTCGATGGGCACCGCCCGCGTCTTAATCAATCCGAGGTCAGTACCACAGTGGGACTCGGTCAAGCACATGGTTCCCGTCCACACACCCTCGACTAATTTTGTGAGGTAGGTGGCCTTCTGTTCTTCAGTACCGTGATGACGCAGTGCATCAGCAGCACCATGGGATAGCCCTGGATACATTCCCCACGCCAAGTTGGTAGCGCAGATCATCTCCGAGAGCATCATCGCCAGCGAAGGGGGAAGCCCTTGCCCGCCATGCGCTGGATCGGCCGCCAAGCTAGGCCAACCACCTTCTACATACTGCTGATAGGCTTCTTTAAAACCATTAGGCGCTTTTACTTCCCCACCTTCTAACAGGCACCCTTCTGCATCGCCACTTTGATTAATGGGCAACAGCACCTCGCGAGCAAAGCGCGCACCCTCTTCCAAAATGGCGCTGACAACGTCTGGCGATGCTTCGTCACCGCTTGGTAGGCGCGCGTAATGAGCGGGATAATCGAGCATTTCGTCCATAACGAAACGCATATCACGAATAGGGGCCTGATAGGTGGGCATCGCACTTCTCCTAAAATAGGGGGTTTGGAAGCCAATCAATGTATTTTGACAGAAGGCTTTCAAACACATGTTTGAAAACTAGCGCGAGCACACCTCAGAGTCAAGCGAGCGTTTGAATTAAGTCTTGAAACACTCTAGAACTTTGGTCGCCCACTGTGTAAACCCTTAGCCCTAATAATAAAAAACTCGCCAGCCAAAAGCCGACGAGTCGCTCTATTTCCTTTGTTACCTACCTATCACCTACTTACCGACTACTTACTGCATGCGAATACCACCATCCAGGCGAATCAATTCACCGTTAAGCATAGGGTTGGTAATAATCTGCTCTGCTAGCTGGGCAAACTCATCTGGCCGACCGAGCCGTTTGGGGAATGGCACGGCGGCGGCTAACGCCTGGGCCGCCTCATCAGGAATTTCGCTCATCATCGGCGTTTCAAAAACACCTGGGGCGATGGCCATGACACGAATCGCATGCCGCGATAACTCCCGTGCCGCAGGCAAGCTCATACCCACTACGCCCGCTTTAGAGGCACTGTAAGCGCACTGCCCTACCTGCCCATCAAAAGCGGCGATAGAGGCAGTATTAATAATCACCCCGCGTTCGCCGCTCTCATTAGGCACATTTTTGGCCATTGCGGCGGCCGCGAGGCGCATAACGTTAAAAGTGCCGATCAAGTTGATATTGATGGTTTTGGCGTAGCTGTCTAAGTCCGCCGGATTCCCCTCACGATCCACCAGCTTAGCTACGCTAACAACGCCAGCACAGTGAACCACCCCCGAAAGCCCACGCTCACCACCCAGCGCTACCGCTGTATCAACCGCCTGCTGCATTTGTTCGGCTGAGGTGATATCCGCCAGGCACGCTTGAGCCTGACCCCCTAATTGCTCAGCATGGATTTTGACACTATCGTTCAGGTCGCATAAAACAACACGAGCACCAGCGGCGACTAGCCGTTCAGCGGTGGCGGCCCCGAGCCCTGAAGCAGCGCCCGTTATTAAAAACGTACTATCCTTAACCTGCATAACCGTATTCCCTGTAAGCGTTATGTTTATTTAGCTTCTTTGGCTTCTTCCGCCGCCTGGGCGCGCAATTTAAAGCGCTGTATCTTGCCGCTGGGCGTTTTAGGCAATTCATCAACAAACTCAATAATGCGCGGAAAGGCGTGGGTCGAAAGGCGCTCGCGAACTCGCTGTTTAATCTCATCAGCGAGCGCGTCACTTGCCTCATAGCCTTCACGCAGCACGATATACGACTTTATGACCTCGCCGCGAATCTCATCGGGCTGTCCCACGGCTGCTGACTCTGCGACAGCGGGGTGTGTCATCACACTATTCTCAACATCCGTTGGCCCAACCCGGTAACCTGCGGTGGTAATAATGTCGTCATCACGCCCGGCAAACTGGAAAGTACCGTCTTCATTACGGATAACCACATCGCCAGTCAGGTAGTAGCCCTCTACAAAGGGGTTCTTCTCTTGCCAGGTGTACCCTGGAAAGAAGTGCGCAGGTGAATTGTTGATATCCACAGCAAGGACACCCGGCTCGCCAGCGGGCAGCTCTTTATACTCCGCGTCCAAAATCGCCAAGCGATATCCTGGCATCGGTACGCCCATTGCCCCCACATGCTTTAAATGGTCAAGCGCATGATGGTTATTACACGTCATGCCGGTTTCGGTCTGGCCGTAGTGATCCATGACGGGGCAGCCCAACGACCTCTCTACCCAGCTTACTACTTCAGTGTTTAGAGGTTCCCCCGCCGAACTAGCTGCACGCAGTTCCAGCGTTTGATAGGCGTCATCAAACAGCCCTGACGCCTTCATTAGCCGGTAAGCAGTCGGCGCCGCGGCAAAATTAGTAATGTGATGGCGCTTCATAAACGCCAGCGCGCCTTCGGCGCTGAACCCTGCCTCGCAAAAGTGGGTGGTCACGCCAAGTAAAAGTGGGCCGGTAATCGCATAGTACAAACCATACGCCCACCCAGGGTCAGCCATATTCCAGAAGCGGTCATCGTCACGTAGGTCAATGGCAAGTTCCATATAGATTGCAAAAGCCGTCATACCCGCCAATGGCACGGCAACCCCTTTGGGCTTGCCCACGGTGCCAGAGGTGAACATTTGCAAAAATGGCTGCTCTGGGGAAAGCCTGGGCGGCTTATCGCTCATTGACGTATGCGTCAATGCAGCTTGCCAATCTTGATCATCCGCATGCTCGCTGGTAGCACCTCCGACGGCTAATACCTGTGGGCACTGGCTTAAACCATCAAATTTATAGCGATTGGCGTGATCAGTAATCACTAGTTTGGTATCTGCTCGCCCTAACCGATAGTCAACGGCATCAGGGCCAAACGCGGTAAACAGCGGCTGATAAACCGCACCAATGCGCCAGGTTGCCAATACCGCAATCAATAGCTGGGGTGAACGCGGCAGCATGCAGGCAATGCGATCGCCCTTCTCCAGCCCTTGCGCTTGAAACCAACCCGCTAATTTAGCGCTCTGCTCGTCAAGCTCGGCATACGTCAGGGTATGCAGATCACCCTGCGTATCTTCTTGTACAAGCGCCAGCACATCGCCGCGCCCTTCCCGCACATGACGCCCACAACAGGCCTCAAAGGCATTAAGCATGCCATCCTGATGGTCATCCAGCCGGGCAATCACGCTATCAATGGAAAAATTTTCAAGGTAGTGCTGATAGTCGGGCAGTGGTTGTTGTGTCGCTGTCATGATGGCTCTCTAATGTGGTTGATAATTGTTGTTGGATAATGCTTTTGGAAATTGTTGTTAGTAATGAGCGCAAAGCAGTACAGGTAGGTGGTAAGCAAGGCTGCTAAAATCATCCGTTGACGTTAACGGAAACTTTAAGTTAAAAACAACGCTAAAAGTAATCGTCTCAGAGAGCAAGCACTCTGATGGATTAAAGCGTTAGACGTTGGTAGGAGCTGTATAAAAGAGGTGGTTCAAGTAGGCGTAGGCATAATCATAGCGACTAGCTCGTCAGCGAGATCATCGGGTGAGCGGGAGCCATTAGGATCGTACCAGCGCACGGTCCAATTTAGCGCTCCTAGCACAAAACGCGAGACTAGAAAGCGGTCTCCGTGGATCAAGCCTGCTTCTAAAGCATCGTCGATGACAGCCACCCACAACGCCTCGTAAGCATCGCGTAAATGACTTAAATGGGCACTCGCTACAGGATCGAGTCGACGCCACTCAAACAGCGCCACCACATGGGCATTGCGGTCAGTAAAAAGTGTTTCCAGGTGGGCGCGGGCCATAGCGCGAAGGCGCACTTCAGGCTCAGCGCCACTGTTCTCAAGTGCTTTACGCGCAATCAACAAGGCATTTTGAGTGCCCTCTTCAATAACCGCAGCGAGAATTTCCTGCTTGTCTTTAAAATGATGAAACAGGCTCCCGGACTTGATACCCATTTCCTGCGCCAGCATACGCACAGTGGTGCGGTCAAAGCCCTCTTGGACAAATAGCTGGGCGGCAAGGCGCGTCAACTCCTTGCGGCGAGGTGATGCATTCATTACATTCATGTCATTTACACTAGCGCTTGCTTGGTTACTCTGGAGAAAACCACAGCACCGCCTACGGGTCAACGTATCACCCACTACTCAGCATGATAATCACAATAAACCTGAAGGAGATTGACCATGAGCAGCCCCACTGACGTTGTATTTCTCGCCGCCAAACGCACCCCGATGGGTGGCATGATGGGCAGCCTTTCGAGCATGTCGGCACCCGAGCTGGGTGCCATCGCTATCAAGGCAGCGATTGAAGATGCCGGTATCGACCCTGCTGCCATCAGCGAAGGCATTATGGGCTGCGTGCTCCCAGCGGGCGTTAAACAGGGCCCAACACGCCAAGCAATGCGCCAAGCAGGCATTCCAGATGCTAATGGCGCCACCACTATTAACAAGCTGTGCGGTTCCGGCATGAAAGCAGCCATGCTTGCCCACGACTTAATCAAAGCAGGCAGCGGTGATATCTTGCTGGCGGGGGGAATGGAGTCCATGTCAAACGCCCCGCACGTGCTGACAAAAGCACGCGGCGGCTATCGCCTGGGCCACGGCGAGCTCAAAGACCATATGTTTTTGGATGGGCTGGAAGACGCCGAAACGGGCAAACTAATGGGCGTTTTTGCCCAGGACGTGGCCACAGAGCGCGGCTATACCCGCGAGCGACTGGACGATTTTGCGATTGCCTCGCTTGAGCGTGCCATGGCGGCCACTAACGCGGGCCACTTAAACGCTGAGATGGCGCCTGTTTCTGTCACCACTCGCCAGGGTGAAACCCTTGTCGAACACGATGAGCAGCCGTTTCAGGCAAAACTCGACAAAATTCGCCAGCTCCGGCCTGCTTTCGCCAAAGATGGCACCATTACCGCCGCCAATGCCAGCTCGATTTCAGATGGCGCTTCTGCATTGATTTTAGCCGGCCAGGAAGCGGCAGATCAGCACGGTATTAAGCCCTTAGCACGCATGCTGGGTCACACTACCCATTCACGCCACCCAAGCGAGTTCACCATCGCGCCGGTGGAAGCAATTGAAAAGCTGATGAAGAAGCTAGGCTGGGGCGTTAATGATGTCGATCTGTTCGAGATTAACGAGGCCTTTGCTGTCGTCACACTGATGGCCATGGATGATCTGGGCCTCCCCCATGACAAAGTGAACGTATTTGGCGGCGCCTGCGCCCAAGGCCATCCGATTGGCTCTACCGGCTCACGGATTATCGCTACGTTAATTCATGCGCTGCGCACGAAAGGTGGTAAACGCGGCATTGCAAGCTTGTGTATTGGCGGTGGCGAAGCGACTGCCGTTGCCGTCGAGCTCATCGATTAACCCATGCCCCTAAAAAGCTAACATGAAGTGGGCTCCGCGCCCTGGCGCTAAAACGCCAGGGCGTTTTTCCATAACGCAGCAAACAGCCACGCAAGCCCCAACATAGGCAGTGACCAGCGATGAAACTCTGTCCAGATCCCCGGCTGGCGAGCCAAGCGCAAGGCAATCAAATTAGCCATCGAGCCTATCGCCAAACCAAAACCGCCTACACTTACGCCCCAGGCAAGTGGTTGCCACTCGCTCTGCTGAGCAAGCAACAGCGTTGCCGGTACGTTGGATACAGCCTGTGAGAGCAGCACGCCAACGCTGATATCGCCACCTGGCCATTGGCGCATTACGTTAATCGCCTGCTGAACGACGTTTAACTCGCCGATGACACTTAAATTGATGAACATTAATACGAACACGACCAGCAATAGCCAATCAATACTGAACACCGCTCGCCGGGCTACCAATAACATCGCTAGCAGAACGCCTACCATCGCAGGCAACACCCAGCCCATGTCGACCGCAATCAAAAAGCGGGTAGCCGATTAGCGCCGCCCATAGCGGCTTTTGTTGCCGCGTTGTTGCCTCCACGGACGCTGCCTCCAAGCGTATTGACGCTTTTGGAAACGCAAAGGGAACAAGGAGTAAGAGCAGCAGCATAAGGCCCACTCCTAGCGGCAGCATTACCCATAAAAATTCGCCAAAGCCAATGCCTGAAAGCTGCCATAAATAAAGATTTTGCGGGTTACCAATCGGGCTCAGCGATGACCCTGCATTCACCGCCAGCGCCTCAAACACAATTAATCGCCCAATGGGCAGCATAGCCATCCTGGCTAGGCTAAGCGTCAGCGGCACCACAATAAACAGTGCTACATCGTTAGTGACCACTGCGGAGAGCAAACCAGAAAACAGCACCAAACCAACTGCTAAGCGTCGTTCGCCTCTCAGATGGACTAACAACTGACGCCCCCAGAGCGTTAAATATCCACTGAGCTCTAGCGCGCGGCTGAGCAGCATAAGCCCGGTCAGCACCGCAAGCGTTGTCCAATGAGCCCGCTCGGCCATGTCAGCCAGTGACTGGGGCTGCAGCCACCACAAAACGCCCCATAGGCCGCTCATTGAGAGCAGCATAGGGTCGTTAAGTAAACGCTGAGAGAAAAAGACGATGGGCGTGATGAGCCGTTGGATCAATAGCAAAACAGTAGATACTCAGAGAAAACCGCATGATAGCGCTGACTGCCTCTGAATAAACATAAATTGTTGATTTCAGAATTTTAAGCGGACGTCATAACATCATTTTGAGGATTGCGCTGCCTCTCAGTATCAGGAAAAGCAGTGTGTTGATGGCTAAGTTGCTCCCATTCAGGATATTCAGCATTGCCATCACCGATGTCAGCCAAACGTGTTTCAGCACCGTCCTCCGCGACACTAAATTGCCCGGCATACTCACGCATTTGCAATGCTTCCTGGGATAACATCTCAGCGCTTTGGGATGCTTGATTGACTAAGCTCAGGGTGTCTTGTGTAGTGGTATCAATTTGCGCCACCGCTTGATTCACCTCTTCAATTCCGCGCCGCTGTTCCTCAGAGGCATTGGCTATTTGAGCCATCAACGTATTCACGTTACTAGCAGCCTGCATAATCGAGCGCGTATGTTCACCAGCCTGCTGAGACAGCACGCTACCCTGTTGGACACTCGCACTCGACGCTTCAATGCGCGACCGAATCTCGCTGGCAGCATTGGCACTCCGCGTTGCCAGCGCACGTACTTCATTAGCCACCACCGCAAATCCTCGACCATGTTCGCCGGCACGCGCCGCTTCAACCGACGCATTGAGCGCTAATATATTGGTTTGGAAAGCAATGCTTTCAATCATGCGAATAATACTTTGAATCTCTTCGGAGTGATTATTGATCGCCTCCATGGTGGCGATAAACTGGGTAATCACCTCATCACCCTGCTGCGCTTTGTGGGAGACATCAGCGGTTGACTGATTAACATGCGCCGCGCTTTCAGCATTCTGGTTCACCGTGGCCGTTAGCTGTTCCAAGCTCGCCGCCATTTGCTGCAAAGCTGATACTTGAGTATCGGTTTGGCTCGCTAGGAGTTGGTTCTGCTCGGTCATCTCCTGACTGTTGCTATATACCTGCTGGCTACTCACATTAAGTCGATTAACCGTGGCCGTCAGAGAGTGCTGCATCTTATCTAACTCACTGAATAGCTGACCAATCTCATTGGTTGAATGCGCTGTTACAGGCGCGGAGAGATCACCGTTCGCAATGCGTTGGAAGTGCCCAGTGATCGCTTTCAATGGGCGAAGCACATTTTTACGCACACCCCAAGCGACCACCAACACCACCAATAGAGCCGCACCGATTACGGCAATTACGCCCCAAAACAGCAGTGATGAGACTTGCTCAAAGCGCACAAGCAAGCCGTTACCCCGCTGGGTAGAAGCGCTAAAAAAAGCCTCGGCACTTTGCACAAAGTGTTGGCTGCTATCATCCACTCGCGACTCACCCGAGAAGAAACCGGCTATGTCACGCTCTTCAAGCATCATCATCTGAAGATTAAGATTATTGTTAACGAATGATTGAAAGTTCGTCGCTAATTGATCAACCAGCACCTGTTGATCAGCTTCAAAATCGCTCGCTGCAAATTGAGCAAAGTGCTCAGAGGCCGAATCAAGTAGCCGCTGAGCTTCTTCTATCAAGGGATCAGGTCGATCAAACGAAGGGGTACGGATTAGCTCGGCCGCACGGTTCATCTGAATACGGGCACGCAATAGTTGAGAATAGGCACTATCGAGGTTGCTAATTTGCGCCATATCCCGCTCGTGAAGCGAGGTAATGGCCTCACGACCAAAATGGTTAGCGAACAGGCCTAATGCACCGATGACAACAACCAAACCACTGAACGCTAACAACACAAGCGTCCAACTCGCTTTGACGCTTAAATTATTAATCCACTTCATATCGCCCTGCCCCTTTTAGTAAGATTAAACAGCCTTATGAAGGGGCAACCAAAGCCGCAGGCGACGACGAATTTCTAGTAACGCTTGCTCATATGCATCTGACTTGCCGATTAGGCGAGGATCACGAATATCCCAGAACAACACTTCCCCCGCCTGACCTTGCCAATCCCTGCAGGCTTGCTGCGCCTTATCACACAGCACTATGACAAAATCAAACGTCTCGCTCTCAAACTCATCCAACGATTTGCTGCGCAAGCCTTCAGTGGGAAGCCCTTGTTTGCGCAACGCCTCAAGCGTCAGTGCATGTGGTTCATCGGGCTCAGAACCCGCACTAAATGCGTCAAAACGATCATCTGCCATATGGCGAAGCAGCGCCTCCCCCATTAACGACCGTGCAGAATTGGCATTGCAAAGAAACAACACGCGACGCTTCGACATAAATAAATAGCCTCTAATGTAATTAACAGCTACCACTTTACGTGGGGTTCATGACGGCAATATTGCAGCCTGAAGGCGACGCTAGAAATATACGGGAAAACGTATATCATGGAGTAACTAATCTAAAACGCTCTAACAGGTAGCCATCATGTCGCCGCTAAACAACCTACCCAACCTAGCTGATTTACCCAACATCGATACCGCGCTTTTTGAGCGGCCTAGCATTGAGCGCCTGGGCATTCCACAAAGCGCCGAGCATGCACCTAAAATATTGTTGTTATACGGCTCTTTGCGCGAACGCTCGTTTAGTCGTTTGACCGTTGAGGAAGCCGCACGCCTACTGACCGCCATGGGCGCAGAAACGAAAATTTTTGACCCTAAAGGATTGCCGTTACCGGATGCTGAAGATGCCAGCCACCCTAAAGTGGATGAGCTACGCACCTTAGCCCAATGGGCCGAAGGGATGGTGTGGTGCTCACCAGAACGTCATGGCGCAATGACCGGCATCATGAAAGCGCAAATAGATTGGATCCCGCTTTCGCTAGGTGGCGTGCGCCCTACCCAAGGCAAGACATTGGCAATCATGCAAGTATGTGGCGGCTCGCAGTCCTTCAATACGGTTAATCAGCTGCGCATTCTTGGGCGCTGGATGCGCATGCTGACAATTCCCAATCAATCGTCAGTGCCGAAAGCCTTTATGGAATTTGACGAAAACGACCGAATGAAACCCTCTCCTTTCTATGACCGTATCGTGGATGTCATGGAGGAGTTGGTGAAATTTACGCTGTTGGTGCGCGAACGCAGCGACCTGCTCACGGATCGCTATTCAGAACGCAAAGAGAGCGCTGAAGACGTTTCCAAACGGGTTAATCAACGCGCTATTTAAAAAGGATCTTCACATGTCAGCATTGGACGATCACGCTTCACCCTCTACCTCAGAAGGAATGGGTAACTTCGAGCGCTACCTCTCGCTTTGGGTGGCACTGGCCATTGTGGCTGGCATCTTACTGGGACAATTTATACCAGCGGTACCGGAAACACTTTCGCGCTTTGAAGTGGCACAGGTATCGATTCCGGTAGCCGTGCTTATCTGGGCGATGATTTTCCCTATGATGGCGCAAATTGACTTCACCTCACTGCTGGGCGTAAGGCGCCAGCCTAAAGGTTTGATTATTACCACGACGGTTAATTGGCTGATCAAACCCTTCACGATGTTCGCCATTGCGTGGCTCTTCCTAATGGTGATCTTTCGGCCCTTTATCCCCGCCGAGGTAGCCAGCCAATATCTAGCGGGCGCTATTCTGCTGGGTGCAGCGCCGTGCACCGCCATGGTGTTCGTGTGGAGCTATTTAACCCGTGGGGATGCCGCTTACACCCTGGTACAAGTGGCGCTTAATGATCTGATCATGCTGTTCGCATTTGCCCCCATTGTGGTCTTCCTACTGGGCATCTCCAATATTCAAGTCCCCTGGGACACTGTCGCCCTGTCAGTGGTGCTGTATATTGTGATTCCGCTGGCGGCAGGCTATATAACGCGCCAAACCCTGATCAAAAAGCGTGGCGCAGAATGGTACGACAACGTCTTTATGAAGCGCGTGGGCCCAATTACCCCGATTGGCTTGATCATCACCTTAGTGCTGCTGTTTGCCTTTCAAGGCGAGGTTATTCTCAATAATCCGCTGCATATCGTATTGATCGCGATTCCGCTGATTATTCAAACGTTTTTGATTTTCTTTATTGCCTATGGCTGGGCTAAAGCCTGGAAGTTGCCACACAACATTGCCGCACCTGGGGCGATGATTGGTGCAAGTAATTTCTTTGAGCTGGCAGTGGCAGCCGCCATTGCGCTATTTGGCTTACAGTCGGGGGCGGCGCTGGCCACGGTTGTCGGCGTATTGGTCGAAGTGCCATTGATGTTGGCGCTGGTAAGAATTGCAAATAAGACCCGCCACCATTTTCCAGCAGACGCATATTAATCGGGAGTAAGCGCTATGGCTCACTATTTGGTATTTCTCGGTTCAACCCGCACCAGCACGCCACCCTCACCCGCCCGACTCGGCGAGCGGGTGGCAAAAGCCTGCGAGCGTTTGCTGTCATCGTTGCCCAATACCACGGCTGAGATTATTGACCCGCTATCGTTGTCGCTGGAAGCGCCTTTCAGGCCCCTCTTTGCTTATGCAAAAGCCGACGCACCGAATGATTTAGCTCAGCTTGCTGACAAAATCAGTGGCGCCGACGGTTATGTGATGGTTAGCCCCGAATACAATCATTCGATGAGCCCAGCGCTAAGCCATCTGCTTAACCACTTTGGCGCATCACTATTTGCGTTTAAGCCTAGCGCTATCGTGACCTATTCGATGGGCCAGTGGGGTGGCGTTCGCGCCGCCGTCGCAATGCGCTCGTTTCTTTCGGAGCTTGGTTGCCTACCCGTCTCTGCCATGGTGCACATACCCAAAGCGCAGGAAACGCTTACCGATGAAGGCCACTTTACTGAGGATCAGGAGCGCTGGGAAAGTTACTTTGGGCGAACGCTGGGCCAACTAATGTGGTGGGCAGAAGCCGCGGCGAGCTATAAAAATCACGTTGATCCCGCCCACGTGTCGCCCGCCTTTAAAACCGCTCCGTCACAGCGGAATGCGCCCGGGAGTGAAAGACGTGAGTAACAAGATGGGGCATGTCATCAATATCGACAGCAATGCGTTGGCATTTATTAAAGAGAGAGGAGGAACAACCACGGTTCACCTTTCAACAAGGCAAGGATGCTGCGGAGGAAGTGCCAGTGTTGCCGTAGCCCACGCATGTCATCCTGTGAATCCGCAGCACTTTCATTGCTACAATCAAGACAACGTTACCATCTATATTTCCCCCGAACTTACCAATGAAAATTTACGCCTTGGGATTGATGGCTGGTGGAAATTACGTCGCTTATACATTGATGGTGCCCCCATAAAAGCTTAGGCCGCTACCTTTTGATGGCCTTTGGAAACGCGAACACATAGCAGAGCAAGCGTTGCCAGTAGCATTAAGCCTGTTGTCAGCCAGAGAGCGCCAGCGCCTCGTTGCTCTATCAATAAGCCAAACAGCAAAGGTGCAAGAGCTTGCATCGCTCTGGCAGGGGCAATAATAATCCCTTGACGACGACCAAAACCTGTAGGCCCAAAGAGTGCTAACGGCAGAGTCCCGGATGCAATCGTCATCATGCCATTGCCAGCCCCATGCAGTAGCGCAAAGCCTGCGGCGGGCATACCAAATATTGCTAGCAGTGCGGCCCCTAATGGATGGAGCGTTGTTGCCACACGCGCCGCCACTAGCGGGTGCAAATGGCGTAACAAAGCAAACTCACCTAGCCGCGCAGCCACCTGGGCAGGGCCTACCAATGCAGCCGCGGCCACGGCAACTGAGAGTGATACACCGGTTTCTTGTAACAGCCTAGGAAGGTGAGCCGCCATCGCCGTTGACACAAACCACCCGGCTGCAAACACAAAAGCTAACAGCACCATGGCCACACGGGGCCGCTCAGGCGGTTGAACTGGATGCTCTTCGTTATTTTCTGCGTGGCTACTCTCCGCCTTTGGTAAAAGCGCGTTAAGCGGCAGCCCTATAAAGATATGCAGCATCGCCCAAGCGGCACAGGCCGCCCGCCAACCCCACTCATTCTCTATAAGTGCCGTTAGTGGCCAACCGATAGTGCTGGCAAACCCTGCCAATAGCATCACACCAGTAATGGATGAACGAGCGCTGCGACCTAATAGCCGCCCCAAGGTGGCAAAGGCCGCATCGTATAAGCCCATCGCCATGCCTATGCCTGTGATTAGCCATGCGAGCATTAGAGTGGACACACCTTGAGACAGCGCCATTATGGCTAGGCCAAGAGCTATGACACCGTTAGAGGCCATCAACACACCTCGCCCACCGTGCATATCAATCCAACGGCCAACGCTGGGGCCCAGTATAGCGGTTAATAGCAAGGCTGCTGAGAACGCTGCAAACACCCAACTGGGTGGCATTCCTAACTCACGGGCCATGGGCACCGCTAAGATGGCGGACAAATAGTAGCTAGATGCCCAAGCCAGGGTTTGCGTACTCCCCAGCGTTAGCGTTAAACCAAAATTGGGCGAAGAGCGAATCATGCGGTTTGTCTAGGTAGTGCCAGTGCCATTAATGAGCTTGCAGCGACTAAAGCCGCTGATACCCAAAGGCAGGCACTTAGACCGTAAGCCATATAGAGCCAGCCTGATAATAGCGTGCCGACTAAACGCCCCATGGCGTTGGCCATATAGTAAAAACCGACATCCATAGAGACGCCATCGGCGCGGGCAAAGTGAACAATTAAATAGCTGTGCCAGCTGGAGTTAATCGCAAACAGCACCCCAAACGCGAGTAGCCCGACCACTAACCAACCTACTTGAGCCAAAGGCAGCATCGCCAACAGAATCGCAAGCACTGCCAGCGCGGCCGCCCACCCGGCCGTCAGCACTCGTACATCGTCTTTGATCAATCGGGTCAGTTTGGGCGCTTGGGTTTGCACCCCGCCATAGCCGATCACCCACACCGCCAGTAGCCCGCCCACGGTCCAGTGCGTCCAGCCGTGCTGGTCGTATAAAAATACCGGCAGAGCTACGACAAACCACACATCCCGCGCCGCAAACAGACAAAAACGCGCGGCGGAAAGCACGTTTATCGCACGTGATTTTGAGAAGATTTCTGAGAATTTCGGCTTCACTTTCTGGCGGCCTAGATCTGCCTTGAGCCGGAATAGCGAAAGCAGCAGCACACCGCCAAGCATCACCGCCATCACAAACACAGCAGCCTGAAAGCCAATCAACGTCAACAGTAGCCCGCCGAAAAAAAAGCCCAGCCCCTTTAGCGCATTTTTAGAGCCGGTCAGCATCGCTACCCAGCGGTAAAGCGAGCTATTGGCGTTAGCGCTCTCTTTGGGCACCAGTACCTTAACGGCGCTTTTAGCGCTCATTTTATTAAGGTCTTTAGCAATGCCCGACAGCGCCTGAGCGGCCATTACCCAGGCAACGGTCAGCAGGCTAGCGGGCACCATCAGCATAGCGAGGGCAATAATTTGTAGCCCAAGCCCCACATTCATGGTGCGATTGAGCCCCAACCGCGCGCCCAACCAGCCGCCAACCAAGTTGGTCACTACACCAAAGGCTTCATAAAACAGAAACAGCATGGCGATGGCTAACGGCGAGTAGCCCAACTGGTGGAAGTGCATCACCACCAGCATGCGCAGCGCGCCATCGGTAATCGTAAACGCCCAGTAGTTGCCAGTAATCAACATGTACTGGCGCACTTCAAACGGGAGCGCCCTTATGCGTGCCAGCATTGGTTCAGCCACGAGCCACCTGCTTACGCCCGACTTTTAGCGCCAGCTCGGCGGTACGGTTGGCATACCCCCACTCATTGTCGTACCAGGCATAGAGTTTCAGCTGCGTGCCATTGACCACCATGGTCGAAAGCGCGTCAATAATGGAGCTGCGTGGATCGGTACGGTAATCAATCGACACCAGTGGGCGCTCTTCATAGCCAAGAATACCCGCAAGCTCGCCATCCGCCGCGGCCTTCAGCGCAGCGTTCACCTCTTCCACGGTGACTGATCGCTCAAGTTCAAACACCATATCGGTCAGCGAAGCGTTGGCTAGCGGCACGCGAATCGCATGACCGTTTAGCTTGCCTTCCAGCTCGGGGAAAATGGCGGTAATCGCTTTTGCAGAACCGGTCGTGGTGGGGATTAAGCTCATGCCGCAGGCACGGGCACGACGCAGATCTTTATGCGGCGCGTCGAGAATCGTTTGGGTGTTGGTGATGTCGTGCACCGTGGTCATGGAGCCGTGGCGGATACCAAACGTTTCCTGGATCACTTTAACCACTGGCGCCAAGCAGTTAGTGGTACAGCTGGCGGCGGTAACAATCCGGTGCTGAGCGGGATCGTAAAGATGATCGTTAACCCCGAGCACCACATTAAGAACGCTTGGCTCTTTTACCGGTGCGCTGACCACTACCCGCCCTACCCCTTGATCAAGGTATGCCTGCAGCTTTTCGGTGGTTTTCATTTTGCCCGAACACTCGATCACTACATCGCAGCCAGACCAGTCGCTGTCACCAATGGCTTTATTGGTACTGAACGCTATCGGTTTGCCATCAACAACAATACTACCTTCCTGGGCGGAGATGCCGTTACCAGGCGCCCAGTGGCCGTGCACCGAGTCAAACTCAAACAAGTGCGCAAAGATGGCCGCATCGCCGCCGGGGTCATTAACGCGGATAAGCTCGACATCACCCGCTGCAACGTCGTCCCAAAGAGCGCGCAGCGCCAACCGTCCAATACGGCCTAAGCCGTTGATACCGATACGTACTGGCATAGTGAATTTCCTCCGCGAATAATTATCAAGCTTAGAGCATAACGCCAATATATATGTTTTTACATATATACTGACTTAAAAAAATGCCCTATTTGGCAGGCCTGCCAGCATGGCAGGCCTGCATGTCAAAATAACGCTTAACCGTAACGACCAGAAATATAGTCTTCGGTTTTTTTCTTAGCGGGGGTTGAGAACATTACTTTGGTGTCGTTGTATTCAATGATTTCCCCCAGGTGGAAGAACGCCGTATAGTCAGCCACCCGCGCTGCCTGCTGCATATTGTGGGTCACGGTGATGATGGTGAACTCCTCCTTCAACTTGTCCATCAAGTCTTCGATGGTTGCCGTTGAAATCGGATCAAGCGCCGAGGTTGGCTCATCCATCAGGATCACATCAGGCTGTACCGCAATAGCGCGAGCGATACACAAGCGCTGCTGTTGGCCGCCTGATAGCGAGGTTCCGGGTTCTTGTAACTTATCTTTCACTTCGTTCCATAGACCCGCACTGCGCAACGCTTTTTCAACCAGCTCATCCTGCTCGGCTTTGCGGCTTACCAAATCGTGCATGCGTGGCGCGTAAGCCACATTTTCATAGATCGACTTCGGGAATGGGTTTGGCTTTTGGAATACCATTCCTACTCTGCGGCGTAGCGCTACTTCATCCATTTTGGGAGCATTGACGTCCCGCCCATCCATCTCAACCAACCCTTCGGTGCGCACGCTAGGAATCAGATCGTTCATGCGATTGAGGCAGCGTAAGAAGGTCGATTTACCACAGCCGGAAGGGCCAATCAGCGCCGTCACATTTTTCTGGAACAGATCAATATTAAGGTCATTTAACGCTTGGTTTTTGCCATACCACAGGTTCAAATCGCGAACCCGGATGCTCAAATCGTGGCAGGCCTGGTCATTACGCGTGTAGGGCTGCCCAACGGCGGGTTCATGCTGGTCGTTCACTACGGGTGCTTGGCTATTCATAGTCATGTCCTCTATCGCGCTGGCCTACCAGCGACGCTCAAATTTCTTACGTAACACAACGGCGAAGGCGTTGAGTGAGATGAGTATGGTGAGTAGCACCAAAATACCGCCGGCTGTTTTCTCGACGAACGCCTGTTCAGGTTCACCCGACCACGTAAATATTTGCGCAGGCATAACGGTGGCTGCATTGGTAAATGAAGCGCCGACATCAGGGATAAAGGCCACCATACCGACAATTATTAACGGTGCGGTTTCCCCCATCGCCTGAGCAAGACCAATAATAGAGCCGGTCATAATGCCAGGCATGGCTAATGGCAGAACATGATCACGCACTACTTGCCAGTTCGAACAGCCCACACCAAAGGCAGCGTGACGAATGGAATCCGGGACGCTGCGCAATGCCGTACGTGTTGAGATAATAATCACCGGTAGCGTCATTAAGGCCAGCGTCATACCACCCGCTAATGGTGAAGAGCGCGGGACGCCAAAGAAGTTGATAAAGATTGCCAGACCCAGCAGACCAAACAGAATAGACGGAATCGCGGCTAGGTTATTAATATTAATTTCAATCGCTTGGGTGATGCGGTTATCCGGCGCAAACTCTTCCAAATAAACCGCAGTCATCACCCCGATAGGGAACGAGATTAATAGCGTCACGATCATGGTCATCACGGTGCCAACCACTGCCGAGAGAATACCTGCATTCTCAGCGATTTTTGAATCTCCGGATCCAAAAAAGGTGCTATTGAAGCGAAGGTCAACTTGGCCCGCTTCGACACGCTCATCTAGCGCTGCCTGCTCTTCTTCACTCAGGCGATGCCGATGTCCCTTCAAATACTGGTCGACCTCACTGTTTGCCAACACCCACTGCGCTTCGCTGGTGCCAATCATCTCAGGTTTGTTGCGCAATTCCATAGGAATCACTCGCACCACGGTACGACTGATTAAAGGTAGCAGCTCTTGATCAAACGCCTGCCGCCCATCGCTTTCCGCTTCTTCAGTGTAACTAATCTCGGTCTGGATATACGCCTGTTGAAAGGCTGGTAAGCCTTTGCTTAACATATCGGCAAAAAACAGAATCAGAAACAGGCCTGCTAAGCCTAACGAACCCATAGAGATCCATTTAAGGCGGGCAGACTTACGGTGACGCCGCTTTAGCTGCTGGCTGATTTCGTCAAAAGTATGGCTCATCGAAACAGTTCCTCAGCGTTACAGGTTATTCACGCGGTATTTTTCGCGGAAACGACGGATCATCAGCACAGACACCAAGTTCAGTGCGAGAGTGACAGCAAATAGAACCAAGCCAAGTGCAAAGGCAGACAGTGTCTCCGCGCTTTCAAACTCTTGATCCCCTGTTAAAGCCGCCACAATTCGCACAGTCACCGTGGTCATATCTTCCAACGGATTGGCCGTAAGGTTGGGACGCATGCCGGCTGCCATGACCACGATCATGGTTTCACCCAGCGCACGCGACATGCCTAAGAGTGCCGCTGAAATAATCCCTGGCAGAGCAGCAGGAATAACCACATCTCGAATGGTTTCACCTTTGGTCATACCTAATGCCAGCGACCCTTGGCGCATACTATCGGGCACAGAGTTGATCACATCGTCGGACAGTGACGAAATGAATGGGATGATCATAATGCCCATCACGACACCTGGGGCGACGGCATTGTTATAGGAAGCATCAAGCCCAAAAAAACCAGCGATGTTGACGATAATGGGCGCTACCGTAATCGCGGCAAAAAAGCCGTAAACCACGGTAGGAATACCCGCTAGAACCTCAAGTACGGGTTTGGCAACTGTACGCACGTTACGCGGTGCATACTCGGACATGTAAATCGCGGAGAGCAGGCCTATAGGAACAGCGACCAGCATTGCGATAGCGGTAATCATAAAGGTGCCGGCAAATAGCGGTACCGAGCCAAACTCAGCCCCACTACCATCGCCACGGCCGGCTGACGCTAAAAAGCTCGCGCCTGGATTCCAGGTGGTGCCGGTAATGAACTCCCAGAAGCTGTGCATTTGGAAAAAGCGCAGCGCCTCAGAAATAATCGAAAACAGAATGCCGAACGTAGTGAAAATAGAGATTAACGCTGCCCCGGCCAAGACCATGCGGATGACCCGCTCAATGGCCTGACGGGCGTGAAAATCAGGTTTAACTTGGTTAAGACTTACCATCAGCCCTATGGCTGCGATGACTAAACTCGCCGCCAGTAAATAGAGCGTAGGGATATCGGCACCCATTAGAAGCAGCACAAAAGCACCCAGCGTACTCACTAGCACGGCTGGCCCGGCAGTCGAGAGCACGGTGAACCAGGCGTATTGATCTGGCTGAGCAAACATAGCCGTGCCCGCACTGCGTAAACGGGTGGCTTTTGAACGGCCAGCAAAAACGCCAGCAGCCCCAGCAGTAGTAACGCACCGCAAAAAATCAGAAGAAGCTGGTTAGTCTGCATCGAATTTCTCTCGCATTACTTAATGAAATCGTATTGGCGACTACTTTGGGGCACAAACATTACAACAATGTGACAAACGCCAATATATCGCTGTTATAAAACGAAAGGCCGGCAGCTTTCGCTGCCGACCACTTTCATTTCTAACTTAACGACTTACTTAAGAACGTCTGCTGACATTGTAGTGCGGTCTGCTACCACTTGACGCCACTCTTCACGCTCGCCCTCCGGCAGTGCGATCAAGCCAATATCTTTCAAGTAACCATCTGAGCCAATCATCATCTCACTCATAAACATGTCGACATACTCATACATCGGCGGTACTTCTTCAGCGTGCTGGTTCTTCACGTAGAACCAAAGTGAACGCGCGATAGGATAGTCTCCAGAGCTGATTGCATCAGCTTCAGGCTCTACGCCGTCGATAGTGGCAGCGCTGATAGTATCGGTGTTCTCTTCAAGGAAAGAGTAACCGAAGATACCAAAGGCACCGGTGTCTTCAGACAAACGCTGAACGATCAGGTTGTCGTTTTCACCAGCATCGATGTAAACGCCGTCAGAACGAATATCGGTATAGCCTTCTTCACCGTAGATATCCATGTCACCTGAAGCAGCTTCCATCACCAATTCTTCAAAGGCGTCGCGAGTACCAGAAGTCGTTGGCGGACCATAAATGGAGATTTCGCGGTCAGGCAGTGAAGCGTCGATATCGCTCCAGTTGGTGTAGGGGTTATCGACTAACTCACCATCAACCGGCACCTGTGCGGCGACTGCCAGGAAGATCTGCTCAAGAGTAAAGTCAACGCCGTCGTTAGAGCTTGACTGGCCCAATACGATACCGTCAGAACCGATTTTAGCTTCGGTAATATCGGTAACGCCGTTCTCTTCGCAACGCTCGAACTCAGCGACTTTCATGCGGCGTGAAGCGTTGGTGATATCGGGCGTGCCTTCACCTACACCGTTACAGAACAGACGCAAACCGCCACCGGAACCTGTTGATTCGATAACAGGCGTCGGATTTCCGGTAGTGGCACCGAATTCTTCAGTTACGTAGCTGGCAAACGGATAAACGGTACTGGAACCTACGATACGGATTTGATCACGGGCTTGTGCAACACCGGCAACGCTCATTACAGCAGCCGCGATAACGGTGGTTTTTAGAATACGGTTCATGCGAAATACTCCTGTTCATGTAGGGATCTGGCCTTCGCAAGGCATACCTTGCACTGGTTCCATGACAACTTCATGACAGTGAGTAATAGAGGAAAGAATTTTTGCTCTGCGGGGAAATTCGCTTTCCTTTATAACAGTAAACCCAGCGCCGCCAGGGTACACAACGCCAGCGAAGCACCTTGCAGTATACGTCTATCCAAGCGATGGGCAATGGCATCAGCCACTGCGTTACCTATAAGCACCGCAGGTAGGAAGGTAAGAGCAACCTGGAAGTGCCATAGCTGGATTTGGTTAGCGAAAGCGAGAGTAATAATGGTCAACATGGAGGTCAAAATGAAAAAGGCAGCCAAGTTCCCCCGCACCCGGTCAGCCGGCAAGCCGTGCATCAATATCACCATGGGCGGGCCACCGATAGCGGCAACGGTGCCAAAGATGCCTGATAACACACCAGCACCGAATAGCGTTATTCGATTTACTGGCAGTTTAAAGCGGCATAGCGTCACTAGCACCGCAAACAGCACAATAACGGCAATTAGTTTTCCAGGATCACCATTGGTGCGGCTAGCAGCAGCCAAATTCCCAGGGCATTACCTGGCAGCCGCCCCACTAACGCCATGCCAATGGAATCCAAACGCACTTCATGCCAGTAGTGGCGCACCATCATTAACGAGACGGTAAAGCCAAACAGCACTAAAATGACCGGCACCAATCGTGGCTCAAGCATCAGCAACAGTGGCGCCCCAATAACGGCCAAACCGAAACCGGTGGCGCGCTGGACAAAGGCTCCCAGCAGCAGCACGGCTGCGCAGGCTAACCAAGTACTCATCGGCATATCGACCCAGTCCAACAAGCTATCTATCACGACTGTTCATTCCCGTTATGCAACCTACCGCTCATCCCTGTTGATCAAATGCTACAGGCGCCTTGGTTAATTTGCGCACGCCGATATTCCCCAACAGAGCGGCACCTAACATCGTCAGCACCATTGGCCAAAGGTGCTCAACTTCAAACAGCCCCACCATGACTCCTGCGAGAGCACCACAGGTAAACTGGATGCCGCCTAACAGCGCTGTTGCAGTGGCACTTATATGGCCAAAATGATCCAGTAACGATGAGATGGCGTTGGGAGTAATCAGCCCGATCATACCGGTGAACAGCATAATCAGCGGCACCACAATAAATAGCGACGCCATATTGAGTGCGGTTACTAACACTAGCCCCAGTGCTGCGATCAATTGTATGAGCAAGCCCAACCGCAAGTTTTGCTGCGGGGTACGCTTTCGCAACAGGTGAATATTGACCCGGTTAGAGAGGGCAATGACCAGCACGTTGACCCCAAAAACGAGCGGATAGGTGCCAGGCGATAGACCAAAATAGTCTAGATAGAGAAACGGCGACGCCGTCACAAAGGCAAACAGACCCGCAAAGGAAGCCGCCACGGCGCAGATATAGCCCATCCCTTCACGATGCTTTAGCACGCTGGCGTAATTGCGTATTACCTGGCGCGGTGATGCCGCTGGGAGAGACATATCCCGCGTCTCAGGTAAACGGGTTCCGAGTAGCCAAAGTAAAAAGCCTGCATAGACGGCCAAAAATACAAAAATCAACCACCAACCAGCCACATGCAACAATAGGCTACCCACGGCGGGCGCCACTAGGGGCGCCAGCATCATAATCATCGCCATTGTCGACATCACTTTGGCGGCTTCTCGACCGCTAAAGCAGTCGCGCACAATCGCCGCTGAGTTTACAACACAGGCACCACCGCCCAACGCCTGCACAAATCGCCAGGCTAGCAGCGAGGAGAGCGTATCGACCGTGGTGATGGCTAAACTTGCCAACATAAACACGACGAGCCCCCCCAGCAGTACCGGCTTTCTACCCATACGATCCGATAGCGGACCAAAGCATAACTGGCCCAACGCAAAGCCGAATAAGAACACGCTAATGGAGAGTTCCGTGCGATGAATGCTAGCGCCGATACTCTCGGCGATGATTCCCATCGCAGGTAAGTAGGCGTCGATCGCAAAAGGGGCAAGCGCTGTGTTCGCGGCGACTAATAACGCTACACGGCGGGGATTGAGGTGCATGGGTCTCCTTACGGCGATACGAACGCGCTGGAATAGATAGGCCGCTAATCATAGCCGATTTTAAGACACTTGTCGGGGCTAAACGCTCTACACAGAGCTATCGCAGTGAGTGATAACGAATGATCACCAACCGAGATAGCCCTGAGAAAAGTCAGGTCTGTTTAAAGACGGGGGGTTATTGATGCGTGGCGGCGTCTTGCGACTCGAGCATGTCAACCAGCGGCTGGAACTGCTCGCGGTTGTGCTCGTTCATATGCATCAAAATACGATGAGCTTCCAGAATGCGATCACGCAACCCCTCTTCATCGGCAGGCTCTTCGGGTAACTCTTCAAGCGATTCGTTAAGCGCTGTTGCTTGCTTTAGAGGCGCTTCCATCAGGGTAAAAAAGCGCGCAAACCCCATTACGTCCAACATTTTACGGACGTCATCATTATCGACAATAATCGTCGGTGGCTGCTCTAAGCGCCCTTTTACTGCCATTGCGACCTTGGCTAAAAAACCCAACGCAGTAGAGTCCACGTTGGTGGCCTCGCGCAGGTCAATCAGTACGGCACGCAATCCCGGTGTCTCAGCGAGACGTTGGGCTTGGGTATCGAGTGTGGCGCAGAGCGTCAAACGCACATCGCCACACAGTTTTAAAACAAAACACCAGAATCGAACGCCGCTTTAATGCGGCCTTCTTCAATCAGCATGACCAAATCCGCTCACCATCATGATTGTTAGATCATCGGGTAAAGCATCGCGTTCCTGGTTGGCATCGAACTCTGCATCCCCTTCTGAAAGGAGGGCATTCGTCTCTGCTAGCCGGTCGCGCAACTGCTCAAGCGTGACACTCTCGCTTACTAATTGCTCAAGCTCCTTGAGCCGCGTGTCGAGCGTTTTACCCGGCAAGCATTCCAAAACACCATCTGAGCAAAGCCACAAACGAAAGTCGTTCGGCAACGCACAGCTAAGCGAAGGATACTCCACATCGGGGAAAAGGCCTACTGGCATTCCTTCGCCTTCAAGACGTTTTAGCTCCCCCTCGGCCGCTAAAAGTGGCATGGGAAGCTGAGCGCCGAGCGAATAGTGCAGAGTATGCGCCTCATGGTCAATAACCCCGACAAATAAGGTGGCATGTTTGCCTATATCGGTACCCTGCAATTCTCGGTTCATTGCCTTTAGCCAATCAGGCGGTAGCCTTTCCGGCTGCTTTCCATCCCACTCACTCAGCCAACGATTGCATAAGTATTTGAGCAACACCGTCACAAAAGCCGATGACGCACCATGCCCCGACACATCAGCAAAATAGAAGGCGCTATAGCGCTCGTTATAGCGTTGGTAGTCTAGAAAATCACCGGACAGATAGAGTGAAGGCGCAAACACATAGTCGTAATACACCCCATTGATGATTTTAGGGCGAAGGGGCAGTAAACGCCGCTGGATATGACCACCACTCTGCTGATCCATACGCAGTAGCGCTAAATGCGTCTCTAGGCTCTCGTTCAACTCAGCAAGACGCGCGTGATCTCGCTCTCGCTCTAGGGCTAAATCATTTAGCTCAATGGCTTTACGGATCATGCGGCGCAGTAGTTCTGCGTGGCGCAAAGGGTGGACAATATAATCCACCAACCCTACGTCAATCGCTTTGATAAGGTCAGCATCCTGGCGCGAGTCACTCACAACCAGCGTCGGCAAGCGTCGCGTTAACTGCGACCACTGCTGGCGTGGCACCGCTCTCGCATGGGCCACAATCAGCGCCGTACCCGCAGGCAAGTTGTCAATATCTTCTGCGGCAAATACCCACATGCCGTCGCAGGTAATCGCCTCGGCCAGCGCATCGCGCTCTCGACCCGGCTCGTCGATCACCGCGATCAGCTGCTTAGAATGCTCCATCATAAGCCTCAATCGGCGCTGTTTTCGCCACCAACGCCGTCGTTACCAGCGTCGCTGTCTTCAAAGTCACTGTTATCAAAGTCGCTATCATCAAAGTCGAAGGTGTCGCTGGCAAAGGGGTCATCGCCCAATTCTCCATCGCTCACCTCGAACTGGCGGCTCTGTAAGTAAGCGTCACGAATAAAGCGGTAGCGATCACCGCGAATCAACTCCTCCTGGTCAAGCAACCCCGCTCGGGTGTCAATCAGGTTGAGCGCTGTCAGGCTTATGCGAACGGTATCATCTTCTACATAGGTCACCGGATACGAGGCTATGTCAGCAGGCAGCCCCGTGGTATCACGTAGCGTACTGGGACCTAAGAAAGGCAGCACCAAATAGCGTGAATCTTCCCAGCCCCAAACCGCCAACGTTTGACCGAAATCCTCTTTATCCGCAGTAATTTCCATCAACGTTGCATAATCCAGCAGCCCGCCGACACCCACGGTGGAGTTAATCAAAAAGCGCGAGGTAGCAAGGCCAGCGTTAGCAGGCTTACCCTGCAGCAAACTGTTAAGCGCAGTGCGTACTTCACCTAAATTGGAGAAGAAGTTACCTACACCCGTTTCTACCGGATCAGGGGTAATCGTGCGATAGCCTCTTGCCACCGGCTTAAGCGCGTAACGATCCAGTACGTCATTGAACGTAAACACTTTGCGGTTAAAGCCTTCCCATGGGTCATCTGGGTTGGCGTTGTCTGCCGTTTGCGTGCTGGCACAACCGCTACTGACTAATAACGCCACCAGCAGTAGCGGCAACCCTGTTGAGCGCCACGTAAACGTTAACTTGTTGTTACTTAACCACTGCCCCATGACTTTTTCCTTTTTTTACAATTCCGCAGCACGTTTACAACCGACGAAGGACAACGCTGCCAGCACTATAGCCTGCACCAAACGAACAAATCACACCTATATCGCCCTGATCGAACTGCTCGCGATGGAGGTGAAACGCAATAATGGAGCCCGCTGAACTAGTATTTGCATAGCGATCTAAAATGATCGGCGCCTGGGTTTCACTTGGGTCATAGCCCAACACTTTGCGCGCAATCAAATCGTTCATATGCCGGTTAGCCTGATGCAACCACATGCGTTTAAGATCACTTCCGCTTAACTCCAATGACGCCAGATGATCGGTGATCAGTTTGGCGACCATCGGACAAACTTCTTTAAATACTCGCCGACCTTCCTGCACGAACAGCTTGTCCAAGGCCAATGGGTCACTGTCCGTCACGCGATTTAGGAAACCCGCATTATTGCGAATCGCGTTGGAAAATTTAGTCACCAAGCGCGTACCGAGAATTTCATACTGCTCGATTGCCACGGCGTCGGCGCTGTTTTCTAGTACCACAGCGGTACAAGCATCGCCGAAAATGAAGTGGCTGTCACGGTCTCGAAAATTAAGATGCGCCGAGCAGATCTCAGGATTGACCACCAGCGCGCGTTTGACGCTGCCGGAGGCTATCGCATTGGCCGCCGTTTCCAGAGCAAAGGTGGCTGAACTGCAGGCCACGTTCATATCGAACCCATAGCCACCTGCCCCCAGCGTTTGCTGCACTTCAACCGCCACGGCAGGATAGGCTCGCTCTAGGTTTGAGCAGGCAACAATCACTAGCTCGATGTCGGCGGGATCTACTTGAGCGGCGGCCAACGCTTGCCGCGCGGCATGCGTTGCCATCTCACACTGAAGCGAGGGCTCGTCATTACTCCGCTGTGGCAGTTTAGGTCGCATACGCTGTGGGTCAAGGATACCTGATGCATCCAGCACATAGCGGCTCTGAATCCCAGACGCCTTTTCAATAAACTCGCTACTTGAGTGCGCCAGAGGCTCGCGCTCACCGCGCTCAATCGCCGCTGCGTGCTGCTCATTCTCACCATCTACCCAAGCATTAAATGCCGCCACCAGGGCTGCATTATCAATGGCGTGTTCCGGTGTATAGAGTCCTGTACCGGTAATCACCACATGTGTCATGCCAATCTCCTTTAAGCGGCTTGCCGACGTGACTGGCTGGCCATTGATGGCTAGCGCGTAACTTGCGACGAACCCATAACGTTACTGTGTGCGTAAAATAGCGGTTTTTCCAGCAACTTTTTCACCCACTTGCTAAACGCTGATGATCTCTTGCCAGCGCTTTTCAAGGCGTTTTACCGATACGGGTATACGAGTACCCAACTGCTGTGCAAAAAGCGACACCCTTAATTCTTGTAACCACCAGCCAAACGTCACTAACACCGGGTCTTCAATACGTCCTCGCCGCTCACTTTTTCGACGGGCGTCAAAACGTGCTTCCAATGCCTGGACGTCCTGCATCATCATTTGATCACGCCCGCGTTCACGGGCGGCTTTTTCGAGCCGAACCAATGACGCCTCGGTGTAGCGTGGATATTCATCCAGCCACTCGCCAGCATCCCGTATAAACCCTGGATAAACCAAACGCTGCATTTGCGCACTAACATCGCTGTACACCAGCGCCAAGGCAAAATTGAGCTTACCTTTTAGTACCTTACTGAGTGCCAAATGCCCTTGCAGCGCGTCTTGTACCTTCACTAACAGTGCTTTTGCTTCTTCAACAAGCTGATTCTGAGTAGCGTTCAGTCGCTGATCAAACTCGCCTTCTGAGCGCGGCAGCGGATGCTGAGCGACGACCTGGGTAAACACCGCTAGCAGCAGGTCTTCCATCAGGGCTTGCTTACTCCCCACTTTGGCGAACAACAGCGCGCACTTCTCAATATCAGGCTGTTGCTTAATCGCTTTAACTTGCTCAGGTAGTTTGGCAATCGCCAATCGAGCGATGCCCTCCTGGTGCGCTGCGTCAGCTTTTGCAGGATGATCGAACAGGACAACTTTAAACGCGTTTTCTGCGTCTGCCCTGGCTTTAGCAAATCCGGCTTCGGCAACCAGGGCAGGATACGCCTCTACGCGAATTCCTGCCTGGGTGGTAACACGGGATGTAGGCAACGGTTCTTTGGGTAACCCGGCGATGGCGGGCTCAGAACTCACCTGTTCGGCCAACGCCTGGGCGCCTGCGCTGGCTGCTGCCTCGAAGCGCTGCTCCAGTGCGCGTAAATCACGCCCTTGGCCCAGGGTTTCTCCCGCATGGTCGACCACGCGAATATTCATGATGAGGTGCGGTTCAAGCACGTCTAGGCGCCAGTCGTCGGGGTGAACCCGCGTCGATGTTCGACGGCGAATAAACTCTCCCAACGCCTCGGTTAACGGGCGTTGATCGGGCACCAGGGTTTCCAGCGCCGCATCCACCCAATCGGGGATTGGTACCACCTGGCGGCGGATACTTTTGGGCAGCGACTTTAGCAGCGCAATACACTTTTCGCGCAACAGCCCAGGCACCAGCCACTCCAGCGCATGCACCGGCACCTGCGGCAGCATGGCAGCGGGAACTGTAAGGGTGACACCGTCATCTTCGGCTTCAGGGTCAAAGTGGTAACTCACCGGATAGGCAACGCCAGCAAGGGTGAGATGGTCGGGGTACTGCGCCTGAGTGACGTCATCAGCATCCCGCGCCTTAAGCGAATCAATATCAAAGTGGAGTAACTGAGGGTCTTGCTGCTCGGCCTGTTTACGCCAGTGCTCAAAGCCTTTGCCGTTGACGATGTCAGCCGGGATTCGCTGATCGTAAAAATCATACAGGGTGTCTTCATCAACCAGAATATCTCGCCGACGAGCGCGATCTTCCAGCGCCTCGACCTCATCGATCAGTTCACGGTTATGAGCAAAGAAGGCGCCTTTGGTGTGAAACTCCCCTTCCACCAGCGCTCGACGAATAAATAGCTCGCGTGACTCCTGGGGGGCGATGGGCCCGTAATGCACTCGACGCCGCGCCACAATCGGCAGCCCAAACAGGGTTACCTGTTCAAACGCGACGACCTGCGCCCGCTTCATTTCCCAATGAGGTTCGCTGTAGCTGCGTTTGACCAGATGCTGCGCCTGGGGCTCAATCCACTGTGGATCGATCTTAGCCACGGTGCGGGCAAACAGCTTGGAGGTTTCCACCATCTCAAACGCCATGATCCATTTGGGCGACTTTTTGGCCAGCCCAGATCCAGGATGGATCATAAACTTACGATTGCGGGCACCGAGATACTCACGGTTCTCCACCAGCGTACCCAAATTGGAGAGTAGGCCTGAAAGCAGCGCTTGGTGAACTTTACCTGAGGTTTTACGTCGTGCCTGCTTAGCCTGCTCTTCGCTCTCGTCTTCATCACGTGCAGGGGGCGCGGGCACGTCGATATCCATATCGCGCAGCAACTGACGAAGCTGGCGGAAGGTGTCGTGCCACTCGCGCATGCGCAGGTAGTTGATGTAGTGCTCGCGGCACCAGCGGCGCAGTTGATTACCCGATAGCGCCTCGCGGGCATTCTCAATGCCGTGCCAAAGGTTCAGCAAGGCGACAAAGTCAGAATCCGGGTCGTGCCAGCGCTGGTGAGCTTGATCAGCCGCTTGGCGCTTGTCCGCAGGCCGGTCACGAGGGTCTTGAATGGCGAGTGCCGAGACCACGATCAGCACATCCCGCAGGCTGCCAAATTCAGCGCCCGCCAGTACCATGCGCGCCAGGCGTGGGTCAATGGGCAGCCTTGCCAGCTTGCGGCCAAGCGGAGAAAGATGCTGTCGCTCATCGACGGCTCCCAGTTCAAACAGCAACCGAAAGCCATCTTTCACAAAGCGGCTATCGGGCGGGTCGACAAACGGAAACGCCTCGATATCGCCAAGCTTGAGCCCCAGCATCGATAGAATGACGGACGCCAAGTTGGTACGCTGAATTTCGGGATCGGTAAAACCAGGCCGGGAGAGAAAATCCTCTTCGCTGTAAAGGCGAATACACACGCCTTCGGCGATCCTCCCACAGCGACCCTTGCGCTGGTTGGCGCTGGCTTGGCTGACCGCTTCCACCGGCAACCGCTGAATTTTGGAGCGGTAGCTATAGCGGCTAATACGCACAAGGCCGGGGTCTATCACGTAGCGAATGCCGGGCACGGTCAGCGAGGTTTCCGCGACATTGGTGGCCAGCACGATACGCCGCCCGCGGTGCGGGGCAAAAACGCGGTTCTGCTCTTCGTTGGAGAGCCGAGCGTAAAGCGGCAGGATTTCGGTGCCTTTTAGCTCGGCGCGGCGTAGGGTATCCGCGGTTTCACGAATCTCACGCTCACCGGGTAAGAACACCAGTACATCCCGTGGGCCGTGCAGCCAGCCTTTTTCCCGCTCAATCGCTTCAATCTCTTCCACCGCGTGGAGAATGCCCTCTTGCAGCGTGCGGTCTTCTTCATCGTCTTCGTCGCGCACCAGCGGCCGGTAGTGAACTTCAACTGGGTAGGTGCGACCCGTCACTTCAACTACTGGCGCAGGCGTTTTAGCCGTACCGAAGTGCTTGGCAAAGCGATCAACGTCAATGGTTGCCGAAGTAATGATGATTTTTAAGTCGGGCCGCTTGGGCAGCAAACGCTTGAGGTAGCCGAGCAGAAAATCAATATTCAGACTACGCTCGTGGGCTTCATCAATAATGATCGTGTCGTAGCGAAGCAGCAGTGGGTCATTCTGCGTCTCGGCCAGCAAAATCCCGTCGGTCATTAGTTTGACTAGGGTAGTTGGGCTGCTTTGGTCGGTGAAGCGCACCTGGTAGCCCACCTGCTCGCCCAGGGAGACCTGAAGCTCTTCGGCTAAACGCCCTGCAACGCTGCGGGCAGCCAGGCGACGCGGCTGGGTGTGACCTATCAAACCGCGGCGACCACGCCCCAGCTCCAAACACATCTTGGGTAGCTGTGTAGTTTTGCCTGAACCGGTCTCCCCTGCCACCACCACTACCTGGTGATCACGTATCGCGTTGACGATGTCTTCTCTTCGCTCAACGACGGGTAGCTCAGGCGGATAGTTTAGCGCCACTGGCTGGGATTCACGCAGGCTGAGCTGTTGCTGAGAGCGATCAAGTTCACGCTGCACTTCATCCAAACCACGACTAATGGGCTTGTTATCGCGTTGGCGGCGGTATAGACCCGCCAGGCGCCGCTCTAGCCGTTCGGCATCACGCAGCATCACATGCCCTGCCGCCTGTTGCAGCGACGCGAGACGTTGGCTATCGGTAGGGGCTGGGGATGTGTCGGTGGTCACGATTGAGTCGGCTTCCATTCGCTTGGGCATTTAACAGGAGACATTTAACTCGAGATATAAAAAATCAACCCGCTCAATTGAGCGGGTCTTAAACACAGTTCCGTAGTGTAACGCTTTCATCTCCACGACGCCTAACCACAAAGCAAACAGTAAGCGGGCGAGTCCAGGTCTCTACAAGGGCGCTGTGAACCCGTCCGTGGGCGCTACTTTCGCCATCTGACCGCCATGGATGACGGAAATGCCGGAATTGTCAGGAATATTTTCCGGCCATGGCGAAAGACCCTTGTTACAACCTGCCCTCGCCCGCTAATCGAGTGTTTATTAATGGCTATCTGATGACATTTTTGAAGGCTCTTCGTCGCGCAATTGGCGGCGGAGCACTTTGCCCACATTGGTTTTGGGCAACTCATCACGAAATTCGATGACCTTAGGCACCTTATAACCGGTTAGCTCTTTTTTGCACCAATCACGTAGCGTTTTCTCATCAAGCTGACTATTTTTGCTCACCACAAACAGTTTAATGACTTCGCCAGCATTTTCATCCGGCACCCCAACTGCCGCCGACTCAAGGACATCCGGGTGAGCGGCAACCACATCTTCAATCTCGTTGGGATAAACGTTGAAGCCAGAGACCAAAATCATGTCTTTCTTACGATCAACGATGCGTATATAGCCATCATCCTGCAACACAGCGATATCACCGGTGTGGAACCAGCCATTCTCATCAATAGAAACCCGGGTTTCATCTTCGCGCTGCCAGTAGCCTTTCATCACCTGCGGCCCTTGAACGCAAAGCTCCCCAGGCTCACCCATCGCCACATCGTTGCCGTCCGCGTCGACGACTTTTACGGCGGTGCCGGCAACCGGCTTACCGATGGTACCCAACTGAATCGCATCGGTGGGATTGAAACTTACAATGGGGGATGTTTCCGTCAGACCGTAACCTTCAGCAATCGGGCAGCCGGTGGTTTGCTCCCAGCGCTGCGCCGCGGCTTTGGTTAGCGCCATGCCGCCTGAGATGGTTAGCTTCAACTTAGAAAAATCCAGCTGTTTAAAATCATCACGATTGCATAACGCATTAAACAGTGTATTGAGGCCGATGAAAGCAGTGAACGGCAGCCCTTTGAGTTCTTTGACAAAACTATCCAAATCGCGAGGATTAGTGATCAACAAAGAGTGGTTGCCCGTTTCCATTAAAAATAAGCAGTTAACGGTAAATGTATAGATGTGATAAACCGGCAATGGAGCAATCACCAGCTCTTCGCCATCGGTCAGATGAGCGCCAATGGCTTCACGCGCCTGCAGCATATTGGCGATCAAATTACGATGAGTCAGCATCGCCCCTTTCGGCATTCCCGTCGTACCACCGGTGTATTGAAGCGCAGCTAAATCATCAGAACTTCTGTTGACCTCGGTGTGGCTTAGCGAGGCGCCTTTTTTTAGCGCATCGCGAAAGCCAATCGCATTGGGTAGCGAGTAGGCAGGTACCATTTTCTTGACGTGCTTCACCACGGCATTGATCAACCAGCGCTTGGGCACATCATGTAAATCAGCTAATTGGGTAACTAAAACGTGCTTGATGTCTGTTTTATCGAGCACTTTCTCCAACTTATCCGCCATATTGGCCAAAATTAAAATGGCTTTAGCCTTGGAGTCCTTGAACTGATTAGCCATTTCCCGCTCGGTATACAGCGGGTTGGTATTGACCACCACTAGCCCCGCCCGAAGCGCGCCAAAGACCGCCACTGGAAATTGCAGCACGTTGGGTAGCTGAATAGCGATCCGATCCCCGGGAACAAGGTCGGTTTCGTGCTGCAGCCAAGCGGCAAAGTCTGCTGATAGGCGGTCAAGGTCGGCGAAAGTCAGCGTTTTCCCCATGCAGGAAAATGCGGGCTTGTCCTTAAAACGTTCTACTGCGGTTTGGAAAACATCCGTGACTGAATCGTATTGATCCAACCCTTCAAGCGCTGGGCCACGTAAAACGGCGGCGTTGGCGTGTTCGCTCATGGGCAATCTCCGCTATCCATGTCGGCGTCAATCACCGACCTTGTTGTTGTCGCTAGGCTATTCTGGCTAGGTTCAGTTCTGGCTCAGTTCAGTTCTGACCAAGTACAGATGCCCAACGATATACGACCTATAACAAGCTGTAAAACGATCGATTGAAACTCACGTTTCAACTTTAGCCCTAGTGTAAGGCAGGCAAAATCAGGACACCTACCCTTAACGTAAGACACTAAATCTATTATGGACACTCTTTATGGACAGTATCTCGCCTGGATTTCTCCATCTCGCCACACCAATAGCTCTCCAGGCACCATACGTTGCCACGCTTCATTGTGGGTAAGCGGCTCAGTGGCAATCACCGACACAATATCGTCGGGGGTGGTGTGTTCGGCAAAATTCACTGTCATTTCAGCGTCGGAGAGTTCCGCATCGCCAAAAGGTGCACAGCGAGTGATGTGAGCCAGCTTGGTGGCGCAAAACGTATATAAATAGCAGCCATCAGAGAGCAGCATATTGAATACGCCTAATGCTCTGAGCTCCTCACATAGCTGATGCACACGTTCCCAAAGCACTTCGGGCTTAGCTGGCGGGGTAGGAAAAGCGCGCCGTAGCTCGCCCATTAGCCAGCAGTAAGCGTGCTCGCTATCAGTGCTGCCAACCGGGATATAATTTCCTAATGCTAGGCTTTCCCAGCCGCTTAATTGGCCATTATGCGCATAGCACCAGGGGCGTCCCCACATTTCACGGGTGAACGGGTGGGTATTGGCAAGCTTTACGCCCCCCACGTTAGCTTGACGAATGTGGCTGATTACCACATTGGACTTAATGGGGTAATCGCAAATTAGCCGCGCGATGGGGGAATCAACCGAAGGGTGAGGGTCACGAAAATCGCGGTAACCGCCCTCTTCATAGAAGGCGATTCCCCAGCCATCACGGTGGGGGCCTGTGCCCCCACCGCGGTGCAAAAAACCCGAAAAGCTAAAACAGATATCGGTAGGCACATTGGCACTCATGCCCAGCAGTTCACACATACGCTTCACACATGCCAAGCCACCAAACAATTCACTAAGCGATCCATCAATTAATCACCGGTTCGCGACGGCGTGGGGGCGCCTGGTCATCCTCACGCTCCTCTTCTTGCGTGACATACTCCGCGCTACTCGAACGACGCCACCACCACAGAGCAACACCAATAAGCGCACCTAGCGCCATACCCAACACCAGCCACATAAGCCCACCACGCAGCGCTGCACCATTATTTTCTAGAAAGCCAACCGCCGCCACCATCGCCGCTGGTGCCCAACCGGTATAGAATTCACCCTCTTCTATTAACGGCAATCGAAAACTGGCGGGCGCCCATATCGCCCCAGCGACTGCCCAGGTCAGCACTAAGCGTGGCAAACGAGGCAAAAAAAGTGAGCGCAAAATAGACCGCGACAATCACCAATAGCGAAAGCCCGTAGTAACTCAGCCACAGCAGTGATGTTGAATTTGCAAACAGCATAATACCCCTCATGTGGGTGAACTCACCCGACGTTGATTTCCCGTTATGGTACCTATCAATTTATGAAAGCACAGCAAGGCATACACTCAGGCTTACCCGCTGCGCGCTATTATCGCGCTAATGACCCGCAATGGCACTGGCTGGAAGAGCGCGAAAACACTGATGTTAGCAACTTTATTGAGGCCGCCAACCAGCAACAAGCCGATTGGTTTGAACCACTTGCCCCGCTGGAAGAAGCGTTATACCAGAGCCATCTAGCGCGTCGTGAATTGGCCGTCACGAGCCTTAAGACACCACTTGACCATTTTACGTTCTGGAGCGAGACCGGTGCCAAAGACGACTACCCCTGCTGGTGGCGTCACACCAACCATCAGCCCGAACAGCTTGAATGCTTTTTCGACGTTAGCGCCCGCGCTACCGAGCATGATTTTTACGACATGGGCGACATGGCACTTTCTCCCGATGAGCAGTGGCTCGCTTGGACAGAAGACACCCAGGGAGATGAACGCTTTACACTATGGCTGAAAGCGCTACCTGATGGTAAACCCGTGCAGCTGCTTAGCGATATTGGCGCTGGTCTTTGCTGGGCGGAAGACCAAACCGCCACTACGGGCACCCTTCTATTTACTCGCTTTGATGACACCCAGCGTCCGGATAGCGTATGGCGCATACTGCTAAGCCTGGATGACCCCAGCGCCTCACTAGCGCCTGAGCTGGTGCTGCGGGAGGAGGATCCGGAGTTCTGGATTGGGATTGGCAAAACGCGTTCACGGTCATGGCTACTGCTGGAAAGTGGCTCGAAAGACACCAGTGAAATTCATCTGCTGCCCGCGCATACTCCAGCCGCAACACCGCTGTGTATTCAGCCTCGCCAAGCCGGGGTCGAGTACCATATCGACCATCGCCCGGGCAGCTTTTATCGACTGCATAATCAAGCAGGCGCTCACTTTCAGCTTGATTTTCTGTCGGAAAGCCAACTTGGCCAACGTCAATTAGATTGGCTAACCATAATCGCTCACCGTGAAGAGGCCACGCTTGAAGGCGTTGATGCGTTCTCATGGGGGCTGATGCTGGGTGAGCGCGACCATGACCAAGCGCAGGTACGTTTAAGGCGATTAGTGTTTGACGCGGAGCATACCTGCACACTGGATGAGTATCTGGCCCTGCCCGAACAGCCATGTTCACAACTGCTGGAAGATGCGCCGCACTTTGATAGCCAAGTGCTGCGCTTGCGCGAAGAGTCATTTACCCAGCCACCCAGCTGGTTCTCTCTTGATCTAACCAGCGGCGAACGAACGCTACTCAAACGTGCACCCGTTTACGGCAGCCTTCAACCTGAACAACTCGTTAGTAAGCGTCTATGGGCCACTAGCCATGACGGCGAGCAGGTGCCTGTTTCGGTAGTCATGCGCGCTGACTTAGCGGATCAACCTTTACCCACGCTGCTGTATGGCTACGGCGCTTATGGTGAGGCGCTTGACCCCTGGTTCTCTATCGCCCGGTTAGAGCTGCTGGAACGCGGTGCCGCTTTTGCCGTCGCCCATGTGAGAGGTGGCGGTGAACGGGGTGAGCCCTGGTATCTAAATGGCAAGATGGCCCATAAGGAAACAGCTTTCATGATTATATGGCAGCGCGAGAGGCACTGGTTGAGCAAGGCGTCAGCGATCCCCAGCGTATAGTGGCCTATGGCGCGAGCGCCGGCGGGCTACTTGTGGGTACCTGTATTAATCGTGCGCCGGACGCTTTCTGTGCTGCCTTGCTGGATGTGCCCTTCTTGGACGTACTGCGCACCATGCAGAACCCGGAACTTCCGCTAACGACCGCAGAGTACAGCGAGTGGGGGAACCCGGAAGCGCCTGACGTCATGGCAAGAATCCGCGGCTATTCACCGATCGATAATATCAAGCCACAAAAATATCCTGCGCTATGGATTGAAGGCAGCTGGTTCGACACCCGAGTAAGCTACTGGGAGCCGGCCAAATTTTACGCCCAGGTATCACTAGAGCAGCAAGGATCGGCGCCGATTCTCATGCGTACTGATATGAGTAGCGGCCACGGTGGCGCATCCGGGCGATTCAAAGCCTGGCGCGATACCGCTCGGCAAGATGCTTTTATTCTTTGGGCGTTGGGCCTTGACGCTCATCCATCTCCAGATCCTGCATAAAGAGCATGAAGGCTTGCTGAGCCCCCGCCAGCACAGCAGGCCAGGTAGCGGGTGGGCAGTGGCGCTCAGCGAAGCGCCAAAAATCCGCCCACTGCGCATCATGTAAAGGATGAGCGCTGAAAAAACGCAGTGGCACCTGGTTTCCCATCACACTCTTCACTTGGCGGGCAATCATGGTGCCGCCCAAACGAGAGCCTTCCAGCACATAGAGCATGCCAACCAGGCTAGCCATACTTTCTGGTGGCGAAGCGCCATGGGGTGATCTCACCTGCCTTCCTAGCTGGTAAATATCCGCTTTCAACAGCGCTGCGCGATGAGTAAGCGGGTAATGCGCACCGTTTGCCTTCAAACCACTGCTCAGCACCTCTTCCAAGCTTGCGATCGGCGCATAGAGGATGCTTAACGCAGTGGCGTATTCTGGCAGGGTTAAATCTCGCTTTAGCAGCGGTTTTAATGCGGGGTGCTGGTCCACTCGACGGTGGTCTGCTCGTGTTTCTCGCTTCAACCATTCGCCAAGCGTTGGATTACTCATCCGCCTTCCAGCTAAATGACTTTGCCTGTTGAAGTAAGGCACGCAGTTTCAGCAGGTATATACGTGTACTGGAAGACCAGGGTTTACTATGGCCCACACGTTGCTCCACCCAGGCTTCAAACGATCGCCGGGGTGCAATCGCGCTGCTGCCATGACGATAGTCGACGGGTTTGTCTGGATTACCGCCCCAAGTGACTTCATAGAGGTGTTCTAACCGGCAAAGATAGAGATTAACGTTGTGATACTGATCCAGAGGTAAGTCACTGACCACGGCAACTCCCGCGATCTCACTCAGTGGCATATCAGCACAGTCGCGCTGTAGGTTATCGCTTATCCATACGGACGACGTTTCAAAACGGGCGGCCTCAGCTACAACGCTTACTGCGCTCGCCGATAACACGACTCCTCGTTGATGGTACTCACTTCCCACCTGCAAAATAACGCCATCAGCACTAAACGTCTCCATTAGCCAGCGGCTTAATTCAGGCCAAGCACTCTCTAATTCACCATGGCGCATTAGGACTGTCTTAGCTTGGTCAAACTGGCGCTGCAACCCATCAAGTACCTGTAACCGTCGACGTGCTCTATAGTCACGCAGGCGTAAGTTAAAGGCTTCTGAAAGGGCACTCATGGCCTGTAACTGGCTAACGGTTAACTGTTTGGGCTCCGAACAGTGGCAAGAGATAAGCGCATCAAGCTCACCTGCTTGGGTAATGGGGAGAGAAATCGCCGATCCAACGCCCATATTGCCCATATACTCTTGATGAACAGGCGATACGCTGCGTAGATCAACCCAGGTAAGGTTGGGATGTGATGTCTGATCACGGCCAACAATGGCCACTGGTTCAGCGCTGGCGTTGGGAATAGAGCGCCATGGGTTTTGTAAGTAGAGCTGGCGCGCTATCTGGGGAATATCGCTGGCCGGAAAACGCAACCCTAAATAGCTGCCATTGACGTCTGGTTGGCGGGCTTCCGCGGTGACTTCACCATCGCCTTCCGGCATAAAACGGTAATAGTGCACCCTGTCGAAGCCGCTTAACGCTAACAGCGAATCTAATAGCTGCTGGCACTGGGTTTCCAGCGCTTGACGGTCTTCCGGTATAGGGTAAGCCTCTCCACCCATTGGCATAAGCTCAGCATGAGCATCCACTGGGTATAGCTCAAATATTAACTGTTCGCCGTTATGACTGATGATCACATCAAATTCTTGCTGCCCGATATTGCCCTGACCAACATAACGCTCACCTTTATTAAGTAGCGGCGCGCTAGTATGAATTTCCTCAAGAAAAGCAGGCAGCGGTTGATCTAGCAAATGCTCTATACGCACATCCAAAGTGAGTAGGTTCGTCACATTAGCCGATACATGGCTAACAACTCCTTGAAGGTTACTCACCACCAGCGCCCCATGGGGCTGAATAGCGCCAGAAAGATGCAGTTGCTCTTGCTCACACTGTTCAATAAATCCTTTTTGCATCGCCACGTTAGGAATTCCTTTCCTCATCATCGTTACTTGTTGGCAAAGCATGTGCCGCTACTAACACGGTAAACTCAGCCAGTGGTAAAGGCCTTGATAATAAATACCCTTGTACGTAATCGCAGCCGTTAGCGGTCAACCAGTTCAGTTGGGATTGCGTTTCAACGCCCTCCCCCACCGTACGGATATCCAGAGCTTTGGCCATGCCTAAAATAGCCAGCGCAATCGCTTGATCACTCTCATCTGCGCTGCCCAGGCCATCTACAAAGCTTTTATCTATTTTTAGCTCTGCCAACGGTAGCCGTTTTAAATATGCCAAAGAGGAGTAACCGGTGCCAAAATCATCGACCGCAAGCTTAATACCCGCTTCACGTAGCTTTTCAATATTACCTAATGCCGCGCTGGAGCGGTCAACAAGCGTACTTTCGGTGATTTCCACCTGGATAAGCTCGTGGGGAACGCGGTACTGCTTCAAACAGGCAAACAAGTGAGAGATGAAACGCTCCTCCTGAAAGCTGCGAGCGGAGACATTCATGGCCACTGGAGGCGGGCCAATACCGTCGGCAAGCCATTGAGCTAGTTGGTTAACCAACAGCAGCGCGACATGCCGGTCCAGCTCCAAGATTAAGCCTGTTGCTTCAGCAACAGGAATAAAATCGGCAGGGCTCACAGCGCCCAATACCGGATCATTCCAGCGCAGCAGGGCCTCGGCCCCCACTAGTTGGTAGGGAGACGCACTGGTGAATTTAGGCTGATAAACCAAGTGCAAACGACCTTGCTCCATTCCTTCACGCAGGGCGTGCTCAATGGCGACATCACGCATTAAGCGTTCTTGAAGCTCAGGCTTGAACAGTTCAAAACGGTCACGACCGTTCTCTTTGGCACGATACATCGCCGTATCGGCGGCTTTGGTGAGGCCTGCCACATCTTCACCGTCATCGGGGCAAAAGGCTAGGCCAACACTGGAGGTAACAAATAGCGAATGCCGACGGACTTCAAATGGCTTGGAAAGCGATTCAACAATCCGCTTAGCCACCTGCTCGGCACCTTCAATGGTGGTTTCGGTGACGATAATAGTAAACTCATCGCCTCCCAATCGAGCCACTGTGTCCATATCCCTCACCAGCTCACGCAGCCTGGCCGCCACTTGAATCAGCAGTTCGTCGCCTACGTCGTGACCTAAGGTGTCGTTAATACTTTTAAAGTTGTCTAGGTCTAGGAACATCAGCGCGCTGATTTGATCATTACGTCGGGAGTGGGCAATAGCCACTTGAAGGCGATCTTGAAACAGTGTGCGATTGGGAAGCCCTGTCAATGCATCGTGGGTGGCCAGATACTCAGCATGCTGCTGAGACTCTTTAATGTGCGTGATATCTGAGAATACTGCCACATAAAGCATCTCTTCATGGCTATCCGGCTCAATGCTGTTAAGGGTTAACCACTGTGAAAACAGCGTGCCATCATGCCGTCGGTTCCAAACTTCCCCTTGCCAAAAGCCATTATGCTGAACCAGCTCCCATAAAATATGGCAGGTGGACGAAGACTCAACATCTAGATCGTTTTCTTGCTCGCTGTAGAGGAGCGGAATCGCAGGCGTATCCAGCACTTGCTGAGCGGAAAACCCGGTGATTTTCGAGAAGGCAGCATTGACTGACTGCACATTACCCAAGGCATTGATGACAACAATCGCCTCTCCCGCTTGCTCGTATACTTTGGCGGCCACCTGCATTTCACGCTCGGCCTGTTTGCGTGAAGTAATATCTTCAGCTTCTGTCAGAATCAGGTGGGGCGGCCTTGCTCATCTCGTAATACTTGATGAACCGCCGAGAAGATGCGCACACTCCCTTCAGGCGCGGTCAACACATGCTCTGCATTTACCATGCGCTGATAGCGAAGCGCCTCAAGGTCGCATGTCCATAAAGAGCTCGCATAAGGTTCCGGAAACAATTCAAAAGGCGTATGACCCACAAGCTCATCTTGAGAGAAGCCAAACGTATTTAAAAACTGGGGATTAGCAAAGGTGTAGTGACCGTTAAGATCCTTAAGCGACATTATGACGGTGCTATTTTCCATGAGGGCATGCAACTGCGCCTGAGATTGGCGTAACTTGGCCTGCACATGACTAAGATCGGTAATGTCCATCAGTGTCACAATCAGCAGCTCCACCTTGCCATCGCGACTCACACCGGGGGTCATCACTCGCTGCAGCAACCGTCCTTCCACTTCGACCACACCCTCTTCCGGCATACCGCTGCCCATGACACTGGTAAGCTGCTCTTCCAAATTATTGAGCGCAGCAGGTAGCTTTAACCCAGCGACATGACGCTGAAGAGCGGTGGGCCGGAAATTAAAATAGCGCGCTGCGGGGGCGTTATAGCGCTTCAAACAGTGGTCGGTATCAAAAACCAACAGTGGAAAATCAAGCGCATCGTAGAGGTAGGTGTACTCTTCATTGAGCTTCGTCAATTCACTGGATTTTACATTTAGCTCTTCATTAAGGCTTATCAGCTCTTCGTTAGTGGCTTGCAGCTCTTCATTGGCTGCCTCCATCTCTTCATTAGTGGCTTGCAGCTCTTCATTAGATGCCTGCGCCTCTTCGTTAAGCGACTGCATCTCTTCGTTCGCCGTCGCCAGCTCTTCAATCAACGCTTGGAGATGTTCACGAGTGGCCACCAACTCATCTTCTAAGCTATTACCTTTTTCCAGCGGCAGGGGCTCCATCAGCCGTTCTAAAGAAACATCCGTGGAAGGAACAGGCTCGACAATGGGAATCGGCATCAGAATCACCAGCAGTCGGCGGTCGTCATCACTCTCTGAGAGCGACCGCACACTAAGCTGCCACCAGCGTTCTTCAAAGCGTCGACGACGGCCTAATTGGGGCTCCCGCTGCTTCTGGAACTGATGCAACATCGCCATCAGCTCGCCACGGAAAACTGGATTAATCACGTCGCTAATACCCACTTGCGTGCGACCCGCAGGGAAATGCAGGAATTTGGCAACGTCACCCGCTGTATGTAAGACGCCGCCTTGGGTATCGCAAAGGGCAACCGTAGCCTGCATATGCGAAACCAGCGCATCTAACAGGTGCTGCACATCGCGATCACGCCGACGTAAAGGCTGGCTTTCCCCAGTCCCTTTCGATGAACGCACGGCAACGTCGCGACTTTCACCCTGTTTTCGAAACAGACGTTCGCGTCTATCCAATGGTGTAAATAAACGCTCTGTTTGGGCGATACTTTCGGAGCGCCCCAGGAAAAGCACCCCTCTCGGCCTTAAGCCAAAATGAAAGCGCTGTAGCACTCGTGTTTGTAATTCATTATTAAAATAGATCAATACATTACGGCAAGAAACTAAGTTCAAACGCAGAAACGGCGGATCGTCGACCAAATTATGCTTGGCAAACACCACCATATCCCGTAGCTCTTTGTTGACCTCATAAGTATGCTCTTCAGCGGTAAAGTAACGCTCCACCCACTCTGGTGGCAATGCCTCAAGGGCTGCCGCGATGTAGCGACCTCGCCGGGCGATCTCCAAAGCATCCTCATCGATATCGGTAGCAAATATCTGCACCACGCGGCTGAACTCGCCATGTCGTCGCTTAGCCTCCGCAATCATTAGCGCAATCGAGTAAGCCTCTTCGCCGGTCGCGCAGCCCGCCACCCACACTCGCATCGGCTCACGTCCGGACTCCTCAATCAGGCTATTAACAGCGCCATCCAAAGCGTCAAACGCAGATCTGTCGCGTACAAACGCCGTCACCGAAATTAAAATATCACGGCCTAGCTGCTCTAGCTCCGCATGACTTGACTCAACTAATGCTAAGTATTGCTGCATATCAGCCACGTTGGTGGCGATAAGACGGCGCCTGATACGTCGGCTTAGGGTGCCTTTCTTATAGCCGGAAAAATCCAGTTGCCGGTGCTCTTTTAATAATGCTAATAAGCGTTCCGGCACATCAGCATGGCTATCTTCATGGGATAGACGTTCAAGCCGCGAAAGCTCAGCCAAACGCGCACCCATGGACTCAACGTCCATGACATAATCGATTACCCCAGCATCCAGCGCCGATTGCGGCATACCGTTGTATTTAGCACTGGCAGGCGTTTGCACCATGGTGATACCCCCGGCCGCCATAATAGCTCGCAAGCCAGCCGTGCCATCCGACCCCGTACCAGATAGGACGATACCCACCGCGGCCTCATGGGCATCCGCCGCCAGCGAGATAAAAAATTCGTTAACCGATGGCTTTGGCCCCACGTGGGGCTTTATAGGGGTGGTATAAAATACTCCCTCTTTTATTAAGGCATTGGTATCCGCTGGTACCACATAAATGACCCCTGCCTCAGGGATTTGATTATTTTCAAAGCGCTGCACGCGCAGGCGGGTTTCACGACTTAAAATGTCTACCAGCATACTTTTATGAGTCGGTGATACATGTTGTAACACGACGTACGCCAGCGGCATATCGGGATCAAGCGGTTTAATCAGCTTTGAAATGGCTTCTAACCCGCCAGCAGAGGCGCCGATACCCACCACAAGTGGTGAGACTGGAGGGAAGCTGGCAGCGGTCATTTTCGTCCTTTACTAATCGGTAACAGTTAACGCTCAGTTTACACGCCTTATTGTGCAAAGCGACATTTCAAGAAATGGAATAGCCCAATAAGCACCTGTTTTATAATGCAGATTATATTCGAACCTACTACTGCTTTTGGCTACGACTCTGAAATTGAAGAGCTTCTAACTCTGCCTAGGCCTTAAGCCAAACTCTGCTTATCAAATACATGCTCGCATGCGTGTTCTACGGAAAACCTTCTACTTCTTTATGCTTAGAAAATCTTTCAAAGATTATCCCTAAAAATAAAAACTATTTAATTTCAAAAATTTATATAAAAATAAGAACTAATAAAGACATACTTCTCTTTTGCGTTGATGATATGGGCTGGTGACCTATTGGTTTCTAAAGGTAATTTATGTATCTACGCTCACGAGTACTTAAAACCGAGATGCGAATAACTGCCAATGGAAGTTAATAACCGCGAGCTTGCTCTTCAGGCAGGCCTGCTCATGCTACTGGTCACGACCGTCGTCATTGGCACGGGGAGTTTTCTGCTAGGCTTTTTCCCGAACGTTCACCAGCCGCAATCCCTTGCGCTGATTCCAGACAGTGCCCTGGTTATTTTACTGTGTGGGCTGGGGCTTAGCGCCGTGATGGCAAACTTCACGCGCTGGCGTAAAGCGACGGCTGTAGGACTCGCGACGATTGCTTTTTATACCTTACTGCACAACGCTCTCGACTCCTCTTATTACGCAATTTCTATATTAAGCGGGCACCCCCGCCTGCCCAGCCAAGCAGCGCCGATACTTATCATGGCAGCGTGTTGTCTATGGGTCGGCCCACAAGGTCGCTGGCAGCGGCGCGTTTGGCAGTTGGGAGGCCTGTTTTTATGGTTAGTTGGCTTCATTACCTTAGCGGCTCATTTTGGCTGGCCCGTACCTGTATGGCTGCCTCGAGCAAGTGCGTTAATCCCCGGCTTGCTCTGTTTTCAGTTTGGTATCGCCATGTTAATGGTGAGTCGACACATTCCTCATTTAAAAACGTCGCTAAGCAGCGCCGCCGTGCTAGCTGGCATTCTAGGTGTTAGTCTAAGTATAAGTGGCTGGTTTTTGGTCAGTTGGAACCAGTATCAGGAAATGCGTCAAAGCGCTCAGCAAAATCTGGCGAGTATTGCCGTTAATATTGATCAAACGCTGACGTCCCGGGCGGTGGTGCTTGAGCGCCTGGCAGAGCGTTGGCGTCAGGTCTTCGAGGATTCGTCCTCGCGTAGCCGAGAGGTGGAGCGCTACTGGACCGACTACCCGAGCATATTAGCCATTGCGTATTTTAACCCTGATACCAATGATATCTGGCGTCGCGCCCGCCATGACAGTGCCCTACTCTGGCTAGATGATCAGCTCACTACGTTAGCAACACTGACTTGGCTTAATCAGCAACGAACTTCGAGGCAGTGGTCGTTTCCCGATTTTGAGCGACCCACGCTGGCATTACTCTCCATTCGGTCACCCAGTGACTCTTACCAGTTAGTCGCCGTTATCGATATAGCCCTGCTCATTGAGCAGGAAACCAGTGCAGCCAATGGCGCCTACGCACTGCATTTCCTTCACTCTAATGGACACTTGATGAACAACGGCGACGGCCTTATTCCCGCTTTTTCTGTTATGTCACCAGCAAACACGCTGGCGGAACACACGGCGGTGCTTCCGGGAGGCACCGTGGTCAATTTAGCGCTCTCTGAGCGAACGAATCAACCGCCCATACTCGCTAACTTTATTGCCGCCGGCGTGGGGCTCTCGGGGCTGCTACTCACTTATCAATTGGTTTTCAGCTTTGCGTTGATTTCTGCCCGTGCCCAACGCTCTCGTGAGCTTTCTAAAGCTAAAGAGACGCTACAGGATAGCGAGCAGCGGTTTCGATCCCTGTTTACGCAAAACCCCGACGCGGTGTTTTCCCTTGATATTAGCGGCAGATATCTGAGCGTGAACCGATCTGTCCTCACTCTGCTGGAAATTAGTGAAGCACAGATTATTGGCAGCCACTGGAAGGACATTGTTGCCCCCGAACACCACGTCATGGTCGATGCTGCTTTCCAGCAAGCGTTGAAGGGCGCTGCCCAGCGTTTTGATTTGGAAGTGATCAGCCAACAAGGCAGTGCTCGCCAGTTGGATGTCTCCTTTTTACCAACCGTCGTAAACGATCACGTCGTCGGCGTTTACGGCATTGCTAAAGAGATAACCGCACTGCGTCAAAAGGAAGACCAACTGCTGATCTACCAACGCAGTATTGAGGCCAGTAGTAACGGTATTTTAATTTGCGAAGCTCAACAGCCCGACTACCCGATTCTGTATGTCAATCCAGCCTTTGTCGCTATCACAGGCTACACGTTTGAAGAAGCCAAAGGGCGCAACTGCCGGTTTCTACAGGGCCAAGACACGGATCCAAATCAAATCGCAGACATACAGCATGCCCTTGAGCAGCAGCACGACATCACCTTAACGCTTCGCAACTATCGTAAAAATGGTCAAGCGTTTTGGAACAATCTATTTCTGTCGCCTGTGCGCGCCCATAGCGGTCAAGTCACCCACTATGTGGGGAGTATTAATGATATCTCTGAGCGCCGTGATCACGAAAATGCACTCGCGTTTCACGCCACTCACGATGCATTGACAGGTTTAGGGAACCGCGCGCTGTTTGAAGACCATTTGCGTCACGACGTAGAACTTGCCCGACGCCATCATCAGCAATTAGCCGTTCTGTTTATCGACCTGGATGAATTCAAACCGATTAACGATACGCTAGGCCACGGCATTGGCGACCAAGTGCTTATTAACGTTGCTAGACGGCTTGAGGTGGCCATAAGGCCTTCCGACACCCTGTGCCGCTTCGGGGGAGACGAGTTTGTATTACTCCTGCCAGACCTTAATAGCCCCCAACAAGCAGAGGAAATTGCCGAGCGGCTGCTGGAAACATTGGCGCTGCCCTATCGGATTGGCCGACATGAACTCTACCTATCGGCGAGCATCGGCATTGCGCTTAACGACAACCAGTTGACCCAACCGGAAGAGCTTTTACAGCAAGCTGATATGGCGATGTATAAGGCCAAACAGCAAGGCCGTAACACGCTACAAACATTCACTCAGGATATTAATCAAAAGCTAACCCAAAGAGTGACACTGAGAAATGATTTACAGGAAGCGATTCTGAACGAGCAGTTTGAGCTCCATTACCAGCCCCTATTAACCCGGGAAGGCCAAGTTCAGGGCTTTGAAGCACTGGTACGCTGGAATCATCCTAGCAAAGGCGCTATTTCACCGGTGCTGTTTATTCCCATTGCTGAAGAGACAGGGCAAATTATTGCTTTAAGCCAATGGGTAATGGAGCGCGCTGCCCGTGACTTTCTTACGCTTCAACCCCAGCTTCCCAGCTACTGCCGCATATCAGTCAATCTATCACCCATGCAGTTTCATCGACCAAGCTTTTTAAAATCGCTTACCGCCACACTCAACGCCACAGGGCTTAGCGCGACATCGCTTGAGCTAGAGCTGACTGAAGGTATTTTGATGAACGATACCGACGCAGCGATTGATACGCTTCATGCCCTACGCGAGATGGGAATCAGTATTGCCATTGACGACTTTGGCACCGGCTTTTCAAGTCTTAGCTACTTGCGCCACCTACCCGTTGACAAGGTGAAAATTGACCGCAGTTTTATCAACAATATTGCCAATAACAGCAAGGATGCCGCTATTGTACAGGGCATTATTGCGCTTGCTCATCACCTGGAATTGGCGGTGGTTGCCGAGGGTGTAGAAACGTTAGAGCAGCAACAGCAATTGGCAGCGTTAAATTGTGATGTATTTCAAGGCTACCTGTTTGCTCGACCAATGCCCTTTGAGACTTTACAGGTGTGGCTGAAAGACCACTTGAAGGGTGATTAGCGTCATACCTTGAGCGGTACTCTTTGAGTGTGGTGGCCGAGCGAACCGAAAGCACTCCGACTGTTTATGAAAATATTTTCCACAAAGCATTCACTTGCCCACACTTCTGCGTCATACTAAACCTTAGTCGCATACACTAATGTCTAAAACCTGTCTCTAAAAAACTTTGTCTAAAAAACCCATGCCTAAAAAAGCTATGTCTAAACCTAGCTTTAAGTCATGTTTTTAAAACGTTTTTAAGACAGTCCTTTTAAGACAGCTATTTAGGAGTCAGCAGAAGCCATGAAATACCAAGACAACTTTCCAACAATTTGGGATACACCTCGCCAGCGTAGCGCTAAACCTGCTAACCAGGCGCCAGCTAAAAAAAGTTCTTTCGCCGGTAAAAGAAGCGTTTTTGTCTATTTGGGATACACCTAAGCGCCAGCCTAGCGCTTAAAACGCTAGAGGTTACATCGGCAGTACGGCAATGATGTGTGACTCCAACTGCTGCTCTGGCACCTCATCCTGGGACACCGCAAAGCTACGCACACTAACGCCTTTACGGTGTACACGCTCGGCGTCATTGCTTAAAAGTGGATGCCAGCCCGCCAGCTTGCGCCCTTCTGCCACCCGCCGATAGCCACAGCTTTGTGGTAACCAGGTGAACTCTTTGACCAAGGCGGGGGTAAGCTGGGTGCAGTCGGGAACGGTTTCAAAACGATTCGCATAATCGCTGCACTGGCAGCTGTGAACATCCAGTAAGCGACAAGCCACGTTCAGTACTGCTAGCTCCTGAGTATCCTCATCGTGCAGCTTTAGCAGGCAACACTGCCCGCAGCCGTCGCAAAGCGCTTCCCACTCTTGAGGCGTCAATTCTTCTAGGGTAAAGCGCTCCCAGAAACGTTCGCGCATAGCGGTTTCCATCTTCTCCTACCTCATTGTCACGGAAAAACTCTTTATTACGATGGTGTATCTTGGTGGCTTAGTTCAGCCAATAGCGCTGGCCATAGTGTCTGGAAATCATCCTCCAGCGCTTGATAATCAGCGTGCAGCCAGGGCACTAAAGCAGCCAACTGATTGGGGCCAGACAACCGCCGCCCAATACCCGCCACGGCGCGGCAGGTGAATGTAAAATCAGCGTAACCTCTTAGCCAGTCGTGCTCGACAAGTATCGGCATCATGCTAGCCAACCGATTTGGTGCGGGTCGCGCGGAGAGAAGCCGGTAACAGCGCTCGACAATGGCTTCCTGGTCATCCTGCCCCTCTGTATCCCGAGCTAGAAAATGATCCCACACCATGTCGAGTGCAATGCCTGCGTAGCGGCGCTGAGCAGGCGGCGCGCGACGTCGCGCATTGACAACGTTTGGATGACTATCCACCCAGGCATCCACACGGCGATGATGGCGAATGCCCAGCGCTGTAGCCGCGGGCCAATCACTTAAATCGCGCCCCTTAACCCCATCGGCTATTAAATTGCCGTAGAGAAAATCATCGCTCCCCGCCCTGACGAGCCAAGCATGGGCAAGAAAATTCATGGTAAGGGGTCTTTACTCATCATCAGAACGTAGATCAGAACGCGAAGCGACATGGGCACGATGCACATCGAGTAAATAGGCCTCTTTAGGCGGCGGCATTTGCAAATAGAACCCTTTGTCCTTAATCCCTTCCACAACGTCTGCTGCATTCACCCGTGACAATTTTTTTGTCCGCGGTCAATAACATGGTAAACACCGGCACTGGCTTACCAAACGTTTCCATTAGTAGCTCAGGAACATTTTCCAGCCCTTGGCGCTTATCAACGTATAAATACATCTCTTCTTTACGCGAACTTTTAAAAACTTCGCAAATCAATTTGTCGCTCATGATGCACGCTCCTCAAGGGCCTTGACCAGCGCGTCATTCAAAAACTCGCCCCGCCAACCGGTCGGCCAAATGAGAGGTTCACCCGCCAAGTCCTGCATCACCAGTGTTTCAATATCGCGGCGGCGTAGGAGCATTTCCGGTGCCACTCCCAAGTCATCGGCTTTGCCGGTTACCGCCTTTTTTAGTGCTTTAAAGCGAGACTTAAAGGTCGGGTGCATGGGGTCTGGCCAGCGCTTGGGCAGTGTCGCTTCATCGCAGTGCTGCGCCTGTTTCACCATTGCCAAGAGTGTATCGCCCTCTTTTTTAATCAGCACCGGCTTAACGCCTTCTACTTCAGCAAGTTCAAAGCGATTACTGGGCATTTTTTCAGCGATGGCGAACAGTAATTTATCGCTAATGAGCCAGTTACGCGGCAAATCACGACGGCGGGTTTCACCTTCACGCCACGTGGTCATGAGCCGGTACGCTTCCATTTGACGGGGCAATAAGCGCCATAATTGGCGCTGGCGGGTATACCACTGTTGATCGTTGTCGACACTGCGTCCAGCTTGCTCAATCAAACTGGCGCACTCAGCATCTACCCACTCGCGGCGCCCCAACATAGCGAGCTTTTCAGCCTGAAGCGTCCAGACTTTTAATAAATAAATCACATCCAGCGCCGCATAATGGCACTGTGCAGGGGTGAGCGGTCGCACTAACCAGTTTGAGCGAGTCTCCTCTTTAGGTAGCGTTTCGCCGACCCAGAACTCGACCAGCTTTTGATACCCCATTCCAGGGTTTTCACCCAAAAACCCTTGCACTACCTGGGTGTCAATTAACGGCACAGGCAGTACCCCTGCCCAGTGCTGGAATACTTCCAGGTCTTCACTGCAGGCGTGAAGTAACTTGATGGCACTATTTTGCAGCAAGGCACGGAATCTATCGGTACAAGGAACGGCCACCGGGTCAATCAGATAAGCCTCTTCACCTGCGGTGAATTGAATCAGCGCAGGCACAGGAAAGAACGTGTTCTCTCGGAAAAACTCGGTATCCAGAGCAATTACAGAAGCATCGGCTACTTGTTCGCACGCGGCATCGAGCGCCTCTGGAGTATCAAGCCATTGAAAAGAGGGAGTAAGAGAGGACAAAGCATTCTTCCAGGTTGGCGCAAACGCTAAAGCGTTTGCGTTTTAGGTGGGCTTATTCACTGGCAAAAGGCAGGCGACCGTTAAACGCACGGCTCAAGGTGCCGCCATCGACATACTCAAGCTCACCACCCATGGGGACACCATAGGCTAGCCGCGAAAGTTTGACGCCATATTCTGCCAACTGCGAGGCAATATAGTGAGCTGTCGCCTCACCCTCGATAGTAGGGTTCGTCGCCAACACCACCTCTTCGATGAGCCCTTCAGCAACACGCGCTTCTAACAGATCCAAACCAATCGACTCGGGGCCTATCCCATCTAAAGGCGAAAGGTGGCCGTGCAATACAAAATAGCGCCCTTTAAAGCCACCAGCTTCTTCAATCGCCAACTGATCGGCAGGCGACTCAACGACACAAAGCAGCGCATCATCACGGCGCGGGCTTTCGCACAGCATACAGATGTCAGCTTCGGTGAGCGTTCGACAACGTTGGCAGTAGCCAACCTCTTCAATCGCCTGTTGGATAATCGAAGCAAGGCGCTGCCCGCCTGGGCGTTCACGCTCAAGGAGGTGCATCGCCATGCGCTGAGCCGTTTTAGGCCCAACGCCTGGCAGTACGCGAAAAGCGTCCATTAACTGCTCAACGAGAGGAGAAAAGCGCATTGCTTAGAACGGCATCTTAAAGCCGGGGGGAAGATTCAGGCCAGCTGTCGCTTCTTCCATTTTCTGTTTAGAGTTAACTTCCAGTTTGCGCACCGCATCGTTGACTGCCGCGGCTAACAAATCTTCCAGTAGCTCTTTGTCCTCTTCCATGACGCTGGGATCAATGGAGACGTTGGATACGTCGTGGCGACCATTCATGGTGACCTTGACCATACCCGCACCGGCTTCGCCCTGGACTTCGGCTTTAGCGACTTCTTCCTGGGCTTGCTGCATTTTTCCTGCATCTCTTGGGCTTGTTTCATCAAGTTGCCCATTCCACCTTTAAGCATGGTCTGATCTCCAATGTGGTTTTAAGGTTGTCTGTAGCTATCTTTCGGCCGTATGAAAAACTGCATGAAATACGGTATGAAAGATTATATGAAAAAAGCTTAGCGTACCGCGTCGGCAGGCTTGACGCTGGATTCTATCAGCTTTGCACCAAACGCCTGTTGTAACTTCTGTACATGGGGGTCGTGATTGAGTAGATCAACCGCCTGGGCGTGACGCTCTTTATTAAGTCGCTCTTCACGCTGGCGAGGTGTTTCCAGACGATTAGACAATTCAGCCACGTAAAAGGCTATTTTACGGGGCATGCCCTGCTCTTTGAGCGCCCGCTCAATACGCGTTTGGTGAACTTCCGCCTGCATTGCCTCTTGGCTGGGGTCTAGACGAAGCGTCAGCAGCGTACCGTGGTCACTCTCCACCAAACAGTTGCCCGCCAGGTTGCGGGTTAGGCCGCCCAACCCCAGGGCATCAAAGCACTCCAGCCACTTAGCATTGTCCAGCTTGCCTGGCTGGGTTTTAGAAACGATTTCAGGAACGGTTTCGGGAATGGCTTCTGACTGGGTTTTTGGACTGCCTTCTGAAAGAGCCTCTGTTTGAGCTGTTGGCGCCTCAGCCGTGATGGGCTCTACAGTCTCAGCCCCAGCGGCTGGTTCAGGGGTTACGATTGGCTCTGGCTCAGCCATCGCCGCTGGCTCAGAGGCTTGCTGGGAAGCTTCCATCTCAGTCACTGCTGTATCAGCTTCGACTGTCCAAGGAGGTGGCTCTTGCAGCGGAGGCTCCTCTTCAGCGGCAGGTACGTCCACTTGAGACTGAGGCTCTGCCGGTGGCGCTGAGTGAGCTTCTGGCTGAGTATCTGGCTGAGCTTCTGAAGGGGCTTCAGCTTTTGGCGTGGGGGCTGGCGCAGATGAGTCTGTATTGGCCACAGACGCTTGATCACTCGTACCCGTCGCTGCCGTTTCTGATGGCTCACGACGCAGCGGTAGCGGAGTGCGCGGCGGCTTCGGCACGCCCTGAGGGCGAAATGCCAGCATGCGCAGCAGCGTCATTTCTAGCGCGCTACGCAGATCAGGGGCGTGCACCATATCTCCACGGCCCTGAATACCAATCTGGTAATAGAGCTGAATATCTTCGGCGGTAAAGCGGCTCGCAAGCTGTAGGATAATGTCACGGTCACCATGGCTGTTATCCACCGCATCTGGCACCATCTGCGCCACCGCCAAACGGTGCAGCAGGCTTGAAAGCTCATCCAATACAGCAGCAAAATCAGGGCCTTGCTCTGCTAATTCAGCCACTTCAGCCAGCAGGCGCTGCACATCCACATCAGCCAACGCTTCTGCTAGGGCCAAAATATGGCGATGATCCAAGGTGCCCAGCATGGCAGCCACATCCGCATGGCGCACCGCCCCCTGACCAAACGCAATGGCTTGGTCGGTCAGGCTCATGGCGTCGCGCATAGAACCTTCGGCGGCTTTACCCAGCAGCCACAACGCGCTTTCATCAAAGGCAACGCCTTCCTCTCCTAGCACATAGGTGAGGTGCTCGACCACGCGCTCAGGTGGCATATGCTTAAGGGTAAATTGGAGGCAGCGGGAAAGCACCGTGGGCGGCAGTTTTTGCGGATCGGTGGTTGCCAGCAGGAACTTAACATGAGGCGGCGGCTCTTCCAGCGTTTTCAACAGCGCGTTGAAACTGCTGGTAGACAACATGTGCACCTCATCAATCAGGTACACCTTATAGCGCCCTTGTGTGGGGGCGTACTGCACATTATCGAGCAGCTCGCGGGTATCTTCCACTTTGGTTCTTGAGGCCGCATCAACCTCAATCAAGTCAACAAAACGCCCTTCATCAATGGCTTGGCAGCTATCGCACTGACCACAGGGAGTGGAGGTAATGCCTTCATCACCACGCCCGTTCGCCGTGCAGTTCAAACACTTGGCAAGAATACGCGCCAAGGTAGTTTTGCCCACCCCGCGGGTACCCGTAAACAGATAAGCATGGTGCAAGCGGCCCTGATCAAGGGCATTGACCAAGGCGCGTTGAACATGGGCCTGGCCCACGAGTTCGTGGAATGTGCGAGGCCGCCACTTGCGGGCCAGAACCTGATAGCTCATGAAGCTGTATTTCCTTCGGCGGGCTGACTTACCTCACGCTGCGAACAGCGCAAGGTAAGGGCCACGGTGCATAACTAAGGCGATGCATGAAAAAAAGACGGCGCATAACAGCGCTATGCGAGAACAAACATCATTCTAGCGGTTGCACCGCAGCCCGCCAACCGCCTAGAACAGGCGCAATGTGCAACAACGCTTAAGCGTTGTCACCACCTTCCGCCGCACCGGCGCGCTCGGCAGCCGCTTTTACCAGTTTTTCCAATTCACCATTTTGATGCATTTCAACGACGATGTCGCAGCCACCCACAAGCTCACCTTCAACCCACAGTTGGGGGAAGGTGGGCCAGTTAGCAATTTTGGGCAGTTCAGCACGGATATCCGGGTTATCCAGAATATTAACGAACGCGAAGCGCTCGCCGCAGCTCATCAGTGCTTGAACGGTCTGGGCGGAAAAACCGCACTGTGGCAGTTGGGGCGACCCTTTCATGTAAATCAGGATCGGGTTTTCGCTAATTTGACGCTGAATGTTTTCGGCAGTTGTGCTCATACTATTTCCTCGCTTATCAATGACCGATGCTTTCCCACTTCGTACTTGCCGTTAGTGCTTGAAGTTAGCACCTCAACAAGTACCTGAGTAGAGCGCTCGGCTTTAACGTGTAATGGGCATTCTACGCATGCCGTTCGCGTTGCGCATCCCCTGCAGCATCGCTAGGATAGTGTTTTTGCGCGGAGAGAAGTCCTTATGGCGACACGCCATTTCCTGACCTTGCTAGATTTGACCCCGGATGAGTTGGATTATTTAATCCAGCGCGCCATTACCATCAAGACCAATCTGAAATCCCAAGGTCCTGTTTATACACCATTACCCAACCGCACCCTGGCGATGATTTTTGAAAAATCATCGACGCGAACGCGAGTATCGTTCGAAACGGGAATGGCACAGTTTGGTGGTCACGCGTTATTTCTCTCTCCTCGAGATACCCAATTAGGCCGCGGCGAACCGATTGAAGATACCGCTCGCGTACTGTCTGAAATGGTCGATGCGGTAATGATTCGCACCTTCTCCCACGCGGGGCTAGAAACCTACGCTAGCGCTAGCAGCGTGCCAGTGATTAACGCACTGAGTGATGATTATCACCCCTGCCAGTTGCTTGCTGATGTCATGACCTGGACTGAACTTCGCGGCAGCGTGAAGGGCCGCACAGCGGTGTGGATTGGGGATGGCAACAACATGTGTCACTCCTGGATCAATGCAGCACGACAGTTCGGCTTTCATCTGCGTATATGCTGCCCAAAAGGCTATGAGCCCCGCGCAGATATTATGGCAGCGGCTGGCGATCAGGTAACCCTTCTGCACGATCCGCAAGAAGCGGCAAAGCAGGCCGACCTAATCACTACCGACGTATGGGCCTCAATGGGCCAGGAAGAAGAGCAGGCCAAACGTGAAGCGGACTTCGCAGGCTTCCAAGTCACAGAAGCCATGCTTGATCAAGCGAACCAAGACGTGCTGTTTTTACACTGCCTGCCCGCGCATCGCGGCGAAGAGATTAGCCATACGTTGCTCGAAGACCCGCGCGCCGTCGTTTGGCAGGAAGCGGGAAATCGATTGCATGCGCAAAAAGCGCTGATCGAGTTTTTGCTTCTGGGCAAAATCGCTGAATAATCGGTTTACTGCAGACAAAAAAGCCTCGTTTTGAAAACGAGGCTTTTATAGAAATAGGGTATGGATGGAAAAGTATTGGTGGA